>Ga0265297_10003843_pt1 | contig 25994 bp, 28 predicted proteins | sample Munlanlwell13791_FD_192502 | JGI IMG/M metagenome (GOLD analysis project Ga0265297, IMG submission 192502) | Leachate microbial communities from a municipal landfill in Southern Ontario, Canada - Leachate well 137-91 | ecosystem: Engineered > Solid waste > Landfill > Unclassified | place...
GTATGTTAGTGAACTTACCGTCAAAGGTATTTTTATTCATTAAGGCGATGTTACGAGAGAAATTGTTGTTGATTGCACCAATCTGGATGTTGTTAAAGGCGCTCTTAAAGGTGTTATTGTTAATGAGCGCCATATTGTGGGAGAGGTTGTTATTGATTGCGCCCAGCTGGAAGTTAGTGAAGGGGCTCTTAAAAGTATTGCTGTTAATTAAGGCCTTGTTGTAGGCGAGGTTATTGTTAAGGCCGCCTATCTGTATGTTAGTGAACTTACCGTCAAAGGTATTTTTATTCATTAAGGCGATGTTACGAGAGAGATTGTTGTTGATTGCACCAATCTGGATGTTGTTAAAGGCGCTCTTAAAGGTGTTATTGTTAATGAGCGCCATATTGTGGGAGAGGTTGTTATTGATTGCGCCCAGCTGGAAGTTATTAAATCTGCTAAAGGTATTGTTGTTAATAAAAGCGCTGTTGTGGGAAAAAGCATTATTATTTCTTCCTATCTGCGCAGATGTTATCGGGCCAAAGGTGCTGGATTGAATGAATGCTCTATTATTAGAAAAAAGATTGTTGTTAAGGCCGGCCTGAATGCCGGTAAAACTATTACCATTGCCGGCTTGCATGAAGGTTTTATTATTTGAAAAAATATCGTTCTGTTTGCCGGCCTGTAAGGCTACGATTTTATTCCCGCTGCTAAAATCAAACAATGTTCTATTATTAGATGCAATAGGCGCAACAGCAACTCCATAAAACTTGTTTTGCTGTAAGCTCAGCACAGGCGTTACCATACCGGAATACAACCCTTTACCATGCACCAACCCCAAACGTGCAGTATCGCTTTCAAACGGATTTTTAGTTCCAGATATCAATTGGCCTACTTGATGAGTAAACCGAGATTCTATAGGGCTAATCTTAACACCATTAAAGCCAGCTCCATTTTCCCAAGCAACACTATATCCCGTCATGCGGCTAAATGTTGTTGGCGTAGATTGTAAATATGGTGCCGTGTATTTACCTACTGCCTTATCTGCGCCACTCAAAATACTACCTGCTGTCTGCACGTAAGGCGTAAAAGCTTTTCCGACAGATGTTGTAATTGCACCCAAAGTCGTAGTCGGCTTTTGGGACTGGGGCACTTGAGGCGATTGATATGCACTTTGTGCTGCACTATAAGCAGTACTTGCTGTGGTTCTTGCGGCATTATAATATGAAGCTGCTGTTGAAGAAATTGCACTGTTTAAAGCATTGATTGTGCTGCCGGAAGAATGTGAAGTATTCGAATATGAATTGTTGCTTTGTGGGGGGGGCGGATCTTTCTTTGGCGGCTTGGCGGCAGTATCCGCATCCTGCGCATAAGCCTTCCCGCCGAAAACAAGTGAATTTGCGCCATGAAGCAACGAAAGTAAAACATTCTGTTTTTGGACATTGATTGGTTTTTGGTATGAAGATTTAAGAGTGCTTGCGTAATCAGGGCCGGCTGCGGAAATTACATCCTGATAAAGCATGCAAAAGACAAGAAAAAAAGCAACCGTTCGTATAAACGGTTTTATCCGCTCTTTTTGTGTTTCGTTAAATACTCCCGAATATTGTTGGTTGCTACTTTCGTCCATTGTTTATCGTCCTACGTCTTTCGTCCCACGTCTTACGTAAACAAAAAATAACTTCCCCCTTACCCCCAAATAATCTATTGCTGCTGATTTCCACCACTCCATTTATTTTCTTTTAGTGTTCGTGATTTCAAAAAAAAGAGCCGGATTACCGTTTTGGATTTCGGTAACCCGGCTGACCTATTTACAAAAGAATAACGATCTTACTCGCTACCCTTTTCTTAATAACCTTTTTTTAGGTCCCGTGGCTTTGCGCGCTCCGATTTACATCGGAGTTTGCCTTTATCGTCTCCCAAATTCACTCGCCCTTATTACCGTTAAAATATACCATATTTTATAGATAAAAGTCAACCCAAAATGCGAAAAAAGTGTATTTTTTCGGCCTTTTTTCGCTGGACAAGTAAAAAAAATATCGCACCAATTTTTATCAAAATTAACCAAAAGCAACTCAAAAAAAATCGTAACTACAGCCACTTTAAACGCTTAGTAAAGCATCTACTTTTTAGCTATAAACTTACTATCCTATAATCTCTGGACAATAATATCATAATTCTATTTATATCAATAAGTTATACATTGTTTATATATAATAATGTATAACTTTAGAAGCAGAGCCAGTTCAAACCCAGGTGCCTACAAAATTTGCTCGTGTATAAGTAATAACATGTTAAAAGATCATTAGCTTTGAATATTGTTGACTTTTTATCAAATATTCTCTAATTCCAGAAGTCCGTCTTAAAGCATATGCTCAATTCTGTAATTTTACTCCCGGCCACTAGCCACCTTAAATTAGCTGGATTTAAAAATTGCGCCTTGCCCACAAAAAAAGCCCGCCCCCAAAAACCAGCTTCATGGAACAATGAAGCCCCTCTTTTTCAGAGTAAGGCCTATTTTGTATTTTTGAGGCCGAATTTGATAATTAACTCTTCAAAAATGCCCATTCTTCTCCTCTTCAGAAATCTATTGCTAATCTGGACTATTAACCCACAATACTCTTATTTACAAGGGGTTATGAATCTAATAACTAAAGTCAATGAAACCCTCCATAACTCCTCGGGTTAAGCTCGAGGTTTTAGAAGAGCAAATACTTAAGCGCCTTGCCGGAACTCGCATTAGGCGAAGCAGGCGCTCATATATATACTATAAGCAGCCTAAAGCGATGCGGTTTTTTGAGCACCATAATCTAAACTATAAAGCGAAATCCCGGCATTGCGGGAAGCGGCGCGAATGTATAAACCTGAAATGACCTTAATTTATCTTAGAGAAAACCTCTATAATATCCCAGCGAAACAAGTGTTCTATATTCATATTAAATCCATAAATTCCCGCTATTTTCGCACACCAAAACTCAATTAACTAAGCCTTTTATAACTTCCCGAATTTAAGCCTAATGCCTAAACAAGATAAAGCCAGTAAGCCCCTAGGCCCCGAAGCCTGCTGTTGTAGATTTTTTGCCGCAAGTGCATAAACTGGAAAGTCAGCTAAAAAGACATCCGCTATACCATAAGGCTGACTAGGCTTTGGCATGCCTTAAATACGCCCCTGAAGAAGCCTATTTTGGGTTTTTAGAGCCTGCGGGTAAAAAGCCTCTACTTGCTAGCGCTGGCCTAGATTGCTGCAGATACCGCCGATACCCGGGGGTAAAGAATTCAAGTGAATTAGCGGGTCTAAAATGAAAGCGTTTTCATTTTTTATTTCCATTAATCTTGACAATAACTTTATAATATGTTACTGTTTAATTGGGTAAATGTGCAAATAGCAAAATGTAAAGGGGAGGCGAGAAACCTCCTCTTTTTTATTTGCGAAACGAGGTGTGCCATGAAGAAAAAAATGGACAACGGTTTACCCGAAAATAAAAACTCCGCGAGACGGTTTACTCAGGGAAAAAATTTTCTCATTTTTACAAGCAGCGTATTTTTATTTTCTTTGTTCACTCTTACTTTTAATTCTAGCGTATATGCACAGCTTGTCACAACCGGCGGCAGCGTAAACCCCGATAAAACTGAAAGTCCAGTTAGGCCTCAGGGCACCGGATTAACAACTGCTCCGAAAGGTAACACTGGGACAACAAGCCGCGCTGCAACGCCAGCGATAACGCCTGGCAACATAACGCCATTAATTGCAGCAGGCCGCGCGCCAACGCCAACAGCACCTTCTACTTTATCTCTGTCTCAATTAAATCCTTCTCTAAGCAGTGGCATTAGTCAAAGATTAAGCGCCCCTTCTTTGCCGCAAGCATTAGGCGCAACATCTGCAAGGTTAGCTTCTTCAATTTCACCAACTTTTACTATGCCGCCGCTAAGCACTGCAATTAGAGCAAGCGCTCCTGCAATTTCAAGCGCACCTAGCACAATTCCTAGAGCAACGCTTCCAAGTTCTATTACGCAAAATACTTTTGCAGCAACTATGCCTGCAGCATCGCCTATTCACGTAACGCAACCAGCTTCGCTGCTAGAGCCAACAGTTATGCCACAAATTGCAAAACAGCCGGCCAGCTTGCCTGCGCCTAATAAAATAGGTAATACGGCAATAGAAATGCCTGCAACCATGCCTGCGCCTTTGACAATGCGCATAGCACAACCGGCTCAACTGCCAAAAGCAACAGCAATAGCTGTAACGCCAATTCCTAAACAGCCGTCTTTTTCTTCGCCTTTTAACAGCAATATGCCATCCATAGCTATAAAACCTATGGAAATGCCTAATTATGCGCCTATAAGGCCAACTCCTTTAGTGAATTCTAATTTTAATCAGCCTTTTAACTTAACAAAAATAAATACTATTTCCCCGATAAGAACGAGCATAACGCCTTTAACAAATTTACAATTGCCGAGGCTTAAACCCATAGACCAGCTTATGATTAAACCTATAGGATTTAGCAGCTTGAACATGCCTAAGCCCATAAAGATGCCGGCTTTTAATAAGACTGCCATGGCGCCCATGCCTTCCATAGATAAGCTTGTGGCCAAACCTATAGGCCTTAATCCGATAACTATGCCAAAGCCAATAAACAGCGCTTTTACGCCGATTAAGATGCCGGGCTTTAACAAGGCCGCTGTAGCGCCCATACCTTCTATAGATAAGCTTATGATTAAACCCATAGGCCTTAATCCGATAAATAGCACTTTCGCGCCAATAAGGATGCCGGCAATGGTTATACCTTCGTTAAAACCAATACAGGCGTTTCCTTACAAGCCTCTGGCTTTAAGCCCTATTAGCATGCCCGAACCTTTGGCCAATTCAATTACATCTATTAAGGCTCCGGTTCTTATAAAAGCTTCTGTTTCCCGAATCAACGCTGTTGACCCAATCAGAGATATCGCTCAAAAAGATTTCGCTTCCCTTTCTTACTTAAATAAGAGCCTGGAAGTCAGCCAGCCGGATATTAATCTAAATAAAACAATTGTTAAACCAATATCTATACAGTGGACAGATATGACTAATAACAATTTGAATATTAACCTTACTAAAATTCCGGCGATAAGCACAAAATACCCGCTTAATCCTTTAAGCCTGGAAACCCAAAAAACTATTAAAATTTATGATACTAAGACCATAAGGGATGCGGGTAAAATCAATGCCATGGTTAGCGCGATTAATGTTCCAAGGCCTTTGTCTACTGCAGGTTTTAAAGTTGATTTAGATAAGTTTGTTCAAAGCGGTTTTGAGCAGCGTAAGCAAATTATAGATAACGCAAAAGTCTATACTGATGCTTCCCAGATACAAAAGCTTCAGGCTTTGCATACCTGGCGCAATGAGTATGATAAATTTATGGCGCTTTCTGCGAATATCTCACAGATAACAGAGGCAACCGGGCAGGTAGACGCTTCTTCTCTGGAGAGCTTGCAGAATGTAAAAGAAAACCTTGATACATTAACGCGGGAAGTTTCCAATATAAATACGGAGAAAAATACTCTCCAGCAGTTTATAAATGCTTCGCAGGGCTTAAATAAACCGCAGATACAAAGCCCGCTCAATTTGCCGCGCCAGGCGCCTGCAACTAATTTCCTAAGGAATATCAGCCAGAATTTAGGGAATTTGGTTTCTATGCCTGCGCATGCGGAAGATTGAAGAAAGCTGAAGAAAAAAATTTAGCGTTTTAGCGTAAACCTCAGCCTTAAGGCTGAGGTTTTTCTTAAACAAACCCCAACAAAACATTTCTCCAACGAGCAATCAAGAAAAATATTCTTCTCTATTAATTTATAAGAAAAAGTTTGCCCCCTGCGCGGGAATTTCCTGATAATTTGTTAAAAATAGGCCTAACGGGGCGCATTTAGCGAAGGGTAAATTACATTCCTGCGAATATACCTTCTTTAATAAACCTTATCAAAATCGGGCCCGCAACTATAATTAGAATAACCGGCAGGATGCAGAATATTAGCGGAATTAACATCTTTAATGGCGCTTTCATTGCCTGGCGCTCGCCCCTATGAAAACGGCGCATACGCGAGTCTTCGGAAAGTATCTTGAATGCCTCTTCAACCGGCGTACCCATCCTGTCTGCCTGTATAAGCGTCCTTACGAATGAAGTAACATCCGGAATATCCAGCCGCCTTGACATATCGCGAAGCGCTTCAACTCTGGGCTTACCTACGTTTATTTCCTTTAAAACCAAAACAAGCTCTTCAATCATGGGGTTTGGCTTGACTTTCTCAACTACCCAACGCACAGCAGCCATAAAATCTAAGCCTGCGCCTACGCAAAGCCCCAGTAAGTCAATTGTTTCCGGAAGAATCCTTACTATGGAATATTTTCTCTTTTTAACGCGGGAATTAAGTATCAGGTCTGGAAAAATTAAGCCAAATACTCCAGCTATAGAAAGCCATAGTATCTGTTTTACGCCCAGTAAAAATAGTATAAGGGGCAGCGCTATGGCGAGTAATTCTTTGCCGGCCATAAATTCTGCCGGTGTTGTTTTCCACTTGGCAAGATACATTTTATTTTTCAGGGGTTTTTCTATCTTTAGAATCTTTATAAGCCCTTCATTAAGCGGGGCAAATGGGCTCAAAAAGAAAGAAAAAGCAGATTCTGATTCTTTTATTTTCTCGCCAAATACGGATATAAATTCGGAAGGCCTTGGAAAAAGCGCAAGAAAAAAAACTACGCTACCGGCGATTAAAAGCAAAATACCTACTGTGTATATCATTATATTTCTATCCTGCCAAAAATAATTATTAAGATAATTCCGATTATTTGTAATACTACGGCAATTATAAGAAAAATCCTACCTAGCTCATCCCTCCACATGATATCAAAATGATCCGGCTTGATTTTACGCACCACCACAAAAAATACCGGGCCGAGCAGCGAAATAATAATTGACTGAAGCCTTGCCTGCAAAGTGAGCGTTGTAACCATTTCGCGTAGTTTTATTCTATCTCTTATTGTTTCAACCAGGCGCGAGAAAACCTTTGTGAGATCTCCTCCGGTTTCCCTTGCTACAAGTATAGCCGAAGTAATCAGGGTCATTTCTTCCGAAGGCATTCTTTTTTCAAGGCGCAATAACGCCTCCTCAAGAGTAACACCTACTTTAATTTCCCTGTTTAACAGCGAAATTTCGTTGCTGATAGGAGAAGACATTTCCTCCGCAAGCACTTCAAAGGATTGCGTTAGCGTCAAACCGCCCTTTAAACAGCTATTCATAACCATAAGGCCGTCAACCAGCTGGAGTATAAACTTCTTGCGCCGTTTTCTGTCCATCATATTGATAAACCAGCCCGGAATAATTGCGCCTACTGCCAAAAAGATAAGGCCCATCCACCATTGCTTAGTAATTATAAAAGCTAGGGATCCGGCAGTTAAGGCGGTTATGGGAAATAAAAACATAAGCATCCGCTTGTTTAAGAAGATAAACATCTGCTCAAACTGCGCGGTTGCATCTTCTGCCCGCTTTTTCTGTAGTTCGTCGTATTTTTTGAGGGCAATACTGATACCGTAATACGAAAAAATCAGAATGGCTATGGTAAGTAGTATGTATCCGAGGATTAGCATAGTTTTTATTATTTAATACTTTAATTATACGTTCTTTACATGGAATTTTCAATCATAAATTAACAAAAAAGGCTTTATCGTCTTCTCGCTGAAACGCATTGCCAAAACTTACTATGCTTATCCAACCAAATATCAACTCAAAAAATACCTATTACAATTTACATTGCTATAGCAATCTGAATTGTAATGGCAAAAAAAGGTAGGGGCAGCAGTGCCGGGTCAATAAAGTGGGTAGCGCGGTGCAAACTGGCTGCGGAAAATTTTACAGGAGGGCAAATGCTAATAAAAAATTTGTCCTGATAAAGCTAAATAGCAGAAAAATAAAAAAGTAGAGAGTGAAGGGGGCTACGAAAGGCATAAGCGTGTAATAACTTCACTCTCTACTTGGGAATTTACTGATTACCGCATATCTTTTACTGGTTCTTAAAATCTTTTATACCGGAAACGTCCGGCTTATGTAAAGCAATATAGTAAACAGTCAGGTCATTTTCCGGCTCAAATAATATGCTTAGCATTGCAAGTTCGTTGGCTTTTGCGAAAAAATAAGCCATTTTTGGTCCACCTATTTTTCTTTCCGGGGAATAACCTTCAAGCTCCGAGAATCCTTCATTCGCAAAAAACTTTCGGTAAAACTCAAGTATTTTTTCTTTGGTATTCGTCGAGCCGAATTTGTATGTGTCTATAATTACTAGCTGGGATTTATCTTCCCTTTGGAACAAAAGGTTAGTCTGCGCTGGCATAAGCTTGGTAATTTTTTCTGCCTGGCTAAAACATGGTACGGAAAAGACGGCGCATAGGGTTGCCAACAAAATTAAAGAAATAATAAAAACTGTAGGCTGTGGATTATAAGCTTTCCTAAACATTAGCTCCTCGCTTTATTAACCATTGCCAATCTACGAGGTTGGCAATGGTTATAGTTTAATTTTTAATTTCTCCGCCGCCTATGGCATCGCCTGCCGACTGATACACGCCCATTACGCGGCGCTGGATATAACCGGACATAATAACCAGCGTTACCGCTATTGCGGCAATTAATGTTGCGTAAACCAGAAAATCCTGTGCTTTCTTTTTTTGACGCATATTTTTGCCCTTTTGTTTACTCAGAAAAATAATAAACAATAATTGCGGTATTGCCGTATTGTTTCACCATGCCAGCATCCCAAATTGTTCCTTCTAGTTTTTCAACTATGTCTTCAAAATTATAAACAGTAATAGTGCATTTTTTCTTATTTTGTTTAAAGACCAATGTTTCTCCTTTTATTTTAAGGGGCGGCGTCTTTTTTTGATAACCCTGGGCCTCAAGAAGCGGGACTGCCTTTGTAAAAGGATCTACTATCAATATCCATTGGCTAAAATCATACATACCGCTATTTTTCTTCCTTTCCGATAGTGTCCAACCGAAAGAAGCCATGTCGTCTATATAAAATTTAACAACTTCTTCGAAACTGCTATGGGTAAGATACCCAACCCCTGTCATCGGAAAGAAATAACTGCTCTTTGCAAATTGCATGGAATTAGCATAAACCGGTGCAAAATCTAATTTTTCCGGAGACGTAAAAGCATAATAAGGCAATACCGGGCATTTTGACATTTCATAAATAATTACAGAAAATCCGGTTTTTCCGTCAGACTGCGGCGAAGTGAATATTACATGAGCTATTTTTTCCGGAGGCGACTCAAACATATAATCGTCGCCTCTACTTTTACCAAAATCGTGCATATCAAAAGCGCTGAATACATCCTTATAAAATTTGATTATTTCGTCTTTTGATAACTCTGAATTATAAACATACTCATATGTTGTAATGGTGTCTTTAAGTGTGCGCTTTTCTTCACTGATTTTTTCCGTGCGCGGCGGCACAGAAAGCTTAATTGTCTGCGCGCTTGAAGTAAAAACTATAGCTACAGATGCCGCAAACACCCACATTATGTTTTTTATTGCAAATCTCATTGCAAACCTCGCAGCTGTCTTAGCTGCCTAACTTTTATTCTACCTGGCTGCGTCAGACAATTCATTCGGATAACCGCATTCTACGGTAATAAAAACATTTCCATATTTAGCGATAATATCCGGGTTAATTATCCTTGAACTTTTCAATACTTCGGGCGGGTCCTGGAACTGGGTAATGTTAACAACACAATTAGAATTGTTGCCTTTAAATACCAGCGCAATAGTTTCTACCGTAGCCATAACCCCGGGAGCAACCCGCTGCGGCAAATCCTTAATTTTGGGGTTACTAAACCCCATGGCCATAATTTCAATTATATTACCGCTGCCTCCAAAATCCCGCCTGGAAAAAAGTGTCCAGTTGTATGCACCCATATTTTCCAGATAAAAATTAGCGACATCTTCTATCGGGTTGTCGGTAAGGTATTGTGCGAATTTGTGCTGTGGGCCTGATTCATATACTACCGCCTGCGTATAATCGTAATTTACCGGCGCAAAATCAATGCTTTTAGGCTTGGTAAACTTGTAATTAGAGATCGCAATGGCATACTTTGCGCGATATACATCCAAAAGATAGTATGTTATGTTTTCTTCATCCGTATAATACACGTTAAGCAATGCATCATCTATCATACCTCTTGCAAAATGGAACATTTTTCCTTCGTCATCGTAAGCCGGCTGCAGCATCAAACCCTGAGAGTAAAAAGAATCACTGTAGAATTTTATTATCTCATCCTTGGAGAGTTCGCTACGGTATTCATACATGCCGATAAAACTGTCCGTGGAATCAGTAATTTTTTGGTCAACTAACTCTGTGCGGGGAAGATAAACCGTATCTTGCAAAGATTCCAGGGTAATATTTTGAGCTTGCGGAAAAATATTACCCGATAGGAGCAGAAATATAGAAATAACATATATTCTATTTATCATTATTGATTCCTTTAGAAAAATTAAAATGCAGCCATAAGCCCGCATTCGTAGTTTGGATCAGAACCTGAATCCTGGCCGCGGTTAATTCTCCCCCTTCCGGTATAATTAAAAGTTGCCATGGCGCTGGCTTGTACCGGCGGGTAAAAGGTCATCACGTCTATATCGCCGATTATGCTTTTAACGGGGCTGCCCATATGGAATTGAAAGTTTACAGCGCGCACAGTCATGGAGTGCTGTATATTATCCACAGATTTAAGCTGGTCTGTCCGGCTTTGTTTGCTGTTAGTTACCATCTTTTTTTGACTGCCCTGCAAACCATTGGTTATACTTTGAGACTTATTCGCAGCATTGCTTATATTCGTTTGGCCCATGCCATCTTGTGCGTCATTGGGCGGATTGATAGAAGCCATATCTATGCTATCCGGGGCAGCTTCACCTGCTATATGGCCTGCTTCCGCTGTTTTAAACTCCCCTTCGGCGATTTTGGCCTTTGCTTGTAAATCTTTAAATTTCTGGTCAGTTTGAACGCGGTTATCCTGCGATTCATTCATTGACCATTTATCCGGCTTTTCGGTTTGTATTATGCAGGTAACCATATGAGCCCTTCCTGCGCCGTCAACCCAGAAAAAAGTCCTGGGCTCGCCGCTTTGCACCATTCCAGGTTCAAGTGTTTTTTGAAACTGCTCATACATTTTTGAACCCACCCGGCCTAAGCGATGATGCGTGCCTGAATTCTGGAAACAAATTTTATAGCCTTCCGAAATAGCTTTATCGTAATAATTTTCAGGGTCTCCGGTGCCGTCGCCATGCGCGGCTTTCATTGCGTCACTTTCTCTTTGCTGCTGGTTAGTCCGGTTTTCCTTATTATCATCTTCGCTGGATTTTTCTGTATCCTGCACAGCCTTTGCTTCATGTTGTGACTTTCTATCCCATGAAGGATCGCCGTCAGATAAAGGGGTAGCTTTTGCAGCTGCAGTATCTGCTTTTGCGTCAACGTTAGCATTTTTTTCGGTATACTTAGTTGAGATTGGCCGCTCTGCAGTTTGATCACCTTGAATGCCAGGATTACTTTTGTCAGCCCCTTGCATTCCTTCAGCACCGGTTTTTTTATCCTGCTGGTCACTGTTTTGCTGGGCTACGTAATTAAAACACTGGGACATTATAGAACAGGTAGCTAAAGCAGCTGCGTCAGCAGCGTTATCGGCAAAAGTTTTATCTTTCGCAGTTTTACCGATATTAACCACCACAAAAGCTGCGATTACGAGCGAAGCCATAACGCCAAATATGTAAACTGTTACCTGGCCTTTCTTGGGACGCGAAACAGCTTTTAAAATTTTTCTCATCATATAACCACCCCTCTGCTAAAATGCGCTGGCTACGCCGCCGCCGGCTAAATAAGTTGGCCAAACAGCCATAGAAAATGATGGTTTTGCTCCATCTTCGTCTACGTTACGGTTACGCGGGGTGCCTGCCATAATACGGGTTGCTTCATATGTCCCCTGCCGCGCAGGAATATGCGCAATACCCCAGCCAAAAACCCCCATTGCTGCGCCCAAAATAGCCATTACTGCAGCATAAGCAACTGTTGATTCAAGCACGCTCTGCGCTCGACGTTTCGTTCCACACCCCACGTCCCACGTCCCACGTTTTTTATGGTCTGTCATATTATTTACCTCCGCTAAGTGTTGCGCTAAACGACCTTGAAGACCCGCTTCCTCTGCCCTGGGGATAGTTTCTGTTATTTATCTTATAAAGCATAAATTCACCTACCCCGCCTGAATGCGTTGAACTAGTTACATTATTTACGCTATTTATGGTAACGCTTGAACCTTTGCCTGTAATATACAGAGGCTCAATGCCGCCGGAGCCTCCTTCACCCAAGTCATATTCAGGCATGTTCACTTTTACGACAGTTGTGCTTTCTGTTTTATCATCTTGCTCGCCGGTTACGCCTTCAATTGCCCAATGCACGCAGGCAGAACCGCTGGAAGTAGTTTTCTGGCCAATTATGGGCTCACTGATATTAGCCATGCGCCGGTCATCCCAAGTGCCGTAACTTGTAACCTTATTGGTGTCGTGCGCTTTAGCAATTGCTTTTCTGAAAGCCTCCATAAGCTCAAACTGGTCATTATTCATTTTGCAAACATAAGTAACCACAAAGCCCGCCGCCATTAAAAGAAGCGGGCCTAAAATCGCCAATTCAACCATTGCCTGCGCTTTTGATTTTTTCTTTCTTGTTAGCATATTTGGCCTTTGTTAATCCTCATTTTGGGTTTTATGTTTATCTTTTGTACGCTTGTGCCCCTGTTGTTTTTGCCCACCGTGCGGCAATGCCGCATCCTGCGCAGACAAACCGGCAACGCCCGGCATATAAGGCGGAGGCGGCGCGCTTAACACTGTGTAAGGCGTTTCTAAATTAGAATTTACGACAGTATCTCCGCCTACAAATTCATACCTGTCTTGCGATGCGGTTTGCGTTGAGAATTTAACTGAACTTTGCCATAAAAATGGTGATGGCTGGCGTATGTGTTCATCAGCCTCGCTTTTAATAAATGCCTGGAAATGCCTTTTTAAAGCAAAATTTAAACCGGCTATAGCAGCTATAACTATAAATATTAAGACGCTATACTCCATCATCGCGTTTGCTTTTTTCATTTTATTCTTGGGCTTGTAAATTCCTTTCGGCTTCCGCTATTGTATTTAACCCCTTAGCCAAATTGCTATCTTGTTCTCCGGCTACACCCAAAGATTCAGTAACACTTCCTTGATTCACATAGTTATCAACTGCGGATACCGCTAAAGAATCAACGCTTGTTGCCGGTTCATCTTCTCTCGCAGCTGGCTGGCCAGAATCACTGTTCCAGGTGCCTGCATTATTATTAACTGTTGCTTCAATTTTCGCAATTCCAGGGTCAACTTCAGAGCCTTCTACGTTTTTAACCAGGGCCACATCTTCGCCGTCTATCAAACTTTTATTGTATGGGGCGTTTCTCGCTGCAAGTTCAGAAGCAGTGGCTGCGCCGGTCATTTTACTTACCTGGCTTCTTTGCATAGTCCCTGTTGATACCTGAAAGCCGTGCCTTCCTTCGTAGTCAAAACCGCTGGTAGTTATGCGGGTGGTAGAGGTTGCGCCATACCATTTCCCCGGGCTATATTGCTTCTCCGTCATCTTTTCTCCTCCGAGATTATCAACATTCATTCCAAGAAGCCCTTGCACGCTTCTTCCAAAGTAATACTGCATAATAATAAGCGCGCTGACGCCAACAGCAATAAGCAAAGAATATTCCACAAACGACTGCGCTCTTTTTCTATTTCTATTATACATTCTTTGTTTCATAAATAAATTTAATTTTAGCTACTTTAGTCAATATTTAATCTGCATATCCGTCACTTAACCGGCAAAGGCTCAAGCTCTCTGGTTGAATGGGAACTAAAGGTGCCGTGGCTTCTAGATGTATTTACCGGGCCGGGGAACATCCATTCAGTTATTGAAATCTTTGAGTCAAAATGCCCACGCATCTTAGTTTCGCCAATAGCATATTGTTCTGCTAACTGGTCACCGGCTAACTGAATTCTGCCCTGTATACCGCGCTTAACATAGGCCTGCATAATAAGTGCTGCGCCTACAATAACCGCGATAACCAAGCTCACTTCAAGCGTAGATTGCGCTTTTCTGTAAAGCATAGGTATTACCTTCCCAATTACGGAGTCGTAGTGTTGTTTTTGCCTACCCAAATTTCTTTGTCCAAAGCCTTTATTTCAACCTTGGAATTCTGTGACTGCTTCATACCTTGTATGGTAGTTGTAGTTCTTCCGTCAAAGCCTGCTGTAGTAACTTCAAGAATCGGTTTCGTTATTTCTGATGTCATGTTGTCAAACTTCTTTGTTAAGCCGGGAGAATATTGTGTGCCTATTTCATCGGCTGACGCTGCTAACCTTCCCTGGACACTTCTTTTCAGGTAATTTTGCATCGTAAGCAAACCGCCTACTACAACGCTTATGAGAAGCGCGTATTCCAATGTGCTTTGTGCTGTTTTTATCTTTGTTAACACTTTCGCACCTCCTCTTAAAGTGTTTAAGCTCTTATTTTGTTTCTGAAGAATCCCATTCTGCGTTACTTTCGTCAGTTGTGGTAATCCATGTTTCATCGCTTCCTGGCTCTACGAATGCTTCATTTCTTACGCGTGAGGACTTCTGCACTGATGTTGTTTTGTTTCCTGATGCCGGTTCATACTGCTTTCCGCCTGAAAGCTCCATTGCCGCATCATGAATTCTTGCCTGGATAGCGCGGCGGACTTCATTCTGTATGCCCATTGCTGCCGCGACAACAAGCGAAAGTAAAATCGCGTATTCTGCTGTTGATTGTGCGAATCTAAGTTTTATTAACATTTTATTTTACACCCCCTTTAAGTTTACTTTCCTACGTTAGAACGGAAATTAGTAGATGAATCAGTGATAGTTCCTGACGCTTCGCTAAACATTTTGTTAACCGCATCTGTTATGGGGCCTTTCGCTGCCGCTATAACTGCCGCTACAATTGCTGAAAGGACTATTACGTATTCAAGGATACTTTGAGCATTCTTTCTTGTCATTTCAATTCACCTCCCTATTATCTTACTCCGTTTAACGGGTCATAAAGGTCAGCCCACACATGGGCAAACCTTGCGTTAACCGATTTCATTACATAACCTGACATTATCACTAAAGCAAAAATAACAATTGCTATTAATGCTGAGTAGTCAAGGAAACTTTGGGCCTTGGTTTTACGTTTAATACAATTTAATTTAGTAATTATCATATATTTCCCTTATTATTCAAAAGGAACATCCGGGGCATCGGGAATAACAGGGTCATCCGGCGTAACTGTCTCCGCCGCAAGAGCATTATCTGCGCTATTCGGGTTATTACGAACCCATCTGTCATAATCATATCCGCCTGTATACTCAGGGCCGGCATATTGGTCTACTTGGCTTACATTAGAATTTGACATGGCCGGGTCTTCTACATTTTCGCTGGATTGCTTATAATAAGGTTGCTCCTTTACTGTCTGCGGAGGTTCGGGATTACGGACTACTTTTGTTTCTATGGTATTTTGGGTGGTATCCAAGCTATTTTGTAAGCCCAGGCTGTTTTGCACTCCGGTTCTAAACCCTACTGTGTTAATAACTATTGCTACAAAAATAGCGGCTAAAACTATTAAATACTCAAGAATACTTTGAGCTTTAAGGCTGTCGGATTTTTTAGAATTCAACTTCATAACCACCTCTTTTTATATTATGCCCCCGCCTCTTGAGGACTCGTTAAGCTCCTGGTTTAAATGCCTCATTCTTATTTCAAGTATTCTTGAAACGTATATGCTCATTGTCGCGAGCGCCGCTGAAGTAATTAAAATAAGCGCCACATATTCAATTATGCTCTGGCCTTTTATTTTTTTCCTGAAAATACTCAACATATTAATTTGCCCCCGTGGGAACTGATAAAGTTCCTGCGTCCGGATTATTTACAAGGCTGTTAGGTACTTCTCCGTCAAAAGCTGCCTGCGGCTCGCCCCAATCGCTTGACCATTTATACTGCGAGTTTGAAACGCCGTCTTCAAGTATTTTACCCTGCACGGTTGCAGGCGCCTTGTAAGTTGCTACCTGGCCTCTGTAATCGGAAACAGACGCCTGGTTTGCTAAGATAAAGCCGCCTATACCCACCCCTGCAAAAACCATAGTTACGCAGATGTACTCAAGTATTGATTGGGCAATTTTAAAGTTTTTCTTTTTCATATTTTTCTCCTTAAAAATAAAAAAACCGGACTGCCGACTCATAAATTGAGACGTTCGGCAGCCCGGTTGTCCTAATAAAACAGGGACCGATAGACTTAAACTTATTTTGGACCCGTGGCTTTGCTCCTCCTGGTTTTGCACCAGGATTTGCCTTTTCGTCGCCTCCTACACCATACAAGTATACCATATTTAAGCGAAAAAAATCAACCTAGCTTTGATTATTTTTGAAACCGCTTACAATAGGAAAATGTAATAATTACAAGCGTTTTTAAATGACTGATGTGCGAGTTTAAATAAAGGTAATATATATTTTTTAAACGGCAAAACATCTCTGCCAATGGGCGGCTTAAAGCGTTAAACCGGCTAACAGGGCTAAAATCTGCCTTGGGAGGCTGCGCTTTCAGCCTGTTTTCAATCAGCCATTATATTGTTAGCCTGAAACCCTGCGCTCCTAGTCTATTGATAGATTTACAATGCGAAAATTTATTTTTAGAAGCTGGGCAAGCTAAACAACAAAAACTCGTTTGCCTCCAATATAAAGACAGGTATTATTGATTTCTTTTTTTATATCTAAAGGCAGGCTTTTTATTACTATTTTACAGAAATCTTTTCCTAAAATATATTGGCCTTCTCCTTGGGCAAAGCTTCCCTCCCCGAACTGTTCCTTAAACAACGCCGCAAAAATATTTGTAATTTGCGCAAAATCAGACTCTTTCTCAAAATTCAAAATATCAGGTATATATTTGACTAAATCCTTTTTGGTTTCTTTGTTCAGGAAAAAATTCTCAATTATCTTCATATCACTTAAAAAAGCTTTTTCCATGTAAGGCCAGATAAACAGGTATTTCTTTAAAATCCCGGCCAAATTGGTTTTCTTGTCAGTTAATACTGCCCAGCTAGGCAGCATCCTCTCTTTATTTTTTATCAAAATATTGTTTAATATAACTGCTTTATTCCCCTTGGGTTGTGAAAATCTTGTAGATACCGGCACATAGAGAATTGGCCCTTCTATGTTTGTATTAGCTAATGCCTTGAATCTCTTTGCTTTCTCCAGAAATGCAGCGCCTTTATTTAGTATCTTAGGGTAATAACCCATTATTAAAGCGGGGTTTTCCAAATCGCAGCCTATTTTTTCCAATACTTTACCGTTTTTATCCAGTAGCTCTATCCTTTTAATTCCCGAAGATATACCGTCAACAAAATCTATGGTAAGCGAAGAAAGATAATCAAAACTTTTAGTGTAACCTATTATTATGGTTTTATCCTTTAAAAGCCTTAACAAATTAGCCTTTAGCTGGTATAACGGCACAAAAAAATTCTCAATATTGCAGGGAGAATCCCAAAGCGTGGTTAATTTTGCGTCGGTAAATCCTGTTGTGTTATTTAGAAAGTAAAATTTTATTGTTGAAACAAGCGTGAGCCGTTCTTTTATTTTTCCCAAACTTATTGCCGGCTTATAATTGATTATTCTTGAAGAAAAATATTTTACGCTTTTTGCGGGATAAAAATAGCAGCCGCAAATGCGCAAGAAACCCGGCCTTTTTATATTTTTTCCGATGTCGCCGCCGATATAAGAAGAAAAACTAAACATCGCCGTAAGCTTACTTATTTCGTTTGCTGCCAAATGCGGGAAATATGCGCGCAGCTCTTCCTTTAGGAAATCAAATAAACCTAGCTGCGAATCTATGGCTTTAAGCAGCAAAAGCCCGCAGTCTTTAATTAATTTTCCCTGATATAAAAGAAGGTGTTTTTTCCTGCCAAGCGCAGAGCTTATGCCTTTGGCTTTTAAAACAGCGCTTACCGTGCTTTTTGAAATATCCAGCTGATGTTTTTCTTTTAGAAGTTTGGACAAAGCCCTTACGCCAACATAAGGGTTTCTCCTGGCTTCGGTCAAAATGAGGTTTTTATGAATTGAATTCATGCTAATTGAAGCTCGCTATTCTGGATTTAACTCTATGGAGGGTGCCAGGTTACGGCATTTCAGAGAAAATCTTCTCATCAAGAAGCCCTAACCTGTTAAATTCTGCAAAGAAGCGGGGATACATTCTCATTACTGTCCTAAATTTTCCTTTTATTCTTCCGTCAGGAGTTTTGCCTTCTCTCCTAAAAATAAACAAATCCTGCAACGACACCTCACCGCGCTCAACTCCGCGCGCTTCCGAGATATGAGTTATGCGCCTTACACCGTCAGGAAAACGTTCCTGCTGCACTATAACATTTAGGGTGTTACCTATCATCCTTCTTATTTCTTCAATGGGAAGTTTAATGCCGGATGACAAAATGAGCGTTTCCATACGGCTGGTAACTTCCTGGGGGCTATTTGCGTGTATTACTGCAAGCGTTCCGCGATGGCCTGTTGACATTGCCTGAATCATATCAAGCGCCTCCGGGCCTCTTACTTCACCTACAATTATTCTATCCGGCCTCATACGAAGAGCATTTCTTATTAAGTCGCGAAGGGTCACTTCGCCTTTCCCGTCTTTATCAGACGCGCGCGTTTCCATGGGCACAAGGTTTTCCTGATGCAAAATCAATTCTGCGGTATCCTCAATAGTTACAACACGCTCCTGCTCCGGAATGTGGTATGAAAGCATTTCCATTGTTGTGGTTTTGCCGCTTCCGGTGGCACCCGAGAAAAGCACATTTACCTTTCCGTGTATGCAGGCAATCAGAAAATCTGCCATTTTTCTGCTCATTGTGCCTTCTTTCATAAGATCTTCAAGGCTATGCAGATTTCGGTTAAATTTTCTTATTGTTATTGCTGTGCCGCGGCGGGAAAGCGGGTAAGTTATAAGGTTCATACGCGAGCCGTCCGGAAGAGCAACGTCTCCAAACGGGTTATAGTAAGATATGGGCTTGCCGGCTTTCGCGTAAAATTCTTCTATGATATCATTTATGTCTTCTTCGGTAAAGGTTAACTCAATCTTACTTTTGACACCCCCTATTTCAAGAAAGGTATCCCTTGACCCGTTTATCATTATTTCGGTAATTTTCGGGTCTTTTAACAACTGCCTTATCTTATCCGCACCTAATCCCATATTAATTACGAATTGCCACGAATTTGGAACGAATTGCCACGGATACCTGCCTCCGGCAGAAATTCGTGAACATTCGTGCTATTCGATTCGTGGTAATTCGTCTCCTATTCGTGGTCATTTGTGTTCTAATCCTTCGGAACAAATATTTCCCTGGATAAATCAACGCCGCGAGCCCTTATTTCATCATAGAAAGTGGGAATATACCCAAGCGGTGTAAAATAGCCTACGACGTTACTCTCCTGGTCAACTCCGGTTTGCCTGTATAAAAATATATCCTGTAAATTAATGTGCGTTTCATCAAGCATGCCCACGACCTCTGTAATTCCGGTAACCTTCCTTGAGCCGTCTGACAAACGCGCAGTCTGCACTATAACATGAATAGCTGAAGCAACTTGTTCTCTTATGGCACGAATAGGCAGCTCTATGCCTGCCATAAGAATCATGCTGTCAAGCCTTATTAAAACATCATGGGTTGAATTAGCGTGAATTGTTGACATACTTCCGTCATGGCCTGTGTTCATGGCTTGAAGCATGTCTAAAACTTCCTTGCCTCTTACTTCACCGACAAGTATTCTATCAGGCCTCATACGCAAAGTATTTCTGAATAAATCTCTTATTGTAATTTCCCCTTTTCCTTCTATGTTTGGCGGGCGCGCCTCAAGCCGTATCCAGTGCGTCTGGCTTAATTTAAGTTCTGCTGAATCTTCAATTGTAACTATACGCTCCCTCTCCGGAATAGACGCGGAAAGTATGTTTAAGAATGTAGTTTTTCCTGAACCTGTTCCGCCGGAGACAAGTATATTCTTCCTTGATTTAACTGCGGCTTCCAAAAAAAGCGCCATGTCAGGAGTTAAACTTGCAAACCGGTTAATTAAATCGGTTATTGTCCAGCGCTGGCGGGCAAATTTTCTAATTGTTAGTGTCGGCCCCGTTAAAGACAACGGAGAAATTATAGCGTTGACGCGCGAGCCATCCGGAAGCCTTGCGTCAACATACGGAACGCTTTCATCAATACGCCTGCCAAGCGGCGCAAGTATTCTTTCAATTACAATACGCACCTGTTCATTGCTCGTAAATTTCTTACTGGTAAGCTCAATTTTACCGAATCTCTCTATGTATATCTGGTCTTTATTGTTAACCATGATTTCCGTAACCGTTACATCCTTAAGTAAATCCTCAAGAGGCCCGAGGCCCAAAGCTTCCTCTACTATTTCCTTGGTAATTTTCCTTCTTATTTCCGTTGAAGCAATAAAGCCGCCTGCTTCTTTGCTGATAACGTTTGAAACTATTTTTTCGGCCTTTGCCCGGAGCTCAGCCATTTTCTGGGCGCTTCCGGCATACATTTCAACCTGCACTCTTTTTAAGTCAAGTTCCTCAATAAGCTGTTCATGCACTTTTTTCTTAAATCTTATTATCTGGTCCTCTTCCTCTATCAGAGAGGTTTTTTCCACTTTTTCCATGACGCCTACGCGCTGCCAGAAGACTTCTTCTCCTTCAAAAGCCTCTTTGGTAACCCTTACTTCGCTTAAAGTCTTATGACTTATATAAATATCTTTTCTTTCTATTATATCTTTGGCTAATTTTTGCACGGCGTTTGTAAATTTACATTGAGGGCTGTCTATAATTAAGGGTATCCCTCTGTTTACAGCAAGGCCTGCGGCTTTTCCTTCTGAAGGGATAAGCCCGATAATTTCCGAAGGAAGCAGCGTTTTTATTTCCTGCCAGGTTATGGCGCCTTTACTTTCCGCGCGGTTAAGTACAATTTTTGTCATCGTAAGCGGAAAGCCAAGACTTTGAAGGGTATCTAACAGCCACTGCGTTTGATAAACCGACAAAATATCCGGCGTAAGCACAAGGCATATAAGATTAGAGCTCTCAAGGGTTGCTATAAGGTTATCCGTGAGGCTGCTTCCCGCATCTACTATAATATAATCAAAATCATTCCATATAATAGATATGAAATCTTTCATCATCTGCGGGGTAAAAGAAGTGCGCTGAGACATTTTAAAAATTGCCGGCAGGAATATTAAATTGCCCCTGTAGATTGCGCTGTAGTTGTCTATGGTTCTTTTCTTTTCCTTAAAATCTTTAAGGTAATCTATAAGGTTAAAAAGGCAGTATTTGCTCTCAATACCCAAAAGCTTTGATGTTGCCTGGGGAGCGCCTAAATCAAAATCAAGCAAAAATACTTTTTTATTTTGCAGGGAAAGTTGAACGGCAAGATTTAAGGAAACAAGTGTTTTTCCTACTCCACCCTTGGTGCTGAAAAAAGAAATTACCTTCGCCTCCATATCGTATATTATACACTATTTCGCGGGAAATTTCTACTCCAAGTGGAGTTTGCGGGCCTTTTAACGCATGAAAAACACCTTGAGGCTGCCACAGCTATTTGGAAACAACTGTGAAGCTTCGGAAAAGAACTAACGTTTATTTTTTTCGCGGTAAACTATAGGGACGTTGATATTTAATTCTCGTATATCGGTATCCGGCGGAAACGGCGGAAACGTCAGGCTCTTTACCACAGTAACTGCGTCTGTATCAAATATTTTGTGCCCGGAAGGCTTTGAAACCTTAACGTTTTTAACATCTCCTGTTTGGCTGATGTTAATTTTTAAAACGACCATACCTTCCCAGCCTGTCTGCGCAAGCGAAGGCGGATATGAAATATTCCCTATTATTTGTTCCTGCACATCAAGCACATAATTTTGCATATTAGTTGGTATTATTCCCGCATATGCTTCCAAATCTTTTCTTCCGGTTATTTCTTTTACGTCGGGAATTTCTTCCTTGTCATCCAGCGGTATAACTTTCGGCGTAAGGGATATTACCAATTCTGTCTGCGCATTCTGGAATTCTTTTGATTTAAACAATGCCCCGATTATCGGTAAATTACCTAAAGCAGGGAGCTTGTCTATGCCTTCGGAATCTTGTTGTTTTATAAGCCCTGCTATAAATATGGTGTCGCCGGATTTAAGATTTAAAACAGTTTCCGCAATTCTTGTGGTAAATGCCGGCACGCGTGTGCCGGAAACAGTTATAGCGTTTACCAAGTCCAAGGCGCTTACTTCCGCGCGTAAGCTTGCGTAAATCTTTTTATTGTCATTTGAAACTATCGGCCTTATTTTTAAAATAACTCCGTATTCTTTATAGGAAACACTGACTGTAGTCCCTGCCGAACCTGTAGTTGAACCGCTTAAGTAAGGAACCTCGCCGCCGACCGTAAGCTTTGCTTCCTCTCCGCTTAAACACAAAATTTTTGGCCTGGATAATTCTTTGCCTTTGCCTTCGCGGACAAGCATATCAATTCTCGCGGTTAAAGCATCCCTTGACCAGCTTCCCATGCCCCAGGCAGCAGTCCATTTTTTCGCAATATCAAGTGTAGTTGAAACGCCTCCGGTAGTGGTTGAGCTGGGGGCTATGTAAGGCTCCTGGCGTATCTGAACATACTCCTGCCACTTTACTCCAAGCCTGTCTAAGTCGGTTTTGTTTAACTCAAGGATGCGGGCTTCTATCTCAACCATTTTGGTTTCTTTCTTAACAGTCAAAATATTATCAACCCTGTCCTTGAAAGGTTCAACAACTTTATCTATCTGTTCTTTTTCAAGGCTGGATAAGTCGCCTGCAATAATTATCTTGCCTGTTGCTTCATTTTTCTTTAAGACTGCATTCGTTATTTTTAAATCTTTTCTTATAAGTTTTTCAAGCCGCATCAGCACCCTGTCTAAATCCTGGGAATAAACAGTTAGATAATAAGTCTTTTCTCCGTCTTTATTCCAGATGGTAAGGGTTGTTTCGCCCGGTTTCTTGGCTACAATTACTATTTCCCTGTCCGATACTTTTGTTATGTCGGCTATTTCAGGGTCGCGCATAGAAACTCTTTGGGGAAAAGAAACAGCCACGGCCATAGCCTCTCCGCTGACTAAAGTATATTCATCCTGGGCTAATGGCTCAAAAATATTTTGGGAAAAGACAGCAGAGCTGGCTAATAAGAAGACGATAAAATTTATGTATACAATTGTTTTTCTTAGCATCAATCGCCTCCCTTTGTTTTTATCTTTCTACGGAAATTTGTTCCTGCTTGGCTCCCTTATAAATTTCTATAGTAGGTGGCTTTTCCTGCGGAATAGTGCGTTGTATAAGCCCCAATTTGTTCAAAAGCCCTTCAAGCGTGAGCGCAGAATATTCCGGCTCTACGGTTTTTTCCTGCGGCGGCCTTAATACCAGGCGAAGCCGGCCAAGCTCAAGCGCATACGTAAGCAACTTTGTGCCGTCAGGGTCAAGCGCGAGAGTAATTGTATCTGCCTTTCCTTCTGCCCTGTATTGAGAAAGATTTTTATTGGTAGCAAGCACTTTCACGTTTTGAAAAAGAGTAATTACAATTGGCGGGCTCGCGCCTTTTTCAGCAGGGAAACTGAATGTTCCTATAATATCAACTAAATCGCTCGGCTTTATAAGGCCTTCTTCCGCGGAAAGCTTATCTACGGAAATGGTAATTGCGCGCTTGCCTTCAGGAACAGCATCTGCAAGGTATTTGAAACCAATTAAAGGTTTTACTGCTTCCTGATTTAAATGCTGGTCTTTTAAGATATCTGATATGGCAAATTTTCCTATAACAGAATCAACTGACGTTAAATCTCCGGGCTGCAATGTTTTGGAAGCAACGGTTGCGAGCTTTATCATGTCCGAAGTAATTGTGGTTTCTCTCGGTATATCGTCTTTAGCTACGACGACCTCAACCAACTGCCCTTTTTTGATAAGCTCCTGGATAAGCCTCTCTCGTGATTGCATCTGAGCGTTTATAACGATGATAGCTATAATCGCTATACCTACACCGATTAGTAAGTTCACGATCCTCTTATCCATTTATTATACTCCTTTTTTTCTAGAAGCTGATTGCCGCGGAAACTTACGCGGATTTACGCACGGTAACTCGTTGGCGTTTATCTGCGTTTTAATCCGCGGATATCCGCTTCTACTTTAATAAATCTTCGGACTTTTCAACCCGCGCTTTCGTCTTAAAATCTTCAATTAACTTATTAACTTCCTGCTCAGCTTTATCTTCCCGTAATGCGTCTTCAAGTTTTTTTTCTACTTCGGCGAAAGAAACCTCTCCTCCGCCTTTTGCATCTTCCACTTTTATTATATAATACTTTCCGTCATCTGCTTTAAAATAATTTGACACTCTTCCGGGCTCAACAGTTGCGATAGCTGCCCAGAATTTTGCATTTTTTTGCATATCTTCAAGCGAAGGAGTTATCCAACCGCGGTCTCCCCCTTTATCCCTGGAAGGCGCAACCGAATACTGGCGCGCTAATTTTTCAAAATCTTCGCCTGAAAGCAGTTTAATACTGATATCTTTTGCGTCAACCTCTGTATTGACTGCTATTTCCCTAATCTTTATCTGGCGCGGTTCCTTGAAAAACTCTTTATTTTTATCGTAAAAAGCGCGGACTTCGGCGTATGAAACTGTTATGTCTTTTTCTATATCTTTTCTGACTTTAGCCGCGAGCAGCGTGTCGCGTGTGTCCCTTAAAGCCCTCATGATATCTTCACTTTTATCAATTCCTTTTTCTACGGCTATTTGGGCAAGTATCTGGTTTCTAATAAGGTCGTTAAGAAATTTTATCTTAAACTCTGAACTGTTTACATTTATGTGCTGCTGGGCAGCTATGGGCTCTATGCTTTTTAAATAATTCCTGAAGTCATCCAGGCCTATCGCCCAATTATTTACTCTGGCGAGAAGAGAGCCGTGTATAACCACCTCTTCATTTGTTTCCGCGGGCTTTGTAGGAAAAACTTTATTGCAGCCGATAAAAGCCACAACGAAAGCTATAAGCATACTGACTGGAAGCATTTTACGCATTTAACTCACCTCTATAGTTATAAGTTTATCAATATAACCTTATTAAATCAAGATTTTTTTTAAAAAACTTACATTTTTTGTCGTTGCCTTTAATGCAAAATTAGTTTAAAATATAGGAATGAAAAAATCAGTAAAAATAATTCTTGATACCAGTATTTTTGTCAATCCCGATTCAAGGGTATTTTTTGGCAAAACTCCGGAAGATGCGTTAAAAAATTTTCTTGAAAAACTGCAAAAACAAGAAAGCGTCCTCTGCTATATGCCGCCCTCTGTTTATGAAGAGCTTATGAAATTTATGGAAAATAAGCCCTCTCTCAGCGAAACACTTCTTATTCAGAAAAGGCCGCCTGCTTCCTACGAAACCCCCATACCTTCTATTTTCTTGTATGAATTTATTGAGGAATTCCGCGCAAGGATAAATAAAGGCCTGCGCATTGCTGAAAAATATGCAAGGCAAGAATTAAAAATAGCCCCGCCAAAAGAAAAGACAGAAGAGGAAATAATAAAGCGCCTGCGTGAAGAATACCGGGTGGCGCTTCGGGAAGGTATCATTGACAGCAAAGAAGATTTTGACCTTCTGCTCTTAGCCCGGGAACTCGGCGCATTCCTGGCTACCTCAGACAATGGCCTTATAAAATGGGCGCAAAAACTTGGAATACCCGGGCTTTGCGCCGAAGAATTAAAAGAAATTCTGGAAGGCTGATTACCTTGAGTCTTTTCTGGTTTTTTCCAAAATCTCTGTTATCATAATCCCTATGAAAAGCTACAAATTAACACCTTTTGTTTCAACAACGGAAATAAACTACGAAGAAAATTTAAACCCCCAACAATTAAAAGTCGTAAAGGAAGCGGA
>Ga0265297_10003844_pt1 | contig 25992 bp, 23 predicted proteins | sample Munlanlwell13791_FD_192502 | JGI IMG/M metagenome (GOLD analysis project Ga0265297, IMG submission 192502) | Leachate microbial communities from a municipal landfill in Southern Ontario, Canada - Leachate well 137-91 | ecosystem: Engineered > Solid waste > Landfill > Unclassified | place...
GGTTCGGGATTGCCGGCTACGCGGAATACCGGCCCGTGGATTCTAATGCCACCGAAGAAGGGCGTGACCGGAATCGTCGTGTTGAGATTGTGATCACACCGGGGAGGAACTCTGATGCGCCGGGCCGGTAATAAAGGGTCTTTTGTAAAGGTTTTCAAGAGGATCATTCTTGTGCTGGTGATTTTTTTGGGATTGAGCATCGTGTCGCTCGGTCTGAATTTTTGGGTCTATCATGAGATCCAGTCACGGCTCAAGATCCGGATGAGTGGAATATATGTTCCCGCTATTTTTATCCCATCGTTTGAAGTGAAACAGGGGACTTTTATTTGGAAAGACAGGGTCCAATTGGTGGACGGGAATTTCAAGGTGACATTCGACCCATTGACCTTGGTGTCCAGGCGTGGCATCCGGATCATTCTGGAGAGCAAGGCGAGTAAGATCAAATTTCTCGGTAGTTGGGCCCTCCAGGAGGGGATTGAGAACGCGACAGTCGATTCCATGATCGCGGATATCATCCTGGGTCGCCGGGGCCTTGCCGGCATCAATGAAGTAGAAGTGCGATCTCAAAGCTTTCAATTTTCTTTAAAAAATGCCGATAAAAAAACAGTCCGTAAAAAAGTAACCCCAAAAACCTAAGGTCTTCCAGGATTTATGCGAAAACATCTTGATGATCTATTTAAGGGTTTCCCGATTCTTGAGAAATATCACTGGGACCCTAAACGTATCTTCAACAAGGTCACTCCCGATTCCCGTGCCGTCGAGTTCGGAGATATCTTTGTCGCGTGCCCTGGCACCCGGATGGACGGCCATGATTTTCTAGGCCAGGCCATTTATGCAAAAGCTTCTGTTGTGGTGTTTGAAAAGGAACCCGAGATCACGATCCCTGCACATGTGACTGGCGTTCGTGTTCGTGATGCCAAGGCCGCGCTTGCTGTCATTCTCAACCGGTTTTATGATCGCCCTGACCAAAAGGTCAAACTGATCGGAGTGACCGGAACGAACGGGAAGACCACTACGACGTATCTTTTGCACAGGCTTCTTCGCGATAAATTTCCGACCGCTTCGCTCGGTACGCTTTGGTATGAACTTCCGTCCGGCAAGACGGTCTCGGTTAATACGACGCCGGGATCGGAAGTTCTGATTCCGATGCTTCATCAGATGCAACAGGAAGGGGTTCAGTATTGTGTGATGGAGGTTTCCTCGCACGCGATCAGTCAAAAACGCATTCATGGACTGGAATTCGAGCTTGGAATATTCACTCAGCTGACGCAGGACCATTTGGATTTTCATCACAGCATGGAAGAATACTTCCAGGCCAAGAGGGATTTTTTTGCAAGCTTTTCTGCACCACGCAAAATGCTTTTCAACAAGGATTGCATTTATGGAAGGCGACTGATCGAAGAGCTGCCGCAGGCTAAGACGTTCAGCGTTCTGGAAGAGGCGGATTATTACGTTAAGGATCTTCAGATGAGCTTTCAGGGGAGCCGTTTTGTCATGTGCTATCGGGGCCAGGAATTGCCGTTCCAGATTCGATTACCCATGCGATACAATATCTCCAATGCCCTGGCAGTTTTAAGTTCGATCGACCTGCTCGGTTTCGATCTCAAAGACTTTCGTGGTGCATTGGAAGAGATTCCCGCGATTCCCGGCCGTATGGAACGGATCGGGACAGGCATGGACTATACCGTGTTCGTGGATTATGCCCATACCCCGGACGCTTTTGAACAAGTACTCCATGATGCCAAGCAAATGGATCCGAAACGGATTATCACGGTGTTCGGTTGCGGGGGTGATCGTGACCGTGGAAAACGTCCTCTCATGACTCGTACTGCATGTCGTTATTCGGACGTAGTCATTATGACTTCTGACAATCCGCGTTCCGAAGATCCTGAAGATATCCTTCGTGATATGCGTGCCGGGCTTCCCGACCCTTTGCCTGCCCCAGGAAGTATTTATGAAATCCAGGACCGGCAGGATGCCATTGAAAAAGCCATCTCACTCGCGAAAACGGGCGATGTGGTCTTTGTTCTTGGAAAAGGTCACGAAGATTATCAGATACTCAGTGACGGAAAGATTCCTTTTAGCGACCGCGAGGTTGTTGAATCCGCGTTAAAAAGACGAAGCCGTGTTTTCTTATCTTGAAGCGAGCCGACTGCTTCGCGTCTCCCCAGAATTTCAAGACCTGTCCCTGACGATTCGCAATTTCTCCATTGATACTCGCACGCTCAACCCGGGCGATCTTTTTGTTGCGTTTCAAGGGGAGCAGTGTGATGGGCATGGTTTTCTTGCCTCCGCTTTTGAAAAGGGCGCTTCGGGAGCTCTGATCGATGTGCGCCAAAAAGAAGCTGCTTTCACGAATCTTCGCACGACAAAGGTTCCTATCCATAATGTGATTTTGGTCCCGAATCCCCAGGCCGCGATGACGATGCTTGCCGTCGAATACCGCAAAACCCTTCCGGTCAAAGTGATCGGGGTGACTGGAAGCGTGGGGAAGACCACGACCAAGGAATTCCTATTCTTTTTGTTGCGACAAAAATATTCCGTGCTTGCAACCGCCGGAAATCTGAATAACCATTTGGGGGTTCCCATCATGCTTTCAAGATTGGAGCCTTCTCATCAATACTGTGTGATGGAAATGGGCGCGAGCCATCCTGGCGAGATTCGTGCTCTTGCCGAGATAGCCGCACCGTCGGGCGGGATTCTTACGCCCATTGGGCCGGCTCATCTTGAAGGTTTTGGATCCCTTGAGAATGTCTACAACGCCAAACTAGAACTGGCGGATTTTCTGAGAAAAGACGATCCGTTAGTAGTGTTAGAAAGCAACGCTCGGCTTCTCGAAAAGATCAGTCAAAAAGGCCGTAAGGCCATTACAGTCGGGTATTCCGAACGGGCAGAGTACCGAATTGAGAATGTGAAGACAGAAAGCGGGGAAGTCTCATTTCAATTGAATGGCGAGGGGCGGTTCTCTTTTCCGGGTCAGGCGGCCTTTCTTGTTCTGAATGCGGGCCTTGCGATCGCGATGTCAAGGAGTCTGGGGCTGGCGTGGGGAGAGATCCCGCGCAAGTGGGAAGATGTGGGCTTTGCATCAGGGAGATTTCGTGAGACAATACTGCCCAATGGTGTTCGCGTAATCGACGACAGCTATAATGCGAACCCCATTTCCTTCGGAAATGCATTGGTTGCACTCCAATCGCTTCCCGGTTCTGGAAAAAAGATTGTGGTATTTGCGGACATGCTTGAGCTGGGGGCAGAAGAAGAACGATTTCATCGCGAACTCGGTGAGAAGATCGGGGTGTCCGGTGTGAGCGCGGCGTTGGCCTACGGAAAGAGAGCTCGGGCGAGCATCGAAACCCTCGGGCACTTAAAGACGGGCTGCATTGCCGAACATTTTGAAGATGGTCTTGAAGTGCTTGCTGCGCTCAAAGAAATGTTGCACCCCGGCGATGTCGTGCTTTTCAAAGGGTCCCGTGGCATGCATGTGGAAAAAGTTCTGGACGGTATTCGCAATATTTCTTTTTCATCATAAACATAATTTTCGAGTCACAAACTAGATCATGTTTTATTTTTTACATCATCTTTCGGATCACTCGATCGTCTTCAATCTTTTCCGTTACATTACATTCCGCTCCGCCGGTGCGAGTGTTACCGCATTCTTTCTGTCGCTGTGGCTGGGGCCGCGGTGTATCGCGTGGCTCAAACAGCTGCGTGCGGTGACCAACCAAGAACGCGCTTATGCTGAAACCATACACGAGCATTTCAAGCATAAGAAGGATGTGCCCATGATGGGCGGGATCCTGGTCGTGGCGGGCGTGGTCGTTTCGACTCTCCTTTGGGGCAATCTCACGAACCGCTTCGTGTGGATGATGATCGTAGTCATGCTGTGGTTTGGTTTCGTGGGATTTCTGGATGATTGGCTCAAGATGCGCTCCAAAAGTTCGGACGGTCTGAGTTCGATCACGAAGTTTCTCGGTCAGGTGCTGATGGGCCTCGCGATCGGCATCTATCTTTACTACGATCCGACTTTTGATAAATGGCTCTACGTACCGCTTCTAAAAAAAGGGATTGTTTATCTCGGGATTTTTTTTATTCCATTCGTGATCCTGGTGCTGACCGGAACTTCGAACGCCCTGAACTTGACGGACGGGCTTGATGGGCTTGCGATCGGGTGCACGCTTTTTACGACGACAGCGTTCACTTTGATCATCTATGCCACGGGACACTATGGTTTTGCCTCGTATCTCGCCATTCCGTATGTCCCGGAAGCCGGTGAAGTGACTGTTTTTTGCGCGGCGCTGGCTGGCGCGAGTGCGGGGTTCCTTTGGTTCAATTCCTATCCGGCAGAAGTTTTTATGGGGGATACTGGATCTCTTTCCCTGGGAGGCGCTCTTGGCGCGATTGCAGTACTCACAAAAAAGGAATTCGTGCTCATGATTGTTGGCGGCATCTTCGTGTGGGAGGCTCTTTCAGTGATTCTGCAAGTCGCCAGTTTTAAGCTGCGGAAAAAAAGGATCTTTTTGATGTCACCCTTTCATCATCATTTGCAGCGCAAAGGGTGGCCGGAATCCAAGATCACCACACGACTTTGGATCATCGCTTTCATTCTTGCTATTGTAGGTCTTAGCACGCTTAAGGTCCGTTAACATGAAGATGGCACCGGGGACAAAAGTTGCAGTGTTAGGATTACGGGACACGGGTTTTCTGAGCGCCCTTTGTCTTTATGAAAAAGGTTATAAGGTTTTTGCCTCCGAACTCGCAGACACCGAGGATGTCCGGGAGAATGTTTCAAAGCTTGCGGTGCGGGGAATCCGTGCGGAATACGGGAAACATTCGTTCAATACGATTCTTGCCTCCGATTGGTTTCTGATCTCTCCCGGGATTCCGCCAGGATCAGAGATCTATCAAGCGATTCTTGCCGCAAAAAAACCGATTTACAGTGAAATTGAAATCACGAGCTGGTTCTCGCCGGCTAGGACTGTGGTGGCGATCACGGGTTCTTGCGGCAAAACGACGACCGCGACCTTGATCGCTCAAATCGTTGAAACTAGCGGTCGTAAAGCCGTGCTTTGCGGGAACATCGGAAATCCCTGGATCGGGGAACTTTCCAAAATTACGCCGGATACTATTGTTGTGCTCGAGGTCAGCTCTTTTCAATTGGCGCATTGCGTGAGTTTTGACCCTTCGGTCGGATTGCTTCTCAATATCTTTCCGAACCACATGGATTGGCATGCCGATATGAAAGAATATGCTCAGGCCAAGCTAAACCTTTTTCGCGCGATGAAGAGTACAGATGTGATGATCTGCCGGAAAAAAGATGAAGCCGATTTCTTTCCGGACTTTCGGACGGCAGCCAAACGTATTTATTTCGACGAACTTCCAGCATCAAATCCCAATGAAGCAGCGTTGCTCTGCGCCGCAGATGCTTTGAAATGTCCGAGAGGGCTTGTCGGAAAGGCGATTTTAAATTTTCGTGGGATTGAGCATCGGCTCGAGAAATTCGCTGAGCGGGACTGTATTACTTTTGTGAATGATTCCAAGGCCACAACGACCGCTTCGCTCGCTTGGGCCCTTGAGAAGTTCGGCGACGGGACTGTGGTGCTTATTTGCGGCGGTAAGTACAAGACCGATGTCGAAGATTTCAGAGGTCTGAGAGCTGTGATCGCCCAGAAGGTCCGATGTGCTGTGCTGATCGGAGCTGCGCGGCCGATCCTGAAAGAAGCCTGGCAGGGGATTGCTGAAATGGTGGAGGCCGAGAGCCTTGATGAGGCATGCCGTTTGAGTATTGAAAAAGCTCAAAAAGGAGATACGGTTCTGTTGTCGCCGGCCTGCGCGAGTTTCGATATGTTCAAAAACTATCAGGAGCGAGGAAGGTTGTTCAAAGAAGTGATCCAGAAAAGATTACAGTCCATGCCTTGCGGAAATAGATATGTCTAAAGAAGCGCGTTTATTATTTATTGTCACTTATCTCCTAGTCGGTATCGGGATCGTCATGATCTATAGCGCCAGCGGCGTGTTGGCACACGATCGGTATGGGAATGAGCTGTTCTTTCTTATCCGTCAGGCATTCTACGTGATATTAGGGACGATTGGATTCTTCATTGCAGCCACTCTTCCGATCGATTTTTACAAACAGAACGCTCGCGCATTTATGTTGCTCGCAATCATGCTTTTAATAACAGTCTATCTCCCCGTGATCGGGCATTCGGCTGGAGGAGCGCGGCGCTGGGTTCACATCGGGGGATTTCAATTCCAGCCTGTGGAGTTCGCAAAACTGGCCTGTTGCATCTATCTGGCGGATTATATTGGACGAAAAATCGCCTGGGTGCAAAAAGGAGATGTCCGGGTGTTTGTCCCGCCGCTTATCCTCATCGGTTTGGTATGTGGCTTGACGCTCCTTGAACCGGACCTGGGTTCCGTGGCGTTCATTGTGATGATGACTTCGATTATTCTCTTTGTTTCGGGGCTTCAATTGCGCTATGTGTTCGGCGCTTTGGCGCTTTTGCTGCCAGCTCTTTATTTTTTGATCATTCGCGTGCCTTATCGCTTGAGCCGTCTCGAGGCTTACTTGAATCCATGGGAAGATCCTCAAGGGTCCGGTTTTCAGATTATCCAATCTTTTCTCGCGTTTGCTTCGGGCGGGATGCATGGAGTAGGGCTTGGGCAGAGTACACAAAAACTTTTTTATCTTCCGTCGAGCCATAACGACTTTATCCTTGCCGTGATTGGAGAAGAGCTTGGTCTGATCGGTATCATGATTGTAATCGTGCTTTATATTCTGTTCTTTTTCTGTTGCATCCAAATGGCGCGAAAAGCGAACCAGCCGTTCGAGAAGCTACTGATCACTTCGATTACGCTTCTCATTATTCTACAGACGGTGATCCATATGATGGTTGCGACCGGTCTTGTTCCGACCAAAGGCCTGCCGCTGCCCTTCATCAGTTACGGTGGAAGCTCAATCGTGGTGAATTTGATAGCGGTTGGAATTCTCGTAGCCACCGACCGGCGCAAACGCCAGAGTATCTAATATGTCGGAAACCTCGGATTCTTCAAAAACTTCCCGTCCGCCGATGCGTTTGGTGGTTTATGCTGGCCCCACAGGCGGTCATGTTTTCCCCGCTCAGTCATTCAGCGAAGGATTTCGAAAACATTTTCCAAATTCTCGTATCGATCTCGTCACTTGCCACCGTGCAAAATCTCTTATTGATAAAATGCCGCAGGGGATCTTTGGTTCAGTCTCGTATCTTCCCGAGTTTGGTTTTCTCGGGGGATTTTCTTGGAAGAATTTAAAGCCGTTTTTTCTTTTCCCATATCTTTTTCTCCAGGCATTCTTTTTCCTAAAACGGACCAAGCCGGACCTTTGTGTCGGGTTTGGGAGCTTTGTGTCGTATCCTGGCATGATGACCGCACATTGGATCAGAGTCCCGACACTCATTCATGAACAGAACAAGATCCCCGGAAAAGCGACTCACTGGCTTGTGCCGCACATGGATGTCGTAACCGAAAGTTTTGAAAGAACACAATTCCTCCAAAAACCCAAGAAGCTTTACACGATAGGGTTGCCTCTACGGCCGTTTATTGTGGATGCTATGGAGAGAGGGAGGGGAGGATCGGTCCCTCGTCCGTTCACCCTGCTTGTGGTCGGCGGATCACAAGGCGCCCAAGGTTTAAACACGATCGTTACGGACGCGATCGCAGCTTTATCGGATGAAGAAAGGTCCAAAATTGCCGTTATTCATATTACAGGGAAACGGGATCAACCCTGGGTTATGGAGCGTTACGAGCAACTGGCTTTATCGAATGAAGTTTATCCGTTTTACGGTGCCATGGATGAGCTTTTTCAGAAGGCAGATATCGCTATTACCCGTGCCGGAGCAAACACTCTTTTTGAGCTGGCAGCATTTGGAGTTCCAGCGCTTGTGATCCCTTATCCTTATGCGGGTGGCCATCAAAGGTACAATGCACAAAGTTTTTCTGAAAAAAGTGGACTGGTCTTTCATGATGAGGATCCTGAGGTGAAGGACTGGCTTGTCGAACATTTGCGGAACGCTATCGAAGATCCAAGATCCCTGGCAGGGATTGCAAAAGCGATTCAAGGGCTCGCGAGGCCCAAGGCCACGGATGATCTTGTTGAAATAGCCCGAAAGTTGATCGAAACTCATGAAGATCGTACACGATAATCTTATTCGCGACAGCCACGCGGCTTATCTGATCGGGATTGGAGGTTCCGGGATGAGCGGGCTTGCGCGTATTTTGAAACATCTGGGTCTTTCAGTTTCCGGTTCTGATTACAAAGAGACACTCGTGACGCAAAGTCTCCGTCGTTCGGGTATCCCGGTCCATATTGGCCAAAAGACCGTAGGATTTGGCGGTGCGGACCTTATTATCTATTCCACCGCGATTGGCAGGGAACATTTAGAACTCAGGGAAGCCCGAAGGCTCGGTCGCAAGGTTCACCATCGGGCTGAAGTACTTGCTTCGCTTTTAAACCACGCCGAAACCTCGATTGGAGTCCTGGGGACGCATGGCAAGACCACAACGTCGGCCATGGTCTCTCACGTGCTGTCACAGATCGGCGCGAATCCCACCTGTTTCGTAGGTAGCGATATGCTCAATTATGACACTAACATTGTGGCAGGTGGCCGCGATTATTGGGTGAGCGAGGTGGACGAAAGCGACAGTTCCCACGAGTTTTATGCGCCTCATTATTCGATCATCACGAACCTCGAACCCGAGCATCTGGACCATTATGGCACCTGGGAGAATTTGACGGATTCGTTCCGCCGCTTCCTTGATCAAGTCCAAGATCCGGGGCTTGTCTCCTATTTTGGCGATGACCCAACGCTAAACATGCTGGTGCGGGAGAGCGGTCGACCGTACGTTAATTTTGGATTTTCCGAGGAATGTGTTTATTCGGCCCAAAATATTTGTCTTCATGCGTTCAGTTCCGAATTTGATCTTTTCGAGTCCGGCCTCTATAGCGCGCACATGAAACTTTCCGTGCCGGGGCGACACAATATCGCTAATGCCCTTGCGACGTTATCCATTTTATTACATTTGGGGTTTGATCTGGATCTGGTCGGTGAGGCACTTGCCACGTTCAGAGGGACGCGACGTCGTATGGAACTCAAAGGACAGACCTCACAATTTCTGGTACTTGATGATTACGCACATCACCCGACCGAGGTCAAGGCGGTATTGCGTGCTCTCCATGAGGCGGGAAAGTACGTGCGTGTTATTTTCCAGCCGCATCGTTACAGCCGCACCAAGAATCTTTACCGGGAATTCGCCCATGCGTTTGATGACGCCGAAGAAGTCGTGCTGACGGATATTTATAGCGCGGGAGAGACCAATCCCGACGGGATCAATGTCAATTTGGTTTATCAGGAAGTTTTAAAGACCGGTCATAAACATGTTTCGGTCGTACGTAAAGAACAGATACTTCCTTACCTTGCAGAGCATCCGCTAAAAGAAGGCGTGATGATCTTCATGGGGGCTGGGGATATCGGAGAGATTGCCAGTGAATTTGTCCATCACCTCGATACCTGCGCTTCGGCGTAGCATTCCACTTGGTTCTTACACTGTCTTGTATAATTATCAACAGGCCAGGCAGCCTATTTGGCTGAGAGTTAAGTTCAAGTTTTTGAACACCACGCGAACTATTTTATAAATAAGGGCGACGCCACTTTTGCAGATGTCGTCCAACTTATTAAGGAAGTCCCAAAGACTGTCTTTCATGCAACCGGAATTACTCTTGAACCCGAAATTCGCATCCCTCAGAAAAATCAAAATCGGCGTGGTGCGCGGCGGCCTTTCGGCTGAACGCCGCATCTCGCTCCGTTCCGGTCGTGCTGTGACCCGCGCTTTCAAACGTGTGGGTATTTCGGCGTTTCCGGTCGATCCTGCCGAGCGGGCGACTTTTTCCAAAAAGATCCGTGAGGCCGATATTCTTTTTATTGCTCTTCATGGCAAAGGAGGGGAGGACGGTGTGCTCCAGAAAGTATTGGAGCGGAAACGCCTCCTCTTCACGGGATCACCTTCTAATGCCTGTGCAAAAAGTTTTGATAAAGGGATCAGCAAATGCCATTTTGAAAGGCTCGGTGTTCCAACGCCGGATTATGCGATTCTCGGTAAAAAAAACTGGCGCAAAATGGCCGCGGCGTTCCCGGTGCCCTATTTTGTCAAGCCACTCGATGGAGGGTCGAGTCAGGGTGTATTCTTAGTTGAAGATTTTCAGAGATCAGCCGAAAAAATAAAACGGTCTCTATTACGGTTTGGAAGGCTTTTAATCGAAAAAAAGATCGTTGGCCGGGAATTAACAGCCGGACTTCTCGGAGATTTGAGACTCCCTGTTGTGGAGGTGAAGCCGTCGCGGCCCTTTTACGATTACAAAGCGAAATATACCAAGGGCATGACGACCTATGAAGTGCCGGCCAAGATCCCAGCGAAAGTCGCCAAAAAGATCCAAGCCATCGCCTACCGGGTTTACCGGGGTCTCGGGCTTAAAGGATTTTCGAGAGTGGACGTGATGTTGGATCGGAAAAACCGACCCTATGTGTTGGAAGTGAACAGTATTCCCGGGCTCACGGAATTCAGCCTCTTGCCAAAAGCGGCGCGATCCGTCGGGATCAGTTTTGAAGAGTTATGTCTGCGCGTTCTTTGGGATGCCTATGAACAAAAAGGAAAGAAATAATTCTCCATGGGTAAGAAAAAGTTCAAAAAAAGTAAAAAAGGATGGCTCATCTCCTCGCTCAGCGCAATGTTCCGCGGAATCGGTTGGCTTTTCTGGAAATTACTTCCGGTTGCAGCGATTGTCGGGATACTAGTCTACGCTGGATTTACCGTGAAGAAGGGTTTGTGCGAGGACCGATGGCTCAGAGTGCAGGAGATCCGGGTTGTTCCACCCGACGTTCTTTCGCCGCAGAGCATCAGTACGCTTGAAGAAAAGATCCTTGGTAAGAATATTTTGCTACTCGATCTAAAAAAGATCGCAGGCACGATCGAGCTTGGCCCGGGAGCACAAAGTGTGCGTGTGATCCGCGAAATGCCGACGACGATACGTATCGAGATTCAGAAACGCAGGCCCATTGCGAATGTGCAACTGAGACCCGGCGGTCCGTACGCGATCGTCGCCGAGGACGGATTTATTATAGAAATTCGTCCGGTCCTCGATCCTGCATGGATCCTTGTCGAGGATTTTAGCGAACCGTTCAGGGAGCCTCGGATTGGCGCGCGTCTCCAGAATAAAGGCTTTGCGGAGGCGTTGCGGTTCATGAAAGTTTTTCGGAGACATGATCTTGCTCGACGCGAGAACGTGACCCGGATCAGTCTGGATCCGAACGGGTATGTTACGATCAGGCTTGGAGAGGGGCCGGATTTTAAGTTGGGTCGAAAAGCATCCGAGTGCATTACCTCCTTGACCAATGCCGTCTATCTTTTAAAGACCGAGCCGCGCGAAAATATCGAATACATGGACCTGCAATACGACCGCGTGGCAGTTAAGAGGAAACAATGAGTCTCCCAGTAAATCCGAAGAACAAATACGTGGTTGTTTACATCGGTACCCGAAAGTTAGTGGTGATGTTGGGGGATACGGGGAGCAGTCATCCACAGGTGCTTCGTCACGAAGAGGTACTGTTCCCGGAAGGGTTTGAAAAAGGATTGGTCTCGAATCTCCAGAGTGCGAGCGCCTCTCTTGAAAAGTTGATGAAAGCGCTCTTACCGCCGGAAATATGGGAACAGGTGTCGGTCTATGTGGTGCTTGGAAATAGCCACTTCAAGATGTACCGGTTCTCAAGTTGCGAATATTATTCTCCCGAACGGCGCACGATCAGTTCACATGAGGTCCAGTCCGTGGTCCAGCAGACGCGCAATGTGGCGACGTTACCCTTAAATGAATCGATCTTGCAAGCTATTCCAGAATCTTTTCTCGTTAATGACATGCCGGCGGTGCGCAATCCCATAGGCCTCGATGCTGAACGGTTGGGCGTGACGCTCCAGATTTACACCATGGAATTTCAAGCCTTTCGTAATATAGCCAAGATCTTTGAGACACTGGATCTTGATGTTGAGGGTTATTTCCCGAAGATTCTGCCGCTTTCCGAAGCTGTGCTGGGTGATGCCGAGAAACAAGAAGGGGGCATGATCCTGGATATTGCGGATGATGCGACACAGATAGTGCTTTGGAAGAACGGTCTTCTGGCCGGAGTGCGGACACTTCCGATGGGCGGACATTATCTTACCCAGTGCCTGGCCAAGGATTGGAATATCGAGGAGCGGGATGCCGAGAAGGTGAAGGAGAAATTTGCGACACTCGATACCCGTGAGCAAGAGAGTGAAGAACTCGTGCCGCTTGTGACGCGTAATGAGAAGGTCCAACAGTCCATCTCGCGCAAGGAGTTCCTTCAGGGATTCTTCAAGCACGCGCATGGATGGATGGCCCAGATCCTGGAATCCGCGGACGGTTTTTTACAAGACGAAAAAGTCCGTTATCCGCATATTCTTTTCACCGGTGGGGCGGTGATGACGGATGGTTTTCTTGAGTGGGTCCAGAAGGAATTTTCGCGCGACGGGAAACTTGGAATTTCGCGCCATGTCGAAGCCCCCCAGAAACTTGTCTGTGATCCATCCATGGCGTCCGCTCTCGGCATGTTTCGCTGGATCATGGCCTACAAGCGTGCTCAAGAGGCCCTTTTCACCCCTCGCGGTTTTATCGCCAAGACCATTGCCGCCGCTCGTGCCTGGATCACCAACTACTTCTAAACTTTTTTGGCTTTTCTTTTCTCCGGTGACCTTCTATAATCACGAGCAACTTTTGTTTTAATTCTATGATAACCAGGGCTGATCCAAGCGAACGCTTTAAATAAGACTTGAGGTTGCCCTTCTTCACTCAATACAACTTTTTCATGTGATTATGACCTTAGTGACAGAACCAATGAAACTTCCCCTTCACGAAGAGCATCTCCAGAAAGGCGCCCGTATGGGTGATTTCGGGGGATGGCTCGTTCCGCTTTTCTACACCAGCATCATGGAAGAACATGCCGCCGTTCGCACTCATGCAGGCCTCTTCGATATTTCCCATATGGGGGAATTTCTGTTCGAAGGCCCCGAAGCGTTAAACTATCTTGAAAAGAACCTTCCGCGGTGCATTACTCCGGTTAAATGGGGTCAGGCGATCTACATGCCGCTTGTCAACGACCAGGGCGGTATGGTGGATGACATCATTGTTTACCGCATGGCGGATCAAAAATTTCTTATCATTGTAAATGCCGGTAATATCAAAAAAGATTTTGCATGGTTCAAGGCTCGTGTAACACAAGGAATGACCCTTACAGATTTGAGCGATGAGCTGGGGCTTTTGGCGCTGCAAGGGCCTTTAAGCCAGACGATCCTTCTAGAGTGCTTCGGGGCTTTTTATAAGAATCTCCGTCGTTTTCATTACAAGGATTTTGAAGGGGGCATCATCGCGAGAACGGGATATACCGGCGAAGACGGCTACGAAATCATGGTTCCCAAGCATAAGCTTAAGCAAATCTGGGATGTGCTCTTCCGTGTGGGGGCTAAACATGGGCTTTTGCCCGTTGGTTTTGGTGCACGTGATACGTTGCGTCTTGAAGCCGCGATGCCGCTTTACGGGCATGAGCTCAATGATGAGATCACGCCGCTTGAAGCGGATCTGGGGTGGGCGATCGATCTCACAAAAGAAGAATTTCCTGGAAGTGCGGTTCTTAAAAAACAAAAAAAGACGGGAATTCTGAAAAAAAGGGTCGGCCTTGAAATGATCGAGCGCGGCATTCCACGACAGGGTTTTGAGATCCAAAAGGACGGCAAAACGATCGGAGCGGTCACAAGCGGTAGTTTCATTCCGACCACGGGCAAGAATATCGGTATGGCTTATGTGACGGCGACGGAGGCAAAGACTGGTAACGTGATTGATGTGATCGTGCGCGGGAAATCCGTCAAAGCCGTTCTGGTTTCACTACCTTTTTACAGGAGAAAAGGGTAGAATAAACACATTTCACTGCTGAAATTTTCTGACATTTTCAACCGGAGGCAATCATGGATTTTCCTGAAAATTTGCGTTATACCAAAACCCACGAATGGATCACTGTCGGAGGCACAAAGGCCAAAGTCGGTGTCACCGAATACGCGCAAAAAGAAATATCGGATGTTGTGTTCGTGGAGTTGCCGAAACAAGGCCAGGCTGTTCAGCAGGCCAAAATGGCGGCGGTCGTGGAGTCCGTCAAGGCGGCGTTCGATATTTACGCACCGGTCTCCGGCAAGATCACAGATGCGAACAAAGCTCTCGAGTCGAATCCGGCTCTTATCAATCAAAGCCCTTACACGGAGGGTTGGATCTTTGAGCTGGAGCTTTCCAACCCTGCGGAGATGAACACTCTTATGACGGCTGCGCAGTACCATGAGGTTGTCCAGCAAGCTCCCAAACACTAAATCGAAAAGTCCTCATGCCTTACCTCTCGCTTACAGAAGAAGAAAAAAAAGCCATGCTCGGCCAGGTCGGTGTTCGTTCATTTGACGATCTGATCATGGATATCCCGGCCTCGTTGCGTGATCCCAAGATCAATCTTCCGTCTTCATTGAGCGAACCCGAGGTCCAGGATCTGATCTCAAAACTCGGTCGTAGGAACACCACGACCCGGGATGCCCTTTCATTCCTTGGCGCCGGAAGCTATGAGCATTTTATTCCTGCGGCAGTGTTTGAGATCATCGGACGCCAGGAATTTCTCACGGCATACACGCCGTATCAGTCCGAGGCTTCGCAAGGGACTTTGCAGGCCATTTATGAATATCAAAGCCTTATGACGGAATTGACGGGTCTGGATGTCTCCAATGCTTCCCATTATGACGGCGCTACGAGTCTTGCCGAAGCCGCATTGGTCACATTAAGACACACAGATCGTCCCAAGCTTCTTGTCGCGCGTTCCGTGCATCCTCATTACCGGGAAACAATACGCACTTATCTTGCGGGAACGCCTTATAAAGTCGAGGAATTCGGTTTTGACGAAAAAGGGAATTTCGACCGTGAAGAGTTCTTCGCGAAACTTAATGCGGATGTGGCCGGTGTGATCTTCCAGACGCCGAATTTTTTCGGCAATATAGAAGATCTTGAAGGCGTAAGTGAAAAGATCCGCGCAAACGGTTCTCTCATGATCCTCACTGCCAACCCATTGTCGCTTGGTCTTTTAAAGTCGCCCGGCGAATGGGGCGCAGACATTGCGGCGGGGGAAGGACAGCCGCTCGGTCTCCCCATGGAGTTCGGGGGTCCTTATTTGGGTTATTTTGTAACTTCAAAGGCGCTAATGCGGCGTATTCCAGGTAGACTTGCAGGCCTTACCCAGGACGCGGACGGGAAGCGAGCATTCTGTCTTACGCTTCAGGCACGCGAACAACATATCCGTCGCGAACGCGCAGGATCCAATATTTGCAGCAATCAGGCGCTTTGTGCTTTGGCCGCGTGCGTTTACATGACGCTTCTTGGTAAGAATGGTATTCGCGAGATTGCTGAGATCAACTGGGATCGGGCAACTTATTTGCGGCAGAATATCGCAAAGCTCAAGAATTTTGAAGTGGATTCTACACAGTCTATTTTTAATGAATTTCGGGTCAAGTCGAATAAACCGTTCGCGAAGATCGAAGAGAAGCTGATGGCCCAGGGAATTTTCCCAGGCGTTGCACTGGAGCGCTTTTATCCCGAGCTTAAGGACCAATTCCTTGTCTGTGTCACAGAGACGAAATCCAGAGAGAATCTTGACTGGTTTGTGGAGGCCTTGGCTAAATGTTGATCTCCCAGGACGATCGTCTCAGTTTTGAAAAGAGCAAGCCGGGCCGCAGGGCGGTGAGCCTTCCCAGGGAGCGTTTCTCTGGCGAAGATTCTCTTAAAAGTATTCCAAAAAGCCTTTTGCGTCAGACTCCCATCGGATTCCCGGAACTCAGTGAGCTCGATATCGTCCGGCATTTTATCAATCTTTCCCGTAAGAATTTTTCCGTGGACACACATTTTTATCCGCTCGGAAGTTGTACTATGAAATACAACCCCAAAGTGAACGAATGGGCGGCCCGGCAGGAGAAATTCACAGCTTTGCATCCGCTTCAGGCCGAAGCAACCGCGCAGGGGATGTTTCAAATTCTCTGGGAACTTGAAGAAAGCCTGAAAGAGATCTCGGGAATGGACCGGTTCACACTGCAGCCCGCAGCAGGGGCTCATGGGGAGTTGACAGGGATGATGCTTGTCCGGGCCTATCACGCTTCCCGGGGCGGGCCCACGCGCACCAAGGTGCTTGTCCCGGATTCCAGCCACGGGACCAATCCCGCGAGTGCCGCGCTTTTCGGATATCACGTAGTCGAGATCAAATCCAATAGTCATGGGTGCGTGGATCTGGAGGATTTGAAGCGACATCTTGACGAACATGTGGCGTGCCTTATGCTCACAAATCCGAACACGCTCGGGCTTTTTGAAAAAAACATTCTCGAGATTACGAAGCTCGTGCATCAGTATGGCGGGCTTCTTTATTACGATGGCGCGAACCTCAATCCACTGCTTGGGATCGCGCGGCCGGGGGATATGGGCTTTGACATTATTCACATCAATCTGCATAAAACTTTTTCCACGCCACACGGCGGCGGCGGGCCCGGGGCAGGGCCTGTGGGCGTGAAGAAGCATTTGATGCCGTTCCTTCCCGGTCCTCTTGTGGAAAAGACAAAAAAAGGTTTCGAGTGGGCGTCCCCAAGCCCGCGATCGATCGGCCGCGTGAAGCTTTTTCATGGAAATGTCGGGATTATGATACGCGCCTACGCCTATTTGAAAACACTCGGTAAAGAGGGCCTCCGAAAAGTGAGCGAAGCGGCGATCCTGAATGCCAATTACATGAAAGAAAATCTTAAGGACACTTTTAAAGTTGCGACAGAGGGGCCGTGCATGCACGAGTTTGTCCTTTCGCTGAAGTCCTTTGCCGCTCAAGGTGTTCATGCTGGGGATGTGGGCAAGCGTCTTTTGGATTTCGGTTTTCACGCGCCGACGGTCCACTTCCCGCTGGTTGTGCCTGAGGCCCTCATGATTGAACCCACGGAGACTGAGTCCCGTGAAACGATGGACCTTTTCATTGAGGCGATGAAAGAAATCGCCCACGAGATTGTAACCGATCCGGAAAAGGTGAAAAGTGCGCCCCATACGCTTCTGGTGCGTCGTCCCGATGACGTCCTCGCTGCGCGCAAGCCTATTCTCTCCTACCGCGATCAAATCCGAGAAAAAGTACTGTTAGCTGAAGCTGTGGTATGAACTGGAGTTTGTTTCCCACGATCAGCGCGCCGATGCCGATTCAAATGGCGCTCGATGAGCTTCTTTTTGAATTCCAAAAGAAAAAAACCCAGGCCCCTATCCTTCGATTCTATGTTTCGTCTGCTCCATGGATCAGTGTGGGGTGTTCCTTCCGGGATACTGCGGCTCTTTCGAAGTCCGATCTGATCCTTAAGAATCCCCAGGTACCGGTCTGCGGACGCGTTACGGGCGGAGGCTGTGTACTTCATGGACAGGACCTGATCTTTTCGTTGATTGCTCGTTATGACGGGGGACAGGTATCGTTTTCCGCAGAAAGAGAACTCGTTGCAGGAAAAAGCGTCCGTGTCTTTTTATCTTCCACTTGCACAAGTTACGCGAAGATCCATGAGAGTGTTAGAATAGGACTCCAAACGTGTGGTCTTGATTCTAAATTCTATTCTCTGGAGGACGAACTTCCCAAAGGGAACGACTGTTTTGATTTTCCGGTGGAAAGTGATCTCTCCTGGAATGGGAAAAAGATCGCCGGAGGTGCGCAAAAGCGCTCCGAGGGCGTGCTCTTGCACCATGAATCGATCTTAATCCCGTCGGGTGTTGAGGTGGGGGATTTGATGGCTGGAATCAAACAAGGACTTGAGGCGGTCTTTAATTCATCGATTCAAAAGACAAACTTGGATCCTGAAATTTATTTTCAAGCGGAAAGGAAAGCCATGAGTCGTGAAGAAGTAGGGCACATTTAAATGTGTCCTACTTTTAGCTCCTCGTGGCTCTGAAAAATGGAAGAATCCGGAAGTTTTCTTAAAAAGATCGAAAGTATTCTTGAAAAAGACCCAAGCTATAAGTTTGAGGCCTACACGTTCGTTCTGGCCGCGCTTCATGATACTGTTAGCGGGCTCAAGAAGCCCCGGCACGTCACCGGAGAAGAACTCGCACTTGGGATACGCAAATACGCACTTGATCAGTTCGGTCCTATGGCCCAGACAGTGCTCCATTATTGGGGGATTCGGACGACACTTGATTTCGGGAAAATCGTTTTTGCTTTGATCGAAGTTCAACTTCTCAGCAAACAACCCGGGGACAAACTCGAAGATTTTGATAAGGTCTACGATTTCGAAGAGTCCTTCGGAAAATATAAGATTGAAGACGAGTAATTGAAAAAAGTCTGCCGTGCTCTGCTTGCCATGCCGGGATCATAAGATGAAAGACCTTCTTGCAAATTTGAATGCTTCCCAGAAAGAGGCCGTCTGCTGGCCTCCGGTCCGGCCGCTGCTTATCTTGGCCGGGGCAGGAAGCGGGAAGACGCGCATTCTCACGCACCGGATCGCGTACCTGATCGAGCATGGTGTGCCGGCTTTTAACATTCTCGGCGTCACATTTACGAACAAGGCCGCTCAGGAAATGCGTAACCGCATCGAAAAACTCGTTGCCCAACGGGTTTGGGTGAGTACATTTCATTCCACCTGTCTTCGAATCCTTCGCCAGGACGGGCCCGCGATGGAACTCGACCGGAATTTTATCATCTACGACGAGTACGATCAGCTCCAGGTTATCAAGGAATGCGTTGCGGAACTCAAACTGAACGAGAAAGATGTAAATCCTAAGGCCGTGCGTGAGGAGATCCAGCGCTCGAAAGATTACCTTGTTTCTCCCACGCAGTATTTGTCGAAAGCGATGGATCTTTTTGAGGATTCTGTGGGCAAGGTCTATCAGCTTTATGAGACCCGGATGAAACGGCTCAAGGCGTGTGATTTTGGGGATCTGATCATGAAAACCGTGGTGCTTTTTGACAAGAATCCCCAAGTGCTCAAAACCTGGCAGGACCGTTTCCAGCATATCCTGATCGATGAGTATCAGGATACAAACCACGCGCAGTACCGTTTTGTGAAGCTTCTGGCTTCTGCGAGGCGCCAGATCACTGTTGTTGGGGACCCGGACCAATCTATTTACGCTTGGCGAGGAGCCGATATTAAAAACATCCTCAATTTTGAGGCCGATTACCCGGAATCCGGGGCGATCCGCATGGAGCAGAACTACCGTTCCACGCCCGTGATCCTTGATGCGGCGAACCATTTGATCAGGAACAATCAGATGCGCAAGCCCAAGGCACTTTGGACCGAGCAAAAGGGCGGTGCGAAAATCGAGCTTTTTAACGCGGAGGACGAGATTACGGAGGCCAAGTACACAGTCGGTAATGTTCTGAAATACAAAGCGCAAGGCCGGAGTTTTGCCGACCAGGTAGTCTTTTATCGTGTTCATGCCCAGTCACGTGTTCTTGAGGAGGAGTTGATGCGGGCCAATATTCCTTACAAAATTGTGGGGGGCACGCGGTTCTATGACCGGAAAGAAATTAAAGATGTGATCGCGTATCTCCGGATCGTGGCATACCCGCATGATGAGGTGAGTCTCAAGCGCATAATTAATGTCCCGACGCGCGGGATCGGGAAAAAAGCGATGGAAACCCTGGAGGCGGAAGTTCGGGGGAGGACATGGGAGGAGGTTTTGCAGGATCTTCCCAAAGTACATGGGCTGACGCCTAAGGTTCAAAAATCTCTCGGCGCGTTTTACGCATGGTTCACGAAGCTCCGGAAAAAGCAGGATGAAATGACAATCCATGAGATTCTCGAGAGGATTCTTGAGGATACAGGGTATGTCGCAGCGCTCGAAGCTGAACGTACGCCGGAGGCGCAAGCCCGGCTTGAGAATATTGAGGAATTTTACAGCGTGATCGAGGATTTTGTGGAGCGTTTTGTCGATACTCAAAATAGTGACATCGTCTCGTTGTCTGTACGATCTTCTCGCGAAGCCGAGAGCGGCGAAAAGCAATCTCAGCTAGCGTCATTCCTCGATTCTATCGAATTAGTCACCGATCTTGATGCGTGGGACCAGGGGACGAACGTGCTGACACTTATGACGCTCCATACGGCCAAAGGCCTTGAATTTCCGATCGTCTACATGGTCGGGCTGGAGGAGGGGATCTTCCCGCACATTAATTCCTATCTGGGGCCGTCGGATGATCTTGAAGAAGAGAGGAGGCTCTGTTACGTCGGTATCACGCGTACCCGTGAAAAATTGCATCTCTCCTATGCCACTCAGCGGCGCATGTACGGCGCGACGCATCACAATCTTCCGTCCAGGTTCCTGAACGAGATCCCGACCAGCCTCTTTGATGTCTGTGCCATGCATTCCGGCGGCGGTTATCGGGACGAAGATGAGGACCAGGACAGAACGGGGCATTCCATCCATGACACCGTCATCGAATTTGATGACGACCTGCCCCCCTCATCCTCAGGACGTTCCAGCGGCCGCTATTCTCGCTGATCCGGCTCAATTCCAGAGGCTTGGTTCCTGGCGTCAAAAAGCTGTTTCCAATAGGGAGTTTGGCCGTTAAAATGCCCGCCATGAAGATCCTCAAGAAGCGCACTCTCGGATTCTGGGAACGGTTTTTTTATTCTCTTGTCATGTGGGGCGGAACGGTTTTCTTAACACTCTTTTTCTCGCTGCTCGATCTTTTCGTCGCTCTCCCTTTGTCGCTTCTTTTTGACTGCGGGACGCAGCGGATGATCCATCAGAATTCAATCCGATGGGCACGGTCAATCATCGGATTTAGTCCCATTTGGCGTATTGTTGTGATCGGTCGTGAACATCTTCAAAAGGGGAAGCATTACATCATTGTTGCCAATCATCAAAGTCTCCTGGATATTCTGGCTGTTTGTGCCGCATTGCCGATCAATTTCAAATTTCTCGCAAAACGCGAACTTTTTCAAATACCGTTTATGGGTTGGTCTATGGCCGCGGCAGGTTATGTGCCGGTGGATCGGGGAAGTCACAAAAGCGGCCGCGAGGCCATTCATCGGATCACCCGGGTCCTTAAAAAAAGTGTGAGCGTCCTGCTTTTCCCTGAAGGTACCCGGAGTCCGGACGGGAAGATCCACGCATTCAAGATGGGCGCATTCAAACTTGCACGTGACAATAATGTTGAAATCCTTCCGGTCGTGATCGATGGGACCGGACAGGCGCTTCCCAAAAGATCCTGGTTCATTAAAAAGAAAAGCACCTTTATTGTTTTGGTCGGAAAGCCGGTGTCCTTGGAAGATTTCGCGGACGGTTCTGTGGAGGAAGCCAAGGAAAAGATTCGGCATGAGATGATCGCACAGCTTGCGCGGATCCGGCACGGGAAAGATGTGTGATGAAAATACTTACGTTGAATACCTGGCAGGAACGCGGACCGTGGCGCGACCGTTGGAAGCTTATTTTAAGGGGGCTTAAGAAATACGATGCTGACATCATTGCTTTCCAGGAAGTTTTCAATATGGACTGGGCCCGGGAGATACACGAGCGGAGTGGATACCCCTATTTTGCCGTGAGCGGCGAGCATTCCGGGTTGGTCTTCCTTTCAAAATTCAGACCTGGCGAACAGGAATGTCTGGTGATGAAGACGAAATCACCGACCGAGGATTATCTTCGCTATGTTTTTTATGTTCGAGTCGATACGGGTAAGGAGAGGGTGGCTCTTTTTAATACACATCTTTCATGGAAGGCTGATGAGAATGAAATCCGCATGAAGCAAACGTTAGAGCTTGAAGCGTTTGTACAAAAGAAGTCCGGCGATCTCCCCGTGTTGCTCATGGGAGATCTTAATGCGGGGCCAGAGACGCCCTCCGTTAGTTATCTTCGAGAGACGCTGAAGTGGTGTGATACCTTTGGGACGAAGAATCCGGGCGATCCCGGATTTACCTGGGATTACCGGAATCCTTACGCGGAGGCGGAGCGTGAGAAGATGGCGGAGCGACGCATCGATTTTATTTTTATCCGTGAGCAAACCGGACCATTCGAAAAGGTCCTTTCATCGCGTTTGGTATTCAACGAACCTTCTCCAGAGGGCGTTTATCCATCGGATCATTTTGGCGTGATGACCGAGTTCAGCGATCAGCGGAATGGGAGCAAGTGCTATGGAAATTGCAGATAAAGCGAAAGAATATCAGGGGATAAGAAGAAAACTGACACTTTTTCATCTCATCCTTACGCCTTCGCTTCTCGGGATCCTGATCGCGAGCGGGTGGACGTTCGAGATGCGAGGAAACGCCGTCGTGTTGGCTGGGGTAAGTGACTGGGGTGTTGTAGCGGTCTATTTTGTCCTTTTTTCCCTTTTTTTCCTGATCTTCGATTTGCCGCTTGCATTCTATTCGGAATTTATGCTGGAGCATCAATTCGGGCTTTCGAACCAGAGTTTTGGTCAGTGGTTTTGGGATTTTGGGAAAAAGACCCTGCTTTCGTCCATTCTGTCGCTCGGGCTCCTGGAATGTCTTTATTGGATTATCCGTGTCGATTCTGCGCATTGGTGGGTTTGGGCATGGGCGGCTTACGCGTTTGTGAGTTATATTCTCGGTAAAGTCTTTCCGGTGCTGATCGTGCCGCTTTTTTACAAATATGGCAGGCTCGAGAACAAGGAACTTGAGACAAAAGTTCTGAAACTTGCTGCTCGTTTTGATATGCCGGTGGAAAATGTTTATTCGCTCAATTTAAGCAAAACGACCAAAAAGGCAAACGCCGCATTCATGGGGATCGGGAGGACCAAGCGAGTGGTTTTGAGCGACACGTTGATCCAGAACTTTACGCACCCCGAAGTTGAAGTGGTCGTGGCGCATGAACTGGGCCACTACAAACACCACGATGTCTGGCGGCTTTTAGCCTTTGGACTCGTGGCCTCGCTTATCGCGTTTGCCGCCGGATTTTTAGGAATGAACACACTTGCATCTGCGTTGTCTTTGAATTCTGTTGCGGATGTGGCTGGCTTGCCGCTGTTGTTCTTGATCTTTTATGTCGTCAATCTGGTCCTGACGCCGGTCATGAACGCTTATTCCAGGCGGCGGGAGCGGGCGGCGGATATTTTTGCATTGGAAGCACTTGAAAACGGGGAAGTTTTCATTTCGTGCATGAATAAATTGGGCGGGCAGAATCTCTCGGATCCGGAGCCGCCGGCATGGTATGAATGGTTTTTTTACGATCATCCATCGATCGCCAAGCGTGTTGAAATGGCAAAGAAGCTGGATGGGGGGATAGCGGATGAAGGATAACAAAAAGGGTCGGGAAACGGCAACCGGAGATCGGGCGGTGAAAAACCATAGCGCTGTCTTTTATTTATTGTCTGCCATCACAGAGGTTAAGTGGGGCACGCTTTTCTTGATGTTATGTTTGTTGTTTGCCGCGAAAGGTTATGCTGCCATAAATGATGATGATCGCGGCAAGGAGGCTGTAGAGCGCCGTCAAAAGATCGAAATTGAAAAATTTTATTCCGGAAAAAGTGGGAAGGCGCCGATGACGCCCATGGCCATCGAGCTTTATAATGACGCGATCAAGTTTTTCGAGAAGAATGAATTCGAACTGGCTCGCGAAGCACTCAACGAATCGCTTTCGTTGGAACCGCGAAATGCCCTGGCTTTGGAACTTTTGGGTGAGATCGAGAATCTCCAGCAGAATTTTAAAAAGGCTGAAAATTATTACAAACAAAGTTATCTCGTGAATCCTTCGCCGCGTTTGCGTCAGAAGATCGAAAAGATCCAAAAAGAGAATTCAGTCGAAAAAAATCTCGATACTTATGACGAAGAACACTTTATCATTAAATACCGCAAAGGCGAACAGGGCTACGAGGGGTATTGGCTGAAAAATCTTTTGCGGGACACTTACCGTCAGATTTCGCAGGACTTCGGTGCCTATTTCAACCACAAGACCACCGTGCTTTTTTATTCCGGGAACGAGTTCCACAATGTAACTGGACAGTCCCAATGGGTCGGCGGGCTTTACGATGGAAAGATACGGCTTCCGTCCTATCGTCAGGGTTTTAGAGAGCTTGATTTACGCGCGACCACGGTCCACGAGATGACACATGCATTCGTCGCTTTCTTGAGCGGAATGCGCGCTCCCGCCTGGATCCATGAGGGTTTGGCCCAATATGAGCAGAACAAGGTCCAGCCGGTGAACACGGCCGTTTTCGCCGCGGCGGTTCGAACAAAGACTCTTATGCCGATGAATCGGCTGCTTTCCGAGAATTTGCAAATGAACAAAATGGATCCGCTGGAGGTCGCGCTCTTTTATCAGGAGGTCTTCATACTTGTCAGCTATATGGTTGAGCACTTTCAGATGTATCGTATAAAGGAGCTCCTTTTGAAGTTCAAGGAAGGGAAACCCGCGGAACAGGCGATCGAGGAAGCGTTTGGGATTTCGACCACACAATTGGAGCATGAATGGCTTGCCACGATAAAATAAAAGCTTCTCCGGGAATGTGTCGATCCTCAACGCCCCGGGTGTGTGAAATTTCAAACACCCGGGGTGTAAAAGCAGTAAGGGAAATCAGGACGGACGGGCCGTTTTGTTATCGGTACCGGTTGGAAGACACGGAGCTGCTGGCGTCGGTCAAGGCGCTCGGGATTCTAATGCCGGTCGTTGTGACAAATGCCAAGCGTCCAGTCGTGATTGCGGGCCATAAACGTTTTCATGTGGCGCAGGCTTTAAAGATGAAGAAAATGCCTGTGCTTGTCGCGGAGAAAATGGAGATGAAAGACGCTTTTCTCTTGAACCTTGTTTCTAACTGGAAGCAAGGGTGTCCGGACATGGACCGGGCCCAGGCACTTGAGATGGCGGTCAAGGAATTCCATTTTCAAGAGGACGAAATCCTTTCGGTTGTGATGCCTCTTCTCGGACTTTTGGAAGATAAGACCGTTCTGGAGTTTTATCAAAGGGCCAATCAATTCTCTCCGTCATTTAAGAACTTTGTTGCGGACGGACAGTTACCGCTTCGGGGGATTCTGCCCTTTTTGAAATTCTCAAAAAACGACCAGGATTATTTCGCCAAAAATATCGGAGCTAAAATAAAGCTGACGAGTTCCCAACTGCTTCAGGCAGGAGAGTGGCTGTCAGATATCATGAGAGGGACGGGGAAATGTCTCCGGGAGCTCTGCAAGGAGCATAAGGTTCTCGCGAAGTTGGACGTGCGAGGTATGGATCCGCGCACTAAAGCGGATCTGTTTTTTGCCTGCGTCAAGCGGCTGCGTTTCCCCGAGTATTCGCTTTATCTCAAAACATTCGAAGAATGCCGGTCAGATATTTTTCACGATGCCAAAGAGCTTCGTTTAGAGCCTGTTCAGGGGTTTGAAGAACCGGGGTTTGAGCTTCACGCGCGCATAAAGACCCCGGCGGAGTTTGATCGACTTCTCCAGAAACTTTCATTGAAGCGTTCTTTACTTAACTCGTTGTTTGAAATCGCGTTGTGATTCCTATACAATACTCGCCTCAGTGACCTTTGTATGAGAAAAATCCTTTTGGCAGCATTCATTATTTGGGGTGTTTTTGCTCCCGTCCTTCAGGCCGAGGAAGTCCGTGTGTCTGCTAGCCTGAACAAGCATTCGGTGCAGGTCGGAGAAGAAGTTCGGCTCAGTATTCGCGTGACCGGGCAGAGCATGAATCTTCAGGCTCCGAGACTCCCTCAACTTGACGGTTTTGAAACTTACTATACCGGTCGCGCTTCGCACATCTCGGTCATTAATGGGGTGTCTTCCGCGAGCGTTGAATTCAGCTACACGCTGATTTCCCAGCGGGCTGGGAAATTTACACTGAGTCCCGTTGAAATCCAGGTGGGGCAGGATATTCTCCGGACGGAGCCACTTGAAATCGAAGTGTCGGGAAGTCAGAGCCAGATGCCAAGGACGCAG
>Ga0265297_10003845_pt1 | contig 25982 bp, 15 predicted proteins | sample Munlanlwell13791_FD_192502 | JGI IMG/M metagenome (GOLD analysis project Ga0265297, IMG submission 192502) | Leachate microbial communities from a municipal landfill in Southern Ontario, Canada - Leachate well 137-91 | ecosystem: Engineered > Solid waste > Landfill > Unclassified | place...
TGACGCCGCGCTCGACCTGGCCTACTTCCTCGAATTCAATATGGATACTACGGCTGCGGCCAATATCCGGGGCGAGTGGAGCCCGGAATTCACCATTTCCTACCGCCCGTTCGCCGAGCGCCCCCGCTGGAAAACCGAGGGCTCGATGGGCGACATCAGTTTCGATCTCGTGTCCGATCTCGCCAAGGGTGACACAATGGTTCTGAATTTCGCCACTCGCGGAATCAGCAATGACTGGTTCTCGAGATTTCGCCTTCGCAGCGTGATTCAGACCGAAAAGGGCTTGTTGAGCGATTCGATGACGAAGGACATGTGGATGTACCCCAAGGTCCTGAATCGCTATGACACCGCCCCGCCCCAATTCCCCGGCCCTCCCGACGTGATCGGCATGAAGGACGAACTGGGCCTCATGATCGTCGGCCTGTTCGAATTCGTCCTCGGCGAGGAAAGAGGTGCCCTGGAGTTCACGCGGTCCGGAGGCAAATACTTCGCCCGGCTGATTTTCTACAGCGGCGAAATCTCCGAGAGCCCCCTTCTGATAACTCATATCTACGAGCCCCTCAAGAAGCTGCCGAACTACACCATCGCATCCGTGGACCTTTCGTTCCGGGCCTATCTTGGGGCCGATATCAACACAAAGACGCGCAGGCCCACCATTGTCAAGCTGCTCCGGTTCGACGGGACTATGAAGCACAAGACCACGCTTGACGTTGATACGTTTGCCTACGCCAAGGGAAATTTCCGGCGCGGGATCGAACGGATACCGTTCGAGATCGAGCGCATTGACCGCGAGCCCAATATCCTCCCTGACCGACGTGACTATATCAGGCGCCTCGACGAAGAGCGGCTTGTAAACTCAGCCGCATCCGCATTCAAAATCGCCCTTGGACTGTTCAACTGCATCAACTCGGAGGACTGGGGCCCCGGTCTTGAACTCAGCAAGATGCCCTCTTACGAGAACAAGCGTTTCATAGCGCGTCGCTGTGTGCGCATGTCGGGCATTGTGGACACGTTCCCGGAATGCAGCCGTGACACCCGCGAGCAGGCGCTGAACCTGCGCTTCCGACTGTTCACGGAGCCAGCCACTGTATTCCTGCTCAAGAACGAGGACCTTGCCTGTACAGTGCGCGTGCCGGTGCTCAATTACATCTTCATGAAGACCGAAGCCACGCTCGAGTATTACACGATGAAGACCGAGTTCACGAATGAGGAAATCGAACGGATAAAGAGCGGGCTCCTCAAGGGCGCCGCGCTGCTGTTCGACGAGACATACGGCTACTTCGCGCCGGAGTTCAGCTACTATCACGAACTGCCGGGCGCGAAGGAACTGCCTCCGGTAGCCGAACTCGGGAAGGGGATGCCGTTCCTGGGAAAGAAGACGGATGACGAGAATTTCTACCTGCTGCTCGAACAGATGATGCAGTACACAAGCTTTCCCAATATCTACACCGATGTTACCGACTACGTGGACCGGGATAAGTTCGAGGCGGGCTACTTCGATTACCCCGTGATATTTGTCTTCGGAAAGGTGGACACCAAGGATTTCCGGAAAATGGCGGCGACGCGCTCGGCCTCCGACCCGAAATTCAAAGACCCCAAGATTGTCACCGGCGTCGCATTCACGCGCGGGTATGACCGGGGCAAACCGGCCTACGCGCACATTGTGCTCGACGTGGGCTTTAAGGAAAGCGACCTGCTCGAAATCGTGCACTGGGCAATGACCCTGATCATGCTCGATGCCTTCAACCTCTGGAAAAAGCAGTTGCCCATGGAATACCTCAAGAACGGCGACGAGCTGTTTCCCGACCCCTGGAAGCCGATCGTAAAGTACAAGGCCGACCTTGGAAACGAACTCTGGTGGAACGTGTTCCTGAATGTGTACTGGAGCTACGGCCTCAAGAAGATGTTCTGCAATGGTCGCCGCCCCTACTACTTCAATACGGCGATGGCGAATCCGCAGTTGCTCGGGGACTTCTTTACATTGGGCACGGAAGAGCGATATCGAGCGATGCTGAAAGCGGCCGGCAAGTAGCCGCGAAGATCCCGCCGAAAACGTATTGCCCGGGGCAGCAACTCTCGCCCCTGTGCGCGAAATTCCGCACCTGCTTTTTTTGGTTCGGAGGAAAGGCGACCACGTACGTCTTTCTCGTAGATCCGAGCTATCCCATTTATGCGGGGCGGTTCGAAACTGAAGTCGCGATTCAACCGATAGTGAAGTGCGATTCAGAGGCCGTTCTCGATTACTCGTTCCGCCCCGCAGTTTTTCCTCTCATCGACCTGCCTTATCACAAGAGACCGGCAAGTCCGCAAAATCATGAGGCCCGCCTTCAGCCGAAACCCAGACAACCCAACTGGCAAGCCTCAACAACTTCCTTATCTTATGCAGCATTAACCGTTCGCTTCGGCTCTGGGCAAACAGAAAAAACCGCGGAAAATCCGCCTTCTCTGCAATAGGCCTGTGAGGCCAGTTGTAGCAAGACTCCCCAAAACGCCGAAGAACGACCGCGCTGCAAGGGCCTCAAAGGCTGCTCTCATGGCCATAAGGTGTATAAGCATTGAGCGCGCGGTCGAATTATACCATGTCGGCATGGCTTCTTCAAGTGAATTTCCGGCTGCGCGAATCCGCCGCTGTCTTAGGTATATCGCGCCTCGGACGCCATTCGCTAAAAAAAGCCGTGAATATTTTCCCGAAAGAAAAGGCCCGCGTTGGACGCGGACCTTCAGGTTCTGTACTGATTGCTATAGGGTGACTTTTGCGCCGCTTTCCCAGTAGCCGTGGATGTTGCAGTAGGACGATGCGATCAATTCCCCTGGCTTGTCCACCTTGATGAGGAATTTCGCGAATGGATTGGTGTGCATCACGATGGAGTCTGCTCCCTTCACGGATGAGCCGTGCGCGCCGAACTCAGCCCGCCCGAGGTCGTAAGGGGTTGGCTCTCCGTCTGCCTTGTAGGCGAGACCGATCCACGCTATGAAATGCGCGCTCGTGTTCGGATGCGGGATTTCCTTTCCAACGGATACTGTTACTTCGAAGAACTCGCCCGGCTTGATCGTTGTCGGCAATTCGATCACCGGAACGTGTTTCTCCGTCTTGAAGTCTGCGCTGCGATACAAGTCTCCGACCTTCGTCATTGTCGCCTCCTGATTGGGGTTGCCAAAACTCGACCGATAGTGTTCGCAAATAGTATACACTTGAACGTCCAACAACGTGAAAACACTCTCCCTGATTCCCGGTACCGGTTGCCTGAAGCTCAAATGTCCTTACACTCTTCGCAGCAAAGGAGCCCTATGAATAGCTATTCCCTTCGCTTTGCCCTCGTTCTGGTTGCCTGCCTGGCACTGACCGGCGCGGCATTTGCCGAAGCTTCCTATCCGCCGGGCCCGAAACCTCGGTCGGAGTCGTCTTACTGGACGACCAAGTCCAAGGCTTGCGATAACGTGTGGATAGATATGTCCGCCGCGATTGCCGCTGCCAAGCTGGATGCCGCTGTCATGGAAAAGGTCAACGTTGTTCTGCGCAACGGGGACGCTACCCGCACCAAGTCGATTTTCGACCTCTCCCGCGCTGCCTCGGCATACTTCTGCGCCACCCGCGGCAAGGATGTCTTTGACCGGTACGAAAAGTACGGCTCGACGATCAAGCTGCAGGATGTTCCCAACATGCAGGCTGGGCTTGACATCTATTGCGGTGTGAGCTCGAAACTGGCAAAGGGCGAGATAGACACTCTCGAGGCATACATCTCCGACGCGATGCCCCGCTTCCTCTATCTGAACAGCCTTCGCAGCAAGCTCTCTCCGGAGATTACCGAAAGATACCTTTCGCTTGCAACCACCATTTCCGCGGGACTTCTGGAACTCGTGAAGATTGGCCCGGATGCCGCTGCTCTTCGCAAGGCATGGGTGGAGATTTCGAAGTCGGCGGTCGCCTTTGCTGGCGAATTCTACGGTGCTTCCCCCTCTTCCTGCGACTACTACGTTTTCAAGGATGCCCAGGGCAGGGAGTGGTTCCAATTTGATTCCGCTCCGGTCAACCCCTTCGTAGATGCTGCCACGAAGATCGAGAACACCCGCGTCGAGCCCGATGTCGACAAGAAGAAAGTCGCCACGCTTCTGGAAGCGCTTGACGAGGCTGACTTGGCTTATATGGATGCAACGGGTGAGGCTGTCGCCAACGTAATTCCTCTTCTTCCTGCCGACTTGGGGAAGAAGGTGCGCGAAATCGTCATGAAACTCGGGGAGTTGCTGCCCCCGCCGCACAAGGGCTAAGGCTCAGGTTTTTCGTTCTTCAGCGCGGCCCATACATCTGCCATCCGGTAAAGACCGGGGGGAGCGGCAGCCGCGAATGCCGCGGCATGCAACGCGCCCGAGGCGAGTGCATTACGCGACAGGTTGAAATGCCGCAGTTCAATCATCTCTGTGGATGATATGAACATCACCTGGTGCTCGCCGACGATCCCTCCGCCCCGAACCGCGTGAATCCCTATCTCATCTCCACGCTTGGCGTTTCCGGATCGCCCATTGACAACTTCCCGTTTGGGAAGGCAGTCGAGGAGCGAAATGGCCGTGCCTGACGGGGAATCGAGCTTGTTCCTGTGATGCGCCTCGATGATCTCTACATCAAATCCGTGCTCCGCCAGAACTGACGCGCCCCTGACCAGTTCACGCAGAACCGCAACTCCGAGCGAGAAGTTGCTGTCGCGTACGACGGCAACTTCTCTGCTCGCCTCGGAGATCGCAGCAATGTCTTCATCGGTAAGGGCTGTTGTCCCTATCACGATGGGCTTCCCGAATTGTCGGGCGGCTCGGACATTTGCAGTCGCCGCGCTGGCGGCGGAAAAATCAAGATAGACATCTGCCTTGCCGTGCGCGGCGCCGTCGATCGCCACCCCGCACACGGGGTGTTTCTTCCCCGAATGCGATGGGGTTTCAATGCACTCGACGACCTGCGCGCCCTGACCGGGGGCCAGTTCGCACAAAGCCACGCCCATCCTGCCAAGAGCGCCGAATATGCCGATGTTCAGTGTCCCGGAGGGCATTACTTCGCTTTCTTGCGCAGTCCGCACTTGGATATCTTCAGCGGCTTCTTCGGCGTGCTGTCGTTCGGGCCCTTGTAGTTGTCGGTCCACATCTTGCCCAGCACTTCCTTGCCGGCGATGACATTGCCCCACACCGTGTAGCGCTTGTTGAGGCCGCCTACGTCATCAAGGCAGAAGTAGAATTGCGAGTTCGCCGAGTTGGGCTCGGAGGTTCTTGCCATGCCAATTGCCCACGGGTCGTGAGGGGCAACTGCCTCGAGGGGAACGGTCCGGCCGTCCTCGCATCCCGAGGATCCTCTTCCGTCGCCCGATCCTCCCTGCAGGATGCGGCCCTTGCCTTCGCCTGCCAGACAAGCCAACCGGTGGCAGATCTTGCCAACGTACCAGCCGCGCTCGAGGAGCGTCCGGAGCCTCATGCAGTGCTGAGGCGCGGCGGCAAAGTTGAACGTGAAGGCAATCTCGCCGTAGCCTTCCACCTCGAAAAATCCCTCGTTCTCGTCGAAGTACTTCTTGTTCTCGTCCATAACCTTCCTTATGTCTTTCTTTTCCTTGGGTTTCATCTCTTTCGCTTCGCAAGGAGTAGCCGTCAACAGCCCGTAACAAGAGGGGATGACCATCCCGTAGATGCTGACCTTGCCGCCTTCCAGGCTCCCGGCCCAGTCTATCACGTAGTCGCCCTTGTCTCCAAGGTTCCTGACAGCCTCAGGGGTTTCCGTCTGGTCTGACGGATCCAGCGCCATCAGTGTGCTCTTCTCAGTCCATGAGACAAACGGAAACGCAAGCATTCTGATGCTCCGCGCGGGGAGGAAGTTCGTGGCGGTCAGGTCATAGCTGACCACTTCCGTTCCCTTTTTCCCCTCCAACGGCTTTGCTATCATATCCACTTCGCCGCTGATCGAGTACTGGTGCTTGGGGGTCTTTCCGTTGATGGAGAAGTTCTTGATACCGTCCTTCGTGGCTTTGATCTTCACGGTTTCCCGTGCTTCGCCAAACTCCATTTCCTGTTCGTAGGTCATTGTTCCGGAAGCAGTCTTGTAGTCTATCTTCAGCCAGCCCATGTGGATCCAGCCGAATGAGAGCTTGTAGCATTCCGAGCCGACCCCCTTCGGATCCTCGTACGAAACATCGGCGAAACAAAGCCCGCCGAGAAAAGCCAAAAGAAGCACGGAAAGAAGCGTCATTCGGGATCCGGTCATCTCACACCTCACGATTATTATAGATGCGTGCGCTTGAGGGCAACGAAAACGTTTGCACGGACGGATACCGGGCTATAATGGATGTATGCACGTCCCGGTAGCTCAATTGGATAGAGCGTCGGCCTCCGGAGCCGAAGGTTGCGGGTTCGACTCCCGCCCGGGATACCACGCATAGCCAACTGCCGCATTGTGCGGCAGTTTTTTTATCCACCGAGGGGGAACGATGAGAGCACGCTACGGCCTCTCCTTCCTATGCATCGCGCTTCTGCTCGCGTCGGGCTGCGCCCAGTCCGCCGACGAGAGGGCAATTCAGAAAGCCATATCGCAGGTCTTCCCTGCTCTGGTCTTCGTGAAGCCCATCGTACAGGACCTTGCCGGAGGAGAAAAGGAAAACTACCAGATCTTCGGTAGCGGGTCGATTATCTCGCAAGACGGCTACATCGTCACCAACAACCACGTGGCCGAAAAGTCCAAGGAGATTACCTGCGTCCTCTTCAACAAGGAAGAGGTGAAGGCAAAGGTGATCGGATTGGACCCCGAGGCCGACCTGGCGGTTCTCAAGCTTGACCCCGATGATCTCGCTCGCATGATGAAGGAAAAAGGCCTGAAGGTCCTTCCTATGGCGAAATTCGGTGACTCGGACAAGCTCAAACAGGGGCAGGCTGTCCTCGCCCTTGGCTCTCCGTTCGGATTCACACGCTCGGTCACCCGCGGCATCGTCTGCAGCACCGAGCGTTTCTTCGAGGATTTTCCCCATCACCTCTGGATTCAGACTGACGCCTCGATCAACCCGGGCAACTCCGGCGGGCCGCTGGTGAATCTGCGCGGGGAAATTGTCGGAGTCAATACCCTCGGCATGTTCGGCTCGGGACTCGGATTCTCCATCCCGTCGAACGTGGTCAAAGACATCGTCGCGCGCATCATTAAGGATGGCCGGGTTATCAGGGCCTATTTCGGCCTGTCTTTCCAGGCGATCCACGACTTTACGCGCTCGATGCACATCAAGGCCGAAAAGGGCGGCCTGATAGCCAACGTCGAACTGAACTCTCCGGCACAGGCTGCCGGCATTGTTGCGGGCGATGTTCTCATCTCCGTCAACGGAGTGGAAGTCAACACTCTCTACGAGCCCGATATTCCCACTGTCGTCAGGCGGCTGGCTTTTATGCCCGTCGGAGTGGAAGCCACTCTGGTGATCCAGCACAAGGAAGAACTGAAGACCATCGTCATTACGCCGATCGAGAAGGCTAAGTACGACGGTGACGAATTCGAGTGCAAGGTCTGGAACATGGTCGTCAAGGAGATCACCAAGGAAAGCAGCCCCTATACGTTCTTCCTGAAGCCGAAGGGCGTGTACGTATTCGGTGTGAAGAGCAACGGCAACGCAGACGCATCCGGTTTCGGGCGCGGCGACATCATCGAGAGAATAGACAACAAGCCGATCACGAACCTCGCTGACCTGAAGGCGATCTACGAAGAGCTTGCCACCAGGCCCAAGGGCAAGCGCAAGGTGCCGGTTATGGTCAATCGCAACGGCCTCCTGATCCTTCTCGTCCTGGAGTACGAGACCAACGTCAAGAAGATCGAAGAAGAGGAACGGGAGTAACCGCCCGAAAGGGCACCAATAAGGCTCTAACAGGCGGTTGACCGCCTTGGAGGAAAAATGAAAGCATCCTTGAGGATGATGATCGCTGGAGCGGTGATGATCGCGCTTGCGTTCTGCTCGATCGCCTTCGCGGAGGACGCAAAGGATACCAAGGACGAGGATATCCTGCCAAAGGTGTCCGCCACAGCGCGCGACAGCCTCGTCGTTGTTCAGTTCAGGCTGCAGGATCCGAACTACGTTCTTCCCCCGATCTACGCAAATCTGCCGGAGATCGAACGGCTGAGGAACTTCTGGATCGAGGACGAACCCCTCGTCGGCTTGGGCGTACTGGTTGGCAATGACACAATCTATGTCGACGAACAGTACTTCTACCCGCAGATGATCAACAGCATTGATGTCGTGTTCTTCAACGGGGACAAAGTAACAGCCAGTGTCCAGGGAATGCTGATGGACGCTAACGCGTGGGTGCTCAAGCTCGATAAGCCGCGCGAGAAGCCGGGCGTGACCTTCAAGACAGACTATCGGCCAAAACTTGGCGACTCCATTCCCTATGCCGAGATGACGTATTCGTTCAAGAAATACACTTCCCTTTACTACTCATCGATGGATTGGCTTATCGAAGGAAATGCGCCATTCTACGCCTATTCGAACTGGGGTCGTGGTCTGGCGTTTGACCCCGATGGCAATCCCGTCGGTTTCCTTTTCAACTCCAATGCCACGTCCGATGATGGCAGAACCAACTGGTTGGCCGCCGATTTCCTCAAATCGCCCGTGCTGACGATGAAGGAGTTTGCCGATTCGATGACAAAGCTGGGTCGCAATATCGGCAAGGAGATACTCCCCGTCCGCTTCGAGGTCCGGAACAAGCAGGCCGGTACGGAAGACCCCGTCGAGTTCGGCATATTCGTTGACGGGAACGGCACTCTGCTCGTCCCTTGCGCTTTCCAGGCCGCATTTATCAAGAACATCAAGCGCATCATGGTTACTGTTGGCGGCTCGGAAAAGGAAGCGGTCTTCCTTGGCCAGCTCAAGCACTTCTCGGCGCTTTTCATTCACCTTCCGGGCTTCACCAAGCAGTCCCCCCTGATTTCCCTTGAAGGGAAGCCCGCCCTGATGAAGGCATTCCTTTGCCTGACGCCGTTTTCCATCGCCCGCAGGGCCGATTCCATCGTCCACCGGGGGCGAACGGAGAGATACGTCCTCGCTTACGATGACAAAATCTACGGCGTAACGCGCAATATTCCTCCCGGCACCTTCCTGTTCGACAAGGATGGTCGCTGCATCGGCGCTACGATGATCCAGTTCAGAGACTGGCGCAATGGCACCGTTTACGGTTCTTCCAGCTACGACGATTACGAGGACTACGGCGACTATGGTGACTACTCTTCGCGCAGGCAGACCACGCCCAGTTCCCTGGAGCGTCCCGTAATGTTCTCGGAAATCCTCGAAATCGCTGCCGCGCCCACCGCTCACCTCGTGCCGAATATCAAGCCGGTGAGCATCGAAGAGTCCAAGCGCTTTGTATGGCTTGGCGCCGAACTGCAGGGAATCGACAAGAACATCGCCGAGATGCTCGGAGTCCTTGACGACACCAAGATGGGCACTATCGGCGGCCGCATCGCGTTCATCTACCCCGGGTCGCCTGCGGAGAAGGCTGGCCTGAAGGTCGGCGATATCCTTCTCGTCATCTCCAAGAAGGGCACTCCTGGCGTTATCGAGCTGGCCGAGCGCTACTTCAGCAGCTACTGGTGGTACAGGCGTTTCCCCTGGCCGGATCAGCGTTCACGGCTAATCAATGAGCTGATGAAATACGGCGAGGGCTCGGATGTGGAAATCAAGTTCCTGCGCGACAAGGCCCGGCAGACAACCACGCTCAAGCTTGAGGCTGCCCCGCCCGACTTCGTTGCCGCGCCAAACTACAAGTGCTATGAACTCGGATTCCGGGCAAAGGATCTGACCTTCGAGGTCCGCAACTTCTTCCGGCTTGCCCCGGAATTCTCAGGCGTAATCCTTTACGCTGTGGAAAGCGGCTCCAAGGCCGAAGTTGCTCAGCTTGGCTACCTTGACATCATAGTCAGCATCAACAAGCAGGCTGTCAAGAACGTCAAGGATTGCGAGGCGGTAGTCCTGAATGCCCTGGAAGAGCAGGGCGAGACCATTACTTTCGAAATCCTGCGCCTCGGCGAGACACGGTTCTTCGAGGTGAAAAAGCCCTCCAAAGAGGAAATCCTGAAGATTCGCGAAGAACACAAATTCGACACCGAAGACGAAGAGAACCCCGAAAACGGGGGCGACGGCGAAGCTCCTCCCGAAGGAGAGTAGCCTGCAACAGACTGCCGGAGGCAAATGCACAGATCCGTCAATTGCTGATTTCGCCGGTCTCGATCTCCTGCAAAGCCAAGGGGTCGAGACCGGTTTCGTTGGTGCAGAACATGGGACAGGGAGTGACCTTTCGAGAGTTCGCTTTAACACATGAAGCGGCGGGGTCCGCATGGAGGGAACAGTGAGGAAATCGTTTGGATTATTGTTCGCCGGGGCGATGATGTTCGCGCTCGTGTTCTGCGCAATGGCGTCCGCTGAGGACGCAAATGGCAACTCGAAGGAAGCGGAAGTCCGACAGAGAGTGTCCGCGGTTGCGCGAGACGGTCTGGTCGTTGTCATCTTCAGGCTGCAGGATCCGAGCAGCGTTCTTCCTCCGCTCTATGCACAACTGTACGAAATCCAGCGATTGAAGGTCAACTGGACCGAGAACGAGCCCGTTATCACCCAGGGAGTGCTGGTGGGAAATGACACGGTTCTGGTCGGCGAGCCGGTTTTCTTCCCGCAGATGGTCGCCTCCATCGAGGTAGTGTTTTTCGGCGGCGAAAGGGCTTCCGCGAAGGTCCACGGTATCATGATGGATTCGAATGCCTGGGTTCTCAAGCTCGACAAGCCCCGTGAAAACCCCGGAGTCTCATTCAAGGTCGGCTTCGTGCCTAAGAACGGTGACGTTCTGCCCCTGGCCAACCTGGACTTCTCGTACAAGAGATATACCACTGACTATTTCTCCTCGTTCACCTGGCAGATGGAGGGAAACAGGCCATTCTACTCCTGGTCGAAGATGGGCGATTACCAACTCGTCTTCAATCCCGAAGGCGAACCTGTCGGCTTCTTCTTTGGCGCCAAGGCCACGTCCGACCACGGAAAGTCCAACTGGCTGGCAGGAGACTTCCTGAACTCGCCCGTCCTGACTGTGAGTGAGTATGCGGATTCGATGACGAAGCTCGGAGCGCACGTCGGCAAGGACATCCTTCGTGTCCGTTTCGAGGTCAGGAACAAACGGGCCGGCTCGGATGACCCAACCCGCTTCGGGTTGTTCGTGGACGGAAACGGTACGCTGCTCGTTCCCTGTGGCTTCTATGCCGATTTCATCAAGAATATCAAGCGCATCATGGTGTCCGTGGACGGGGTCGAGAAGGAGGCGACCTTCCTGGGTCAACTCAAGCACTTCTCGGCGATCTTCATACGCCTGAACGGCTTCACGAAGCCGTCCCCCCTGATCTCCCTCGAAGGGAAGCCTTGCCTGATGAAGGCCTTCATCTGTCTCAGCCCGGTTTCCATCGCCGACCGCAACGATTCGCTTGTGCGATGCGCACGCCCCTTGAGCTACTCCCTGGGATACGACGACAACATCCACTTCGACGCAAACTATATCCCCTTCGGCTCTTACCTGTTCGACAAAGAAGGGCGATGCATCGGCTTGTGCCTGGAGCAGTTCAAGGAATGGCAGAATGGTTCCGTGTACGATTCATCGAAGACCAGCGACTTCAATGGGGCAAGCTCGTTCGATCGCCCCGTGTTGTTCTCTGAGATCCTCGAGATCGCCGCCGCGCCTACCGCTCACCTTGTTCCCAACGTCAAGCCCGTCAGCATCGAGGAGGCCAGGAAGGTCGTCTGGTTCGGCGCCGAACTGCAGGAAATCAACCGGGACATTGCCGAAGTGCTCGGGGTTCTCGACGAAACGCAGATTGGCTCCATTGGAGGACGTATCGCTTTTGTGTACGAGGGCTCGCCGGCTGAGAAAGCCGGCCTGAAGGTCGGCGATATCTTGCTCGTCATTTCCCAGAAGGGCACCACCAATGTCATCGAGGTCTCCAGGCGCTGGCTCTATACTTCTTGGTGGTACCGCAGTTATCCTTGGCCTGGCCAGCGCACTCGCATCACAGAGGAGTTGATGAAGTGGGGCGAGGGTTCGGAGATAGAGGTGAAGTACCTGCACGACAAAGTCAAAGCGACGGTATCCCTGAAGATCGAGTCCGCTCCCCCCGACTTCGTTGCCGCGTCCAACTGCAAATGCCACGAACTCGGCTTCCGTGTGAAGGATCTCACATACGAAGTCCGCAACTTTTTCCGCCTCGCCTCCGACTTCTCCGGCGTCATAGTCTATAGGGTCGAGAGTGGCTCCAAGGCCGAAGTCGCCCAACTCGGCCGCTTCGATATCGTCGTCAGCATCAACAAGCAGGCTGTCAAGAACGTCAAGGATTGCGAGGCCGTCATCCTGAAGGCCTTGGAAGAGCAGGGCGAGACCATTACTTTCGAAATCCTGCGCCTTGGGGAGACTCGCTTCCTCGAGGTGAAGAAGCCCTCCAAAGAGGAAATCCTGAAGATTCGCGAAGAACACAAATTCGACACAGAAGACGAAGAGAACCCCGAGAACGGGGAAGCGCCTGCCGACGGCGGAGGCAAGTAGTCTGTTCTTTTGACTGAAAAGGGCCCGCGAAGGCGGGCTCTTTGTGTAAAGGGGCGAAAGTCCGGTAATCTGGTGAGCACTTCGTCAGCTAAGGTTTCAGAGTGCCGTGTTTCGCGGAGGCAAGTGAGTGCAGGAAGAAGCTGACCGCAGTCATGTATTTGCCATTCCAAGCCTCATCCTGTCCGCAGGGAGCAGGAAGTGACCGTCAGGTTGCGTCTCCTGCTGGTAGCCATTCTGCTGCTTGCGGCCGTAGCAGCGATGTTTCTCAGCGTGCGGACTTCTTCTCCGGCGAAGCCCGCGGGCAGCGGCTCAGTCTCGCCAACAGCTTCCGCGAGTCCTATGGTCCGCCCGCTCGCTCCCGCAGACCGCGCGGCTCTGATCTCGGATCTGCCGGTCTTCGTCGAAGCCCGGATGCTCGCGGTGGCTGCCGATGGGGCGTCCTTTGCAGTGGCAGGCAGGACGGCTATGGTGGTCGAACTCGATCTGGCATCCAGCAGGTTCCGCGAGTCCTGGAGTCTTCCTGCTGAGCCTGACGCCTTATTCGTGGATGGCGACAGGTATCTTGCGGTTGTCGGCAAGCTCATATACGCCCTTCGCGACGGAGACCAGGAGATCGTCGGCGAAGTCCCCGACGTGTCGAACACGATCACGCAAATGCCTGAGGGGTGTGAACTGCTCAGCTCGGCCGAGCCGATTCTCTGCAATGCAGGACGGATCCTCTGGGTGGGGGACAACAGCCTGAAGGAGAGGCGCAAAGGCCGAAATACGTTCTCCGAAATGCTTGTTCTTTGGACGGATCTTTCCGGGAAGCTGCTCGAAACTATCAGCGGTGAGGAAGCAGAATCCTATCGTGATCTCCGGGCCATAGTTGGCGGCCAATGGGCTCTTGCCAGGGATGGGAAAGACCACTGGTTGGTTACTCACGGGCGCCGCGTGCCTATGCCTCAGGGCGGGGTCCCGGTCTCGATGGGGGAGAAGGGATTTGCCCTTGCTTTCGACGGGTACCGCTTCGAGTATGACGCCGCCACCGGAGAACTGGCCCGCAAGGAGGGCTCACTACCGGTACCTCTCGCTGCATCCTCCAGAAGGGATGCCGGTTTCTTCCTCACGGCGGCAGGCTATGTCATCAACGGTCTGGGCGCGATCATTCCGCCGGAAGGAAAGCCCGATCCGCGTACGCAATTCACCCTCGTCTCCCGCGACGCTCAGTGCCTCTATTTGGTGGACAGAGACGCCCCTGCATTCGTAAAGGCCTGCGTCGCGACCGATTCGCTTGAGCGTATCCCCTGCGATGGCGTCCCGCTCTATTTCGACGCCGATATCAAAGTGACATTCCGGGGTGGCAAGGTATTCGTGAATGAGCGCGAGGTGCCGGGGCTGCCGAAAGAAACACTGCCCCGCCTCGTGACCAGAAAAGGCGACCTGCTCTACATCGAGCAGAGCGAGATGACGCTTGCCGTGCTCGGGTCGCTCCGAAGCTTGGATCGCCGCGGAAGTTTCCTAGTTGGCGCTTTCGACGAGGCCATTATCCTGGGCCTGGTCTCCACGGGAGAACAGAATCCTGATACCTCGACGATTCTGTTTGTTGAAACCAGGGAGCCATTCCGCACCGCCTCGATCCCGCTATATGATCACCTTGGTAGCTTTCAGCAGATCGGCGCGGCGCTCTACGAGTGCTGCTGCGAACAACACACGGCTTGCCTCGATGAGTTGTACGAAGTCCTTCCGGATTTCAGCGCGGGAGTCGTGCGCTTCCGCCAATTGCCTGAAGACGCGACGGTGCCGCTTCCGGCCGGGTATTCGGTTAACCTGTGGGATTGGATCCCGACAGTCACCGACGGAAGGGGCGTGGAATACGTTTTGCCTCCGGCTGTTCGCGAAGGGTCTTTCCTGTTTGGTGGTTGGGGAAGAAACTTCGATGTCCCTGCTTTCGCTGAGTTCGGCGGCGCGCTCTTCCTTCAGTGCGGCGTGAACTTCATACGGCTCGAAGAAGCACAGGAATGACTCCGGGGTATCGGGGTTGTGTTGTTCTCGGTCCGCGAGAGCGGGCACTTTGCATAGGGGAGCTACCGTGAAACAAGTTCCAGTCGCCCTGATCCTGCTGCTCTTCTTCTCCGGCTGCGTCTCTCGGTCGTCCGACCTCCAGGGCGTCGTCGAGAACCGCTACGTTGGCGCCAACCTGCGCCTTGGGCGTATAGAGCTTGCTCAGGGAGCGAAATACGCCTTTGAGAAATGCCGAATCGTCCTCTACGAGCCCCTTGATATCCCCACGGGTTGCGAGGTCACTTTCCGCGACTGCAAGGTGGAAATCCGCGCGGCCATTGAGTGCGCGGCGGCCTCTACGCTCCTTCTCAAAGCATCAAGGGTCGTTCTGCGATCTCAGATCATCAGCGCGGGAAATCTTGTTTTCAGCGGAAGTTCCATCGTGATTGGGCAGAACGTGGTAGAGCGTCCGCGTGCTGAGGCCAGCCTTGCGCTATGTTCCGGGGGCTGCTTGACGTGGATGGACGCAATCCTGGACGCTCGCGGCGCACGAAATGTCGTAATTTCCTCCACCGGCGCTGAACTCCATCTCGCGAACATGAGGGTCTGCACCAACGCGAAGCTGATCGAGGCGAAGGACACGAGATTGGTGATGACTGGCTGTGATATCAGCGGTTCCGTGTTTGAAGAGGATCTGCTTGCCCAGAACGGCGGTGACCTCCAGATGTCCCGGGTCGCGTTCAGAGAGTGCAGAGAGACCGGTGTGATGCAAAAGCCTCCGCTCGTGGAGCTTGCCGGAAAGTACCAGCCTGTCCGATTTATGTTAGTTTCCGTCCACAATGTCCGATCCGCATGTCTGGCAAGATGCACCGTTTCCGAGTGCTTCTCTTTTGACTCCGAAAGCTATCACTTGGCCATTATGGGAGAGGAAGTGAGCATCTACGGGTGCTTGTTCGCTGGTGCTGACAATACTGCTTTGGTCTTAGCGAGGGGCAAGCGGAAGGTCTCCTTCATGGAAAACGTCATTGAAAACGCGTGCGGCACTTTCGCGGTGACGTTGGATGGGCAGTCAATTGAGGCGACTGGTAACAAGTTCGAAGGCGGAGAGACTTGGTTTGGGATGATTCGTGCCGACGGAGAAAAGATCCTCTTTGAGAGCAACGTGGTGATTGCTGCGAAAGGACTCGTGATTGTTGACATCACATGCAAGGAAGTTCTGCTTGTAGACAACACGTTTTCCAACTGCGTGGCTTTGCTCGCCCCGGATCCTCCCCTTAACGCGATCGTGTACCTTCCGGAATGCACGAAACTCAGGTTCGAGGGGAACAAGTTCGTCTCCTGCCGCGCACGATCCGCAGTATCGGCATCTCCCGAGTGTTCTCCTGGGGACATCTCGACTACAAATTCCTTCGAGAAATGTTCATTTTCGACGTTGCTCGTGAGATATCCCGAAGGGAAATAGTCTGGCCGTCGTTCTCCACTTGCGACATCAGCCTGCTCCATCGAGGACAAGGATTGTCTTTTGCGCATTTTGCTCGTGCTTCTCAGCCTCGCCGACGAAGCGTTGGCTCTCAGGGCTTCGCCGACGAAGCGTTTCGTGAAAAACTCTTGGCTGCCGCTTGCATGGTCGTCAACCGCTGACATAATACACTTGCTCATGGCCAGTCCTCCTTCTGGTGGGTTGAGGGAAATGTACGCTAAAACCTTGTACTTCCCTTGTTTGTATCCGGAGTGAGGCACTGGCCTTTTCTTTTCCAAGGCCTGGGCTCGACTACATGGTAATTCTGTGGTTGGATGTCTTTTCCGCCTCTTTGGCTTCGCAACTTCTGTCTCTTTTCGGCTTGGCGCCTTGGCGCCTTGGCGGTTAATGGCCCCTTCCGCTCTTATTCCTCATTGTGCATTGTTCATTGCTCATTGTTAATTGACGTCAAGCTGCTCATTCCCCGCCAGGCAGTCGCACAGCTTTCCATACGTCCGGGCGACGTTTGCCTTCGAATAGTCTCCCCCCAGCGCTCGCAGGATCCTCGTCGACAGCGTGCCCTTGCTCAATATTGTCTGCAGCGGCCCCATAGCCTCGTCGGAGATGAACCCTCTGTCACGTCCCATCTTGATGATCAGAGCCCATAATTCCGCAGCGCTCATCGGCTTCGGGGGCTGTCCCCACAGGGCCAGATACCTGGCGTCTGAGATAACCGCGTTCTCCCCGCGCTTCGCCGCGTCCAGCAGCATTTGAGCCAAAGCTTCCGTGGGCATCGCCGCTTGTGCGCCGGTCGTGGCAAAATCGCCCCCCGCCTGCATTCGGATCGCCGCGCAGACGGCCTGCAAAATGGCCAGATCGGCGGCCGGGCATTCCTGCACATCAAGCAGCCGGACCTCTATTGTGTTCCGGATGAATCGCGCAATTGCGCCGCGCGCGTTTGCGTACTCGTGCCGAAGTATCCCGTCCGGGTCGTATGGAGCCATATCCCGGTAGATTCGCTCCAGGATTTCGGCCTTGTATTCGGCGGGGGTCAGAATGGGCTCGGGGATAATGCTTCCGCAAACGGAGGGAATTCTCGCGGAATTGTTGCGGTAGAACTCGATTCGGTTGTCCAGCAGGCCGGTGCTGTGCAGTTCCACAATGGGTGAACTCGCGGCAAGTGCCGGAAGCAGCGGGAGCACGAGCCTGATAGCGCTGTGCAGCCTGCCGAACTCGTCGCGGCCCTTCCACGGCAGGTTGAGGTGCGCGCTCTGCAGGTTGGACCAGCCGTGTCCGCGACAGTCAAAGACCCGGTTGAATGCGCTGTAGATGACATTGCAGTCGTGCGGCCACAGGACAGTCTGAGTGGCGGGGTCCATCCACGGATGCATTGCGCCCGGCATCAGCCGCGCGCCGTGTGCAGCGACAATTCCATTGATGCGGTTCAGGCTGCGCGCAAATTCCGCCTGCAACCCGTTGAGGCTCGTGGCCGGGCCGGTGGTTTTGAGCTCGATAACGTGTAGAACAAGTTCGTTCGACCACGTTATCCCGCCGTCCTCGACATCGTAGTCATTCCCGGCGGAGGCCGCTTGCAGGGCCCTATCGGCAATGGGAAGCACATCCAGATTGTCCGCGCGCACTATCATGTATTCGAGTTCTACGCCGTAGCCCTCGAACATCCGCAAAGCGGGCCTGCTACACATGTGGGGATTGGACCTTCTTGCTGAGGATGATTCTCCGGAGGAAGCTCTTCATCACTTCGATGTACAGGTTGTCTTTCTGTGCGGCATCCTCCACGCCCGCGTCGATGCTGGGATTGTCGTTGACCTCGATGACGAACAGATCTCTTCCGACTTTCTTCACATCCACTCCGTACAGGCCGTCTCCGATGAGATTCGCCGCCTTGACAGCGGTGCTGACGATGGAACGCGGCGCGTCCTCGACCCTCAGCGTTTCGAACAGGCCGTAATCGTAGGCCCCGTCCTTTTCCTTCTTGATGATCTGCCAGTGGTTCTCCGCCATGTAGTACTTGCATACGTAAAGCGGCTTGCGGTCAAGGATTCCAACGCGCCAGTCGAACGCCGTCGGCATATATTCCTGGGCTATGATCAACGATGATTCATCGAACAGATTCTCGCAGTGCTTGATCAGTTCTGCTTCGGTGTCCGCACGGAAAACACCGCCGGAGAAAGAGCCGTCGGGCTGCTTCAGAACGCATGGGAAGCCGATCTTCTCGCGTACGTCCTTCACGTTTTCCCTGTGTACCACAAGTGTGCGGGGCATGGGGACTTCGTTGAGTTGCATCAACTCGGCCATATAGACCTTGTTCGAGCAGCGCAGGATCGAAAGCGGGTCGTCTATGACCACGAGCCCTTCGGCTTGGGCCCGCCGCGAGAAGCGATAAGTATGGTGGTTGACGTTGGTGGTTTCGCGGATGAACAGGGCGTCGAATTCCGACAACCTGCCGTAGTCATCCTTGGTGATGACTTCGCAGCCGAGCCCCACCTTCTTGGCGGCGGAAACAAACTTCTCCAGCGCCTTGGGGTTCGAGGGCTTGTGATGGTCGCCCTCATCGTAGAGTATCGCCAGGTTGTAGGCGGGGAGAGCAGGGCGCGGGTGGCTGAATCTGCCCTTTTCGAAGTACTCCGTGGTGACCTGCATCACGAAGTCGTGGTGACTCTCGGGGATTTCCACCGCTGAAATCGGGTGGATGCTTGTCAGGTGCCACTTGCCGTTATTGGTGAATTCCGCGTGCAAAAACGGCGCCTGGAACAGCTTGAAAAGATGCATGCTCAGTCGGTCATAGCGCTTGGCAACGTTCTTGCCAAAGTACACGCTCAGTGTGAATTCCCGGGATTGAATTGGCTTCAAGCTGCTCTGGATGATCTCATCCAGGTCGTCCGACACCATCCTCACGATAGTCAGGGACTTCATATCCTGAATCGCCGAAATGCTTGGAGATGGCTTGTGTCCACGGGCTTCGGCCAGCAGAGACACATAGTATCCCGTGGTCTGGTAGCGGTAGGATCTGCACAGGTTGAAGACCTTCACGCCGCGCGATTCGAGGAACCGCGGATCGGTGAGATACTGCTTGGCCGGGATTACCTCGGCGTTGCTGATCTTCAGAGGCCAGTACTTGGGGTTGCTGACAACTATCTGTACTTGCATATGGCCTCGCAGTCGGTACGGATGCTGTCGCTTGGCGATCCCGAAGTCTCTCGTTTCGGGGCAGAAGAACAAATGCCGTCAGTTGTGACGGAAGTCTCTTCGTCCCGGTTTTGGGAAAATGGCGACGCACCCGCTGCCCGCTCACGCAGGGCAGGGGCGTCTTCGATAGTACTCGGCGGCTCTTCGTCCTCTTGCAGGACAGTCTGTTCGAAGTAATCTTCCATATGTGTTTGTTGTGCAATCCTTCCAGAATGCATTATACTCCTTTGTACCACGGTTGTGCAAGGGGTTGTGCAGACGCTGCGCAACGGCCGTATCTGGCCGGTTCAGGGCGAAAAAAAGGTATTGCGCCGCATAACCCGCGCCTGGAAATCCGGGACTTCTCCCGCTAATAGGAACTGCCATTTTGGCTGTTCAGGAGGTTGCTATGAAGAAAACTCTCTTGCTCGTCTTGGTTGTCGCCTTTACCACCGGGCTGTTTGCCTTGGCCGAGGATGTCGTCAATCAGCCTGCGAAGCTCAGTCCTGATGCTCTTTTGACCATGTATTCCCCTTACGTCCTCTACATTCAGGACGGCCCCGCGGGAACCCCGGGACGCGACCCCAACAACCCGATGATGGGCAGAATGATGGGAGAGGGCCGGATGGGCGTAGTAGCAGGCGATAACCTGATCATGTACCCCCACCCGATGTATCGCCCCCCCAGGCGCGATCAGCAGAACCCCAACCAGCCCAACCAGCCCAACCAGCCCAATCAGCCGAATCAGCCGAATCAGCCGAACCAGATGCGCGAGGATGAACGGATTTCCGTGTACCTCCCGGATGGAAAGCTGGTCGAGGGCACGGATATGGGATTCGCCGCCGAACGAAACATCTCCTTTGGCGCCGTCGAATTCCCCCCCGATGTCAAAGTCCCCAGGCTCGATTTCTCCAAGGCCGCATCAGTAAAGGTTGGCGACGAAATCGTCGTCATCTCTCGGAGGGCGGAGGAATGGGGATATGCTCCATTTTACCTGCCTGGCGTAATCAACGGTGAACTGAAAGTCGGTGACCGCAAGCTGTACAGCCTCAACATGACCCAGATGCAACTCACCCAGGAGGCCCTTGGCGGGCTTGTCGTGAAAGTTGACGGCACCGTGGTCGGCATCTTACACAGGGTGATGCCGCGAATGTACAATTGCGTCGTGTTGACACCTCCCGACATGGCTGTTGCCATCGATACCGCTGAGAAGCATCCCGAAGATCTGAAAAAGGGCAACCAGCCGATGGGCCCGATGCAGCCGATGAATCCTCAACCTCAGCAGCCCCAGCCACAACCTCAGCCGCAACAGCCTCAGCAGCCCAACAGGCCGCAGGCCCGGCCCCAGCAGGCCCCTATCGGAATCGAACTCGTTAACATGACCGAGGACGAGGCCAAGAAGCTCGGTTTCCCCGCCCCCAGCGGGCTTGTGGTTCGCTCAGTCGTTACCGGGTCCATTGCCGAGAAATCGGGCATTGTGAAGGGCGACGTGATCCTCGAAGTGGACGGAAACAAAATCAACACGCTTGAGGATTTCGACATCGCTTTCTCCAAGCACAAGATTGGCGAGCAAGCGACGGTTGTTGTCTTCCATGAGGGCAAGGAAACTACTTTGACTGTCGCCATCGAAGCCCGCAAGTAGCTTTTTTCACCAAGGGACGGCCACTTTTGCGGGTGGCCGTCCTTTTCTTCGTCTGCTGCATCCGTGCTGACCGGCTGACTCCAGCCGATGTACTCAACATACACGGCCTGCAAGGCCACTTTTATGTTGTCCCCGGAATTATGGTGCCAGATGTGCTCGAATGTTGTACTATACTACGAGAGATGAGACACAAGTATTTCGACATCGTTTCCGGTAGAAAGCAGTCCCGGGTGTCCGCGGAGGACTTCCGGCGTGCCTTGCGGCAGGCCGGTTGCGAGCCCAACGGTCCCGGCGCTTTCGTGTGGAATTCAATTGGCGAATCCGACAAGGGAAGCAACTTCAATATTTACCTTCTGGCCTTTTCCGAACCGTGTGCCCTCTTCAGCAATACCCGTTCGTTGACAATCAAGTGCCCCAATTGCGGGACGCAAATGACTCCCTGCGAATGGCATGGTCTTCTCAACAACTGGCGCGCCTCAGGCAACACTGGTTCCAAGGTCGCCTTGAAGTGCTGTGGTGTCTCCGCTGACATCGCCGCGCTGCACTATGACCCTCCGGTGTACTTCACTGAGGCTGCAGTCACGCTGTGCGCCCCGGAATCGGCCCCGGCCCCGTTGGATTTCATCACAAGACTGCAGAACGCCGTTGGCGAGCCGCTTGCCTGCATCGAGCGAATCTGCTGATTTAACGCTCCAGGAATCTCCGGAGCAAAGCTCGAACCCCTGGATCCATATCAATCCTGCGCGCCAATGACGGCGATGCCCCATAGTAGGCCGCCAATAGAGCCGTCCCTTCCGAAGAAGATACAGCATAGCGATCTCTCGTCTCACATATGGACACAACTGATTTGCTGGCGCAACTGCCAAATGCTGCCGTGGCTATGAAGCAGCCCCCGCCGCCCGAGCCGCTTCCGCCGGTTGCCTTGTAGAAATCCCGCTGCACCTGCAGCCCTGATTCGCCGTCCGTTGTGGCGTACGAAACAACGGCGTGATCGTCTGTTGCTGTCAGGTCGAATCCAACCACATCCTTGCTCGTCTCGACAAGGCTCTGAAGCCAGCCGCCGTCAGTGCGGCTCACGAACTTCTCCAGGTACATCCTGCCTTCTGTCGGATCCTGCATCCATGCAACTATGATCTGATGTTGATACTCAAGAATCACTCTCGCCCGCAGCACCCGCGCGGCGATGACTTCCGGAACGTCCAGTTGCAGCGTCCCCGCGATGCTTCTGCCCTGAATCATCTTCAGGTCTCCCAGGTCGCTTCCCGGAAGCGTAACGCAGAAAATCGAAACCTCCTGGTCTATGATCGTCAGGCCGACCGACGCTACACCCTCCGCGCCGAATGCCGTGGATGAAACCACGGAGAACGGGCTCCATGCGCCTTGTCCGTTGCGGCTGAAGACACCGTACTCGATAACTGTCATCCCCCCCTTGAGTCGTGGCGCTGCAAGATGAAGGTTCCCGAACGAGTCGAATGAAATACTCGGCCTGTTCCCGTCGGTGTACCCGGACAGGTCGGAATCGAAAGCAATTCCCTGGAAAGAGAAGCTCGAACCGTTGTAGAAGGCCGCTCGGTACTCGCCTCCTATCGAATCGTAGTAGGCTACCGCGGCTTGCGAGCCCCATGTCACTGCGACCGAAGCAAAGGAATTGCCATATTCCGGGGAAAAGGGAATTTCCGGGTCAACGCCGTTGATCGTGCCGGACGCATTCAGGCGCAACGTGCGTCCATACAGCCGGTCGAGTGGCTCGTGGATTCTCTTGCGGTACGTGATGAGCAAGGAGCCGTCGGAAAGCGGGACAACGGCGTCAATCTCGTTGGGGGCTCCGGAAATGGCCAGATCTGACTGATTCCATGTCGTTGATGAAAACACGTCCCTGACAAACAGGCTCGCGCCGCCTGTGGCGCCGGTTGCGGATCCCTGGAATGCTCTGCCCCCCGAAAGCGAACCCGGGGCGCCGCGGTGATTTTCCGCTGGTGTCTGTTCCGGTGCCGTGACCACTGCCATGCCACCCCAGAGGATTCCTGACGTAAGCACTGTTCCGACCCGGTAGAAGGCCTCTTGATAGGGGAGCGGGTTCAGGTCAGTGTATTCGTCACCGTACATTTCAAGTGATAGCGTGTTCCATGTGACGGTATCGGAGGTCCTCTGGACAATGTGCTGGGTGCCCGCCGAATAATGATGCTCCCAGCGGAGTCGAACGGCGCTCATGGATGGGAATGCAGACAGCTTTCCAGGGGTTCCCGCAGGAATTGTGGAAACCAGGAAAGACCGCGTTGCCGACCATTCGCTTCTCGCGGATGGCGTTGTCGCCCGCATCCGCAGAAAATACTGGCCATCGGTCGGAAGCCACCAGTCATACTGCGTGGAGGTCGTCTCGCCCGAAAGGACTGACTGTGTGAAAGCCGCATCAGTGGCCACTTGCAGCTCGTACGATACATCCTCTCCCTCGCTGATTGGCTCCACGGGTTGCCAGGCAACGCTTAGTCGCGGGGTGTCGAGGGTGTCTGCCACAATCGGGCCGGGAACGGCAAGGGTGACCAGAAAAGAAGTGATCGTGGACCAGGGGCTCGCGGGAATGACAGAAGCATCGTCCGGCATTATAGCGCGGATCCTGAGATAGTAGGTGCCGGGAGCGGTGAGATTGAGGCTTGCGCTGTTTGTCCGGGCAAAAATCACAATGGCGTTCGAGAAAGACTGGGATGTGTCCACCTGAATCTCGTACCAGTAGCCCACAGAAGCGTCTATGCCGTATGAAGGCCAATCTATGATCGGAGATGACGTGAACACCGGCGCAAGCGTTGGTGGAGCCGGAGAGGCCCCGGAGTACTCTGCCACGAGCACGGCGCAGATGTTGGACCAGTCGCTGGTCTCTCCCGAGGTGACGGCCCGAACGCGATATTCGTATCTGCCGTCAGAGGCAATTCCTGAATAGGTGGGGGTCAAGGACGCGGCAACCGTTCCGACCAAAGTCCACTGACCGGCCGGAAGCCTCTTCTGGACCTCGTAGCTTGTTGCCTCCATGGACGAAGCCCAAGCAAAGAAAACATTTCCATCCGGGAATGTTCTGTTGCCTGGAAGCGCGGGAACTGCCAATCTCAGATCGAGGGGGAGGGGAGTTGGATCCAGAGTCCCGGCGCGCGCATCAGTGAGGCTGTAGGCCGCTTCCGTCGCATCCCATTCGTCAAACAGGGCAAAAACCTGCACGGCGTTGCCCGATCTTGGCAGAAAAAGCTCGCCAGCTACAAGAACGATGGACGGCGCGGTCTGGCCAAAAACCTGCCGTAATCCGCCGATTTCGGCGCTGACGGAATCCACGTCTCCTGAATACTGCACAGCCCGCCAGCACGACTCTTCACCGACGCCCACAAGCCTGATAAGCGCGAGCCCTTTGCCCGTCGGTAATGGCTGACCGAGGGCGGTGCGCACAGGGATCTGCACTCCGGCAATAGGCGTAGGAGCTTCTTCGGAGTCCGGAGGCTTGTAGCCGTACCAGACGCCCGCTGGATCCGATGAAACCCGGAAGTAGACAATTGTGCGGTTCAGGCTGAGGGACGACAACCGGATTCGCTGCCAGTGCACGCGTGAAGGCCCGGTGGGAAAGAGAGGCTCCCCCACGTTTTCCGGAGGCCAGAGATCTGGCGCAGCGTAAGAGCCCCATGTGACGAAAGAGGAGTCAGGACTTGCCGTAATCCATACGACATCGAAGGAACCGGCCTCGCAATTGGCCACGAATACGGCTCCGGCGGACGGAGGAGTGGCTGAGGCATAAGTGGCCTGAAAAGCCGATGCCAGGATGACTGCGATTGCGATTAGCGTACGCATGGGTTCCCATATAGTACCCGTTTTCGGTCGAGTGCGGCGGAAAAAGGCTTGACCGTACAGAAAAGAGTGTAGAATGCAATGCGTTGGTTGAGCGGCCGGTCGGAAGAGGCTTCTGACGGCCGCTTAAATATCCGGTTCCCATGACGCGAAAACAGCTTGACAAATGCTCCGCGCCGGATACACTTCTATGCCCGCTGAAAGGGTACCCCTCCAAGGGGTGGTTCTGACGGCGGCTGCTCTTTGGGAAACTTGAGGGAAAAACGCTTGACATGAAGATGTCGAGCGCTACAATACCCAGCCGCGATTGGATACCCCGGTCGTCGAGCGACGGCCGAGGCGAAGGTCGCGACTTTTTTTCTGCTCTTTGAAAACTGAATATCCACAGCACTCTATGGAGCGCACGGGAAGCATACAAGATCAAACCAGATCAGGCCCGTGCGCATGCATGAGCCTGTTCAATTCCAGAAATCAACCATGCGTTGATATAAAGAATGCAGGGTTTGATCCTGGCTCAGAGTGAACGCTGGCGGCGTGCCTAACACATGCAAGTCGTACGAACCGTAAGGTTAGTGGCGAAAGGGTGAGTAATGCGCAGATAACGTACCTCCGAAACGGGGACAACTCGGGGAAACCTGAGCTAATACCCGATATGACCACACCGTCGCATGACGGAGAGGTAAAAGTTGGCCTTAAAACCAACGCTTGGAGAGCGATCTGTGTCCTATCAGCTAGTTGGTGAGGTTACGGCCCACCAAGGCTATGACGGGTAGCAGGCCTGAGAGGGTGGTCTGCCACATTGGGACTGAGACACTGCCCAGACTCCTACGGGAGGCTGCAGTGGGGAATATTGGGCAATGGGCGAAAGCCTGACCCTGCGACGCCGCGTGGACGAAGAAGGCCTTCGGGTTGTAAAGTCCTGTCACGGGGTAAGAATTGCACGGAGAGGAAATGCTCTGTGCTTGACGTTCCCCCGAAAGGAAGCCCTGGCTAAACACGTGCCAGCAGCAGCGGTAATACGTGTAGGGCTAGCGTTGCTCGGATTCACTGGGCTTAAAGGGTGTGTAGGCGGCTCGCTAAGTATGGTGTGAAATCCCACGGCTTACCCGTGGAAGTGCGCCATATACTGGTGAGCTCGAGTGCCGGAGAGGTCAGCGGAACTCTAGGTGTAGCGGTGAAATGCGTAGATATCTAGGGGAACGCCGGAGGCGAAGGCGGCTGACTGGTCGGTAACTGACGCTGAAACACGAAAGCTAGGGGATCAAACGGGATTAGATACCCCGGTAGTCCTAGCCGTAAACGATGTGCACTAGGGGGTGGGACTCT
>Ga0265297_10003846_pt1 | contig 25979 bp, 35 predicted proteins | sample Munlanlwell13791_FD_192502 | JGI IMG/M metagenome (GOLD analysis project Ga0265297, IMG submission 192502) | Leachate microbial communities from a municipal landfill in Southern Ontario, Canada - Leachate well 137-91 | ecosystem: Engineered > Solid waste > Landfill > Unclassified | place...
CGGAACAATGATGTCATATTTTATTTTCGCCGTGGTAGAAATTTCCCAAAAACTAAACCACCAAGGCAAAACATATTTGATTTCTTGCCATGTAAGACGTGGAGATTGTTCGTCATTAAGATAAAGTTCCGCCTTGTTCACTGCCACTTCAAATCTGCAATAGCCGCCGCGATCCGTTTTGATAAAAGTCCGATAATATTCCCGCGAATCAATTGACCCACTTCCCAAGAAAAAATTACCACTTTGAATGTCTGTATTATTTAAAGAATAAATTGGGCGAGAGAAATCTTTACGTGAAATTTCTTTTTTGGGGACACTCGCTTCGCCCAACATAAGAACTGTAACAAAAAATCCGAACGCGCACAACCCAGACAAAAAACATGCGACAACTGCCGAAAAAACACCGTCTTCTGAGTATGCGTCATACGTTAAATAAGAAGCAATTGAAATAGCAATTAAAATAATAAGTAATGTGATCATAGTGTTATATTCAATTTTTTGATATTCGAGTTATTATAGTTGTTTTTAATGTGATTGTCAAGAATTTTTATGCCGTGGGCACCCTAAGTATGACTTTATTTCCAATTTTTCTCCAATTTTCGTTTCTGGCGGTTCGTCGGTTAAAAAGCCGGTTTTAATTATTTTATTTGATTTTGACTCTACAATTTGCCAATAATCAAAGGGGTCACGATATGGGCAACGCCATGTTGGTCCGGCTCCGCAAAGCCATTTTGTTTTGGGGTTATCCACCGCAAAATTATTACATGCCGATTTTTCATCCATGCCATTCATTATTTCCGAAATGTATTTTAGATAATGAACTAATCCGTCTAACTCTTCTTTTGAAAATTCCAATTCTTGATACGGTTGCTTGGGGAATCGGGCGAAAAAGAACCTTACGATATATTTTTTGTATTGCGGCCAGATTTTACGTGCAACTAAAGAGTAAACCATCGCCTGTAAATTACTTGTCAATTCTTCTCCAACGAACCTCTTGCTACTCATTTTCCAATCGGAAATCACGCAAGTGTCTCCTTCTGCCGTTACCCTATCAATAAAACCTTTTAAGCGAGTATTGTTCTCTACAAAATCAAAATTATATTCAGTAGCAATAAATTCGTAATTTGTTTTTGAGAGTTCTTGATTGACCACCGTCATCAGCATGGCGTGCAATTCTTCGCGATTGGTTTTCGCCTCGTCTTTATTGGAAATGGGTTTTACTAGTTCATTGGGGGGAATTTTGAGTTTTTTAATCTGATTGTCTAAAAATGCTCTAATAGGTCGAACTTTATCAGGGTTTTGCGTTTGGATTAATGCGTCAATTAGATTTTGGTGGCGCGGAAGGCAAAGGAGTTCAAGTAAATGGTGAATTCCGCTGCCCCTAAGTGCGCCCAGATTTGTCTTTTCGGGGAGTTTGAGGTAAACATTACAATAATATAAAAAGCTACAATTTTGTAGGGTTTTGGCCCGACTAGGACTAACAGGGAGAAGTTCTTTAGTTTGTTTAGACATAATTAATTATTTAATATCAACATACTTAGTAATTGAAATCTGATTTGGTCTAAAAATAACAATGGCACTAGGAAATGGCGCAGGACTCAATTTAAAATTTCCATCATCAGAATAGCTTGGAGAACTTTTATTCACAAACTTTAATCTTCCTTTAATGAATCTCACTTCGCCTTTCGCGCAATAATTATGCCACCATTTAGTATCGACTCTCGCGGGAATTAACATAACTACAGTAGATCCCCTTTGCGATTCTTGATACGCCTTTTCTACAAATTTGCCTATCATTCGTCCATAGGGGGAGTTGCAGAATATACTTTTATACTTTGACCAATCTTGAATTAAAGAGTTATCTTCTAAAGTAAAGAAATTAGCGCATAATGCATTGTCCTTTGTCGCGGAAGCATCTAATTGAAAGTTAAATTCTTCATTAAGTTGATTGAATATGGTTCGCGGTGTTTCCCATTCGTTTGATTTAGAACTGTAGTGGATGTCCATGTTAATTTTTTGCATATTCATACCATTTCAATAACGATTCTCTATCTCCCATTTGAAGCATTTCACCGAGATCATTGTGAGTCTGCGGCAATCTAATCTTAACTTTATTCTTGTTAAAGAAATTGAGTAGGCATTTTTGTAATCTTTCGGCGGCTTTATTCCCCGCATTACTTTTTAGATCATTATTAAATGCTATTATTATTTCATCGGGGTCAAATTCAATACATAAGGACGCTAACTTAGAAAAACTAGAAATTCCAATCGGCGCAATCGTTGCCCGAACGTCAATGGTCGCCGCCGCGCATACATCACCGAAGCTTTCGAGAATCACGATTTCTTTCTTTTGTTTGATATGTTTTTCGGTTAGAAACAGCGGGTAAGCCCATTCACTTTTGTGCCCGGAACAGATCCATTTTGGTCCTTTCATGGAATCGTTTAACTTGCGGGCGGCAAAGCCATTCACCGTCTGCCCATCGCGGGCGAAAATCGGCAAGATATAGCGCCCCCACAACCTAGTTTTCCCTTTAATTATTCCCCCGCGAAAGTGTTTAATTATGTTTTCCGGCACGCCGCGATTCACCCAATAGTCGTGAATGGGCAAAATTTTGCCGAACTGATCTATATCAAAGACAGATGCGTATGTGTTACTCAAATCAACTTCATCCTTAGTTACAGCCGATTCCTCGTATTTTTTACTCTTTAAATACTCATCTACTTTTGATATGGGTTTGCCTAATGTTAGGGCGATTAGTTTTTTAAAAGAGCCAGAGTTTTCAGGATGGGCGAAGTCAACCAGATGACCGTCTTGGCTTGAAATTGCGATGCTGGGGGAGTCCGAATCCCTGTAAAGGGGCTGGCAGCGCCAATAACCGCAATTGTTATTTTGCAGTTTATAGCCTAAATTTGATAAAATTGAAAAATAATCTGACATTTTAAGTGTTGTTATACTGGTCAAAAATTAGAATTGATAATGAGTCACCCAGATGCTTTATCTATTGATCGTATTGATTCAAAAAAGGGATATGTTGAAGGAAATGTCTGTTTATGCGGAAAGGAAATCAATCTATTTAAAAAAGCTTATCCAGTGGATAAATTTGTTAATTGGTGCCGATTAATTGCCAAAAATTGCATATTCCAAGTTTAAAATTCTATGTTTTCTTTAGAATCTTGGTTTTGTATATCTATTTTATTCTTGCCTCTTTTAATAATTGTGGCTAGACTCCCGACCTCAGACACGTCAAAGTTTTGCACGTCAAAAGAGATATAATTTTGCACGTATTGTCTCTTACCATTTATATCTCTTTCTACAATATCAAAAAAACCGGGAGCTTTACGACCTTGGAATCGAGCTTTCTGGACAGACATAAAATGTGACCCATTCTCGGGTCCATCTAACTGAATCTGATCCAAGGTTTTACGTTGAAAAAGAGCAAGAAAAGAACAGAACCAACTGATTCTATCGCTTTGTGCAATCGTGGTGGAATTATTTGCGAATGTTCCCATCTTTTTGCCCTGATTTTCTCCTTCGCGATTCATTTGAACAGCAGTTAAGAATACAATATTAAGTTCTTCTGCTAATTTTTTGAATAAATCTGTTTTGCGTCCAATGATTGCATATTCCTTATTACTATCATCTACTGTTTCTGACGTTAATTTAAGATAATCAAAAACACATATCGCGGGATTCCCCCTCCCAACCTTGCTATTATACCACCGACGAATAATACTTATGACCGCTTCTGTTGATTTATTTCCAACCTTTAAAAAATCAAAATTATATTCCTTTTCTGCAACATCTAAGGTTTCATTAAGTTTATTTTTCCACTCTGGATTTTGTGCTATTGTGCCATCATCGATGTATGAAAATGGTATTCCTGTAATCGCCGCAATAGTTCTACATATCTGATCTTCAAATTCCATCTCGGAATCAAGATAAAGAACTTTAATATTCTTGTCCTTATTAATTATATTAGCTGTATTGTGTGCAATCTTTACTAAAAAACTCGTCTTTCCTCCACCTGCGCGACTAGCTATGCAATATAGATTCTTTGGGCGCAAACCACCATACAACTCATCAAATTCTTTAAACCCCGTCATGTATCCGGTGGATTCTCCGGGGTTATTCATTTTCTCCTGAATTACTTCCCGCGCCATACCAAAGAGACTAACCGGCTGATCAAGAATATCAAAAGAGTTAATGTGAGTATTGTAAATTCCATCAACGCCAGAAATGATGTTATCTATCTTTGAATCGTCTGTTGTTTTAATAAACTTCGCGCAATCTCGTAAATTATCCAAGATGCGGCGGCGGGCACTAAGGGTTGCCAATTCTTGAAAGTATTCCAGTCCATTTTGTTCGTTAATTGGGACTAACTCAAGCGATTTTAAAAAGGGGAAAGCTTGAATGCCGTTCGGCAAAGTTATGCCTAAATCGCTAATTTTCGCGGCAATGAGAACCGCATCAGGCGTTTTATTTTGTAAGATTAGCCCCCGAATTACTTCAAAAATACGCTGGTTTGATTCGTAATGGAAATCTTTGGTTTTTATAAATAACTCGACTCTATCAAAAAGTGCCGGGTATTTGATCAACGCTGCGATACTATATTTCTCTAACTCAAGATTGAAAAGGTCTGCCATAAAATTAGCAAAAGGGGACGCCCGAATTTATTCGTGGGAGTAGTCACGAACATTCCTGTAAATTTCGTAAAGGTAACACGGTTTTGTCGCTCTACTCATCTTCTTCATCGCCGAACATCTCTTTTGTCATTTTTTGATCTATTTGCATGTGTGTATTTTCAAGCATTGTTTGGGACCACATTTGTAAAAATGCAGCGGCGGCTAATAAGTCCGGCTGATTATTAAAGTGAGGAACTACAATAAAGTCTCCGGTATCCGACTTGCAGAGAAGAAAAAAACTTCCATTCTGACTATTTTCAGCAATGGAATCTAGGAGAGTTCGCGGGAATACATGCGGTTTAAGGTTATCGGGATCTGGATATTTCAATTCGGCCTCCTATTGTTCTTTCTCTTTAAATTACACCCATTAAAAAGTTCTATTTTGATTATTTTTGTTTATTCCCAAATTATAACCCTTCTCTTTCTCTTCCACTTGTTTTCGGGTCAAGTAAGTAATTTCTAATCCGCTTTTTGTTATTTCTACTTCCATTTGCATTATTTTATCTGGAGGAATGTCAATATATGGATCATTCATTGTTTATATTAGATCAATATCAAAATTATCTTTAATCCATTTTGGCGAGAGATTCTTTACGTCATCTTCCCCTATCCTCATTTTCACGAATCTATTCTTGGTCAACCAATCATCTTTGGCCGAATCTCGCTTAATTGACCCCAAAAACCCCATTCTGTTTTTATGGTGATAGGAGCTAAATTTGTTATGAAAATTTCCGTCGATTTCACAAGCATACCTTTTAGACCAATTTAAAAAGTCGCAGGACAGACGCGAATTTGGAATTCTAAATTCCTCAGTAACAACATCATAGCACCAAAATTTATAAAAAAATCTTTTCGCTAAAAATTGCACATTACTTAAACTTTTGCCTTCCCAGTCTATTAGGTATTTTGATAGGGACCTGTTTACTTCTCGCCCATTAATATTGAACATTTTCACTCTAGTAAACTATAGTCCGCACAAGTTGACTAAACAACACCTTAACTCCACAAATCTCAATATTGTTAGGGAATTCACCTGTGATAAGTAGATCCGTTTTAATTTTTTCTACATGCCCCTCTTGCATCCCCGCCAAAAACACATCAATATTACGAACAAAATCAATACTATCTTGCGGGCCAAGGTGAATAGCAGTTGGCGCGGAGTCTCCCGCATTGTTTATCTTCCAAATGTCAATTAATTTATGTATATCCGCAGGTGTTTTAATCATTTTTTTACTCCTTATCTTCAATCAAACTAAGTAAATCCTTAACGTTTTTGATCTTCTTCATCTTTTTCCAATCTTTATTTTTCGCCACCAATGCTTTTTTGCCGCACTCATTGTCATAAATGAACCAATTTAATTCGTCGGAACTTGAGCCCACTAAAGTTGCGAGAATATCCGTGTAGTTATCAAACATACCCGAAATTGCTGTGTGTAATGGGCTTTCATAACTTGCGCCAACAACTTTATCAAGAACGTCCCACGTTGCAGTTAATTGTTGATAATTATCTACCCAATCTTGAAGTAATTTAAGTTTATTCATAAAACGGACGCATGGAGACTTCCGAATTCATTCGGGAGAGGAAATGCGCCACCTTTCTATAAGCATTATAGGAGAATATTGAACAAATATCAAGAAAAAATTCATGTAAAATAGAAATAAATGAAGAAAATTTAATTTCTTTGTGTAAAGGTAGTTGTGAAAGTTTTCAAATTCAGGATTTACCCAAGTAAACAACAGAGAACCGTCTTAAAAAGATACCTAGAGATCTGTCGGAAAACATATAATAAGTGTTTAGAATATAAAATCCAAAAATATAAAGAAGATAAAACTAGCGTTTCCGAATTTGATTTAAATAAAAAGATTTGCGATTGGAGAAATTTGTCAGAATTTTGGATGCAAGAATGCGGCATTGCAATTTTACACGATGTTTCAAGACGCGTAGATAAAGCGTTTAAATCTTTCTTTAGGCGCGTTAAGCAAAAAGACGGCAAGGTTGGATTTCCACGATTTAAAGGAGTGGATAGATATGATAGTTTTACAACGCCGCGATTTGTCTGTAAATTTAAAGAAAATAAGATTAGATTAACGAATGATTTGGGATGGGTTAAGATTAAACAGCATAGGAAGATGGATGGAGAAATCAAAGGATATACGATTGCGCGGAACGCTTGTGGTGACTGGTTTATTTACATAACGTCCAATATTCCGAAGCCACACTTTAAACCCATTGATAAAAGTAACAATATTGGTATTGATTTTGGTTGCAAAGACGTTCTTACTTTGTCTGATGGTGGTAAGTTTGAAAATCTTAAATTTCTCAAGAAAAAAGAGAAAGAATTGGCAAAGGTAAAAAAGAAGGAGAATAAACATGCGGCGGCAAAGATTCATAAGAAAATATCCAACAAGAGAAATGATTATTGCCATAAGATCGCCAATGAGATTGTTAAGAAGTATGACGTTATCTTTACGGAAAACATTAATATTCAGAAATTAGCAAATAAGACTTTTAAAACTGTTGGAAAAAGCATGAGAGACGGTGCATGGGGAAAATTATCCTTATTATTATCTTACAAAGCGGAAGATGCTGGTAAGATTTATGGAAAGGTTAATCCTGCATACACATCAAAGAAATGCTCGAATTGTGGAAAAATACATGAGAATCAGACTCTTGCAGATAGGGTTATGGAGTGCTCTTGTGGTTATTCTGCAAATCGTGACGTAAATGCTGCCCGAAATATTTTAGCCTTGGGATTACAAGGCTTGGAGCAATCCTAGAAGCCCCCGAATTCATTCGGGGGAGTAGTCACATATTTTGGTGTTTCTTTAGTTTGATTTATTCACTAATTGTTTATTAATCCTCTGAATTTTATAGTCTCTGTAGTAATTATACCTTGTTTGCACGCAATTTTCAAGATTATTTTGCCGCGTCCAAATTAATTCCAATATGAGTTCTGCCCAATATTCTGCCCTGTCTAGATAAATGGTTTTAAGATGGTCAAAAAGTCCCTGAGTCGTGATTGTATTCAATATTTTGGCGTAAATATCCGGTGCAGAGGCTTTGACGTTTTCGATAAATTGTGCGCGATCTAATCGCATTTTGTCTGCGGCGGGAATTTGTGCACCGAATGATTCAACAAGATTAGTTAGTAAATTAAGTTGATTAGAAGTCATTAATTATTAATCTAAAGAACTACTATCTCTTGAAATATCTTACCCATGTGGTTCTTAACTAATTCAAGTGCTTCTCGCCTCGTTGCCCACAAAAATTCGTCAATTTCAGGTGTCCCATCTTCAAGGAAACTGTTGCATTTCAAATCGTTATATTGAAAAGTGGCGTGATGATAAAATACAACAATCTCCTTTTTGGGCGTATTGTATCTGATTAGTTCGCCACCAATCTCTTCGGGTGTAAGGTAAATGTTAGTTTCCTCAAAAGTCTCACGGATCGCGGCATCAATTTCAGATTCTCCGTTGCCAACGCCACCTTTAGGAATGCCCCATGTAGGAAACCCAGTTGATTTTACTATCAAGAATTTGTCTTTATATTGAATGAGAATACCGGCACTCTTTTTCATAAATTATTAATTTTTTATAACATCTATAATAACCATTAAATTCAAAAGATTTATTGCGTTTTACCTTTTCTTCTTCGTCTTTGGGGCAATTTCTACCTCGTATTCTGAAACGGGCCAACCTTGTCGATTTACTCTATCAATACCAAGCCTCAAGGAATAATTATACGTTACAAAACGAAGTGAATCTTATTGTTCTAATCCGTCTGTTTTAGTTTTCGGCCCGTCTTCTTTAAAGTATAAAAGTGCGTGTTTCGCCGTCAGATAAGTGTCAATCGCCCTGTCCGCATAATCGTCTAATTCGGCATGTTCCTGTTTGGCCTTTTTTGTTCTTGCTCCCTCGGATTCACCAGACATAAATATATACGTTGATGCGAGGTAATCTAGCCAAGATGTAATCAATACTGCTTGCATATCTACATTTTTAGTAATATTACCTAGATGTTCGGTGTTTTCTTCAATTTCGTCGGCGAGCAAATCCATCAATAATCCGTGGACAAGGGACCACTTCTTTTCTTCTGGAATATCAATCGTTTGCTGTTGGCTGGCACTGCGTGTCTTTGGGGAGGGTTGGTTCTCAGGTGGCGAGAGGGAGAATTTTTGAATAGCGTATTCTGGCATTTTGTCTTTTTTAGGTGTAGGTTTCATATAAATGGGTAACTTTTAACAATTATATGGTGAGAAAATAGGTTTTGCAAGAAAAATTTGTGAAGATGTGAAAAATTTCATGTATACCATATATGGTATGAGCACAAAATACATTGTTGGTGAAAATTGGGATGAAGGTGAGGTCGTGGATAAAGCTATTGCGGCGATGGCTTATTGTAAAGCAAACAGCTTAAAATACAAAATAGTAAAGTCCCCTATAATAGCGCCAATAATGCAAAAATATTTCAACAGTGAAATTAAATTTACAAAAGAAGGTTGGAGAAAATTTATTAAAAATTACAAAAAATACTTACATATGTAAATCTTTAAACTTCTCAAACAGAAATCGTTGAACGTCTTCATTATCTTCAACCCATTCTCGCGCTTTCTCAACCCCGTTGATTTGTTCTGGAATCTCGTCGCGGTTGAGGTTTTTGATTATTTCTGCACGAAACTCTTCATTAAAAACTAACCATGCACCTTTCTTCTTTAGAATTTCCCATAAAATCAAACAATCTACCAATTCATAGGAAAGCCACACGCTTTTTGCACCCCTCTGATTATACCGCACCGGGTATCGAACCTCAACCATATTCTTTTCATTATCGCTCTTGATAATCCGGCACTTACAAAAGTGTCCCTCAATTTTACTTTTCTTTCCGTCTTCTTGGATCAGGTCTCCTCCAAATCTCGGCAAAAACTCTAAAACCACACCCGCTTGGTGCTCTAATGCCCGTGGTCCGCTTGCTTTTCCTTGCTTGGGAGTTGTCACTTCGTATTGATTAATTTTGATTTGGTCGCGAATTTGTGAAATATAAATATCTATATGCCCCCGCTTTGCCATTGCTAATCCCACTTTTTTTAAGAAAACGGACGTTATCAAACTTCCCGATCCAACGGTGATACTTTCCTCTTCGGGTTTCCGGCAATCATCGCGTTTTATTAAAGAGTCCGCGCAGTCCGTAAGGAAGAACATCTCCAATCCGGGAATGCTAATAAATTTTCTTTTAAAACTAAATGCAACCTCATAGATATTTGTTTGCAAAACGAAACAAGTATTTGGAAGCCAATCTTCTGCCTTGAAAGCAAAATTAATACCAGAACGCTCTTGAACTTCCTTAGAAAGTCTCCCCTCTGACATGATTAATGAGGCCCGCCGTTCGCAACCAAGGGGGGATGGCGTGCGCAAAAAATGATACATGAAATCTAATGCACAACTGGTTTTTCCGCCCGATGCTAAACCTAAAAAACGATGAGCGCCGGGAGTTAAACCTCCAGCGAGGGTGCTTGTTAATAATAGCGAAGAACATGGGACTTTGTAGTTATGATCTTGTTCAAAGTTATAATGATCTTCTTTTGTTTCTTTTAAAAATGATTGCAACTGTTGTGAGGGGGTTAAAGTTACTTCTTCCCCCTCTTCTTTTTTAACTTTTTCTTTAGCCATAATAATATTTTTTCTATCTTTTTAACTTAATCTAAATCAACGACTTACAAAATTTTAATTATTCCTTCTTTCATCTTTTTGATAAAATCAACATTTGCCTGCAATTCTTTCCCTAATTCTGTCGGGTGTTCAACGTCTAGATTTTTAATTTGATTAATCAAAAAACCCATATCAGATTTATTTCTCACTATTTGAAAAAGATTATCCGTCATTAAAATTGGATCTATATGTAGTCTTAAATTAACTTCCTTTCTTTCTCCTAACTGAATCATATTGTAAAATTGTAATCCTGCAATTTCAACATTTATGGTTATGTAGGTTTCTTTTTCTTTTGGTAGCAATTTTGCATCGGGGAACTCTTGTTTAATTAAAGTGAAAAGTCCGTTAATGTATTCTGGATCGAATGAATTTTTAGACATAATATCCTTTGTTTTTAGATAAATATCTTCATAGCCAACAGAATCGTTAATTTTATTTATATCAATCATATATTATTCTCATTCTAATCAACAACTTACATCATTTTTCTCTCACTCTAGGGCTTGAACCTAGAACTTGCACATCAACAGTATGCTGTTCTACCGATTGAGCTAAATGAGATTTAATTAACATTTAATTTTTGCAACGCTACGCCTGCATGACAATCTCGTTCACCTATCCACCAAATTCTATCTGCGGGCAATCCGTTGTGAATCCTAACCTCTTGAATGTATGGTCCTAAATCCGAGCGTATTACCATATGATCGTGCTCCTGCAAGCTAACTTGCCACAAATCCCACGTTTCAATTTCGCGCTGTTCTGCCAGCGTATAACTCCACGCGGTTGATGGCGTCGTGCCAAGACAAATCCACGGGAGGGGAACGTAATCCGATGAAGATTTTGACATAATTTGAAGTCCATTTTTAAGAATATCAATTCTATTTTCCTTTGGACTCCAATGATAAAGTTGTCCAAGATACACACTCATTACTTTTTCCAAATACTCAAAATCAAAGTTCTCACTTGTGTCCCTGATTCAGAAAATTCTCCTGCCGCCACCTCTTCAATTTCATACTCGCGATCCTCAATTAGCTTAATGAATGGTTTTCTACTTTGATTATTTGCCATGATCGCGACTAATTTGCCGCCGGGTTTAAGAAATTTTAGCGCGTGCTCGACATGCTTGCAATCTTGATTGCGCGTAAATGGTGGGTTCATCAAAATGCGGTCATATTTTTCCTCACCTTCAATAGTTAAAAAATCAGTATTTCTAACATTATATCCTTTTTCGCTCAATTTATTGCAATGTTCTTTTTGGATTTCTACGCAATCTACTTCCGCCGCATCCTGCACCGCACATTCGTCCGCAAGGTTCCCAATTCCCGCACTTGGTTCTAGCACCATTTGGCCCGAAACATCCGCTAATTCTACAACGCGCGCAGCTAGACCCGCTGGCGTAAAAAATTCTTGATATGTTTTCTTAACATCAACTAATTCTTCGTCGCCGTTTAATACCGCCGAGAGTTGTTCCTTGGTGATTTCGTCAAAAACGTGGCATTTCAACTTCCTATTCCATTTGCCACCAAGAAGTTCTAGGATTTTATTAACGTCTACATATAAATTGCGGTCTAATTGCGTCGGCGGCAGAATAAGTGTGTTACTTGCAATCGTTGAATTTGATAATACTTCCTTGACATTATCTTTAATTGGAACCGTTACTTTTTTCATTTTTTCAAGACCGCTTTCTTTGACCAAATCGGGAATATAATGCGAACAGGCTCGTCCAGCTAATCGCTGGCCCGTTTCACTTTCGAGTGAAGTCGATTCTCCGTTTGACGCTCAGGCACAGAGCCTGCTTCCAGAACGGCAGGCGTAGCGCCTTCGCTCCCAGATTTTTCCGTTCCCGCGTCGGCCCCGGCCAGCGATACCTGACGAGGGACGTTCGCGGGGAATAATGGAGCTTCCGCTCCCGTTTGGTTTTCGTTACTGTTTTTCATAAAATAAAATATATGCCAATACTCGCTACAATTATCACTAAGGACGACTCAATCACGGCGACTTTCCCTCTAAATTATAAAGAGGAGATTCCTTATCTAACTTTTCTTGGATTGCCAGAAGAACAGCTTCTCTTGATTCAACTTGACCCGGATAGAATTCTACCTCCAAACGATCTCCAACCAGAGTCTTCCAGTTATCAGGGGTCAATTCAACCCTCTGACCATCAGGCGAGGATAGAACACAAGGACTATTTTGATTAAGACTTATCCGTAATTTTCCTTCCGCCGTAAACGCCTCCGAGCACTCTCGATACCAGTTTTCTAATCCATTTTTTTTGACTAAAGTAGGAATATTATGCGAACGGGCCGATTGAGCTAATCCCTGTCCCTTCGGGACTTCTGTCACGTCGTTGCTGTCGCAACTTTTGGTGCCAGAAGCAAGCAGGGATACCTCATCGGGGACGTTAGGCATCAAGGGGAAATCACTCACCTTTTGTCCATACATCATCAAAAATAACTTATGTGCATCTTCCTTGCTCAGCAAATTTTTATACCTCTCGCAGTGACGCTCGTAGGGACCTTGGTGGGGGTATGGCTCGGAATCTTTTTTGCTAATCGCTCTGAAAGAGAACGATTCGAGGAAGAACGTTCTGAGGTCCTTAAAGCACTTCTTTATTCGTTGAAAGAAAATCATAAGTATATAGTTCAGATTGAGGATTTACACTTTCCCGCTAGAGAGATGCCGAGTTATCCACTGGATACGGTTGCTTTGGCCCACGTTTCCCTTAATGCGCGAAAATATCTTCCCAAGGGAATGAATTGGGCCGGACGTTAGCAGAATAAAAAAGCGTTCCCCCTGTTTTAAACGGTCCAATCCGGCAAGTATCTCCATCCTCAAACAAAATCATTAATGATCTATATTGATCAGGTCGCGTTTCATATGCATCAATTTCCTTGATGGTTTTTCCGTTGCAGTCGTTTAGTTTTTTGTGTTTCATATTATTTCCTTATGACTAGAAATGACTTAGCGAGAATGATTAGGATAAAAAGAGAAGAAGAGGACAGAGAAGTATTCACGTATGATGATTTCGTAGGTGTCACCTATAATCTCAAGTAATGGACATGTTTCCTTATTCATGTTGTATATCTTAAACCCGCTCATGTTTTTCGTCAAGAGAAAATTTGCCAATTTTACCTAAAATTCCCAACAAATTGAATATTCGGAGTAATTCGGGATTGGATATTGATCTCGCGTGAACGGTTGCGAAATTTTACTCATTAAACTAAAACGCTCGGAAATTATATATTTTGTTTGGAGGGCGTTCGTTTGGGAAAGTTCGTTGCCGCGAATTGATCCTTTGAATTCAAGATTTTGGCAAGAAGTAAATAATAAAAGGGGTAAAATAAATAAGAAAAGTTTAATATAGTTAAAATATTTTGGGTTGTCTGATCTATGATGATCTCTGGAATCCACGGTGCGATTTTTTAAATGTTCTTTAATCTCTGCCAGAGAAATTGGCCTCTTCCACGCATCAAAACCAACATCAATTCTCATCCCGACACCTTTTTCGCGACTAGTTAAAGCACAATTATTGTGTGAATGAGCGGCAATGTGTATGCTTCGTTTCTGCATATGTGAGTGAGAAATCAGGGGAAAATGACAAATTGCCAAAAATGTTCCGTTAATTTGAACGTCTGCATATTCAGGAAAAAAGACTACTTTTTTGTTTTCGGATAAATTCCAAGTAAGGGGGTAAACTTCTAATCCGAGTTCTGATACTTGTGGAAATTGTAATTTTAACTCATATTCATAGACTGGCTTCCTGCCCGAGACATGATTCCCCTGAAAACAATATAAAGATGCGTAATTTAATTCGTGCATTAATTTCCTAAACTCTTCCCCGCTAGGGTCTTGAAATATTTCGTCGCCTACGTGAAAGCAAGTTTTAGTGTTATCTGATATTTTATTCCAGTTTTCCACAAATCCGCGCCGATGGTCTGCAACAGAATTATAGCCGCGCATCTTCCAAAGGGGATTTTCCCAATGTTCGCATGTTTGATTTACGTGTGCGTCCGAAGAAAATAGGAAGTCTTTATCGTCTCCTTTGAATTTGAGAATTTTTAACATGATTGTATTTTTCTAAATTTTGTAGGATGAGATAATTTATAATCAATTTCTCTTTCGTCAATATACTCTCGATTATTCACGTATCCTTTGCAATAAGGTAAAACTCTCGCTTCAAATTCAATAACGTCTCCCGCGTTCAGTTCCCCTAATTTTTGGATTCCTTTAGTGTTATTAAACCAGAGATGATCTGTGAGAATCTTTCCGTCGCAATCTGTAATGTTTTTGAGCAGAATTGTTTTATCTGGAAACCCGTGATAGTTGGTTTTGCTGCCGTATCGTTCAAAGACAGCCCAGACTTTAAATCTTTCCTCTTCTAATTTTGCTAACTCTGTTCTCATTCCCGTTTAATAATCTCCATTGCCTCGCTCGGACTCGCAATATCCCAAACTTTATTGTTATCTAACAAAATTTGCGCGTTTTTGTGCATTCTCTTAATTACATCCACCGGCACAACCTTGTATTTCGGACGGCGCTCATTATAGTACACATGAAAAGAAAGATCGTGAAGAAAACTCACGGCGACAATAGAATAATTACCATTATTCTCTTCAATAATTTGTTTATACCTATTAAAGTAACTTTCTCTCGTATGGCAAGCATCTGCAACAATCAACCGCTCGCCATCCGAAACTCGTGCGGCAATAATTTGATAATGCAAATCCCACACCTGTTTATTGTATTTTTGAGAAATCCCCTTTGAAATATCCGGCGCAAAAAGCAACCTAAGATCGTCAGGGCAAACCGTATGTTTTTGTAAGTTATTGTCGGCTATCCACTTAGATTTCCCTCCCGCTGGCGGCGACATAAGAACTAAAAATAGATTACTCGCATCGGTTCGTGGTGTATAAATCTTCATGGCTTGAAGTGTGGAGATTTCTCGCTCAACTTGTTTCGTTGCGCCCGCGTTTTCTTCACCGTCAGGATTTTCTCTATAACTTTTCATACGCAAACTCTAAAGTAATTATATACCTTTGTCAATATCTTTTTCAAATCAATAATCTTATCGCCCACCTATCCTCAATTTGTGTTTCCGTGCAAGTTACATCAATCAAAAACGAATTAATTCCCAAAGTAAGTTCTTGAAAGCTATTGATTTGCACATCCAAGTTATTCTCAAAAAATCTCTCTAAAACAATCTGTAACGAAGGAAGTGATGCAAAAATAAAATATGGTTCAAACCCGATGAATAACTCAAAAGTTTCCAAATCTTTCCGTGTGAAATCCGGTTTGGCAATACAGTTGAAGATTCGGTTGGTTTTTGCCCAATTTTCTTTTTGAGGGCCACTTAAATTAAAAAATGGTTGAAGCATAATATTCTTTTTCTACTTCTTGTCAAAATTACTTAAATCGTCCCAAAGAAAAAGCATCACCGCAACCGATGCACAGACGATTACAAAGTTTCGCGCAATACACCCCACCGCAAACGCGAATAAAATCAAAACCGCCCAATACAAGACGGTCCACTTTCGACCAAAAATACGAAAAGTCGAATAAAATAATATCCCGGCAAGAAAAAACAAGACAACCGTAATCATCTCGTCACTTTACCCTTTCTATCCTTAAATGTCAATAGAAAGCTACCGATTTCCAACTTTTCTCTCTAAAAACAATACGCGGTCATCTATTCTCGTTATTTTGGAATCCTGACTTGTTAAAAACTGATTAATCATCTTAACTTGCTCTGTGAAGGCCGTTTGGTTATTGAGAATTGAAGATAGTTTGACGTTGATTTCTGTAAATTGTGCATCTGCTTTTCTAGTATATTCTGCGGCTTCTGTTTTTGTAGAATATTTGGTATCCAAATAAAGATTAGCAACATATGTGCCAGAAACTAAAAATGGAATTGTTAAAAATTGTAAGAAAGTAACTACTCCACTGTATCGCGCCAGCCAATCATTAAATCGTTTCATTGTCAATTATGCCCTTGTTTTAGTAAACTATCCGGTTTTATCAAAATTTTCCTTAATCTCTTTGAGAGCTAAAACATATTGATGTTCGTAATCCTCTGTACTCAAGGCGTCTTCGTTGATTAGTGCCTTTTGGCGATTTTGTGGCTGATTAAGTTGAACATTGATTTGCGCGAACACGCCAGAAGTCGCGGCCATGAGTTGTTTTGACCAATCATTGAAAATTTGATCCTTTACTTGTTTCTTTTCTTGATCCGAGTCAAAATTTGCCCGCAACCACTGGCTAAATAATAGAAAAATTAACGAATTTGAAAACGAGGTCAGTGCCGACTCTTTACTTTTCAGCTTAAATTCGTCCAAAGCAATCTTTTGTTGTTCCTCTATTGCTGTCATGCACTCAATTACACCATTTACATGACGATTTGCTGAATCTTGTGTAGATAATGCCAAGGGTTATAGTTTTCGTCCTAATCAAAGTTAAGATGAGGAGTGTGGGAAGATATTTCCCCAAGAATTCATTATCCACTAAATTTACGATTGTTGCTGTTCAATAATTTCTTTAATTTTTGCTGGCATATATGAGCTACTCTTAATTACCTTGCCATCTTCTCTAATCAATCTGTATAAATCGCTGCCATAATGTTCCACGCGAGCAGTAGGATACAATTCCTTGGCTTTTTCTAGGTCTTCTTGCTTCCACGCTTTGCTATCGTTGGAATTAAAAATTTCTTTATTGATTGGTTCTTGATCTATCCCCGCCGCAATAGACGTTCCTAGCCCTACTACCATAATATCCCCTATTCCATCTGCCAATTCAACAAGATCAACCTCATAATCTTGATTATAGATAAATTTAATATCTTTCAAATTAGTCTTATTGATAACGATTGCGCGATCTTTATTGTCAGTAATACAAACACTTAACCCCAAACCTTTACAAATTGTCTCAAATACCTCCTCCAAAATAAGATTTGCGCGAAGTTTCGTTATTTTTTCGTTTATTTGAGTGGGTTTCTCTGGCGTTTCTTGCGCAAACATTTGCATGAATGCTTTTACTCTCTTTTGCTCGTTTGTCATAGTTTTAACAGTTTTTCTAAATAAGGCACGCACAATTTGCATTTTTGGCCGCAATCCACCATCGCTAGTAGTTCTTCAATAGTTGTTATGTTCAGTTTAATGATTTGTTCTTGGATTTCGGCGAAGGAAATGTTGTGACAGAGACAGGTCATCTTACGTCTATTTTTCATGCACACTTTGACCATCCACATTCTTTACAGAGAATGCACCCACTTTCCCTAACGAGTTTTGCACTCCCACAAGATAAACAACTTTCTCCATAAACCCTCTCTCCGTTATTAATATACTTCTTTAATGTGCGCCCTAGCGCTTTAGCAAAAGAGGTCATGTCCCCCTTGGTTTTTTCTAATTGGTGGACTACAAAGGAAATATCAACTCCGTGCCGCAGACTCGTTGAAACCATTCTCGTTAGAGCGTCTGCGTTAGGGTCGGTATGACCATTTGAGATAATAAACTCACTATCGTCACTAATTAGTTTATAACTGCCCCGCGCCACCTTAACAACCTTTCCTTCTTTGACTGATTTGGGGATAATAATATCTCCTTCACTATCATGGTTGTTCCCTACGAAAATTTCATACGGATCATCCTTCAATAAACCTACTACTGTATAATATCGGTGCCCTTTAACAGTTAAGTGGTCCACAAAACAGGGCATTTCTTTGGCACGTTTTGGTGCTTGTGTGCGAGAAATTTTGGCAATTTTCTCTTCTGTGCTTGCTAATACAGAGGTCATTGTTCCCGCGCGATAAGTGGTAATACCTTTAATCGTTCCTGTTTTATACGCTTCCAAGTAAACATTTTCAAATTTATCAAATGGATAATCATTAGGAATATTTATCGTTTTCGAGCAACTTGCATCCAGCCAACGGGTAAATTCCTTCATGTCAGATAAGTGTTCTTCTACAGTCAACTTTTCTGTTGTGACCGCCCAATCAGCCCTTTCATCCCATTCGTTAATTGATTTAAGATAAAAAACTGAATAATCTTGACATAGGACTTCTTTAGTCAATCCTCTATTTTTATCAATTTTATATTTAATCCCATCAATAATTGCCGTTAAAATTTGTTCGTCACCTTCTTTTGTAAATTTAAATACGTCCGTTTCTACGAATTCCCCCTCCCAATACTTAGGAACGATAGAAAGTAATTCTTTTGGGCAATTTTGCACTATGACCGTTCTAATATACTCTTGAAGAAAAATTGGTTCGCAACCGCCCGAGATATTATTGGCAAAAATTGAAGTATTTCCCGTTGGTTGAATGGAAAAGAAAGATGAATTTCTTACTCCGTGCTTTTTTACTTTATCTTTAATGGGTTCGGGAAGTTTAATCATATCAAAAAAACCACAATCCGCGTGTTTTTCTGGAATACAGTCCTTAAACATCCCTTTTTCTTTGGCAAGTTCTACCGATTCGTCAATAATACTATAACAAATCGTTTGCATTATTTCATTTTTCAGCGATTCCGCCTCTTTAGACGCAAATTTAATCTTTAGCATGTAGAGTAGCGACGCCCAACCCAAAATTCCAATTCCTACGCGTCGAAAATCTTTAACTGCCTCTGTATATTCCTCTAGTGGCACAGAAGTTAAATCATTAACATTGTCAGAGAACCTTAAAGCGATTCGTGCGGTGGATTCTAATTGGTTAAAATCAATTTTTTTCGTAGTTAAGTTAAATAGTTTAACTAGATTGATAGAAAGTAGGTTACAGGATGAAAATGGGGGCATTGTTTGTTCGCTATTCCCCGAAATGATTCCATTAGCCGTAAATTTGTGATGTTTTGGCACTTCAATACAACCAACCTCTTTCTGTCCAATAAATTTGATAGACTGAATAGTCGTTGTGGATACGGCGGTTCTTAATTCTTTAATTTGCGTATATTCTTCTAGTCTATCTTGTTTGGCTTTATTCAAAAAGCCAAAATAAGTGTGAAAATTTAAAATATTTTTGTGCCCCGTAATGGTAATGCGCCAACAATCTTTTGTTTGATATTTCCCGCAATTTTTAAATTCACTTTCTCCCGCCTTTCGTAATAGTCCAAAACCGCTTTTTATACCGTAAAGGTTTAAAATAGATTGAATTTGAATCAGGCGATTTTTATTAATGCTGGGTAATTGAATTGCGTGAGTTGAAGATGTTTTTGGCGATATGATTCCGTCTGCCGTAAAATATGCTTGAATAAATCCCTTAATAAAATTTTCAGAAGCGTTCTCTAAAAATGGTATTCTTTGTGTTTCTCCCTTGAAATTCCATATATTGTATTGATATTTATAAATAAAATCTTTTGCAAATTTTGTTGAGGCAAAAAATCTTACTTCATTATTGTTTCTAGTTATGGAACACAATTCCAAACAATATCCCAAATTTTTAAGAGCATCATCAAAAAAATGGATAGAGTCATGTTCGTTTTTCCAAAAATCTAAACGAAGTCGAGGGTATGCATCTGCAACATTGCCGAATGTTAAATGTCCATCTCCGCACAGCCACCCCATAATTAACCCCTCGTCGTAACATCCAAGATTACCAAATTTAACATCTTTAACGACTGTATCATGCACGCAAATTTTATCGCCAATTTTTAAATTTTTTAATTCAATTAAATCTCCCTCGGAAGATGTTAGCTTGCTTCCCACTCGCTTCCGAAACGGCGTACAAAATTTATGATTGTTAGTTATCTCCAAAGATGTCCCATTAGAAAAAGATATCTGATAGACATCTTGCATTCCAGCATCAAAATACCCATTAGTTTTTACAAACTCGCTCTCGCTATTAATCCAAACTAAATCTTTAGAAGTTACCGTTTTTATCTCTTTCGGTCCGTTATTTGTAATAACCTCAACCTCGCTAGATTTTGAAAAACAACACGCATTTGTCTCTTGAATCCTTTTCCCGCTATAATTAAAACAATATGTTTGATTGGCCTTATCTAAAAATAATACTCCCGGTTCTGCCCGATTATAGGTAGATTTAATGATTAAATTCCATAACTTCAAAACTGGAATAGTCTCATATACAACTACATCATACCCTTTTGACTTCCATGTAAAAATATCGCCGTCCCAATCTTCTTTGTATTTTGGGTGTTTAGTATCAGGAAATACCAAATCCCATGTAACATTAGTATCTCCATTCTTTGCCACCAAGACCTTATCCATGAATTCATCCGTGCAATAAACAGAAATATTAAATTTAGTTAATCTTCCTTCGGTTTGTTTCGCGGTGACAAATTCAAAAATTGATGGGTGCCAGCAACTCAAAATGGCCATTTGCGCACCCTTGCGAATTTTAGCTTTCTTCTTTTCTTTAACTGAATCTTGATTGCTTCCGGCAGTAATAACGTCAGAAGATTTATCAAATAACTCCATGAATTTAACTGGTCCGGGACTTTCTACCCCGACTCCATGAATAAATGTCCCGCGCGGGCGAATAAACGAAAAATTAAGTCCCCAACCCCCTTCTGACTTTAAAGTTAAAGACTGTCCCTTTAATACTTCTAAAATGCCTACTAGAGAGTCGCAATCATACGGGGGTCTTCCGCCTGTAAAACAGTTCCCGGTCAATAAAAAATTTCCCAAAGTAAATGTCCCCGTTTCTGGCTCTTCGCAGCAATAAACATTTTCAAATCTATCCGTCTTTTCTACAGAAACAACTTTGAGGGATTTTTCAAAAGTTAAATGATTGCTATGATGATTTTTAGAATATTCTTTGTGTTTATTTTTTAAAATCATTTCTTGGGGGAACGAAGATTTTAAAAAGGTAAGTTTATAATTTGGTGCATATTTCCCATTAAAGGGGCTAAATTCTCTAAATAAACGAATGCTACACGTAACAATTCCGCATTTGGCAGCTAACAAACGAATCTGATAAAGAAACTCTTCGTCTGATTGAAATAACAAAACAGAACCCTTGCTATCTACACACCCATCAGATGCTACTAATCCAGCTATATATCCTTTAATATAGTCAATGTGGTCACTTTCTTGCGGAATAGTAGTTTTGTAATGTGGCGGTAATTTTGTAACAGAAACCTTGCGTATTTCTGGATTTTTATACACCCCCTCTGTGAAACTATCAAAATAATCTTCAACCAAATGACACGAATCTCCGAATTGATGAAGTAATGAATATTTTCCATTCAAATATAAACCCCCATCTCCATATACTAAACCGTGTTTGACTCCCTCTAAGAAATTTTCATTATCAATAATAGAATTTGACTCGGGAAATATATAGGGCACATTTTTCCCCACCAAATCAATGGTTGAACACTCTCTCAAATATGTATTTTTTTTCTTTTTAACAAGCCAACGGTGCTTTTCTGTCGAATATATAATATCACCGTTAGAAAATGAGACTTTGTATAATTGTTGTTTCCCGAAGCAAGAAAATTTAACTCCAATCCAATTCCTATCTTTATTTAAAACCTGAACAGTTTTATTGGCTAGATTTTTAATTGGTTGAATCCCATCTTTGGTTAAAACCTCTGTTTCTGCCGCAAAACAGTTAATTAAGCCCACATTCTTCCATTCTGTGCCAGCGTTAGCTAAAATCCTTCCACCGGGGACAAATTTAAATTGAGAAAGTTCTTTGAAAAACTTCTTTTCCCATTTTTTTTGCAAATCTTCCGTTTTTTCTACCGATGCAACCGCTTTAGCTACCCTTGTAAATGTATCTTGAACATTTCTATCTTTATGATCCTTGTAAGTTGACGTCCATACTTCTTCCGAAAAACTATTACTAAACACTTCATTACTCATAAACTATATTTTCCTTATCCCAAAACGTTAAAATTTCCCACTAACCTTGCGAATCTATATATTACATCAACACCACCAAAATTGCAAATAAAAAGTGTAAGAATCGCAAAATCACTACACCTTCCTAAATTTAGTGTAGTACCCCAAATCTTTTCTAATATTTTCGTCCAGATAATCCCTCCAAGCTGGCGCTTTCGCTGCTAGGCACAGCCTTGGGCTTGGACGCGCCAATTTCTTCGGCGGCGGGGGCGTTCCAGCCATAAAACGGACGCATGGAGACTTCCGAATTTATTCGGGGGAGTAGTCACAACCATGTAAAAAACTTACAACTTGCAAAATCTTTCTTTAAACAATTCAACGGTTTTGGTGCCAATTGCTTTTGCAACTGCCTTGTTGAAGACGATTTCGTCCGCCGCTTCTCTTTCAATATCTGCCACCATCGCTTTAATCACATTACCAATTTGAGAAATCTCCGTGGGATTGCCTAGTTTGTCCAATACGTGCGTCAATCGCATCGATGTGGTCCATTCTTCGCTGATTTCTTTTGCGTCTGATAAAATCTTTAACGTGGCAAGATCAACAACCTTTTGTGGCGTTGTCCGCTCTCTAAACTCATCCCGTTTGTGTTTTGCAATTATTCTCGCGCCATTGTTCTTGGTCAATTCAATAAGTGGGCGTAGAACAACTCCCTCCCGTTTCTTTCCCTCGCCGCAACCATTTCGCACCGCTTGAACGGAGTCAGCGTCTCGGGCAGCATCAATCGCGGTCAAATCAGTAGAAATCTTGACATAATCAACAAATTCCAGCCCCAACGACTTAACAAAATCATCTGCTTGTGGAACCGATAGCCACTTTTCGTCAATTCTTACATCAAATGCGACGAATTTCATTTCCTTGCCGTAAGTTGCGGACATTCCTTGGCACTTCCCGCCATAAACCTCTCCATTTACAATGGCACTAGACACCCCAAGTTCAGTAAATTTCATTGCCAATTCTTCTTGGTTGAAGATTTTGATAAAGGTTTCGTGCTTCTCGCCGCCCGAAAAGAAATTAAGTTTATTATCTTTCCAAGAAATGTGAGAGGAACTTCCATGGATTTTTTCCAAGGCAAAACACTCTTTAAATAAGAGAATTTCTTGGGATTGATACAAATTTGGAATTTTGAGGTAAGAGATATACGCCTTTCTGAAGTTAAAAACTTCTATTCTGATGAGTTTTCATAACAAATAAAATACTCTGCTATTTTAGCGATGTCAAGAGACTTTTTTCGATAAACCCTATGCAGATATGTGACTACTCCCCCGAATAAATTCTGGGGCTTCTAGTCTCACAACTAGACTTTTCTGCTTCTTCGTTCCTCGGACGCTTTAACACGTATTTCTTAGTTTTGCAACTTTGAACTTTCGGCAACTCCACAGACCCTTTCCCAATGTCCTTGGGTGCAGCACTTTTTAATTCACCACCCGAATAAATTCGAGAGTCCTCTTTCGTCATTTTATAGCTAAATGCCCCATATTTTTTATAGTTCTAGTTTTGAGTAGTATAACTTAGTTACCATCTTCCTGTCAAGTTCTTTTCCATCTAATTTTGCGAAACACAACGCCGCTATTTCTCCCATATTCTTTTTGGCTTTCATCGCGAACTCTTTGCGCGGCAACGATTTATGAGAATTCACAAATGACTTTACTATATCCAAAGTTTCATTAATTTTATTTCTCACGTCGTCGATTTGGTCCGCAAACGGTTCTGTCCAACCGCGCGATTCAAAATCAAAAGTGGTTTCAATGTAATTAAGAAAATCAGTTTTAGTTGGTTGGTTCTGATCCAAAAATAATTCAAGGATATTCTTTAGGGATAAATTAGAACGAAAAGCGTGTTTTTTAAGATAGAGATTTGCTTTTATTTTGTGGATTTTCTGATCCTTGTCACTATACAAACAAACTCCTTCCTCACCATCCCATTCTTTAACTGTCGCCAGAATATCATCAACGGTATTAAAATGAAACTGTTTCGGGCGCGGGACAGCAAGCAACGCCGCCAATTCGCTTACAGATCCTTGCCGCCAATAAGTATAATTGCGGTTATCAATTACATTAAGTAAAGTAACATTAACTTCTGGATAACGAATAATTATTTGATTTTGTGGTGACGTATGCTCGAAAACTAAGGTAAGATGCGCAAATTGTGCTAAAAACCCCTTAATCTTGGGATACTTATTAATGGCGTCGTGAAACTCGCGCCAATTTGTTATAGTATTATCCACGCAGAATGTTCCGCGCGTCCTGATGTTGAAGCGAGAATTATAGAAATTTACTATGGCTAATGATCCGTCTAATTTTAGGAAAAGATTAGTGTTATTGAGCGATTCTGGAATGGGGAATTCGTCAGGGGATTCTCCCCAATTGGTGAAACGCTTCAATCCGGCAGAAACAAGTTTGCCTTTTTTGTCCCAAATTGACGACCGGAAAATAGCGTTCTGCGCCGACCATGTTGTTCCTTGAAGTGCGGGCGTAACAAGATAGCATTCCTCGCCGCAAAATTCACCCAATTTGACATTAAACTCAGTGGTATCAATATCCGTTAAGTTGATCAACATAATACAAGAAACCGCTTAAAAAATAATGAAAAAGATAACTATTCTTTGCCATTTTTCACTCATTGTAATTTTGGCTGTTCTGCAATAATATCAGGAAACTTTTGAACCGGTGCGGCAAATAATACATTTGTGGGTATCGAATTCGTTGGAGGAAGAATCGCACAACCAGAAAAACATAAACTGATTACACTCGCAGTTAAATATACAACTCGCACGTTAATCCTCGCTTCCTTTTCTTTCCTGCAAAATTTCCTTAATCCACCCCTTTAATTCATCGGTAATTTGTGTTTGAGTATCAAGAATGGCTTTTAAATGATCTGTAGTTAATTTTACTAGAGGCACATATTTTAGCAGTTGATCTTGATTCTTCCCGCGCGTTCCCCAAAGTAAATGTGATTTTCGCCATTCTACCGAATTAATCTCTGGAACTTCGTCCGACGCAAGTAACTTTACATCTTTAATCTGCCAAATTCCATACTTGCGGGGACGATTGTGCAAGTAGTCATTAAGTATTTCTTCCCACGTTTGAGAAACTTCCGCCCAAATCATCGGGCCACTTGCGCGAGTATAACCAGCATATTGTTGAAGTGCGGGTTGCCCACCGTCACACATCAACTCATCGTAAGTTACATAATCGTGATGAGAAACGCTTGCGATAAAAACAGATTGATTGGAGACTCCTAATAATTTCATAATTTTGTATAAGATTAAATCATGCACACACAAATGTCAAGAAAAAACCAGAGATTCCATATAGTTTGGTGTAGTCACTTACCCCGACTAAAGTAGAGGGCTTCTATTCGTCGCTTAACGCGAAGAAAGAGACGCTAGCCCTCGTCTCAAAATATTCTTTGCGGCGTTAATATCTCTACATTCTGAGTATCCACAGGCGCAAATATGCTCGCGCTCTGCTAATGTTTTTGGTGTCAGTTTTCCACAGTTATCTACTGTTTTTCATGTATTTTGTTGAATAATTTGCTGTAGTTGAATAAAACTATCTATTCCAATAATATTGGACGATAGCCAAACGATGACTAGAAATTTTGCAGTGTTCACCTTTAAATGATAGGTGAAATTATTACGTTTGTCAATTAAAATTCTTAATTGTAACCAAATTTGCAAAATAGAATGACATCATTATTTCACAATAAGTCAACGCATAATTCTACAATACGTTGGGCAT
>Ga0265297_10003847_pt1 | contig 25976 bp, 27 predicted proteins | sample Munlanlwell13791_FD_192502 | JGI IMG/M metagenome (GOLD analysis project Ga0265297, IMG submission 192502) | Leachate microbial communities from a municipal landfill in Southern Ontario, Canada - Leachate well 137-91 | ecosystem: Engineered > Solid waste > Landfill > Unclassified | place...
GACGGAAAAATGCAAAAAGATTCGTCGCAATTCTGACGGTAAGCTGGTGAATGTTGGCAATTTCGATTCCAATGGTGCGAATTTGAACGACTGGAATCCCGACAATTCCAATGACAACATTGGCGTTTCTTTTTCCCGAAGTCTTCGCCCCGACTATGTGTCGGGGTTTTCTAGTTTCAATTTTTTTATCCAACCGCCAAGCATTTTTCCAATTTCTTGTAAATTTTCTTCTAATTTTATATATTTTTTTTGATCGATGGATTTAATTTCAAACATTAATCTAATTAATAATTTAAGAAATTTTAATTTTATATCGATTTCATTTAGAAGACTTGGTCTCATTTCTAATTTAGAATAGTTGGACTTAATTAATAATTCTAAAATATTTAGTATTTTGCTTTCACATTGTTTGGCAATTGTATAGCGATTAAATTTAGGGATCAGCTTTAGATAGCTGTAAAACAAAAGATAGAATTTGTAAGTTTTATAAATAATAGTTGTCATATGATTTTTGATAAGATTATTTCTTTAGAGAATTTATTTTTAGCTTGGGTAGAATTTAAAAAGGGCAAAGAAAATAAGCCAGATGTTCAAAAATTCGCTCTTAATTTAGAAGATAATATCTTTGATTTGCACCAGCAACTCAAAAGCAATACTTATTATCATTCTAATTATAAATCATTTTATATTAGTGATCCTAAATTAAGACACATTCATAAAGCCGAAGTGGTAGACAGGGTTTTACATCATGCAATTGTAAAAATAATTGAACCAATTTTTGAAAAATCATTTATATTTGATTCATATTCAAACAGAAAAAATAAGGGAACGCATAGGGCGATAAAAAGATTTAAGAATTTTGCCTGGAAATTATCACAAAACAATACCAAAAACGTGTGGGTTTTAAAGTGCGATATCAAGAAGTTTTTTGAAAATGTAAATCATAATATTTTAATTAGCTTGATTGAAAGAAAAATTTCCGACAGTCAAGTTATCAAATTAATAAGTAAAATTGTTTATAGTTTCAAAAATAAAAATCAAAAAGGAATTCCTTTGGGAAATTTAACCAGTCAACTTTTTTCAAATATTTATCTTAGTGAATTAGACCAATTTATTAAACGGAAATTAAAAATAAAATATTATATTCGTTATACTGATGATTTTGTGATTTTAAGTCGCAATAACAAGAATTTTTGTGCGTTAATTTCAAAAATAAGTGAATTTTTAGAGATAAAACTTGATTTGCAAATTCACCCCCAAAAGGTTATGATTAAGAAGTGGAGACAGGGGATAGATTTTTTGGGATACGTTGATTTTCCATATCATAATATTTTGCGAACTACCACCAAAAACAGAATTTTAAAAAGAATTAAATATTCAAATTATCAAAGTATTCAATCGTATCTTGGCATATTAAAACATTGCAGAAGTCATGGAATTAAAAGAAAAATAAATTTTTTAATCAATAAATAATATAAACTTATGAATAAAAAAATATATATCATTATTATAGTTATTTTGTTATTAATTGTTGGGATTTTAGGATACAATCAATTTTTTAATGTAAAACAATCCAATAATAATTACGGCGACTTAGGGCAGACATTTAAGGGGGATTTAATTATTGGGAACGAAAAAGCGCCGATTACAATTGTGGAATATTACAGCTATTTATGCAGTCATTGTAAAACTTTTGAAGATGAAACATTGCCAAAAATAACTGAAAATTACATTGTTACGGGTAAGGCAAAATTAGTTTTGCGACCGTTTTTTCTTCCTTCTTACAATACATTGAGCCAAGCAGTTTTATGCGCCAATGACCAGGATAAATTTTTAGAATATCATAATTATCTTTTTGCCAATAACGATAAAATAGACAGTATTAACGCCCTGGAAACTTTTGCGGAAACAGTAGGAATAAATAAGGAAAAATTTAGCAAGTGTTTAGAATCGGAAAAATATAAGTCAAAAGCAGAAGAATTGTACAATCAGGGAATTGCAGATTTTAAAAAGGCAAACATCCCCAGCAATCAGCAAGGAACCCCTTCGTTTTTTATCAATGGCGAAGCAGTTATTGGCGCAATGCCATATGCTGATTTTATGAAAATAATTGAAGAAAAATTAGTAAATTAACATGGACAAAAAGCAGGCAAGAGAAAGGGTTGAAAAATTGAAAAAAGAAATTTGGAAGCACAATTACGCTTATCATGTTTCGGATGCTCCGGAAATTTCTGATGCCGCATTTGATTCTTTAAAAAACGAATTGAAGGAGTTGGAATATAAATTTCCTGAATTTATTACTTCCGACTCGCCGACGCAGAGAGTAAGCGGAAAGCCACTGGATAAATTTCAAAAAATTCATCACGAAATTCCGATGCTCTCTTTTAATGACGCTTTTAATAAGCAAGAAATGCTGGACTGGCAGAATCGAAATGAAAAAATAGTAAAAAATTATGATAAAAACGGTTATTATTGTGAATTAAAAATAGATGGATTGGCAGTAGAATTGATTTACGAAGACGGGATTTTTAAAACAGGCGCAACCAGAGGGGACGGAATAATTGGTGAAGATGTTACGCAAAACTTAAAAACCATAGCCAGCATCCCGTTGCGACTATCGGATAAAGTTGCCAATAAAATTGTTGTTCGCGGAGAAGTTTTTTTAGAAAGCAAAGAGTTTGAAAGAATAAACAAAGAACTGGGAAGAAAAAAAGAAAAAATTTATGCCAATCCGAGAAATTTAGCAGCGGGCTCTATTAGACAATTAGACCCCAAAATTACCGCCAACAGAAAATTAGATTTTTTTGCCTACGCCTTAATTACGGATACGGGTCAAAAATTTCACGAGCAAGAACATGAAATTATGAAAAAAATTGGGTTTAAAACCGTTAAATATAATAAATTTTGTAAAAACCTTGAAGAAGTTGAAAAATTTAAGAATTACTGGGAAACGGCCAGAAAAAAACTCGATTATGAAATAGATGGACTGGTGGTGATAACTAATGAGAGCGCAATGTTTAAAAAGTTGGGAGTTGTTGGCAAAGCGCCGAGAGGGGCAATTGCCTATAAATTTTCCGCCAAAGAGGGAACAACAATTATTGAAGATGTGATTTGGCAAGTTGGAAGAACGGGGGTTTTAACTCCGGTTGCGGTGTTGAAACCGGTGCAAATCGGCGGGACAACAATTACACGCGCGACGCTTCACAATTTTGATGAAATAAAAAGATTAGAAATAAAAATAGGAGATACGGTAATTGTCGGACGCGCCGGCGATGTAATTCCCGATATTATTAGACCATTGAAGGATTTAAGAAGTGGAAAAGAAAAAGAAATTAAGGTTCCGCATATTTGCCCAATTTGCAATTCAAAAGTAGTAAAAATTGGCGATGAAGTTGCATACAAATGTGCGGATAAAAATTGCGGGGCAATTTTAAGAGAAAAAATTTATCATTTTGTTTCCAAAAAAGCATTTGACATTGTTGGTGTGGGTCCGAAAATTATTAATAGATTTTTAGATGAAGGACTAATCAAGGATTCAGCTGATTTGTTTTTTTTAAAAGAAAAAGACATAAAACACTTAGAGCGTTTTGCAGAAAAGTCAGCATCAAATATTATAAAATCAATTCAATCCAAAAAGAAGATTAAATTAGAAAGATTTTTGTTCGGGATAGGAATTCCACAAGTGGGCGAGGAAACAGCAATTGATTTAACAAAAAAATACAGCAATTTAGAAAAAATAAAAAATTCTTCCAAAGAAGAATTGGAAAAAATTAATGATATCGGACCAAAAATGGCAGAGTCGATTTACAATTGGTTTAGAGACAAAAAAAATCTGGAATTTTTGCAAAAATTGGACAAAGTTGATATAGTGATAACAAGTCAAAAGTCAAAAATCAAAAGTCAAAAGTTGGCTAATAAAATTTTTGTTTTAACTGGGGAACTGGAGAGTATGGTGCGGGAAGAAGCAAAGGAAAAAATCCGCGAATTGGGCGGAGATGTATCCGGTTCGGTTTCAAAAAATACGGATTTTGTGGTTGTTGGCGCAGAACCGGGTTCAAAATTCGATAAAGCCAACAAATTGGGTCTAAAGATAATTAACGAAAAAGAATTTTTAAAAATGATAAAATGATAGACAAAAAAAATGTTGAACATATTGCCAAATTGGCAAGAATAAAATTAACGGAAAAAGAAGAAGAAAAGTTTGCAAAAGACCTTTCTTCAATTTTGGATTATATTGATAAATTGAATAAAGTTGATACAAAAAACACAAAACCAATTCAGCAGATTACAGGATTAAGAGATGTCACCAGAAAAGATATTGCAACAATCAATAATCAAGATACAAAATACAAAATACTAAATGAAGCGCCAGAAATAAAAGATAATTATTTTAAAGTCCCGAAAATATTAGAGTAGTATTTTGTATCCCTTTGTAATTCCTTTGTTATCCCTTTAAAATTTATTTTATATGTCGACACGTGTTGATTGCTTAAGCTGTAGCAATCATACTAACTCTCATCCCGATTGCGATCGGGGCTCCGAGATTGTTTCAGTATAAAATAAATTTTAAACAAGACATATATTATGGACATATTAAAATTAACAATTGAATCTGCGAGAAGAGGAATGATAAAAAAAGAATTTACTTGTGCTGAATTAGTGCAGGCGTGTTTAGATAACATTAAAAAAGACAACAAAGAGATAAATGATTTTTTAGAAATTACAGAAAAATTAGCATTAGAACAGACAAAAAAAATTGATGATAAAATTGCGAGAGGAGAGAAGATAGAAGGATTAGAGGGAATTCCAATTGCGATAAAAGACAATATTTTGGTTGAAGAATATAATTGTACTGCTGGATCAAAAATTTTGGAAACCTACAAAGCGGTCTATGATGCAACAGTAACTAAAAAATTAAAAGATGCGGGGGCGATAATCATTGGCAAAACAAACTTGGATGAATTTGCCATGGGTTCTTCAACGGAAAATTCTGCATTCGGGGTTGTTAAAAATCCCTTGGATAAAACGCGCGTGCCGGGCGGTTCTTCGGGTGGTTCTGCTGCAGCGGTTGCAGCAGGACACTGTTTGGGCGCTTTGGGCTCGGATACAGGTGGTTCGGTGCGTCAGCCGGCAAGTTTTTGCGGAATTGTCGGGTATAAGCCGAGTTATGGCATGGTTTCAAGATACGGATTGATTGCCATGTCTTCGTCATTAGATCAAATCGGAGCATTCGCAAAAAATGTTGAAGACGCGGAACTGATTTTTAATGCAATAAAAGGAAAAGACATGTTTGATTCTACAACGATAGATAATACAAAATACAAAATACAAAATACAAAATACAAACAATTACGAATCGGAATTCCGAAAGAATATTTTGAAGAGGGGATAGACAAAAAAGTAAAAGAAAAAATTGAAAAAGCAATAGAAATATTCAAAAAAAACGGCGCGGAAATTAAAGAAATCAGTTTGCCACTGACAGATTATGCTTTAGCGGTTTATTATATTATTATGCCTGCGGAAGTAAGCGCTAATTTAGCAAGGTTTGATGGAATAAAATACGGATATTCAAAAATCAAAAAACCAAATACCAAATGTCAAAACTTGTTAGAATATTATTTACAAACAAGAGCCGAAGGGTTTGGAGATGAACCGAGAAGAAGAATTATTTTGGGAACCTATGTTTTATCTGCTGGTTATCGTGATGCTTATTATAACAAAGCGCAAAAAGTAAGAACATTAATTAAAAAAGAGTTTGACGAAGTATTCAAAAAAGTTGATGTAATTATAACCCCGACAACGCCGACGGCGGCATTCAAAATAGGAGAAAAAAAAGACCTACTATCAATGTATTTGTCGGATATTTATACAACGCCAGCATCCTTGGCGGGATTACCGGCAATTTCTATTCCATGTGGAGAAGTTGATAATTTGCCGGTCGGGTTACAAATAATCGGATCACAATTTTATGATGAATTTATTTTCGATATCGCAAAACAATTTAACCGTTACCACTAATATTACATACGAAATTAGTGGCAGTCGTGCTGCGGGCAATAATATAACCGGTTTTTTAGCGCAAGCAAAAATTGCTTGGATTGATTTTGGCACGAGCATGGTTGACTATTTTAAATCATATCAATTTAAAGAACTTCTTTTTACGCTTAAAACCATTTCTTTTATCATAAGTTTGATTCTGTTAGGAATAATAATTTATATTTTTATAAAATCATCAACATTCAAAAAGACAACAAAATTGGTGCAAAAAATAAAAAAGAAAAAAACACAAAAAGTGTGGATGAAAATTATAAGAAGATTAAATTCCGGCATTGAAGCAAACCATAAATTAGCAATTTTAGAAGCAGACAGATTATATGATGAATCATTAAAAATTTTAGGATATGATAAAGAAAAAACTTTGAATAATTTGGACGAAATAAAAAAGGCGAAAAAAATCAAAAATCACATTATTGATGATTCTAATTTTAAATTGACTGCGGAAAATGCGGTATACGGTTTGATTGCTTACAAAAAAGGGTTGGAGGAGTTGGGAATATTATGAAATTCAAAAAATAAAAAATTGAAATCGAAAATAAAAATCAATGCACACTTTTTCACGATCGTAAAAAAGTGTGCATCAAAATAATTTTTTAAAAGTGCGTTTAAGGGCATACATTAAAATATTTTTAAAAGTGTGTTTAAGTGTATCAAAAGATGTATTTAAAAGTGTGTTGGAAAGTGCATATTAAATAAAAAATCCCCATGATTGCGGGGAGTTTTTATTTAATAAAGACAAATTATTACGTGGCGCAGTCGAAGGGATTTGAACCCTCGGTCTCCTCCGTGACAGGGAGGCGTGTTAGGCCAGGCTACACCACGACTGCATATTTAAAAATAGAGCGATGACAGGGGTGGGGATTGAACCCACGACCTCGGGCTTATGAGTCCCACGCTCTGCCAACTGAGCTACCCTGTCGGTTTGGTTCACTCTGAATGAGTGAAGCGAGTTAAAATATTGCGGGGGTTGGGTTCGAACCAACGACCTCCTGGTTATGGGCCAGGCGAGCTACCACTGCTCTACCCCGCGATAATGTTTTTCACCATTATTCTGTCTTTAATGTTATTTGTCTGACCAATATAGTGTTTATTGTTTTTTCGGCTTTTGATTATATAAGTATAATATTCCATGGGTATATTTTGAAACGACCTTCCCGATTATGATCGGGACGAGCTACCACTGCTCTACCCCGCGATAATGTTTTTATTATATACATAAAATAATTTTAAAGCAAGACATACTGTTGCATTTAGTTTTTAAATTTGCTAAAATTAATATACAATTGATTTAAGTTCAACAGATAAATATGCAAGTTAAACCCGTAAAAAAGAAAGTAATGTTTAAAATAAATTTGCTTTGGATACTTGCATTTTTTATTCTATTTGTTATTATTGTATATTCGGTAAATCCATTTGAAGCAAGCATAATAATTATTGTCTTGTTTTATATAATTCTATTTTGTTTGCTTTTTGGAATTTTAAATTTATTCAGAATAATTTTTAAATTTCCTTTATGGATTATTGTATTAATAAGCGTAACCATTCTTTTGATTTTATTTATCAAAAGTCTATCTTGAATAATTAGATAACGACCGCTTGTTAGGGGGAGCGGGAGAAAATATGAAAAGTAAAGAAAAAATTTTAACAAACAATAAAGAAAAAGTTGATATAATAAAAAATTATATTGATGAAAAAATTAAACAATCTGAAGGAGATATTACTCCAAGTCCGTTAAGAATGGTAAGCAGGGAACTGATAATTTCTGAAGCAGAGGAATTATTCAAAATGTTCGCTAATGGAGAATTTGAAGCGGCTGGACCAAAACTTAAGGTTGTTTTAGAAAAAATTAGCGAGATAAAAGATGAGACGATTTTAGATTCTAATTTAAAATTTGTAAGGTCTTTTGATCACGAAATAGAAAAAGCAATCGAAATAAAACAAACCGAAGAATTTAAAGCGCAAAATAACGGTTAAATTAAAATAAGTAAAATTTTATGGCAAAAGAAAAAGGGGAGGCAAAAAATACCGGTTATGATGCAAAAGATATTTATGTATTAGAAGGATTAGATCCTGTGAGAAAAAGACCGGGAATGTATATTGGTTCAACGGGCGTAGAGGGTCTTCATCATTTAATTTGGGAGGTTGCTGATAATTCCCTGGATGAAGCAATGGCCGGATATTGTACAGATATTGGAATTACATTGTTGCCCAATGACAGAATTTCGGTTGCTGATAACGGACGCGGTATTCCGGTAGATATTCATCCACAAACCAAAAAATCAGCATTAGAAACAGTTTTAACCACCCTTCATGCCGGAGGAAAATTCGGCGGACAATCATATAAAATTGCTGGAGGTCTTCATGGAGTCGGGGTTTCTGTTGTTTGCGCTTTATCGCGCTTTATGCGCGCAGAGATTTGTCGAGGAGGATATATTTATACGCAAGAATACGCCAAAGGCGTGCCAAAAACAAAAGTTATTAAATCGGAAAAATGTCAGGGTTCGGGAACAAATATTATTTTTGAGCCGGACCCCGACATTTTTTCAGTTACAAAATTTAATTGGAATACAATTTTAGATCATTTAAGGCAACAGGCATATTTGACCAAAAAAGTCAGAATAACAATTATTGATAAACGAGAGGAAAGTGAAGAAAAAACAAAAAACGGATTTAAAACGCATACATTTTATTTTGAAGGAGGGCTTAATTCTTATATTAAACATTTGAACAGAAATCAAAAAACAATTCACAATAATGTTTTTTATGTTGAACGCGAAAAAGGAAATATGATGGTTGAAGTCGCGCTTCAATACACGGACGATATACAACCGCTGGAAGTAAGTTTCGCGAACAATATTCATACAGGAGAGGGGGGGATGCATTTAACTGGATTTAGAGCCGCATTAACCAGAGCATTGAATGATTATTCAAGAAAGAATGGATTTTTAAAAGGCGATGAGGCGAATTTAAGCGGAGATGATGTGCGTGATGGTTTGACTGCAATCGTAAGCGTAAAATTATCAGAACCGCAATTTGAGGGGCAGACAAAAGCAAAATTAGGGAATCCTGATGCAAGAACAGCGGTAGAAGCAGTATTTATGGATGCTTTTGGAGAATGGCTGGAAAAAAACCCAAATGACGCAAAAGCAATTTTAGAAAAATGTATTTTAGCGCAAAAAGCCAGAAAAGCAGCAAGAGCCGCGCGCGATACGGTTATCAGAAAAGGAATTTTAGATGGCATGACTTTGCCCGGAAAACTTGCGGATTGTTCTTCAAAAGAACCGGAGGACTCGGAATTATTTATTGTTGAAGGGGATTCGGCAGGCGGTTCGGCAAAACAGGGAAGAGACAGAAGGTGTCAGGCAATTTTGCCTTTGCGCGGAAAAATTTTAAATGTTGAACGGGCCAGATTGGATAAAATGTTAGAATCAAGAGAAATCAAGGCATTAATTGTCGCATTGGGTACGGCAATTGCTGAAGAATTTGATTTGTCTAAATTAAGATATCACAAAATCGTGATTATGACCGATGCTGATGTTGATGGGGCGCATATTAGAACATTGCTTTTGACTTTATTTTACAGATATTTTCCGCAGATTATTGAAAATGGATATTTATATATTGCTCAGCCGCCGTTATTTAAGGTTCAAAAAGGGAAAGAAATGGTTTATGTCTATAATGAGGAAGATAAAGAAAAAGCAGTACAAAAAATTGCTAAAGATAAAGGCGGAGAAGAAAAGGGAATTACAGTTCAAAGATATAAAGGTCTCGGAGAAATGAATCCAAGTGAATTATGGGAAACAACAATGGATCCGGAAAGAAGAACAATGCTGAAAGTAAACATTGCCGATGCCGAAGCAGCAGATAGGGTTTTCGATATTTTAATGGGCGCGGAAGTTTTGCCACGCAAAAAATTTATCCAAACTCGCGCCAAAAATGTGACCAATTTGGATATTTAAGATAAATTGGCAGAAGTTTGGTTCTCATTAATTTTTATTATTGACATCGTAATTTATAAAAATTATAATGTGGATTACATGAATAAAGATTTTAGCGAATTAATCGAATGTTTAGATGGAAAATTTGCAAAGATAGATGCAAAGTTAGATGAAAAATCAGACAAAAAAGACGTACAAAGCTTACCGAGCTCTATTGAGAAACTTACTAAATCAATTGTTGATTATCACGAAGAATATGTCGCGTTGACTGCGAAGGTTGATAGGCACAAAAAATGGTTTTTTTAAATAGCGGAAAAGCTTGGTTTAAAACTAGAGTACTAATTTATATCTCTTTTTGTGCGATAGCATAAAATGGGGGATAAATTAATATAATGTATACAAAAATAATGGCGGAAATTTTTCTCCGCTGTTTTTATATTTCAGGCGCAACCAAAAATTAACTTTTGCGTCAATGATATTTGCATCAATAATAATATTTGCATCATTATTATATAATGTTATAATTGTTATAAGGCGATATTAATCATTTTTTATTTTTTAAACAAAATATTATGAGACAAAAAAATAATTATACAATAATGCAAGTGGTGTTTTCTACGGCAATTGCAATTTTTGTAATTTTCGCGGCGGTTAAAGCGGGAAGTTTGACCCCCGGCGCAAGTCCGGCAGCAACAAATTATACTTTTCAAGATATTTACAATAGAATTGTTTCCGGCACAACAAGCGTTGAGGCAAATCATTTATTTGCTCCAAGCGGTTCGCCAGCCGGAAGTTTTTACACTTTAAAGCAAATTTATGAAGCAATTCCCGCGATTGACGCGACAAAACTTTTTTCAGGAGTATCTTATTTGGGTGAAACAGGAACATTGGTTCTTGCTTGCGCAACCAGTTCTTTTGACGGTATGGATAATTTGATTACGGATGCGTTAGACGGAGATGGAAACGGAACGAATAGGTGGTGCATAACCGATACCGGAGATGCGGTTGCCGGAGATGTTTTATCGGGCAAAAAAATATGGATTGATGGCGTTGAAATTATTGGCACGATGCCGACACAAACATTGTCAGCGGCCAGTGAAACATTAAATGCGGGATATTATAGCGCAACCACATTGTCGGCGATTGATTCGGATTTAACGGCAAATAAAATTATGGCTGATACAAACATTTTTGGCATTACCGGAACATTATTAAAAAATCTTTATAACGGCAATGCTAACTCAACTGTTCAAGATTATGCGTTTTATACTCAAGCTAAAGGCGGGGTGGATGATTATAATAAGAATAGTACAGCGGCGAATGGCACTTATGTTGGGACATGGACAACTTGCAGTGCCGCGGATTATTGCGGTACGAGTGATTCCAATGCTAATAAAAAAGATAATTCAACCGGCTTGGTTTGGTCAACATGGTTAGACAGCGGAACAACCCATACTTGGTTTTGGGCGAATAATTGTTATGAACCTGAGACAGAACAAAATCCCGGAACCTGCGTGAGCAATGGAGACGATGCTTGCCAATGTGTTAAAAAAACAAGCGCTAAAACAGGATGCGAGGCATTGGGAGATGGTAATTGGCGATTGCCATATCAAAAAGAATTAATGCAGGCATATATTGATGGTTCGTGGTATAATCTTTCTGCTGCTGGCAACTATTATTGGTCTGCTACTACTAACTCTAACATTACCCAGTATGCATGGTTCGTGAGCTTGGACAACGGCTACACGCACAACGGTGCTAAGACTAATTCTGCGTCGTATCGGGTGCGTTGCGTTCGTTAGGCAAAAGTCGTTCGGTTAATTTGGTAATTTGGTTAATTTGGTAATTTGGAAAAATTCGCAACAAGTGAAGAGATGAATCAAAACAATAGACATTCGCAAAATAGGGAAAAAATTATTGCTGCGGAAAAAATTTTTTCCTACGAAAATTTATTAAAACAATATTATCAATGTCGAAAAAGAAAACGAAACACGATTAATGCAATTAAATTTGAGATGAATTTGGAAAATGAACTTTTAAAATTACAAAAAGAATTAGAAACGCAAATATATAATCCCGGCAGATCAATTTATTTTGTTGTGACCAAGCCTAAACCGAGAGAAATTTTTGCCGCTGGATTCAGAGATCGGGTCGTGCATCATGTTTTGGTTGATTATTTAGAGCCGATTTGGGAACCGAAATTTATTGATCAATCATATTCGTGCAGAAAAAAAAGAGGGGCGCACAAAGCGATTGAGGATTTAAAAAAATATTTACGGATTATAACCAATAATCATCGCAGACCGGCATATTATTTGCAACTTGATATCAGAAGTTTTTTTATGAGTTTAGACAAAGATATTTTATTTGCGCTTATCAATAAGCGTGTTAAAAATTCAAAAGTTTTATGGCTTGCCAAAAAAATTATTTTTCATGATCCGACGACGAATTATTATTGCAAGTCAAAAATGTCTTTGTTAAAATTGATTCCTAGCCACAAATCATTATTTGGAGTAGCAAAATCGCAAGGATTGCCGATCGGCAATTTGACCAGTCAATTTTTTGCCAATGTTTATTTGAATGAAATGGATCAATTTGTGAAACATCAATTGAAAATTAAATATTATTTGCGTTATGTTGACGATTTAGTAATTTTGTCCGAAAATAAAGAAGAGTTGAAAATTTGGCGGGACAGGATAGACAAATTTTTACAAGAAAAATTGAAATTAAAACTGCATCCGCAAAAACAGATATTGCAGGAAGTGAACAAAGGAATAAATTTTGTAGGAGGCATAATCAGAATGGATTATGTATTGATGCGAAAGAGAGTGATAAATAATTTAAGACAACGACTTTTAAATTTTAATCAATGCCCGATTACAACGCGCGAAATGTTATCGACAATTAATTCTTATTATGGACAATTTAAAAATTGCAACACTTTTCATTTACGGAAAAAATTGTGGCATAAAAATTTTAACGAATTAAATAACATATTCATACCCGTAGATAGTAATTTCAGTTATTTCAAAATAAAACAATGACACCAGAGCTCGCAGATTTAATTTCAAAAATTGTTTGCGAGGAGTGTGATAAAAATCTATTGCGGTCTTGTCCGGTTGTTGGCGATAGCGACCATAGATGACAAAATTTATATTTTGCCAAGGCAAAAGTTAAATTAAGAACACTTAAAGAGACAAGACAATCTTTCTGCTGCTGGCAACAATTATTGGTCTGCTACTACTAACTCTAACAATACCCAGAATGCATGGATCGTGAACTTGAACAACGGCAACACGAACAACAATGCTAAGACTAATTCTGCGTTGTATCGGGTGCGTTGCGTTCGTTAGGGAATGGATTTTGTCTAAGTATAAAAAATTTCATGAATCAACGCGCTCATTTGCCGATTTATACCAAAACATATGATTTTATAAAATTAGTTTATCAAATTACAAGGCAATTTAAACGAGAGTATAAATACAGCTTGGGCGTGGAATTAGAACAAATTGCTTGGCAGATGTTGGATGAAATAATTAAAACCAATTATTTGTCGGATTATTTGAAAAAAGACGGAATAAAAACAATTAGCGCTCTTTTTGATAGATTTAAGATTCGTTTTCGTTTTGCTTTCGAGATTGATTTAATTAGTGATAAAAAATTCGCCATTGTTCAAAAAAATATCGAAGAAATAGGTAAAATGATTGGCGGTTGGTTGGATTGGGCGATAAAACAAAACCGAATTCATTTAAAAAGGTCTGGCGGGAACTTAACTTCTGCCGAATCTCTGCAAAAATTTGTATATGACAATTAAAGATGTAATTATCGTCCCGAAATCAAAAATTATTTTAATTTGTATTTTAAACAATAAAATAATCTTTGATTAATTTTAGTTTATGATATTTATTGCGAATAAAAAAATAATTAAAAATTTAATATTTATTTTTGCGATTGGTATTTTAATATTACCAAAGTGTTTTGTTTTAGCATCGGATACGGACGGTGGAATTAATTCTACTTATAGATATGCTTGGTCAGAAAACGCGGGATGGATAGATTTTGGAACAGCCGAGGGATCGGTGCATATTACAGATACGAATTTGACCGGATACGCTTGGGGAGAAAATATCGGTTGGATTTCTTTGAATTGCTCTAATACCAATTCTTGTTCAACCGTTTCTTATGGCGTGGCTAACAACGAGGAAGGATTATTATCTGGCTATGCTTGGTCAGAAAATGCGGGATGGATAAATTTTAAACCGGAAAATGGCGGCGTAAGCATAGATGCCAATGGAGATTTTTCTGGATACGCTTGGGGAGAAAATATCGGTTGGATTGTATTTAATTGTTCTACGACAAATTCTTGCGCAACAGTGAATTATAAGATTAATACCGACTGGAGGCCGAAAAGTTCACGGCATCAAGGAGGAGCAATCGCGATAACGACTCATAATCCACCTACTGCGCCAAGTCAAGGATTTAAAGTTTCAATTAATAACGATGCCAAATATGCAACCGGCTTATCCGTGGAACTTAGTTTTACGGCCGGATCGGACACGGCGCAGGTGAGTATTTCTAATTTTTCCGACTTTAGAAATGCAGAATTGGAATTGTATCGAAGCAAGCAAAACTGGACATTGTTGGATGGCGATGGTGAAAAAACAGTATATGTTAAATTTTATACGCGCTATGATCAGCCGTCTTCAGTAATATCGGATACGATAATTTTAGATACCAAGTCGCAAGACATTGAATTATTGGATGTAAAAACGGAATATAATTTAGGCGAGAATATAATTTTAAATGGCAAAGCAGAACCAAATTCAGAAGTTATTTTTCATTGGAACAGCGCTTATGGATTGATTAAAGCCGATGATAATGGAAAATTTATTCTAAATTTAGAAAAAATATTGGCAGGTAGATATGAATTAGAATTATTTGCCAATGATTTGGCGGGAAATAAAAGCGCGATTTTGAAAATCGAGATAATTATTGTTGAACCAGAACCAAAATCAAAGACAGAACAAGAACAAGAAGAAAATGTCGAACAAAGCGCAGAACAACAATCGGGAACGATTATTGAAAAAATAAAAGAAACAATTCAGCCATTAATTCCTAAAATTATAAAACCCAAGGAAAATAAAGCGGAACAGCCGGTTGAAGAAATACCATTAGTGTCGGAGGTTGCGCCTCCGGCGCTCGCGAATGAATGGAATCTTTTACCGCAAAAATCGATCGATAAATTTGTTTTATCGCCACTGCCGAAAGAAATAAAATTATTGACCGAAAAATTTCCGGAATTTGAAAATACATTAAGCGAAATCGGAATTAATAAAATTACTGATATTGAAAAATTAAGAAATATAAAGTTATCTCTGCCAACAATAGCCGATATGTCAAAAAACGACTTGCCGACAGAAATTGTTTTTGCCAAATCAGGAAAAGAGCTTATAAATTTTAATATGGCATTGATAGTCGCGGATACCGGAGCGATAAAACAAAAAATTCAAACTGTTGCCGGCAAATCATTGCAATTGTCCGTGAAACCCGAAGGAACGGTTAAAAAAATCAAAGGTTATGTTGTATTTAAATCAAAAACGCCGAAGATAAACACGATTGAATTTTCCGAACAATCATGGTTTGCGTCAATATTTTTTACGGGTCCGGTATTAGCGCAACAACAGCAAAAACCGATAAAAATCGAAGAAGAATTTGTATTGATGGAGTTTGAATATATTGATGAAGACGGTGATGGAATTTATACCGCGAATATTCAAGCTCCGATTGTTGATGGCGAATATGAAATAATTACCGTGATGGATTATGAAAGCGAAGAAATCGGCACAAAAGAAATTCGTTTAATCGCGGTTATTGATCCCGAGGGCTATATTTTCGAAAATATTAAAGGCAAAGAAATGCGTATTCCTGATGCCAAAGTGTCATTATTTTGGCAGAATCCATCTAACGGCGAATACGAATTATGGCCGGCAAGCAAATATCAGCAAGACAATCCGCAAATAACAGATAATACTGGCAAATATTCGTTTTTGGTTCCGGAAGGGAATTATTATCTTAAGGTTGAAGCAAAAGGATACTATGATTATCAAAACAGTGAATTTACAGTTAAAGAAGGAAGTGGAATTCATTTTAATTTTGAAATGAAAAACAAAAATTGGATTATTAAAATTTTAGATTTGAAACTATTGGCAGTGGTTGTATTGTTGGTTTTGATCGGTGTTAATTTTTATAAAGACAAAAAACGAGATAAATTATTAAAAAATAAGTAGATATTATGAAAAATTATAAAATTTTCGTATTAATCATTTTAATTTTGGTTTTTATCAGTGTTTTTTTCGTATTTAAATATCGTTCGGCGATGAAAGAATTAAGGCTAATTAAAGAAAATTCGGTTAATCAGGAATTGAATGTTAAAACTATTGATTTCACGAATTTTTTTATAAAAAATGTTTTACAAGCGCAGGAAGAGATTGGCTTTGAAACTCGTCTTAAATTGGAAAATATGGTGCGCGATTTGAAAAATCAGGAAATTTTAATTCAATGGAATAAATTTGTAAACAGCAAAACATCAGAAGAAGCGCAGGCAGAAACGGGAAATTTATTAAAAATATTAATAGAAAACATCAAAATTGAGCAATAATTATTTTGACTCGTTGACACGGATATTATTTTATAATAATCTTATATTTAAGGTGGCCAAACGGCCATTTTAAAAACCAGATAAAAATATGAGCATTATAAACAAACTCACAAATTATTTGAAAGAAGTTAGAGTGGAATTAAAGAAGGTTAATATTCCGACCAAAAAGGAAACCATTAAATATACTTTAATTGTTATTGGTTTAAGTTTGGTTGTGGCTTTATTTTTGGGCGGTTTGGATTTTCTTTTTACCTTTTTAATCAGTAAATTTTTGTTATAATATTGTCTGAATGATACGAATCTGTATCCGAATCAACGAATTCGTAGATTCGCATAATAATTTGTAGATTCGTATGATATATATTTATGCCGAAACAAGAAACAACAGGTGAAAAACATTGGTATGCAATCCATACTTATCCTGCGTCCGAAGACACGGTTGCTTTTAATTTGAAGCAGAGAATTGAATCTTTGAAAATGGGCGATAAAATTTTTAATATTGTTATTCCAAAAGAAAAAAAGATAAAAATAAAAGGTGGAAAAAGACAGACTATAGAGGAAAAACTTTTTCCAAATTATGTTTTTGTGGAAATGATAGTGACTGATGATTCGTGGTATGTCGTAAGAAATACTCCAAGAGTTACAGGTTTTATCGGATCGGGCATTACTCCGGTTCCGGTTTCAGACGAAGAAATTACCAAAGTTTTAAAAGCTCAAACCCAGGAAGAAACAATATATAAAATTGATGTTGAGGTAGGAGATATTGTTAAAATTTCCGATGGGCCGTTTAAAGATATGGAGGGGAAAATTAATGAAGTAGATCGAGGTAAAGGAAAAATTAAGGTTTTAGTAAATATGTTTGGAAGAGAAACACCAGTCGAATTAGATTATCTGCAGGTTAAGAAAATCTAATTCTAAATTTCTAATTAACCTAATTATTCTAATTTCTAAAAAATATGGCAAAAGAAATAAAAACAACAATTAAAATTCAACTTCCTGCGGGTGGCGCTACACCAGCTCCGCCAGTGGGTACTGTATTGGGTCCGCATGGATTGAATCTTCAGGATTTTTGTTCAAAATTTAACGAAGCGACAAAAGATAAAATGGGAAATGTTATTCCTGCTGAAATTACGATTTATACTGACAGGACATTTACTTTTATTTTAAAAACTCCTCCGGCAACCGATTTATTGAAAAAAGCAGCAGGTATTGAAAAAGGTTCTGGCGTTCCGCAGAAAGATAAAGTTGGAAAAGTAACCAAACAACAAATTAGAGAAATCGCGGAAATTAAAATGCCGGACTTGAATGCTGACAGCATTGAAGCGGCAATGAAAATCATCGAAGGCACTGCTAAAAATATGGGGATAGAGGTGAAAGATTAACCCCGACGTGCGAGTCGGGGTCCCGACCAGAGCGTTGGGATTATGCAAAGAAGCGGTTGGAAAAGACCGCTTTTTATGTTATAATTTATTTATGAAAAATTATGATTTGATTATTATTGGCGCTGGACCAGCAGGGGTTTCGGCTGGCATTTATGCCAAAAATTTTGGCATAAAATTTTTGATTATCGGCGAAACTTCGGGCGGAACAATTAACACTGCTTATAAAGTAGAAAATTATCCAGGAATTTTTAATGTAACCGGCAAAGAATTGGGAGAAAAATTTAAAGAACATCTTAATCATTTGCAAGCACCAATCATTAAAGAAAGAGTGAATAAAATTTTGCAAGATGGAGATCAGTTTAAAGTTATTTCCGAAAATGAAAAATATTCTGCAAAAACAATTATTTTGGCGCTGGGAACGGAAACCAAGAAGCTTGAAATTAAAAATATAGATAAATTTGAACAAAAAGGCGTGAGCTATTGTTCAAAAAATTGCGTTTCATTATTCAAGCAAAAAAACATTGTAATTGTTGGTGGCGCAAATGCTGCGGTGATGGGCGCAGTAATGCTTGCCGAAGAAGCGGAAAAAATTTATTTGGTCTATAGAAAAGATAAATTGAGAGCAGACGATATTTGGATAAAAAGAGCAGAAAAACTCAAAAACATAGAAATAATTTTTAATGTCAATGTTGTCGAAGTAAATGGAAAAAATTGGTTGGAAGAAATTATTTTAGATAATGGAAATAAATTACAGGCAAGTGGACTAATTATCGAAGCGGGTTCGGTGCCAAACACCGTTTTGTTAGAAGAATTGGGGGTTGAAATTAATGAGTTTGGTTTCATTAAAGTAGATGAAGCGCAAAAAACAAATATTAAAGGAATTTTTGCCGCCGGCGACATAACCACGGGTTCAAATAATTTCCGACAAGTTGTAACCGCCGTTTCTGAAGGTGCAATTGCGACATTGGAAGTGTTTAAATTTTTAAACAATAAAAAATAATCATGTCCATAGAAAAACCAACATTAAGAACTCCTGAGCAAAAACAAGAACGACAAGAAAAAAGAAAAAAGTTAAGGAAATTGCTTCCTGCTGATTTGCAATTAGAATTTGTGCACAACAGGCCAGAGAAAGATAAATGGGAAATGGACGGCAAATTAATGAAATTAAGGCAATCACAAGAACAACAAGACAACTTATTCATCGAAGCAGTAAAATTAATAAGCAAAATAGACACAAAAGAATTTAAACAAATCGAAGAGTTATTCAAAAAAGAAAAACAAGAAATAGCACAAGAATTAGAAACGATAATTTTATATGAACAAGGAATCAAAGATTTTAATTCGGATGTCAGACATGGCACGGCCCAATCATTAGGAGAGTTGGCCAAAATTGCTCCAGAAAGATATATTCCGTTATATGAACAAGGAATCAAAGATTCTAATTCGGATGTCAGACATGGCACGGCCCAATCATTAGGAGAGTTGGCCAAAATTAACAATTTTCAAAGAAAAAAAGTAATCAGCAGAATTATTTTAAGGAACACAAAATGCCAGAAAATGAATTACTTTATGTATATAAAACCATTGTCAATCTTCTCGAAAACGACCAAGATTTAGGAATTTTTAAAAAAGAATATCTACCAGTATATCTATCGATTAAAAAATTAGCCGAACAAGTAAACAGTAGCATTGAAGAATCAAAGAGATGGCAAGACGTGGAAGCATTTTTTAACAAGCATCAAATCGATATTGTCAATTTACAATCCATAGATCTTAAACTTTCCACACAACTCTTAACCAATCTTGTCTCCCGCGGTCTGTCGTTTACCGAAGGATACCTAGAGATATTCTCCAAAACCTTAAATAATCAAGAAGTTAAACAGGCTATCAGCACATACGTTAAACAAAACAAATCATTAGATGGTTACAATCTTATCGACTTGCTAGAAATATCTTCTGCTTACATGGTATTGAACGAACAACAAAAACTAACAGAAATTCTTCAATCCCAAACCAAGAACTTTAATCAATTAAAAACAATTTTAAACCGATCGTTATTAGAACAAACTGCCAAAGGATTAGATTTACAGGCAGAGGTGTCTGATCAAGAATTATCTAGATGGAAACTTAAATATTTTGCCAATTTTTTAACCAACAAGGAATTAATGAAAAGCAAGGATATGGAAGATGCCTTAAAACTATACGAGGCAATGCTAAAAGCTACATTTGAAGACAGATTTGACGACTTCATATCAAACGAAGACCAACAAGATGAGATTGGAGAAACCATTGCCAAGCACAACCAAAAAGTAGAAAAAGAATTTAAACGTTTGAGTGTAAATTGGGACAAGTGGTTATCTTTTTCAGAACAAGTTAAAATGGAAGTTGGCACACAAAAGAAACAAAATCAAGAAGGACTATTTAATCAATTTGAACAAAGATTTAAAACTTGGCAAGAATCAATTACCGAAAAAACCTTAAAAGATTCTTTAAACAAAGATTTAACCCAATTAAACCAAAAGAAAAAAGAATTCGACATTACTAAAATTAATATTAACGATCCAAAATGGATAGAATTGCTTTTGCCCAGCTATACTAAAACCTTAAATTACCTAAAAACCAAAAACAAGGATTTTAAATCAAATTCCGAATCCGAAGAAGCATTCGGCCACCTATTAGAAACGATTAAATCTCTAACCCAAGAACAACAAAAAGAACAAGCCGTCAAAAAAGAATTTAGAGTTAAGCTTTGGGACAGAGATCCAAGAAAAGATTTGTTTCAGGGTAATGCCACACATTGTTGTATTGCCGTAGGCGTCAAAGAAACTCCTCCCGGAGGAGGATTAACTACTCATCATCCCGAAACAATCATTCAATACTTGGTTGATAAAGGCATAAATGTTGCCGAAATAATTGATCCTGATACCGGAGACGTAATTGCTCAAACATGGCTATTTGTTACTCTTAATAGAGATAATCGTCCCATATTAGTTGCCGACAACTTTGAGGTGAATAATCGTTATCCGGCAGGCAATAATGTTAATCGTGGCATTAGAGAGGCGATGTTTGAGTTTTTAAATAAATATGCCAAATCCTGCAACATTAAAAAGGTTGTTTTGGGACATGTTGGCACTAATGATGTTGAGACCAACGATTTAACAAAAATATCTTTACCAAAAGTCGAAAAAGTTGGCGGTTATTTAGAAGATGAAGAATATTATTTAGAAGCATTAGGCGACACTGATGCCTGGGAAGTAAAATAGTATGGAGAATTTAGACAAAGTTAAGAAACAATATTTCGCAAGCGTGATTAATAAAATTGATGATCAAACATTGAAGGACATATTGAATGTTGAAGAAAAAAGTTTTCCCGAACAAATGCAATCTGATGAAGACGACCTAAAAGAATCTTTAAAGAATAAAAGGGGTATTCAAATTATTGCTAAAGATGAAAAAGGGGAAATTGTTTCATATTTATCGTCTTTACCACTTAAAGATACATTTAAAAATTTAAAAAATTACGACACAGAATTAAAATCAAAAAAAGATGTTTTATATATTGAATCAGTCGCTACTATTCCCGAGAATCGTGACATCAAGATTTTTTTTAAAGGGTTTCGAATTAATTAAGCAAGAGGCGCAAAAAAGAGGATTCAAAAAAATATCAGCTCATGCGCGAGTTTCTAATGGTTTATCTGGTGTTTTACAAAAGATGGGCGCTAAAAAATTAAGAACTATAGAAAATTGGTATGATTTTAATGAACCATTTGACTATTTAGAATTTGAAGTTGAGAATTTAAACAATAAAAAATAATCATGAATCACAAAATTACATTAATTCCTGGCGATGGGACTGGACCGGAAATTGTTTATGCGGTTAAAAAATGCATTGACTCCACTGGCGCAAATATTGAATGGGAGGAAATGGAGGCGGGACTTTCGGCAATCGAAAAATATGGAACGCCATTGCCCCCAAAAACCCTAGATTCGATTAAGAGAAATAAGATTGCTTTAAAAATAGAAAATGCTTGGAAAGAGGTGATTGAGGAGGGGAAAGACGTAACTTACGATCTAAAATTAGACAGAAATGACCCAAGTGTCGTTGGTACAATAGAAATGATTAATGCGATTATAAAAAAGTTTTTAAAAGTGATATAATTAAAAGATAAGTAAATGTTTAACCGCTTCGCTTGTTTAATGTTTGATCGCTTCGCTTGTTTGGAACGTGCATTTCAAACATTTCGAACATATCAAACACTTCCAACGTGAGCGATTAGCGAACAATTATGTTTACCAAAGTAGCGATAAATGGTTTTGGAAGAATTGGTCGAAGTTTTTTTAGATTAGCACACGAACGCAACGAATTAAGAATTGTGGCAATTAATGATTTAGCTGATTTGGAAAATTTGGCTTATTTATTACAACACGACAGTGTTTATGGAAAATATAATCATAAAGTCGGTGTTGATTTAAAACAAAAAAAACTGATTATAGATAATCAAAAAATTGATTTTTATCAAGAAAAAGACCCAAGTAAATTACCTTGGGGAAAATTAGGTGTTGATGTGGTTGTTGAGGCAACGGGATTTTTTGATTCATTTGAAAAATCTAATGCCCATATTCAAGCGGGTGCAAAAAGAGTTGTGATTACTGCGCCGTCAAAAGATGATGATGAAAGTTTCAAATTAGGCGGAACCGTGCTTTTAGGAATCAATGAAAAAGATATGGCAAGAACAAATATAACCTCTAACGGTTCGTGCACCACAAATGCAGTTGCGCCGGTTACGGCAATTTTATCAGAAAATCCCGGTATTAAAAAAGCAGTTTTAAACACAACTCACGCCTATACCGCAACACAGAAAATTGTTGATGGTCCGGATGTCAAAGATTGGAGAAGGGGAAGGGCGGGAGCAATTAGTTTAGTTCCTTCTACGACTGGAGCGGCAATTACTGTAACAAAAGTAGTTAAAAATTTGAAAGGAGTATTTGATGGATTAGCTATTCGTACTCCTGTACCAACGGTTTCTTTGGCAGATATAACCTTTATCGCAAACAGAGAAACGAGTGTTGAAGAAATAAATAATATTTTGATTGAAGCGTCTAAAAAACCACATTGGAAAGGAATTTTGAGTGTAACTAACGAAAAATTGGTTTCTTCAGATTTAATTGGTATCACTGCTGCTGCGGTTGTTGATTTGGGATTCACTAAAGTTATTGATGGTGATTTGGTAAAAGTCATGGTTTGGTATGATAATGAATGGGGATACTCTTCAACTTTAGTTGAACACGTAATTAAAAGCGGAAAACTTATAAAAAGTTAAAAGTCTAAAATCAAAAGTTAAAAGTTGCAGTATTAAATTTAAAATATTTAATGCCACAAGATAATAAAAAATTTAGCGAGGAATTAAAGAAGAGAATTTATAATTGGATATTAAGATTGATAAAATTTTTAGATATTTTGAATAAGAACGATAGTTTGTGTCGTACAGTCGATGGTCAACTTATTAGGTGTGGAACAAGTATTGGAGCAAATTATGTAGAAGCAATCGCTGGAAGCTCCAAAAAAGACTTTGTAAATTTTTTAAGTCACGCTTTAAAATCTGCGAATGAGTCAAAATTTTGGTTGGCATTATTACGAGATTCTGGAAAGGGAAATCAAGACGAAATTAATAATTTATTAAAAGAACTTATTGAGCTTGCGAATATTTTAGCATCTAGTATAAGGACAATGAGAAATAAATAATTTTTGATTTTATATTGTAATTTTTAATTTTTGACTTTTAATTTTTAATTTAAAAAATCTATGATTTTTTTAGGCGCTGACCATGGAGGATTCTCTTTTAAAGAGAAAATCAAGGAATATTTACAAGAATTTGAATTAGAGTTTGAAGATTTAGGAAATTTAAAATTTCAGGGCGATGACGATTTTGTTGATTATGCAACTGTAGTTGCAAAAAAAGTTGTAGATATGAACGGAAAGGGGATTTTAATTTGTACTAACGGGGAAGGAATGTGTGTTGCGGCAAACAAAATCAAAGGAATTAGAGCAGTAAGTCCGACAAACAAAAAAGCAGCACAGCAAACAAGGGAACATTTAAACGCGAATATTTTATGTTTAGGCGAACATACGCTTTCGTTTCGAGAAGCGAAAAAAATTATTAAAGTTTGGCTGGAAACAAATTTTTTCAACTCGGAAAAATATATTAGAAGATTAAATAAAATAAAAAATTTAGAAAATTATGAATTAAACAAAATGAAATAATATGAATAAAATAAAATTTAACAGAATTTTATTTATAATTATTTTGTTGTCAGTTTCAATTTTTCTTTTTTCTTCAATTTTTATCGGAAAAATATTTGCTTCCGATTTGAAATATTACGGTTTTTATGGAGAGCCGGGATACAAAACTTTTTATACGAGTGCCACAAATAATATAGCAACATTGGGATATAGCGGGCAAAATTTAGCTGATTATATTAGTTTATTGGAAAGCAACGGAAACAGAGTAATAATATCCATGGCAAGTTATTTTAGGGCAAATATCAATGCATCGGAAAGTGAATGGAGAATTGTTTTAGGTTCTTTAAAGACGAAATTAGTTAATAGCGGGACCCTCAATAAGGTTTGGGGGATTTATGTTTTTGATGAGCCGGGAAATAGAGAGGGCGAGACCGCGGAAAAAATTAATTTAGCTGTGAATTTGGTTAAAGAATATTTTCCCGATATTTATACTTATGTGATATTTTTTATAAAAGAATCAGAAATGAAAGCCGTTCTTAATAATTCTAATTTAGACATAATCGGTATTGATCCTTATTTTTTAAGTAATAAATACGAATCTTCTGTTAGTAATGCATATATTTGCAATACCGCGAATAAAGATCGTTTTAATGCGGTTGTTAAAAAGAAGATTTATTGGATTAAATCCGGAGGAAAAAGTATTGAAAATGTATGTGATTATCCTTATGATTGTTCGGCGGTAGATCAGGTTATAAATCAAAATACCAATAAAAAAATTATGCTTACTGGCCAGAGTTTTAAATGTAATGGCAATAATGATACGGGTTCATGGCAAATACAAAACCTGCCAAGCATTTGCGAACAAAAATGGTACTATGAGTATGCGAAGAATGATCCAGATATTATTGGTTTAAATTGGTTTAAATATTCTTCATCAGCGGAGGTGGCTAATTATAATAATGCGGTGGTGAGTTGTTTGGGGGTAAGCGAAGAGGAAACTCCTGATATGGTTGATGCTCATGAATCTTGGGGGTTAGAAGTTTTATGCACTAATCAAGAGACAAGACCGTTTTGCGCAGAAAATGGTGTAAGTTATAAAAATGCCGATCAAGCAAAATGTGTTGGGAAAAAAGTCATAAAAGCCGGAGGGGCGGGTGTTAATCGTTGCGATTCAAATTGTGGTGCTGATTCGGCATGTCATGGTGTTGTTCCGGGGACTGGGGCTTGCAATTCGAGTTGTAAAAAAATCACCATTACTTTAACTGCTTCGCCAACAACTATTTATTCTGGAAATTCATCAACCTTAACTTGGTCTGCAACCAATGCCACAAGCTGTACCAGTTCAGGAGCATGGTCTGGCAGCAGAGCAGTTTCAGGAACATTAAATGTTAGTCCAACAACAACTTCTACCTATACCTTATCTTGTTCTGGCGCAGGAGGAGCAACAGCAACCCAATCGGTTACAGTTACTGTAAGCGCTGTGCCAACAATCACCATTACTTTAACTGCTTCGCCAACAACTATTTATTCTGGAAATTCATCAACCTTAACTTGGTCTGCAACCAATGCCACAAGCTGTACCAGTTCAGGAGCATGGTCTGGCAGCAGAGCAGTTTCAGGAACATTAAATGTTAGTCCAACAACAACTTCTACCTATACCTTATCTTGTTCTGGCGCAGGAGGAGCAACAGCAACCCAAT
>Ga0265297_10003848_pt1 | contig 25969 bp, 17 predicted proteins | sample Munlanlwell13791_FD_192502 | JGI IMG/M metagenome (GOLD analysis project Ga0265297, IMG submission 192502) | Leachate microbial communities from a municipal landfill in Southern Ontario, Canada - Leachate well 137-91 | ecosystem: Engineered > Solid waste > Landfill > Unclassified | place...
GGATGCTACTTGTATTTCTAATTTGCTTAAAGAATCATATTTCTTTCGTCAATAATTAATTTTATATGAAAATAAAATATTCTTATTTATCGTTGTTGTTTTTAATTGGATTATTTTTATTTGTGCCAGCTATAACGCGGGCGGCCGGTGTGGCTGACGCGGTAGCGGTGCGTGTATTGCCGAATCAATATTGGTTGTCTATTTCCAAATGGTATGCCAGTCAGGGTTACACCGGTTCACCGCAAAAGATGATAGTTGACGGTTATGAAGCGATTCGAGATAACCGCACTGTTTATGTGGCAGCTTTAAATACGGATAATCAATATGGTCCGCAAGGCATAATCACAAACATGACGGTTTATAATAATATTTATATCATTACTTATAATGAAGGAGCCGACACTGGCACGGTTGATATTTTTGGAAAAATTTTATCGACCTGGAAATTTAATACTAATATTGCCGGATTCGGCCACTGTTCTATAGCACCAAAAGGTACAATTGCTTCCAACCCTTTATTGTCTATCGGCTGCGTGCTTGATTCTGAATGTCCATCACAATTTTTTTGCGATTCAACCCGTGCCAAATTAATACGCGATCAAAACAGAATTGCATCTTTTTTGGAAATAAGAAATGCTTTGTGGTCTTATAAAAACACTAATCAACACTATCCAATTTTAGAGTCCGGTACATATTTAAAGAATGCGGTTATTTCGACTTGGCCAAGTTGGTCCAATGTTTTTTTAACTCAAACTGGTGTTAATGTTAATGATCCAATAAATCGTTTAGGCGATTGTTCTTCGGAATTTGACGCTACAACTTGTTGGGATTCCAAAAATTATAAATATTATAACAACACTACTGCCACTAATTTGCAATTGCCGCCAAACAGTTTTGCGATGGCTTATTCGTCCAACCCAACCGGAGCTTCATATAACTTGTGTCTAAATCGGGAAAAAACATTTTTGGCCGGTTCCGGTCCATTAAAAACTGTTATTGATTCTATTCAAAATTGCGATGCAGGTAAAGTTGGGTCTAGTGCAGTTAATCAGCCGCCAAAAATTACTTCGCCGACAACATTTAACGTTCCGGCCAATAATAAACTGACAGCTTATTTAAAAATTTCCGATCCGGAAAGTGATACTATAAGTTTTTCTTTTGCCCCGGTTACCGGTTATGGTTTTTCCGTGCAATCGACTAACGACCCGTATCAATTAAAAATATCCTCTGATTTTATTTATAGTAGTTCCGGTCAAAATAATGTGAAAATTGGCACCCTTACTTTAACCGATGTTAATGGTAATAACACCAATACAGATATTTTTGTTAATTTTGCTTCTAATTTACCGGCGCCGGCGATTACGGCTGGCGATATAGATTATTATGTTAGCAGCAAGCCGGAAAATGCCTTAGATTACACGGCTTATATTGGAGTCGACAGAACCAGGGCAACTAATGTCAGACTTTCTACCGATAATGGCGCGGGTGGAGTTACGGAAATTGCTTTTTTGGAATTAAACTCTAATAAATTTAAGACCGTATCCGATGCTAAAAATATCGGCAAAACTTATTTGCATAATACCAATGTTTCTATAACAGAAATCGGAGTCGATAATTTTTCCAAATTGTGGCAATATCATTTAAAAATCCAGGGCAATATATTGGTTGGTATTTTTGCTGACGGAACTAAGGTCACTGAGGATATTGATAAAAAATATAAAATTGAAATTTTGGATGGCGGCACGGCAAGCTCTGCTGTTTTAGCTTCAAAAGAATTTATTATTCACTTCAAAGCTAATGCGCCAAAGTTATCGATGGAATGCAATAAGCAAGCCGCTTTGTTTAACACTTATAAATGCCAAGTGCTTAATGCTAATTCAAACAATTTAGTCGCAATCTATTCTGTTACCAGCACCCCGATTAATATTTTAAAAGTTGACTCTACCACCGGGCTGATTCAAGGTTTGATAAAGTCACTTGGTAAAACTACTTTTACCGTAACGGCTGCTAATGAATATGGTGCGACAACAACAATCAGTTCGGAAGTTACCGGTGTTAAATATGGTTGCGGCATGATTGAATGGGCCGGTGGTCCATGGGATGCTGCCGGCAATCAACGCATTCAGTTAGGCTATTATCGTACTATTAAAATGGCTGATCGCTGTTGGTTTGCGGATAATTTAAATATTAGAGAAGTTGGATCTAAAAAAATCGGAAACTGCTACAAAGATCTTCAAATACATTGTGATGCCGGCGGTGCTTTTTATAACGGCGGCGATGTTTCTGATAATTTATGTCCAACTGGTTGGCATATTCCAAACGATGCCGAATTTGCAGCTCTTTCTTCGGTGGTCGATAATGACGGTAGAATTTTAAGCACAAATGGTGTCAGTGGTTTTGATGTTCCTTATTACGGACGCACAACAGACTATCAAAATCGCGGATCAGAAAAAGATGCAAAAGGTTTTTATTGGGAATATAATAATATTTATATTTCGCCTTCAATGGTTTTTGGCAATACAGCGGCAGTTGGCCATAAAAGAAATTTTATATCATTTACTTCAGCAGCTCCTGCTAATATTGCAACCAGTTCTTCTTATTATGATAATTATGACAGTGGATATAATGCCGTTAATGCTCATGATTATTATTCATTGCGCTGCGTGCAAGATTTGCCTTGTGCCAATGCTTGCGCCAGCGGTGAATATTGCGAAAAATATACCGGCAATTGCAAATCTTTGTGTGGCAATGGCATTGTAGATTCGGGTGAAATTTGTGATGAAGGTTTGCTGTCTAACGGCGGCTTTAATGGTATTAATATTTATAGTTCTTGGGGATTTTGTAATGATACCTGTAGCGGTCTTACCAAGCGCTGCGGCGATGGAGTTACACAATTTAATGAACTTGAAAAATGTGACGGCACTGATAATGTCGCCACTACTCCAGCTACCAGCAGCTCAACAAAACAATATGCTTGCACGGATAAATGCGCAGTAACCGGCGGTTATTGCGGTGATGCTATTATTCAAACAGCCAAAGGCGAGGCTTGTGAAAATATTAATAATAGAACCCCGGCTTGCAAGAAATGTAATTGGGAACCAGTTTACATGGCAGGACAAATATCAACAGTCGGCAATGGAGTTGAAACCAAATTATCCGGCATTAAGATAACCTTAACAAAATCAGACGGCACCGTCTATTCAGCTACTACTGACGCCAACGGTCGCTATTCAATTGGAACTGCCGCTAATCCTACTATAACATCAGGCGCTTCGCTAACAATGAGAATTAATGTTGATGCTAGCGGCAATCTAATAAATACCGGATATGAGGGTGTAACTCAAAGCGACATGGTTTTGTATGATGACAATCCAACCGGAAACTTTGTAGTTATGTCCACAGTTGATGCCGGTAAATATATTTATATCGCGACTTGGACCAATCCGGTTGATTTGGATTCCCATTTAGTTCTTAGTCGTGATTGCAGCGAAAGATATTATATTAATAAAGGAATTTCTTGTACGATCAATGGTCAAGACGCTACTTTAGATTTTGATTCGGTTTCCAGACCATTGAATTATGAAGTTATTTCTTTTAAGGCCGTTGCCGGAACAACGTACACTTATACTTTATTGGGATTTGCCGGCGCTTTATTTGGCGCTTCAACACATATATCTCTGTACAAACCGGTTGGAAATACCCATCAGATTATTAGTGAATGGAGATATGGTGTTTGTTCTAAAAATAAATTAGATGGCAGCGTTGATTATTGTAATAACGCCTCGGATTGCGAACAAGCTGCAGCCGGCGCTGTTTGTAATAATCCAAGTGATTTAAAAACGGTTACTTTACCGCCGTTATCTTTTTAATTAGAATTTTAATCTCAATATATTAATATGAAAAAGAATAAATTAATTATAATAATCCCAATAATCTTATTAGTATTTATTGGTTTTATTTATTTATTTTATTTAAAAGGTAATAAACCTGCCGCTCCTATTAACAATACGCCGGAGAATAATAATGCCGTGGATAATACAAATAATAGTGCGGGGGCTATCATTAATAATGCAACTTCAACATCTACTGACACTGGCGTCGTAACGCCGGCAACGACAAAAAATGGAAATATTTTGGAAAATCCGACAAATATTAATACTGCCGATCTCGGTGTTAATTATAACAATAACGATTGGGAAAAAACTGATAAGCCGGGAGTTTATGTTAGTGAAAATGTTAGCTCGACTGTGTATAAATTTGTGGAGTCGGAATTTATTGATTCCGATAAGGATGGACTCGGAGATTCTGATGAAATAAAAATATACAAAACTGATTCAAATAAGGCCGACACGGATGGCGACGGATTAAGTGATGGTTCTGAAATTAATGATTGGGGGTCAAATCCGTTAAAGGCTGATACTAATGGTGATGGTATTAATGATGGCGATTCAGTTAATAGAGAAATTAGACCAACGACCGGAAAAGGTTTTAAAGAATAATAGCCTTTTTATTTTATTGGTTTTTATTTTTCTTTTTGCTATAATATTGGTACAGAATTCTCATTTATGTGAGAACGATAATATAAATTAATTTTTATTAAATTTAACATAAAATTATGTTCAATAATTTAGCTCCAAAAAATTCTCCGGAAGTTGATGATATTTTTGCCGGCGTGGAAAACGATGCCCCTTTAGCCGCTAACGTGCCACCAGTTGCGCCGCGTCCTGCGTCTCCAGCATCAATTCCTATGCCACGTCCGACAATGCCAACAATGCCACAAAGCAATTTGGGTCAAATGCCAAGCGCCGCCATGTCTGAAGAAACCAAAGGCAAGATGGCTAAAGTTATAAAATTTTTAGTCATAACGGTTGTAATTTTGGGCTTAGTAGCTGTTGGCGCTTATGTTGTTTATAAGCAATTCTTATTACCAATGGCTGGCGGCAATAAAGTTGTTGAAAATAATCAAGCAAACAATAATATAACTCCAACTTCAACTAATAATGTTGTAACTCCGACAACAACTCCAGTGATTACCAATAATAATGCAACCTTATCGACTACCACTCAAACTCCGGCAACTGAAGATACTGATGCTGATGGTTTAAATAATACTGAAGAAGGTATTATTGGCACCAGTCCAAGTGTCGCTGATACCGACAAAGACGGCCTAAGTGATGGCGACGAGATTAATATTTATAAAACCAGCCCAGTTTTGGCCGACACTGATAGTGATGGCTTGGATGATGGTCAAGAAATTAAGTTTTATAATACTGACCCAAATAAAGCTGATACTGACGGCGATACTTATTTAGATGGCGCTGAAGTTAGCGGCGGTTATGATCCTAATGGTCCGGGTAAACTTATTAAATAGTAAAATAATTATATGTTTGGAAAAAAGGCTCCGTTAAATGATTTGGCTGGTGATAAATTATCGGATGGTTTAGGTGCAGTATCGCATCCGGAAGATAAAATTATTGAAGAGATTAGCGTACATAAAATGCCGAAAGATTATAAATCCGGTTCTTTTAGTTATGATGAATATTTCGGCGCCGTTAAAAAAACTGTAGCAACACCGCCAAACAATTTAACTCCTGTGGCAAAAACTCAGGTTGCGCCAAGTCCTGTAGTTGCGGCAACAACCGCTCCAACCGGAAAACCGACTGCGATAAAAAGTGATGCCGGTAAAACTGCTCCAAAAAAAATGGGAATATTTATTATGATCGGAGCAATAGTGGCGATTTTAGCCTTAGCATATTTTCTGATAAGTTATTTGTCGCCTAATTTTTTCAATTTTGGTGCATCAAAAACTGTTGTGCCGGCCGTTAAAAATCCTAATGTCATTTCAAGCAGCACAAATAATGTTTCCGGAAATAATAATTTAACTCCAACATCTACCGAAGTAATTTCTACTTCTACAATTGAAGTCGCAACCAGTACAGCCACCAGCTCACCGGTTGTTACCCCAGCCACTAGCACTGTAAGCACTCCAAGCGGTCTAACCTTGTTCGATTCTGACCTTGATGGCTTGAATGATCAAGAAGAATTAGCCTTGGGATTGGATATCAATAAAACCGATACCGATGGCGACGGTTATAATGATTTGGCGGAATTATCCGGACTTTATAATCCTAGCGGTGCCGGTAAGATTGACCAAGATGCAAATTTAGTTAAATATACAAATCCGGTTTATAAATACAGCGTGCTTTATCCAAAATTATGGAAAAAGGAATCGGTCGATAAAGATTCGGCTATAATTTTTACTGCCGACGATAATTCCTTCATTCAAGTAGTCGCTCAAGCTAATGATAAAAAACAAAATATAAAAGATTGGTATGAAGCTGAGTTTTTGCAGGTGGTGGCCGCCAATCAAATGATTAAAGTTGCTGGCGTTGATGCCGTTTCCAGTTTGGATGGCTTGAATATTTATTTTACCGACAAAGCTTCAAAAAATATTTATGTAATTTCTTATACGCCGATTGTTGCCAACAATTTAGCTTTTAGAGAAATATTAGAAATGATTTTAGGCACCTTTACTTTCTAAATTTTGAATAGCGTATAAAAAAACACCCATAACAATGGGTGTTTTTTTGTGGAGATTGCAGCTAAAATTAGTTACCCTTTTTTATAATTTTATCGATAATGCCGTATTTTTTGGCATCGTCGGCGCTCATAAAAAAATCACGATCGGAATCTTTTTCAATTTCGGCAACCTTTTTGCCGGTATGAGTGGCCAAAATATTATTTAGTCGGTCTTTTGTTTTGAGAATATGTTCGGCGCTAATTTTTATATCACTGGCTTGACCTTCAGCTCCGCCCATAACCTGATGAATCATAACTTCGCTATTCGGCAAGGCTAAACGTTTGCCGGGTGCGCCGGCAGCTAAAATCACCGAAGCCATAGAAGCGGCCATGCCTAAACAAATGGTAGAAACATCGGACTTGATATATTGCATAGTGTCATATATCGCCAATCCGGCGCTGACCGATCCTCCCGGGGAATTGATATAAAATTTTATGTCTTTGGTTTTATCTTCGGCGTCAAGAAATAATAACTGAGCAATAACAATATTGGCGGTATGATCATCAATCGCTTCGCCTAAAAATATAATGCGGTCTTTTAAAAGACGGGAATAAATATCATAAGCCCGCTCAACTTGACCTTCTTTTTCAATAACTGTTGGTATTAATGGCATATTTTTTATTATTAATGTTAAAAGTATTTCTAGTATAAAAGATTTTTCAACTTATGTCAATTTGATTTTTAATAGTTTTCCACCATTTTTACTCTTGATTTTTGTCGAACTTTGATTTATATTAGTTAAATAGTTAAATGAAAATATTAATATAAAAAATTATGAGTCAGAATTTTTTTCAAACAGTTTTTGCAAAAACACCAAAACGCCGAGCGTGGTGGATTTTTGTTGTTATCGTGTTGATCGCTTTAGTTGCCGGTTTAATTACTTGCGGTAATTATTACAATAATTTTAGCGGTTTTTTAGCAAGTAAAACTAATAATTTATTAGTTTTGCCGAAAGTTAAAGATGTTCCTTATCGTTTGGGTCTTGATTTATTAGGCGGATCTCAGTTGGTTTATGAAGCCAATGTTAAAGATGTAGCCGAAGCTGATCGTGATAGCGCTGTAGAAGGCGTACGTGATGTTATTGAGCGTCGTGTTAATGCCTTTGGTGTTAGCGAACCGGTTATTCAAGTTAATAAAACAACTGGCGGCGATTATCGTATTATTGCGGAATTAGCAGGAATCAAGGATGTGGCTGAAGCTATAAAAATGATTGGCGAAACTCCATTTTTGGAATTTAAAGAACAAGTTGCTAAAGCAAAAACTTTGACTGCTGAAGAAACTCAGCAAATCAATGCTTTTAATGCCGGTCTAAAAGATAAGGCAGCTAAAGTTTTGGCTGAAGCTTCAAAAGGCGGTGATTTTACTGCATTAGCCAAAGAAAATAATCAAGGAAAAAATGTTGGTATTGATGTACAAACTTCTGACGGTTCTAGCATTACTCCTTCTGTGGAGGATGACGGCGCTTTGGGTTGGATAAGTGAAAATTCCGAACCGGAAATTGCTAAAGCAATAAAAAATATTGCTAAGGGCCAAGTTTATTGGGAGACAATTGAAACAAGCGATTCTTATAAAATTATTAAATTAAATGATAAGCGTTTGGCTGGTGATGGAAAAACTTGGGAATATGATGTTAATCAAATTTCATTTGCCAAAATGTCAGCCACTGATTTCATTGGAGCTGGCGATTTTGATTGGAAGAATACAGCTTTAACCGGAAAATATTTAAAAAGAACAACCATCGAATTTGATCCGAACGATGGCACACCTCAAGTATCTTTAGAATTCAACGAAGAGGGTGGTAAGCTTTTTGAGGAAATTACTGGCCGTAATATCGGTAAGCAAGTGGCTATATTTTTAGATGGTTATCCAATTAGCGTGCCAAATGTTGATGAAAAAATTGGCGGTGGCAAAGCTGTTATAGATGGAAGATTTACAGCCGAGGAAGCTAAATTATTGGCACAACGTTTAAATACTGGCGCTTTGCCGGTTCCAATCACTTTGATTGGTCAACAAACTGTTGGTGCGACTTTGGGCCAACAATCAATTAATAATAGCGTCATGGCTGGTTTGATTGGCTTGACAATCGTTGCCTTATTCATGATTTTCTTTTATCGTTTGCCGGGTCTTTTATCCGTTTTTGCTTTAATTGTTTATGGCTTAGTTTCTTTGGCAATATTTAAATTATGGCCAGTTACCTTAACTTTATCCGGTATTGCTGGTTTCATATTGTCGATTGGTATGGCGGTTGATGCTAATGTTTTGATTTTTGAAAGAATGAAGGAAGAAATCCGCAGTGGCAAAATTTTAAGCCTAGCCATTTCGGACGGCTTTAATCGAGCTTGGCCGTCAATTCGCGATAGTAATTTTACCAGTATTATAGTTTGTTTGGTTTTAGCATCGTTTTCAACTAGCGTTATTAAAGGATTTGCTATTACATTATTGTTGGGTGTTTTAATTTCTATGTTTTCGGCAATTTTTGTTACTAGAAATTTCTTGAAATTGATAAACAGCAATTGGTTAGAAAAATATAAATGGTTAATAACCAGCGTTAAAAAGAGCAAAGATATTAATAAATAATTTTAGTTCATATGTTAAAGATTATACAAAAAAGAAAAATTTGGATTGGTATTTCCGCGGTTTTAATGACTCTGTCTATTGTAGCTTTGGCTTGCTGGGGATTAAAATTTGGTATTGATTTCACCGGCGGTAGCTTATTGGAAGTGACTTTTGGTGCCAATCAGCCAAGCGTAGTCGAAGTGCAGGATGCTGTTAAAGATTTAGGTCTTAATAGTTTGTCAGTACAGCCGACTGAAAATTCTTATATTTTGCGTTTTCAAGAATCATCCGAGGAAGCTCATCAAAAAGCATTAACTAGCTTAAAATCATTGGCTAGTAGCAAAAATTACTCTGATTTTGAGGAATTAACCTTTACTTCCATTGGGCCGTCTATCGGCAAAGAAATGCAACGCAAGGCTTTGACCTCAATCGTGTTGGTTTTGATAGCTATTAGTTCTTATATTGCTTATGCTTTTAGAAAAGTTTCACGTCCAATTTCTTCTTGGAAATATGGCGCCGTAACCCTAATCGCTTTATTCCATGATGCGTTAATTGTTGTCGGATTTTTTGCAGTATTAGGAAAGTTTTTTAATGTTGATGTTAATATTTCTTCAATTACCGCCGTTTTGACTGTTATTGGCTTTAGTGTGCATGATACTATCGTAGTTTTTGATAGAATCAGAGAAAATTTGCCGAAAAGCTCATCTGATTTTGAAGGCACAGTTAATGTTAGCGTTAACCAAACTTTAGTCAGATCAATCAATACCTCTATGACAGTTATGTTGGTTTTGGCTTGTGTTGTTATTTTTGGCGGCTCATCAATTGAATATTTTGCTTTAGCTTTATTGGTTGGTATCTTTTTTGGTACTTACAGTTCTATATTTTTGGCCTCACCTTTATTGGTTACTTGGGAAAAAATTAGCCGACGATCTGCTAAATAAAATTTCTTTTTTAACCCCGGACCGGTATATCGGCCCGGGGTTTTTGTTTTTTTAGTTTATTGCTATAATTGTTTTGTTAAATACTTTTTTGAAAATTATGTTTAAAGCTCTAAAATTCAATAAAATCCTAGACTTGCTTATCGAGATTGATTATTTGGCGATAGTTTTTTTTGTGCCGATAACTTTTGCAATTTTTTTGCCCAATGCCAATATTTTTGAGCTGAATAAAATAATTTTATTTCGGTGTCTTCTTGGCTTTTTGATGGTGTTATCTTTTGTTCGCTTTTTTTTACTCAAAAAAACCGGCAACAAAATAATTAATTTTAATTTTTTTAAACATTATTTGGCGGCGCCGGTAGCCTTTTTGGCGTTAATTGGATTTACTTTATTTTTTTCCATTGACGGGGCCACTAGTTTTTGGGGGCTTTATGATCGCCAGGAAGGTTATTTAAATTATTTATTTTATTTTTTATTTTTTATTTTAATTTTTTGGAACTTATTAAATTCTTTTCGGGAGAATGCCGTAGATTTTCAAAAAAAGATTTTTAGAATAATTTGTTCTCTATGTTTTGCCGGTGTGGTAAGTAGTGTTTATGGCATTTTGCAAATCATGGGCATCGATTTTCTGTATTGGACCGAACCGGCTTCGCTTACCGGTCGGGCAACTTCAACTTTGGGCCAGCCTAATTTTCTCGGATCATTTTTGTTGTTAGTTTTACCGCTTTCTTTTTATCTGGCCATGACGGCTAAAAATAAATATTGGCGTTGGCCGTGCTTATTATTTTCTTTTTTTAATTTAGTTTGTTTGCTGTTTACTTCCAGTCGCGGCGCCTGGGTGGCTTTAATTGTCGGCCTTGGTGTTTTGGCGTTTATTTATTTTTTGAAAAATCGTCGAATAATTTTTGAGAAAATAAATTATCGCTGGTTTATTGCCGGGCTAATAGCCGTGGTTTTGTTTTTTGGCTTGTTATTTTCTTTCGATAAATTTTTTCGAGAGCGAACGCTCGGTATGTTTGATTTTAAAAATGGCAGTGTAGCAGCGCGCGTTTATTTTTGGCGTGCCAGTTTTGATGCTATTTCAAAACAGCCGCTTTTTGGTTACGGCCTGGAGAATCAAGAAGAAATTTTGACCAAATATTATGAACCGGATTGGGGAATTTTTGCCAATGTTAATTCGCGCACCAACAGAGCGCATAATTTTATTCTAGATATTTTGCTTACTTCCGGCTTGGTCGGTTTGACGGCCTGGACAATATTATTGATTTTTGCCTTTAAAATGTTTTGGCGTGCTTGGCGCTATTCTAATAATAAAAAATTGGCCCTGGCTTTATATTTTTCTTTAATGACTTATGTTTTGTCGCTATTTTTTGGCTTTTCTTTTGTAGCCGGGAATGTTTATTTTTGGTTTGGCTTAGCCTTGCTGGCCGCTCTTGATTTTAGCAGCCGTTTAGAAAATTATTTTCAAAATAGCTTATTGCCGGTTAACAGAATTTTTTTGGGATTATTATTTTTACCAATTTTATTTTTTAGCGGTAAGATGTTTTTAAGCGATTATGAAAATTTAATCCAAGATCATTATTTTAAAAATATGCAAACCGCTTTATTGGGCGAGCGATATTTTGAAGCTTACACTCTATATAAATATATTAAAGAAGAACAAACGGGATATTTTTATTATGACGCCAGTTTTATAAAAATATTATATAATAAATTTTTTACCATAAATGATCTGTCGGTCTTAAGCGTCGGGAAAAAAATTACTTCTGAAATTTTGCACAATATTAACGGTAGTAATTATAGCCAATTGCAAACTCGTGCCTTGGCTGAGGCAATCGTTGGAAATTATTCGGCTGCCAAAAATGATTTTACTTCGCTTATCGCCTATAGTCCGAGCTTGCCGGAAAATTATATTTTTAAGGCCAAAATGTTGGCGGCATCCGGCGATTATGTTGAAGCTTTGGCGACTTATGATGTAGTTTTAAATTTAATTCCGGCCGAAAATGACAGCCGTCTGAATTGGGAGCATTTGCTGTATATTAAGAAATATAAAGCGATGATTTACGTAGCGCGCGGCGATATATATATGGCCCACAATGATTATGTGGCGGCGCGACAAAATTATAAAATGGCTCTAGGCGATGATTTTGAATTGCAATTTTACAAAAAGATTGCCGATACTTATTATTTGGAAAATAATTTGGATAAAGCGATATGGTACAATGAACGCGCTGCTTTAATTTCTCCAGATGATTATATTTGGCCTTATTCTTTGGCAATTTTATATAAAGAAAAAGGTGATAAGGTTAAGGCCTTAGAATATGCGACGCGCGCGCTTCAACTTAATACTACGGTTGAAGGAATCAATGAATTGATAAATAGTTTGAAATAATTTAATTTATGAATATTTTAATTTTAGCCTTTGTTTTTATTTTCGGCTTGCTTCTCGGCAGTTTTTTAAATTGCTTGGTTTGGCGTTTATATAAAGAAGAAAGTTTGTTGAATCGATCATATTGTCCGCATTGTCGTCATAAGATTTCTTGGTATGATAATGTGCCTTTGCTTAGTTTTTTAATTTTGCGCGGCCGCTGTCGTCATTGCCGAAAAAAAATTTCCTGGCAATATCCTATAATTGAATTTATTTGCGGCCTTTTGTTTGTTGCGGCCTTTTTACATTATTTCAATTGGTCAATTCCGACCGACATCATGATTTTGTCGGCTTGGTTTAGTAAAAATTTTTGGTTAGTTTTCTGTCGCGATTTATTGATTATTTTTATAATGGTGGCGGTTTTTATTTATGACTTACGTTGGTTTTTAATCTCAGTTAATTTAATTGTGACGGCGGCGATATTATTTTTAGCTTTTGATATTTTTTTAGGCTTTAATTATTTAAATATTATTATTGCGCTTATAATCGGTGTCGCTTTTTTTGGTGTTCAGTTTTTGGCTACGCGCGGTCGCGGTATCGGGGAGGGCGATATTTGGCTAGGCGGTTTAATGGCTTTGATATTTCCGCAATTGGACAAATTGCTTTTGGCGATTTTTTGCTCATATATTATTGGTGCGGCCGTTGGTATAATCCTAATAATTTTTAAGGGAAAAGAAATGAAGACCAAATTGCCTTTGGGCGTATTTTTGGCTTTTGGCGCCATAATTACCTCATTTTTTGGGGAAAAATTATTAAATTTGTTTTTTGCCAGATAATATAAAAAATATTTGGCAAAGCAATTGTTTTTTGTTATAATACAAGTTACGAAGACTGTCTAAAAAATTTCAAAATAATTATCTTTATGAAGGAAGAAATAATTGCCGGTTTAGATATTGGCTCAACCAATATTCGCCTGGTAATCGGGCAAAAAATTAATGATGTTAACGGAGAAGACGTACAAATTATTGGTGCGGTTTCTTCGCCGACTTCCGGCATGAGCAAGGGGTCAATTAACAGTATTGAAGATGCCACTTCCTCTATTTCGGCTTGTATTGAAAAAGCAGAAAGATTGATCGGCGTACCGCTTACCAGCACTTGGATCGGTATAAATAATCCCAAAATAAAATGTGAAAAAAGCCGCGGCGTAGTCGTGGTAAGCAAGAGCGATGGTGAAATTGATGAAATTGATGTTAGCCGAGCGATTGATGCCGCACGATCTTTGGTGGTGCCGAATAATTACGAAATTTTGCACGTTATTCCAATTAAGTTTTCCATTGATAATCAGGAAGATATAAAAGATCCAATTGGCATGAGCGGTTTGCGTTTAGAGGTTGAAACTTTAATTATTTTGGGTTTATCCAATCAAATAAAAAATTTGACTAAGGCAGTTTATCGCACCGGTTTGCAAATTGATGACGTGGCTTTATTGTCATTGTCTTCAGCCGAAGCGGTTTTGGATATTAAACAAAAAGAATTGGGCGTGGCCTTGATTAATATTGGCGCTGCCACTACCAGTTTATCGATTTTTGAAGAAGGCAATTTATTGCATACGGCAGTTTTGCCAATCGGCTCAGAGCACATTACTTCGGATATCGCGATCTGTTTGCGTTGCCCGATAAATTTAGCTGAAAGAATTAAGGTTGAATATGGCTCATCGGAACCATCAAGTTTTGCCGACGAGAGCGAAGTTGATATTTCTGATTTGCTTAAAGAAGAAAACGTTAATGACAGCATTGATTCTATTTCCAAAAAATATGTAGCGGAAATAATCGAAGCGCGCGTGGAAGAGATATTTGATAAAGTTGATGAAGAATTGCGTTTAATTGATCGTTCGGGCATGTTGCCGGCCGGCGTGGTGCTTATTGGCGGCGGTGCAAAATTGAATGGAATTGTTGAAACAGCCAAGAGAAAATTATGTTTACCGGCATCACTTGGTGAAGCTAAAAATATTAGAATTGCCATCGATAAAGCTCGTGGCTTGGAATTTTTGGGAGCTTTAGGTTTGGTGGTTTGGGGCCGTCGCGGTTCAATAAACGAAAGCAACGGTTTGTTTGCCAAAAATTTAAATCAAATGTTTGGCGGTATAAAGAAATTTTTTGGAAAGATAATTCCGCAATAATTCTGATTCTTGAGTCCGTTTCGGGCGGATGATAAATAAAAAGATATAATTAATTTATAATACTATGCCAGAAGTAAAACCAGAAGCTGAAACTTTTGCCAAAATTAAAGTCATTGGAGTTGGCGGCGCCGGCGGTAATGCTATAAATCGCATGATTGATGAAGGTATAAGAGGCGTGGAGTTTATTGCTATTAATACCGATGTTCAAGCTCTAAACAATAGTAAAGCTGATATTAAATTACATATTGGACAGACTGTAACTCGTGGTTTGGGCGCTGGAATGAACCCGGAATTGGGTCGCCAGGCAGCTGAAGAATCTCAAGCTGAAATTAAAGAAGTTTTGAAGGGAGCTGATATGATCTTTATAACTTGCGGTTTGGGTGGCGGTACCGGTAGCGGTGCTTCACCGGTGATTGCTGAAATATCCAAAGATTGCGGTGCTTTGACAATCGCGGTGGTGGCTAAACCATTTTCTTTTGAAGGCGGACAACGAAAAAAGATTGCCGAAAAAGCTTATGATGAATTGTCGGCTCGCGTTGATACAATCATCGTTGTGTCTAATGAAAAATTATTACAAGTTATCGACAGAAAAACTTCTTTTCTTGATGCTTTTAAAATCGCTGATAATATTTTACAACAAGGCGTGGCTGGAATTGCAGAAATTATTACTGTGCCGGGAATCGTTAATGCTGACTTTGCTGATGTTAAGGCAATTATGGCTAATACCGGCTCAGCTTTAATGGGTATCGGTTCAGCTAGCGGTGATAATCGAGCGCAGGAAGCAGTCCGTTTGGCGGTCAATTCTAATTTATTGGACACTGATATTAAAGGCGCCAAAGGCATTGTCTTCACAATTACCGGCGGTAACGATTTAACCATGATGGACGTTAATGAAGCGGCTAATATTATAAATTCTTTAGCTGATGAAGATGCCAGAATAATTTTTGGCGCGATTATTGATCCGAATCTTAAAGACGAATTAAAAGTAACAATTGTGGCTACCGGTTTTGATCGTAATCGTGAAAAAATTCCAGAAAACTTTTCTAAAATTAATGAATCAAACGGATCGTCTTATATCCAAAGTATATTCGGCCGCAAAGCTGAATTAGGCGGTCAAAAAGAAGAAGTAAAAAACGAAACAATAATCGAACCGATTAAACCGGCCGTGAATCAAAGTCCATCTATAAGTCTATCGTGGATGGAAAGAGATGTTAAAAAAACTGAAGAAGCTAAGCCGGTATCTTCTATTGGCAAGAGCATTAATGAAAATAAAAAGTCTTCAAAAAATGACGATGATAGCGGTGATGACGATTCGGATGTACCGGCATTTATTCGGAAGAAAATGATGTAGTTGTGGATAAGTCGCAACAGTTTTAAAACGATAAAAAAAGTATCTAAAATTACTTAAAATATAAGGTCTTTCCAGGCCTTATTTTTTTTGTTATAATATTAAATGTTCAATATGTAGTGGTCATTGTTAAATATGAGGCACTAAATATAGTTATTGCCTCTAAGTATTAAAAAATATGAAATGTCCGATTTGTTATCATGATGATACTAAGGTTTTAGACTCGCGAACCGCTTCCGACGGCTTATCAATTAGGCGCCGCCGCGAATGTTTAAAGTGCTCTTTTCGCTTTTCGACTTATGAAGAATTGGAAATTTTAGATGTTGCCGTAGTTAAGCGCGATGGTCGGCGTGAATCATATAGCCGTGATAAATTAATTTCCGGCTTGAAAAAGGCTAGTGAAAAAAGAATTGATGAAGATAAGTTTAAAAAATTAATTCATGTTATCGAGCGCGATATTCAGGCTTTAAAAAAAGGCGACGTCACTTCGCAGGATCTTGGAAAAATTGTCATGAAAAACTTAAAGAAAATTGATCAAATCGCTTACATCCGTTACGCCTCAGTCTATGAATCATTTAAAGACGTAAAAGAATTCAAGAAAGAGCTAAATCGATTGTTAAAATAAATCCATAAAAAAATAATACTGGATTCCGGACCCGCTTCGACTCAGCGAGGCGAGTCAAGTCCGGAATGACAGATGTAAAAGTATGATTACAAAAATTAGAAAAAGATCGGGTGAGATTTTTGATTTTGATCAAGCCAAGATAACCAAGGCTATTTTGAAGGCGGCCGAAGCTTGCGGCTTTGAAAACTTTGATGAAAAAGCGCAAAAATATTCTGACGAAACCGTAAAAGTTTTGGCACAAAAATTTCATTCCAACAGCATTCCGGCCGTTGAAGAAATTCAGGATATTGTGGAGGAAGTTCTAATTAGTAATCATGAAATAAATTTAGTTAAATCTTATATTTTGTATCGGGAACAGCATCGTCAAATACGCAGCATCAATCAAGATACTTCCGATGAAAAATTAATGGAGGATTATTTGGGACAGGCTGATTGGCGTTTGAAGGAAAATAGCAACATGAGTTTTTCTGTTCAAGGTTTAAATAATTATTTGGCTTCAGCAATTTCCGCTCGTTATTGGTTAAATAAGCTTTATCCGGAAAATATTAGAAACGCGCATATTAAGGGTGATTTTCATATTCATGACTTAGGTTTATTGGCGCCTTATTGCTGCGGTTGGGATTTGAAAGATTTATTAACTCGCGGTTTTGGCGGTGTTAAAGAAAAAATCCAAAGTAAAGCGCCAAAACATTTCCGCACCGCTTTGGGTCAAATTGTAAATTTCTTTTACACTATGCAAGGCGAAGCGGCTGGCGCTCAAGCTTTTGCTAACTTCGACACTTACTTAGCTCCGTTTATTCGTTATGACGGTCTTGGTTTTCGTGAAGTTAAACAATGTTTACAGGAATTTGTTTTTAATGTGAATGTTCCGACTCGTGTTGGCTTCCAAACTCCGTTCACTAATGTCACCATGGATGTTACGCCGTCAAAAATGATTGGCGAAGAAAATGTGGTTGTCGGCGGAAAAATTATGCCGGAAAAATATAAAGAATTTCAAGATGAAATGGACATGTTTAATCGCGCTTTTGCCGAAGTGATGTTGGAGGGTGATTCCACCGGTCGGGTTTTTTCTTTTCCAATTCCAACTTATAATATTGATAAAAATTTTGACTGGGAAAGACCATGCTTGCGTCCGATGTGGGAGATGACCGCCAAATATGGCGTGCCATATTTTTCTAACTTCGTTAATTCTGATATGGACAGAGATGATGCTCGTTCTATGTGTTGTCGCTTGCGTCTTGATAATCGTGAATTGCGTAAACGCGGTGGCGGTTTGTTCGGTGCCAATCCGCTTACCGGTAGCTTGGGCGTAGTAACTATTAATTTGGCTCGCATCGGTTATTTAGCAACCAGCAAAGATGATTTCAAAAAAAGAGTTGCTGACTTGATGGATTTAGCCAAAGAAAGTTTGGAAATTAAACGCAAAGTTATTGAAAAATTTACTGATGCCGGCCTATATCCTTATTCTAAACATTATTTGGATAATATTTATGCTCGCTTCCAGTCTTATTGGAAAAACCATTTTAATACCATTGGCATTAATGGTATGAATGAAGCCCTGCTTAATTTATTAGGAAAAGATATTACCGATCCGGAGGCACATGCTTTTGCTGCTGAAGTTTTATTGTTCATGCGCGAACACTTGATGGATTATCAGAATGAAACTAATAATCTTTACAATCTTGAAGCCTCTCCGGCTGAAGGCGCTACTTATCGTTTTGCCAAGAAAGATAAAGAAACTTATCCTGATATAATTTTTGCCAATAACGAGGCAGTGCGAAATAACAATGCCGATCCTTATTATACCAATTCGACTCATTTGCCAGTTAGTTTTACCGATGATTTATTTACCGCGCTTGATTTGCAAGATGATTTACAGACAAAATATACCGGCGGTACGGTTTTACATGGCTATATCGGAGAAAAAATTGATAGTCCGGAAGCGGTAAAAAGTTTGGTTAAAACTATTGTTAATAACTATAAGTTGCCATACTTTACAATTACCCCGACTTTCTCAGTTTGTCCGATTCATGGTTATTTGGCCGGTGAATATAAATATTGTCCGAAATGCGATGAGGAACATGGATATCATGAGGGCGACGAAGAAGTTGATGTTGATGATGAGATTGCAGAATAACTTGCCTATAGATTTTTTTAAATATATAATATATAATAATAATTGAATTGATAGCTAGGATTAATTAATGCTATCTACCAATTTGAAATTAAAAATATGGCCCCAAATGAAGTTGCAAGAACTGAATGCATCGTTTACAGTCGTGTAAATGGCTGGTTAGTTCCAATTCACGCCTTTAACAAAGGGCGCGCAGCCGAATGGAAAGATCGCAAATTTTTTAAGATTGGCGAAGGCTGTGATTGTTAATCGTTTGTTAAATGGTAATCGGCGGCTTAGAAAAGTTAACTCTGATTGATTTTCCCGGAAAGGTAGCGGCGGTTGTTTTTGTTCAAAGCTGTAATTTTCGATGCCATTTTTGTTACAACCCATTGCTTGTCTGGCCCGAAAACAGGGATACAGATAAGGGAAGAAATATAGGAAGTCATCCACAGAATCAGGTGAAGATTAATTCTTCTTCTGCTTATGTGGATGACTTTTTTAATTTTTTAGAGAGTCGCAAAGGAAAATTGGATGCCGTGGTTATCACTGGTGGTGAGCCGACAATTTATGACGATTTACCGGAATTTATAAAAAGTATCAGGGCTATGGGTTATTCTATTAAATTGGACACCAATGGCACGAACCCGGCAATGGTCGAAAAATGTTTAAAAGAAAATCTAATTGATTATTTGGCGATGGACTTAAAAGCGCCTTTAGATAAATATAAAGAAACCGTGGGGGTTGATGTTGGTATAGCCAAAATAAAAGAATCAATAAATATTATTATGAATAGCGGTGTTCCATATGAATTTCGCACTACAGTTGTTCCGGGATTATTAAAACCGGAAGATATTAAATTAATGGGAGAATCAATATCGGGCGCGGATAAATGGTATTTGCAAAAGTTTAAATCCAATACGGATTTGGTCAATAAAAATTTTCAAGGCGCCAAAGCTTATACCGATAAAGATATGGCAGAAATGGCGGAGATTGGTAAAAAGTATGTAAAAATGTGCGCTTGGCGCTAGTTTGTGCTATAATCGATTTAGTATTATTCGTTTTATAATTATTATATGTCTGATATAACTTTTTTTGCTCAAACAACCTTCCGCAATCAAATGCGTAAATTTGGTATTAAAACTGATGACCGTCGGCGCCATATGTATTTGATTGGAAAAACCGGTATGGGAAAATCAACAATCTTGGAAAACATGATTATTGATGATATTTTGGCCGGACATGGCGTCGGGGTGGTTGATCCACACGGCGATTTGGCAGAAAAAATTATTAAATTTGTTCCGGAAGAACGTATTAAAGATGTCGTTTATTTTAATCCTTCCGATATTGAATATCCGATTGCTTTTAACGTGGTGGAACAAGTTGAGCCGCATTTACGCCACTTAGTCGCCTCCGGTTTAATTGGTGTTTTTCAAAAATTATGGGCTGATTCCTGGGGACCACGTTTGGAATATATTTTGCGTAATGCGATTTTGGCGATTATGGATTCTCCAGGTTCAACTTTAATGGGAGTCGTGCGTATTTTATCCGATAAAAATTTCCGTAAAAAAGTGGTGTCCAACGTTAAGGATCCGGTGGTTAAAGCTTTTTGGGAAAAAGAATTTGCCTCATACGCTGATAAATTTGCTTCTGAAGCGGTATCCCCGATTCAAAATAAAGTTGGTCAATTTTTGTCCACCTCTTTTATGCGTAATATCATCGGCCAAACTGAATCGTCGCTTGATATGCGCAAGATAATGGATCAAAATAAAATTTTAATCATGAATCTTAGTAAAGGGCGTATTGGAGAAGATAACTCGGCGTTATTAGGAGCGATGATGATCACCAAGATTCAAATGGCGGCTATGAGCCGCGTTGATATGGAAGAAAAAGATCGCCGAGATTTTTATTTATATATTGATGAATTTCAAAATTTCTCGACCGATTCTTTCGCCAATATTTTGTCAGAAGCTCGTAAATATCGTTTGTGCTTGATTATGGCACATCAATATATTGAACAATTAACCGATACGGTTAAGGCGGCAGTTTTTGGCAACGTCGGTACTATGATTGTTTTTCGTGTCGGCGCAACAGATGCCGAAGAATTGGTAAAAGAGTTTACTCCGATTTTTACCGAAGAAGATATTGTTAATTTGCCAAAATATGAAATGTATTTGAAATTAATGATCGACGGCATATCCTCTGATCCGTTTTCAGCGCGTGGTTTGCCGCCGCTCGGCGAAGATCAAAAAACAGGTAATGAAAGTAAAGTGATCGCTTACACACGCGAACATTATGCAGCCAATAAAGAGGAGGTAGAAGAAAGAATTTTAAGATGGCATGATGAGCAAGAAGATGCTCCGCGCCTTAAAGATGTTGTGCCGTCCGATAGCCGTTATGCCGAAGAGATTGCTGAAGAGATAAAAAAAGAAAAACGCGAAAATCGACCGCAGAGGGAATCTTTAAATTCTGCCCCGGCACCGCATCGACCATTGGTAAGCAATACTCCGCGAGAAGAAGCGCCGGGCTTTGACGTTATTTGTCATAATTGCGGCCGCCATACTAAAATCTCTTTTCAACCCGATGGCGTGCGTCCGGTTTATTGCAAAGAATGTTTGGAAAAAATTAGACAGCAAAAAGATGCGGCCGTCAAAAATCGCCAAGTCGCCAAACAACAAGAACTAGCTGATTTAAAGCCGGTGGTTAATAGAGCTCCAATTAATAAGCCGGCAGTCAATGTGCCGGTTAAACCAGTAATTAATGAAGTTAAAAATGAAGTTGCCGCGCCGGTTAAAACTTTGTCCTTAAACGATTTATTGAATTTTAAACCGGTTGACTTTAAGGGGCGCGAAATGGAAATTCCTAAAGCTAGAAAAAATGATGATATTGACAATATCGACGAGGATGATAATAATGGCGGACAAGAAATACAAGAAGGTGAAGAAGTAAAATTTTAGTTTTTTTATACAACGATGAATTATCTTAAAATCGGTAAAGCGCCAGAGATAGAAAACAAAAGAGATCGCCGCATATATCGGGCCTTAGAAATATTGCCTGGTTTTTTGTCTGTTGGCACAATATTATTTCTGCTGATTTTATCTTATGTTAATCCGGTAGTGGCAGCTTTTGTCATTATCGCTTTTAATGTTTATTACTTGCTTTTGGTTATTTTTTTGGCGATTTATTTATTGGTCGGCTTTAAAGATTTGAAACAAAACAAAAAAATTAATTGGAAGGAAAAATGTTTAAATTTAAAAACCAGTGATGAACGCGCGGGTGTTGAAAACGTTGAAACTTTGCCGCTTTGCCGCCGTGGGTTTTCCTGGTCGGATATAATTCAATTGGTTATTTTGCCGACTTATAATGAAGATCTTAAGATTATTCAGACGGCAATCCAGTCATTAATCGATGACGCTTATCCTCTTGATAAATTAATTGTTGTTTTGGCGGTGGAAGAACGCGCCGGGGCTGATGCTATTAAAAGAGCGGAAGCAATCAAAACTGAATTTGGTTCACGCTTCAGAAATTTTATCTATGTGGTTCACCCCGATGGTTTACTTGGAGAATTAAAAGGTAAGGGCGCCAACCAGGCTTATGCGGGAAAAGTTGTTAAGGAAAAAATTATTGATGCCGAGGGTCTCGATTATAATAAAATTTTAGTGAGCGTTTTTGATATTGATACAGTTTTAGTTCCCGGTTATTTCTATCGTTTAACCCATGCTTTTTTAACCGTGCCAAACCCTTATCGTGCCAGTTATCAACCGGTGCCTTTATATCATAATAATATTTGGCAAGCGCCATTTTTTGCGCGCGTGGCGTCATCATCTAATAGTTTCTGGCAAATAATGCAACAAATTCGCCCGGAAAAACTTTCAACTTATTCTTCACATTCCATGACTTTTAAGGCTTTGGCGGATATTGGTTTTTGGTCACCTAATATGGTTTCGGAAGATTCCCGCATATTTTTTAACTGCCTCTTGTTTTATAACGGTGACTATCGCGTTGAGCCATTGCACTATCCGATATTGATGGATACCACTATGGATATAAATTTGAAGCACACTGTTAGAACTTTATACAAACAACAGCGTCGCTGGGCTTGGGGTTGTGAAAATGTGCCTTATGTTATTTTTAATACGGCTAAGCGCTGGAAAACTATTGATCGAAAAAATATGATGCGCCATATTTTGGTGCAGGTTTATGGTTTTCATTCTTGGGCGACAACTGCCTTGATTCTTTGCGGTGTCGGTTGGATGCCGATGATTTTGGGTGGAGATCGTTTTAATTCTTCGGTGTTGGCAGGAAATTTACCAACAATAACTACCGTGTTAATGGATTTTGCGATGATTGGTCTGATACAGTCAGCAGTGATTTCAGCTCTGCTTTTACCGCCGCGTCCAAAAAATGTAAGTTTCTGGAAAAATGTTCTATTAATCGTGGAATGGTTGTTCGTGCCAGCATCAATTATTATTTTCGGAGCCATACCTTGTTTTGATGCACAGGTTCGTTTGATGCTAGGAAAGTATATGGGATTTTTTGTTACGCCAAAAAGCCGATAAAATAATTTATTTAAAATCCCTTGTTTTTTCGGCCTTTTAAAACCCTTGACACTGTTTTAAAAATACTATATAATTCTTTTTAGTTAAAAACATGAAAAAAAGTATGCAGAAAACTTTTGTTTTGTCTTCAAAAATAAGCGGCTGATAACTCGTTAATTTTGAGTTCCACAGACCGCTTGAGAGCGGTTTTTTGTTTGCCATTTCACATCATTAGATAGCATCATTTCAAACATTAATTTATTTAGTGTTTGGAAATACTGATATTTAAAGATTGAACATTAATAAATAAATATTATAAAATCATTTTATAGACAACCGAATGATTTTATAACCAAAAATATTTTTAGAATTTCATTACGTTTTATTTTGCAATTTCTCGTAATGAAATTAGAAGGACACATTTATTATCCGCCCGCGAGCGGATGAAATCAAAAATGTGAGAGAATCTCAATAAGAGTATATGATGAATGCCTTGACATAATAAGACGATGAAGGACGTAGCAGCCTGCGATAAGCTTCGGTGAGGTGGCAAGCAACCTTTGATCCGGAGATTTCCGAATGGGGAAACCTATCTTGGTGTAGCCAAGATATCCTGCCTTAGGGTAGGATGAACACCCGGCGAACTGAAACATCTTAGTAGCTGGAGGAAGAGAGAAAAATATTTATTCCCTGAGTAGTGGCGAGCGAAACGGGAAGAGTCTAAACTTTTTAAACTGCGTGTAGTAAGTTTTACTTTTGTGAAATGAATTACATAGAAGGATTTGGGTCCATATGTTTAGGGAGTGTTGTAAGGTTGTAATGCTAGTATCCCAAAAAAACTAGGCAGAGTCAAAAATGGTAAACTTAATCAAAGCGAGCTGGAAAGCTCTACGATACAGGGTGATAGTCCCGTAGATGAAAAGTTTGCCACTCTGTGGTTACAATTCTTAAGTAGGGCGGAACTCGTGAAATTCCGCTTGAAGCCACGTCGACTATGACGTAAAACTAAATACTTATTATGATCGATAGTGAACTAGTACCGTGAGGGAAAGGTGAAAAGCATCCCGATGAGGGAGGTGAAATAGTACCTGAAATCATATACTTACAAGGAATCGGAGCCCCGCAAGGGGTGACGGTGTGCCTATTGAAGAATGAGCCAACGAGTTTGTTCAATGTGGCTTACATAATCTCCTATGGAGAGCATGTGCAGTGAAAGCGAGGGTTAATAGCCCGTTTCAGTTATCTTGTCAGGGTAAGACTCTTCTTACTTTGACACGATAATTGATGTGTCGCATTGACAAGACCCGAAGCCGGGTGATCTAACCATGGCCAGGTTGAACTTTATCGAAAGATGAAGGGAGGACCGAACCCATGAGCCGTGCAACACTCTGGGATGAGTTGTGGTTAGCGGTGAAATTCCAATCGAACTCGGCGATAGCTGGTTCTCCTCGAAATAGCTTTTGGGCTAGCCTTGGATGTTTATCATAGGGGGTAGAGCACTGAATGAGAATTGGTCGCAAGATACAATTTTTAATCAAACTCCGAATACTTATGAATATAATCCAGGAGTCAGACTACGGGGGCTAAGCTCCGTGGTCAAAAGGGAAACAGCCCAGATCGCAATTTAAGGTCCCAAAATATATACTAAGTGTAAAAGGTGGTGTTGTGACTACGACAGTTAGGATGTTGGCTTAGAAGCAGCCATCATTTAAAGAAAGCGTAATAGCTCACTAATCAAGTTGTTTCGCGCCGAAAATTTACCGGGGCTAAGTATATTACCGAAAATGCGGATTAACAAATTTATTTGTTAGTGGTAGAGGAGTATTCTATTCAGCGCTGAAGTCAAGTCGTCAGGCTTGGTGGAGCGGATAGAAGTAAGAATGTTGGCATGAGTAGCAAGAAGGCAGGCGAAAATCCTGCCCACCGAAAGTCTAAGGTTTCCTGGGCAACGAGAATCGACCCAGGGTTAGTCGGTCCTAAGGCATAGCTAGTGTAGTGCTAGTGAAGTCGATGGCCAAGCTGGTTAATATTCCAGCACTACTGTTGTTTTCCGATGGAGGGACGCAGTTTCGAAGTTTGAGCGTTCTATGGTATGGACGTTAATTGCCTCAAGTGGGGCTCCAGGCAAATCCGGAGCCAACTACCACAAGGGGTCGTTAAGAGATGAAGCCGCAAGGCGGAGTCGATTCAAGTGGAGGAATTGTCAAGAAAATCTTCTAGGGCTAAGGCAATAGTAACCGTACTAAAACCGACACAGGTAGACGAGGCGAGAAGCCTAAGGTGTATGAGAGAACCTTCGTTAAGGAACTCGGCAAAAAATCGGCCGTAAGTTTGCAATAAGGCCTGCCCTGAGTAATCAGGGCCGCAGCTAAAGAGCTCAAGGGACTGTTTACCAAAAACACAGCTCTCTGCTAACTCGCAAGAGGATGTATAGAGGGTGATGCCTGGCCAGTATCCGAACGTCAAGAGGAGAGGTTAGCCGCAAGGCGAAGCTTTGAATCCAAGCGCGGATGAACGCCGGCGATAACTATAATCGTCCTAAGGTAGCGAAATTCCTTGTCGTGTAAGTTACGACCCGCACGAATGGCTTAACCACTTGAGCACTGTCTCAACGAAGGACTCAGTGAAATTGCAATACGAGTAAAGATGCTCGTTAACCACAGTTGGACGAAAAGACCCCGTGAAGCTTTACTATAGCTTGATATTGAATTAGGGGCATGCATG
>Ga0265297_10003849_pt1 | contig 25964 bp, 38 predicted proteins | sample Munlanlwell13791_FD_192502 | JGI IMG/M metagenome (GOLD analysis project Ga0265297, IMG submission 192502) | Leachate microbial communities from a municipal landfill in Southern Ontario, Canada - Leachate well 137-91 | ecosystem: Engineered > Solid waste > Landfill > Unclassified | place...
CGTCCCATATAACCTCCCGATTAAAAAAGTTAATATTCATTTATGTATGTAAGATTTTGAATCTAGCATATTAATAGAAGAATCTATTAATCCTTTAGTATATCCTCTATTATACAATAGTTTATGTCTTCTTTCACAACAATCTTTTTTAGGATCCATTCTTGTCTTACATTCTTTTTTGTGAATTCTCCCTTCACAAACTACACAAGTCATCCAATTATTTAAATTTTTACAATTACAGTGTTTCATTAATTTTTTATTAAATTAAATTTTTCAAAATCTTTTTTACTAATGCTAAAATCATAACAAAGTCCTTTTAAATAAACTCTATTCCCTTCTATTTTAATTACCTCACCTTCTGTTTGTATAGAATCAGTTCCTCTTTCAGTAGTAATTAAAACAGGTTTTTCTGATTTAAATAATTTTCTTTTTTTCACTTTACTTCCTCCCTCTGTTTGTAATAACTTATTTTATTTACAACAATAATATAATACAGTTATTACAATAATCCAAATTATTTTTACAAAAAAGTTACAATAATTTTCTTTGAATTTGCTATAAAAATAAAGATTTTAGTTTAAATTTTAACGGAAATTCCAATTATCTGATTTAGAGCTTGACATTACATCGTAAGGGTGTATCGATTCCTCATTTTGTACTTTCAAACTCCAGGCAAGTATTTTCTCTTCTTTTTGTAAAGCTATTTGAACATCTCTTGCTATATCCTCTGAAAATTTAGCGTTATTGTATCCTCTTTCTGTAACAAATTTTTCATCAGGTCTTTTTAATATTGGATATGTTGGAGCAGATGCTTGTTCTTCTATTAAAGGTACAACATCTTCAATCCACATTGTATTTTCCGGATCTAATAAAATTTCTGCCTTAATGAGAGAACGTTGATTATGTGCTCCCATTCCCATCTGTTTTGCAAAAATAGGATGCTTTCCAAAACCTGATAAATAATCTTCCAAATCTTCCTCTTCTTGACCTAATCTAAATCCTTGAAAATCGTCAATATTTAAATTTTCTAACAAACTCATCTCTCTACTACAAGGACAGACTGAAGCAGCTACTACATTTACTTCTAATATAAAATAAGTATCTCCGTTCTTTTTAATTCCTGTCATTGCACATGTATAGGCCATAGGAGCAATTTTTTTACTAACAGGAGCTTCTTTATTTATAAAATAATCAAATTCAAATCTTGCCTATACATCTCTACTACCTAATCTTTTTTGCATTTCAATTAATAAATCAGGTAAAGTTTTTGAAGAAAGTAAATTATGTGTATCACCAAAATTTACTAATACTTCACTAAATCTGCTTAAGTTATGGCCTTTTGCTTCTTGAGGTAAATTAGCAAATAATTTCACTTTTGCTGAAATATTAGATGCTGTTCCATCTTTACGGAGAACAGTAGTAGGAAATTTTACATTTGTTAATCCTACTCTTTCTAAACTAATTCCTCTCGTATCAAGTCTGTTTTGTACATCAGGTAAACTCATTTTATCTCCTTATTAAATTCAGAATAAATTTCTAATAATTGTTTATCTTTTAATTCTTCATGATACTTAATCCAACTACATACTACTATCCATTTATGTTTTAAGTCTATAGTTTTTAACTTAATTAAACCTTTTAAAATATTATCTACTACTTTATTTCCTAAATTATTCTTTGATTCTTGTACTAATATTTTTCTATTTTGTAATTTATTTAAATCATAATTATTAGGTATATTAAAATTATTAGTAACTAACTTATAAGCTTCATTTTCTGTTACCTCTTCTAACAAAGCTACAAATTGATATATATTACCTCCTTTTCCACAACTAAAACAATTGAACAATCCTGTTTCAGAATTTATCCTTGCATTACCGTAATTATTATCATTATGAAAAGGGCAGAGAATGTTAATTTCAGAACTGTATCTATCTTCTTTGTAATCAATATTGTATCTATTTAATATTTCTATTATGTTAAAATTCATGCTTTTTCCTTTTTTGTAAGGCTAAAGTATTTCTTTCCCAAAATACTCCATCTTCATATCCTTGAATAACTTTATTACTTTCAGCCATTTCTAATCTCTTCTCTGTTAAACAACAATATGTTAAATCTTGTTCTACACCTATATAATTTCTACTTAGTTTTTTAGCAACTACAGAAGTAGTACCTGAACCTAAAAAAGGGTCAAGTACAACATCTCCCTCATCAGAACTTGCAAGAATTATTTTAGCTAATAACTTTTCAGGTTTCTGCGTAGGGTGATCTGTATTTTCTGACATTGACCAATATGGAACAGATAAATCAGTCCAAATATTAGAAGGATAAGTTAGCCTAAAATTACCGTCTTTAGTTTCTTCCCAATCTTTTGGTTTTCCATCAACTTTATATGGAGCAATCACTTTTCGTTTTTCTTTTACTCTATCTACATAAAATTTATAATCACTTGATTTCTTAAAAAACCAAATATCTTCAGAAGAATTTTTCCAATTTGATAATGCCCCCCTTCCTTTTTCTCTTTGCCATGTTATTCTATTAAGTAAATTAAAATATTTAGATCCTATTAAATGAATAGAAGTAGACGAATAATAATCCCCACAAATATAAATAGAAGCATTTTCTTTTAGAACTCTTATTAATTTACTTATCCAAGATTCTATATATTTAGAATAATCCTCGATTGACATCTTATTAAATTTATTACCATTAAACTTTTTGTCCAAATTATAAGGAGGATCAATAAAAAGAAGATCTACAAAATTATCAGGTAAAAAATTAATAACTTCAAAAAAATTTTGATTAATAGTTTTATTAAGTATTTCCTTTTCCTTAACTAAAGAATCCAAATTAATAAGTTTTGATTGATAATACTTAATTTCTTCTTCATTTAGAGTTATTGTTTTATTTCTTAAAGACCTCATTGTTCATATCCAGGATAAATTACTTTTCTATCTCCTACGTAACAAAATGGAGCATTAGCAAATGTGGTAAAAGTTACATTTTTCTGACCATATCTATTTTTACGAATAGTCCAGTGTAATTGATTAGTAGCAGCATCAATTCCATTTACATCTTGATGTAAGAATACTATAACATGAAAAGGATTAGTTACATAATGAGATTCAGATATATTTTCCAAATCTCTTTTTTCGCCATCTTTAATCTTTTTACCTTCTCTATTTAACTGCATACTTGTAATTATTCTAATTCCGTAAGACCTTGCAATTACTCTTAATTCAGAACCTAGTTGTTTGAATTTATTAGAAGTTCCATCATAAGAACTAACAGGTTCCATTTCATTTAAATAATCAATAATCACTACTTCTGGATATTTTCCTGTTTTTGCAAAGTATAATTCTAATTCTTTTATTACATCTGCTGAAGTTGCTTTATCTGGAATATCCACAATATAAAGAGGATATTTTTGATCTCTTATATCCATTAATTTTTCTCTATAAGTAGATCTCGTAATGTTTAATTTGCCTGATATTATATCACTAAATTCTAATAACGAATGTCTAGAATCTATCATCATTTGGTAATCTCTTTGATCTCCAGAACCTGGAACTTCTAAAGTCAGTACCATCGTATCTTTCTTTTCAATAAAAGCAAAATTATAAGCAAGTGATAATTTTGTAAGAGTTTTGTAGTCTCCAGTGCTCGCAACTATTAACATCATGTGAGATTTCCTCAAACCTCCTTTAGTATACATATCTAAATCTGATATATGGAAAGGTATTTGAGTGTTTGTAATTAATTTAGCTTCTACATCCTTATAATGCAACCATCTTTCTACAGCAGAATCATATATAAATTCTCTCGAATTATTTCCTATAGCTAAAGGATTCATTAATTCAGAAAGGGTGGCTATTTTATCTCTAATTATATCTGAAACTTTTTTATTTTCTAATTCATTAGGTAATTTTAGTGCAATATCATATACCCTACGAGCACAGTACATATCAAATAAATCTTTGACTTTAATATTAATTTCTTGAATATTAACATCAATACTAAGTAATTCTGTAACAAATAATTTAACATCATTATCTTCAGTTTTATCAATTACAGTATTAGAAGTAGGGAAAGAAGAATATGGAGGTTTTAGAATCTTTTTAAATTCTTTATAAGCTTTTTGATGTAAGGTTTCATTAAACCAAATTTCAGGAACATCCTTCCAAAACTCAGGTCCTTTAAGACATGCAGCAAGTATATATTTTTCTATATCAGAATCTTGAAATTTAACTAAACTCATAAATTATTCTTGTGATAATCTTTTTGCAACATCTATCGCATATTTTGCTAAGTATCCATTAGTAAAAGTACATTCATCTGAATTAGGTCCTGTAGAATTTAATACACATCTTTCAACAGTTCCGGTAGGTACATAATCTCTCATCAATTCATATAAAAAAGAAACTAATTTGTCTTTGCTTTTAATAGTTCCTGATCTTTTTCTCAATTCTTTTACAGCATTAATCTCAAAACTGCTTCTTTCACTCATCTTTTACCCAATTATTTGTTTTAAGTTTTCATCTTGTCTACGAAATGAATTACCTACTAAAATCACATCTACTAACTCTTCAAATCTATCAACTATATTACTTGCGTGAATATTTGAGTCTTTCAAAGCTTTTTTAGACATATTGGAATTTATAATTAAAGCTTTTTTGTTATCATATAAGGATCTAAAAAAATCATTTACTAAAGATCCTAAAAAAGAGGTTGGTTGTTCTATTTTATAATCTTTTTCTATTTCTTCTATAACCAATAATTCCACATCATTTTTTATCCAATCAATTCTATTTCTATTTTCTTCTAATTTTATATTATACAGAATTTCTGTTAAATACGACATACTGATAGCATAACAGATAATCTCTTGTTTAATACCTTCTTTAAGTATATAATAACTTAATGCTGTTTTAGCTAACCCGTGAGCTCCTTGAATATATAAACCTACTCCTTTATCTACCATTTCTTTTATTTTATCAGTATATCCTTTTATAATTTTAAGAGGTATTTTGTTATTCTCTGAATATTCTTTAGTAAGATTCCTTAAATCAAAATCCCAATACTTTTTAGGAATATTTGATTGTAATAATCTTAATCTCTTTTCAAATTCATCTACACAATTACAATTTATAAATACATTATCTTTTAATACAGCACCTTTACCTTCACACTTATTTTTACATACTTTACCTATAATAGAATTTTTAAGAGTTTCTATTTCTTCAGAAGTAACTAAAAAGGATTGTCTTGTAAGGGTCATGCTTTATATAATTCTTCTATACTATGTATAGTACTATTTAATAACTTAACTTTCTCAACAAATTCATCAACAGGAGCTTTTGTAGGATCTTCTATTTTAGTTGCAGCAATTATACAATCTGCAATTATTAAAGATAATTTATCCTTATTTTGAGATATTTTCATCTCTTTTGACATTTCCTTACTCACTTCAATCTCCTAACTTCTTAAATAAATCACTAGAATATAATTGATTCCTTAATTGTTCAAATTCAGTATTAGAACAACTTCTATTTTTTAATAACTTATTCGTAACATAATAAACTTTCTCGCTCGTTATTGCACCAAATGTGGGAACATAGTTAGCTTGTGTAAAAAATACATTAAATACATTGTCTATAAAAGTCTTGTACCTTATATTATCTAAATGTAATTTACTTCTAAACCCTTTCATCCTTGACATCATTCCTACCCAAGCATCTATCGGAATATCGAAAGAATGGGTAGTTAAATCTTTGTAACGATTAGAAAAATAAATCAAATGATCTTTATTAGACCAATCATTTATTTCTTTTTTAGGAAAACGTTGAGGTACTACTGAAACTTTGATAAGCATGTGAAATATTTAGCTCTTATAATGAGTAAAATCAAGAAAATAATTCTTCAATGTTTTTCTTGCTAACGTCTCTAATCTCTACTACAAATTCTGGTTCTGATGTATATAGTTTTAATCTTTTATTCGAATGTTTTTTTAAATACTTGCATTGGTGTATGAAATCAATAATACCAATTGTTGTTTTTGATTCATGTGCGGTAATAGAACGCATACGTTGAAAAGTACTAATATTACTTAATCCTCCAGCAAGGTTAATTGTGTAATCCAAAGAAAAAATATCTAAACCCTCTTCGAATAATGTAGAAACCAAACATATAATTTTTTTATCTGTTAAATCTTTTATTATCCTCTGCCTTTTTTCCGTAGTATCACTTCCTGTCAAATATTCACAACCTAATTTCTTCGCTAAATCTTTACTGTGTTGAACATATTCTGTTTGAATTACAACAGATTTTCCCATTTCATTTAATTTTTTTACTAATCCTTGTATTAAATTACTTAAAAATTCATTTTTTACAACAGCTTCTGTATAAATAGCTCTATATGTACCTTCTAAATTCGTTTTAGGTAATTTATACATATAAATGTAAGGTCTCATTAAAAAATTAGTTTTTACTAATTCTGAATATGAAATCTGATAGATTACAGGTCCTATAACTTCTTCTACTAAAATAGAATCAGCTCTATCAGAAAATGGAGTAGCTGAAAGTCCTATTTTCATAGTAGCATTAATTGATTTATCTAGAATAAATTTACTAGTATCCGATGAAAGATGATGGCAATTACTTACTAAAAAGCCGTTAGCAAAATAATTATGATTATCTTCTACCTCTAAATCATAAACCTCTACTGTTTTTCTAAAACTTGATTTAATATATCCTTTTTCCGTAAATGGTACATTATGATTATATAAAAACTTAAATACTTCTAACTTAACTTTTTCTTTATAAGCATTCATTAATGGTTCTATTTCTTCTTTTTTATGCCAATATTCGAAATCCATAACTTCAATTACTTTCTTTTCTGAAAAACATGTAAAATCAGGTATCTTTTTTTTCTTTTTTCCGTTTAACAATATAGATATAGCAAAAGGATTATTTTTATTATAAAATCCATTTCCCGTATACACTAATCCTTCTATTCTAAAATCTTCTATTCTTTTTTCAGGTTTTGTCATCTTTCCTTTAAACTTAGGAGCATTTTTAAATCTAATAATTTGCTCTAATTGTTTTTCTTCAGGAAGATCTTTAAATAATTTTTTATGCGTATCACTTATTTTTTTCTTTGTACCTGGATATCTATTTACAGGATTATCTTTACCTCTTCTTCTCTTTCCCATTTCTTTTAAACTTTTATTCCAAATTCCTCTTTCATTTCTCTCTTTTACCATTTTTTCATAATCTGTATTTTTAATTGCATTTTTTTTCTTTTCTATACCTTCTTTAGTATGTTTAAAATAAAAATGATTCTTATAAGCACCGGAACTTCCAAATTCTCTTTCACAAACTTCACATATAATATCCTTTCTTTTTTTAAAAAGCATAGATGCTTTTGGTAACACCTTCAATGTATCAAATATAGTTAATTCATTTGCAGGAATCATTCCTCTGTTTTGAGTCCAAAATTTATGGTTTGATGTACATTTTACCAAAGTTTCTTTTTCACTTATAATTGTTTTTACAAAAAACATATCAGATTTATCTGCTTCCTTTTTTATCCTTCTCAAGATCTTTTTTCTTTCTAACTCTCCAGTAACTTCATTATAAGATAATACATGTGTTATAGCGGGGCTATTATATATTTCTTTTATAGATGCTTGAGTATTTTCATCTATATGAATTAATGTTCCTCCTGGAAAACACTCATCTGGAAACACTGCTCTAGCATCTCTAATTAAATTTTTTACTTCAACTTTATTTATAACATCTTTCTCTTCTGTCAATCCTTTTTCTTTATATTTTTTATTGTAAGCAGAAAATGCAGATTGTATAGTGACAATATTTATATCACCAATTTCACATACTCCATCACAAATAAATCCCAAAGATTTATCTATAAAATTCTGTTTAAATACTTCTAAAGTTTGATATGCTAAATCTTTACTCCTTACAAAGAAATTAACAGGAAATTGATTTTCATTATCAATAATAGCTGTTGCAATAAGTGTCTTGCCGCTACGCGGAGGAGCTTGAATAATACCTATTCTTTTTTCTAAAGCTGTTAGTATTGCTTCTTTTTGATAATCTCTTAATGTTACTTTCTCTCCTTTAGCGTTTTTGTATTTATCTGTTTTTAATTCTTTAATATTACTATCAGGAAAATCAATTACATTTATATCACATTCAGATTCTTGTAATAAATTCACAACCCTTGTTAATAATCCTACTCTAAATCTCTTAGTATTTGCCTTATACAGCCGGCTATAACCATCCCAAATTCCGTTTTGATACTTTGGTGAAAAGAAATAACCATCAGGTCTATAAGCAAGTTTATTGTGTAAATACTCATGTAATTCTTGAGAGTTCTCTGAAATTATTCGGCACCAAACCGGAGAAAATTCAATAGTTACTTTTTCATTAAAAATAGGAATAGTTATTTCTTCAACCATTTAATCTCAATTTTATAATCTTTTAATTTTTCAAAGGTATTTCTCATATATTCTTCTCGTTTTTTTACCTCTTTTAAAAAATCTTCCTTACCATACCACCATCCGTCTACTAAAATTCTTTTATTTTCTCCTCTATTTTCTAATTTCTGCCATGCTTTATATGCTTCTTCTTCCGTTTCAAATACAAAAGTATGTTCTATCATATATTCAGGAGATACATATGCAATAGTCTTAAATCCAAACAATTTAATTATAAATAAATACTTAACTCTTTCCCAATTTTCATGATACCAACCAAAAGTTAACCAATTTAAAAACATGTATCTGTACATCTCTATATCCCATCGTAACTTTTTCCAAAATGGAATTGTCTTTTGCATAAAATCTTCAAAACTCTCTGTTTCTTTAATTTTCTCTTTCATCTTCTTTAATTTTCTCTTTCATCTTCTTTAATCTCAATAGTCACTACTATATTATTTCTTACAATTAATTTAAATCCTTCAACAGGATATTCACAGGTATTAAGTTTTAAAATATCTTCTCTTGCTTTATCAGATAGAATTTTATTTTTTATTTCATCTAAATCATATCCTAATACTCTTTGAAAGTATCTTAACAAAGCATGTTCCGTTATAACTATTTCCGAAGTCATTTTATTAATACTTTGTTGAATGTCATTTAACTCTTTTTGTTTAGATACTTTCTTTTTATTAAATTCATTAATTGTAATATCTATATTAGAAATCTCTTTTTTCAACTTATCCTTTGAAGCTAATAATTGTTTAAGAGTTTTCATTAAATGTGTAACCTTGTTTTTCTACAAGCTCTTTTATCACATCTAAAGCTTCTTGTTTATTAACGCTCCAGCTGTGCACTTCTACACAACCATCGTTTCCATCAACTAACCATTTTTGCCTCATATTATCATTACTTTCTTCGTACCAAGTACATCCAGATTCCGCATGGGTATACACATCATACAATATTTCTTGAGATCTAAGATGATCTAAAGTTTCTTTTACTAACCCTCTAAAATCATCTTTATATTTTACAGTAATTTCATTCCATTTATTGTAACAAGCTAAAGCTCGGTTTCTCCATTCTTCAATTTGTTCTTCAGAATAATTCATAGGGTTTTGAACTATTCCTGCAAGGTCTTCTACATTATGTAAGAATTCTTCAAGATATTCTTTTGAAAAATTCCTCCAGTTATTAAACAGTTGTTCTCTCTCTTTCATCTTTCACCATTCCACTTCATATATGTTTTTCCATCTTCTGCATTCATAGATAAATATTCATCCGCTTCTTCATATGAATTAAATATCACTCTATACCCTTTATCATCTTCTAAAAATTCCATATTCTCAGGGTCTTCAGAATTGACAAATACAATAACTTTCATCATTATACTCCTCTAGGAGGTCTTATAACCCATCCTTGACTTATTAAATCTCTTATCATTTGTTCAGTAGGTATATAATAATCATCCTTATCTACAATTTGTACCCATTGACGGATTGGTTCAGCAAATTGTTCGAGAGCAGTAGCTGAAAAATTTTCTGTTGGAAAATCAGGAGAAGATACTATTTCATAATTTTTACTTTCTAACAGTAAAAATATCTCATTTATAAGATCTTCATTAAGTCTTAAATTTTTTCTACTTTCAGAAGTAGGGTATTTTTCTCCTAACTCTTGAATTATTTCTCTTGCTAAATTTTCATCAAACATTTACACTTTCCTCAATAATTTTTTTCAGTTCTTTATAAATAAATATTAATTCATCATTCTTTCCTTGATCATATCCTATATCATAACTCATGCTAATTAAATCCTTAGAATATTTTTTACTTTGTATATCCAAGATATTTTCTGTAATTCTCACAGTTAAAATTTTTAATATTTCAAATTCTTTATCTATCATTATTATACACCTCTAATATTTCCAAATATGTTAATGTGTAATCGATCTGTTAAATGATATCCTTCATCTATACAGATCTTTACTAATTTCTTTTTTATTTCATCCAATTGTTCTCTATTAATCCCTTCTGGCATTAACCATACTTTATTATTAGGAATACTCAACTCCTTTTGAATTTCTTTTACTTCTAATATATCTGTTTCTATATTACTAGTTACTACAGGTTTTAATTGATAATCAGGATGATTATTAATTATTAATTTCATAGCTTCATAATTTTTACGGTACTTTTCATGCTGTTCTTTATCCTTTTCAGTCAACTCTCTTTTTAACTCTGGTATCCATTTTCTAGGAACTGGCGTCGAATTAGATAATTTAGGTGATAATGAAATAAAATCTGCAGCAGTTATTATTCCTTCTGACCCTTCAGTCTCTATAGTAACAAATTTATCGTGCCATTTAGCAATACTTACTAATTGTTGTAATAATTTAGGATTAGCTGTAGGTCCTCCTCCAGTAATAAAACAATGTTCTATATGATCATTGCTATTAAAAAATTCATTGATATCCTTTAAGGAAAATTTTCCTTTTTCAGGAGAAAAACTAGCATACCAGGTATCACAGATACTGTTTTCAAAACAACATCTTAATTTACATCCTGACATTCTAATTAAGATAGAAGGAGTTCCTATATATTTACCTTCTCCTTGCAACACTTTACTAAGCTCTATAACAGGAATAGTATTTTCAATAGAAAAATCATAACCTCCTCCGAACTGAGAATTAAATTTAAAATTTATTATTAAAGATTCATTATCAAGTTTCACCAACTAACTCCTTTTTCTATTGAGTAATTATTATACAAATCAGACACCTCAACGCTAACTTTCCCTTTCTCTGATACTCCTTTGTGTATCACCGCTACCTTTATAAAGTTTAGGTAATCATCTATTGTTTTGCCTGTATCTATCTCTTTTAGTAATAATTGTTTATCAGAAGCTTTTGTAATAGGGTAAATTATCACGCTTCCATACTTTTGAATAATATCTAATAAATCTTCAAAATAAAGATTAGGAGAAGGTTGAGTAACCTCTAAATTTAGATTACCTTCCAAAATAGAAATATAATTAACTCTGACGGGGCAATCTATCTTCATACTAATATTAGATTCTTGAAATTTCGATAGATCGTAATTAAAAGAATAATTACAATTAAGGTGAAAACAAAGAGATTCTTCATATAACACTGAAAGCTTATCTACAGGTAAGGAAAAGTTAATATTAAAATATAAATTAGGTAAAGCTAACTGAGTTATAATGTTAGAACCTATTTCTAATATGATATCTTTTGTAAGAACCTTTTTTTGGTATTTAATAAAAAATTCTATAAAATTTTCAGGTTCTATAGAGTTATTACTTCATTATGTCCTTTACCTCTTCTAGGAATAAAAAAGAGAGTTTTCAATTTTGAAAGTTTTGTATACTGCAAATATTAATTCCTCATTTAGTTATTAACCGCAACCGCTATGATCTCCACAGTTAGGACAAGAATAACATGTTCCTGTTTTTACTGTCATATATCCACAAATTCTACAAGGAGGTCCTATTAACTCAGTATTATTCTCTATAGATTCTTCAATAACTTCTTTTATAATACTTTTTTCAGATTTCACTTCTATTAAAGATTCTATATATTTTGCAATATAATCAGGAATTGAAGAAGCTGTCTTTATACTTGAGTTATTCGTAAATCCACTTGGTTCAAACTGAAGATTTTTTAAAGCATCTATTATTTCTTGTGGAGGTATTCCATACTGTAACATATGACTAATCAAAATAGCAATAGTATTCATTAATCCATTTAATGTACTACCCCCTTTACTTATTTCTGCATACATCTCTCCTAATTTCCCTGAATCTGGATAAAATCCAAACTGAAGAAACCCTTTCTGTCCTCCTACTTGAAATTTATGAATATGTCCTGGTCTATCATCTGGAAGAACTTTTCTAGCAATTTTATTATTATTAGTTTCTTCTTTTTTTCTATCTTCTTTTTTTCTATCTTCTTTTTGTATATTAAGAGGTTGACTTCCTTTACAATTATCTCTGTAAACTGAAACACTTTTTAATCCTAATTTCCATGCTTGTAAATATATATTACTTATATCTTCTACTGTTGCACTATTGGGAAGATTAATTGTTTTCGAAATAGCTCCACTTACAAAAGGTTGAACAGCTGCCATCATTTTAAGATGAGCTTCTGGAGATAAAATATTTTCGGATCCGAAAGATGTTTGAAAGATAGGTAAGTGATAATCGTTTACATAGTTTTTTAACTCTTCAAGATTATTATCTATAACAATTTCAATATTATTTATTTCATTCTTAGAATAACCTAATTTCTCTAAAGCTTTCTCCATAGAAGGAGTTGTCAATTTGAAATAACCTCCTCCGACCATCTTCTTATATGTTACTAATCCTAAAACAGGTTCAATTCCTGTAGTTTCTGCTCCCATCATAAAACTAATTGTTCCTGTAGGAGCTAATACAACTACTTGAGCGTTACGAAAATTTCCTATATTAAGAGGGAATAATGTTTGTGCTGTTTCAAGTATATAAGCTGTTTCTGTATGTTCAATATCTTCGTTATATAAATTTTTAATTGCTTCCCTATGCTTATCTAGTACTTTAAACATATTTTCTTTATTTTCTTCAAATCTTTCAAAAGACCCTAAATCGTTACCCAAGCAAGCTGAGGTATTATATGCTGCTGCTAGTAATAAAGTGGTTAAAGCTGAAGCATAACCTCTACCTTCATTACTATCATAAGGCATAGATTTACTTAATAATAACGCTCCTAAGTTCGTATAACCTAATCCTAGTGTTCTATATTGTATAGTTTTTTTAGTAATTTTTTCTGTTGGGTAAGAAGCATTATGAACAGATATATCCATAGCAGTTATAAATATCTTAATAGCTTGTATATAACCGTTTATATCAAATTTATCATCTTCTTTTAAAAATTTTAATAGATTAAGTGAAGCAAGATTACAGCTTGTATCGTCAAGGAAGAGGTATTCACTGCAAGGATTAGAACCTTTTATATCTCCATCCTTTTTACATGTATGCCATTCATTAATTGTATCATAAAACTGAAGTCCAGGATCTGCACATTCCCAAGCACTTTCACAAATTAAATTCCATAAATCTTTTGCTTTTACCCATTTAATAACTCTATGAGCCTTGTTTTCATCTTTTTCTTTTAATTTAAACCACTCTTTTTCATAAAGAAAAAACCAACCTTGAGATGTTATCTTACCTTTAATGTCTACTTCTTTATCCTTTTTCCAATTACTTATTTCTTTTCTTTCAATTAAAGCCCAATCTTCATCTTTTTCAACAGCCTTCATAAAAGAATCAAATACAGAAACTGATTCATTAAAATTCTGTAATCCTAAAATTCCGTAGGCTCCTTTAGGATCATCAAAATCAGAATTCCACCCCTCTTTAATTAAGATTTTTGCAGCTTTCTCTATTTCTGCTTTTTGAATAATAAAATTTTCAATATCGCCATGATCAATATTAAGTATCTCCATCTTAGCAGATCTTCTTGTTTTACCTCCAGACTTAGTTGCTTTAGCAATTTTATCATAAATTTGAATAGGCAAAAGAGGTCCCATAGCTGTACCTCCTGTAGAAACACTTTCTTTAGAAGATCTTAAACCACTTCTATTTGAACCAGCTCCTGACCCTCTTCTAAATATATCCATTTCAACTTTCATATTTTTAGAGATAGAATCCATTGTATCATCAGCAGAAACTATATAACAAGCAGATACTTGAGGTTCTTTTTGAATCCCTACATTAAATAGAACGGGGCTGTTAAACATTCCATATTGATGAAGTAATAAGTATGTTAACTCCATTCTAAAGGCTACTCTATCTGTTTCAGAATCAAAATACTTATCGTTTTTCCCTTTTTCTACATACCAATCTACTATCCTATTAATTAATTGTTTTAAAGAATACTCCCTGTTTTTACTTCCTAAAGCTCCTGCGAAATACTTTTCAACAGTGATATCAATAGCTATTTGATCCCAGAAATCTGGAAATTCAACGTTTTCCTGTTTAAATATTACTTCTCCATTTTTTCCATTAATTTGAGAAGTAGTTGTTATCCAGTTAACTTCCTCATAAGGATGAATTCCTGTTTTTGTAAAATATCTTTTAAACTCCATGTTACCTTTCTATCTCAATAAATTAATCATTTGTTGTTTTTGTCTAATTTTTTCTAATGCATCTTCTTTAATTTGACGAATCCTTTCAGAATTTAAATGTAACATTGATCCTGCTTCTCTCAATGTAAGAGGTTTAAAAGGATATTCTAATCCAAATACTAAGCTGATAATTTTGGTTTCTCTTTTATCTAAAAATGTTTTGATAAAACTTAAAATATCTTGATGCACTTTTTCTTCAATTACAGGATCACTTTCTATTTCATCAAAATTAAAATTTTCAGGCAGTTCATATATATGAGTATTCTTATCATATAACCCCAACGCTCTGCCTATATACCATCTTATGTAATATTGAACATATGTAGAAATTCTGCAATTTAATGTCATATCAAATCTAGATAATCCATCCATTAATCCAAGATTTCCTTCTTGAATTAAATCCATAGAATCAATTTGAGAAGGAATTTTAAAGTCTCTTAATAAATATACTACAAATCGTAAGTGTGCGTTTATTATACATTCTTTAACTCCTGAAGATCCTGAAGCTAGTTGAATGACTAATTCTTTCTCCTCTTCTTTAGTTAAAGGATTGTATTTTTCGTTATTTAATTCTTTTGTGTATTGAACAAACGCGCGGCTAAAAAACATGAATTATTTATCTCTATTAGAAAGTATAGGATTATTAATAGGCCAATATATATTTAATTCAGGATCATTCCATTTAATTGTAAATTGTTCATACTCTCCATAATATGTAGATTGTTTATAATGAAAAATAGCTTCATCTGTCAAGATTAAATGACCATTTCCAAACTTTGCAGGTATTAATATTTGTAAATTATTTTTATCAGATAAAGTAAAACTCTCCCATTGTCTATATTGAGAACTCTCTTTATTATTATTAACTACAACTAGATAGAATGCTCCGTATAAACAAGACACTAACTTCCATGTTTTTTCATCTCCGTGGATTCCTCGCAAAACGTTTTTTCGAGACCGAGAAATGTCATCTTGAACAAATTCAACATTAGTAAAAGATTCATAATATTTTTTATTATAAGTCTCCCCGTAAACTCCTCTAAAATCTTCAAATGAATAAATATTAGAAATTATCTTAACGCCTTCTAATCTGGTATCCTTAACTATCATATATCACCTATTTAAATAATAATTTTTTGCACAATTATATACTTTTATAATGCTTTCTTTAAAATCATCCTCTGGTTTAAATCCTATATCAGCTTGATTCAAATCATTATATACTACTCTATTTTTATCTCCTTTACTTTCTCTTAATAAATAAGTTATAGGTTTATCAGATAATTCACTTAATATTTCTGCTACTTCTTTTATTGAATGAACTTCACCAGAACCTAAATTAACGGGTTTATCTGGTGATTTCTCCATTGTTAATATCATTCCTCTGGCTACATCTTGTGCACTAATAAATTCTCTAGTCTCAGACCCGTCTCCCCATACTTCTATTTCATTATTTAGTATTGCTTTTCTAACTAAGCTAGTAACTACCATTGCATTAGGATTATCAAAATTATCAAATCTTCCATATACATTAGCAGGTCTTGTAATAAAGCAGTTTTGACCAAATTCTGGGTACTGAATTTTATAAGCTTCAATTTGCATTTCAGCTGCAGTTTTTGCAAAAGCTGGAAATTTATCTGTTTGAGGATTTAAAACAGCAATAGAACTTGTATATAATACTTTTTTAACATTATTTATTCTACATGCTTCTAATGTGTTGGTATTACACTGTATCATTGGAACAAAGAAATCAACAGGTCTTTCTTGTGTCATTCTAGGTGAGCCTTTGATACCCATAAGTAAAAAAGCATAGTCAATATTCTCAGTTATTTTTAAACATGTTCCAAAGTGTCTTAAATCTATACCATTTTTAATATCTGCTCCTGTAACAGTAGCTCCTAAACCTGTTAATAATAAATCTAATTCTCTACCAATCATTCCTAAATGACCGGTAATTAATACTCTTTTATCTTTAAATAAATTTTCCATAGTTAAAAACTCCAACTACTTCCACCGTCGACAGTTATTGCAGCGCCGTCAATGTGAGAAGATTCTTTTTTACATAAAAATGATACTAAATTTGATACATCTTTAGGTTTTCCTGAAAGTGTAGAACAATCAAAAAAAGATTTACCAACATCAATATATCCAGGGCATATACAATTAAATGTAATTCCTTTATAACAAATATCATTTGACATGCTCTTTATAAAAGCAATTTGAGCTGCTTTAGCTGCCGTAAATCCTGGATTAGGTCCTTTCTGTTTACCGTATATTGAACTGATAAATATTACTCTTCCCCACTCTTTTGTTATCATATATGGTAAGTAATGTAATAGTACTTTAACATTTATAAAATAATTCTTTTTCATCACTTCTTCAAACTCATCTAACTTACAAGTACCCATTCCTCCTACATTTCCTATTAAAATATCAATATCTTTTACGTCATTAAATAATTTATTAATTCCTTCTTCTGTCATTAAATCATACCCGAAAGCTCTGCTTATATTAGGTACTTCTATTCCTTCTTTCTTTAAATCTTCCGAAATTGCTAAACCAATTCCTCTGCTATTTCCTAATACTAATGCTTTCATGGTTTTAATTCCTTTAATTCATACTTAGAAAGATCTAATTCTTTTGGAACACAGTATAAAATCCCTCTGTAAGTTTTTTCAGGAGAAGACCATACATAATTCAAGTTATCTAATACATCTTCTGTAGGTTCTATTCCTTCTACTTTACCCTCTATTACTTCTTCTTTAGTAATAATATCACAGTATTCTCTACAGTTAATATAATATTTAAAATTTGGATTTACATTCATAAGACCTTCTTTAACAAGATCAAAATTAAGAGATACTCCATCGTATGTAATGTGACCAAGTCCTGCACAATCAAAATCATGTATCAATATTATACAATTTTCACACCCTTTTAAAGCTTGTAATTCATCTAATATTACAAAGCGTTTTTCTATAGGTAAACTAGGATTGTAGAAGTGCGCGTCTAAAAACGCAATAAAATATTTCTGTATCATTTAAAATCCTGTATAGTTAAAAATGCGCTTAGATTCTTTCTATGTTGCATAATCTGTTCGCTACTTAAAACTAAAACATTATAATTGTTATTTTGCAACCATTCTCTTTTCTTAATATCTTTCTGTTTTGCATGTTCAAAACTATGCCAATACTTTCCATCACACTCAATAATTAAGTTCTTATTAGGCAAATAAAAGTCACTTATGCCTAAAAGGTATTTATATTGATGTATATACTCAATTTCATATTTATCTAGGTAATCTTTAAAAACTATTTCTGCTTTAGATATTTTTCTATGTTTTATTTTTGATCTCATATTTTCTAAATGTTTAAGATATCCTGCTGTTTTGTAAACAGGATGTCCGATTTTAGCTAAACTTATCTTCTTTCCTACTTCTTCAGGTTTTGTCTTCCCTCTATTATAATCTCCTATTTTTCTTTTACGTTCTTGTCCTTGTGTATTTTTCTTTACTCTAACATCTGTTTCTGCGGTCAGTCCTTTATTCCACGGTATTCTTCCTTTTTTAAATTTAGTAGGAGAATAAAATACTCTTTTCTGCCCTAAAACTTTAGAAGTTCTTTTTTTAATGGTTTCTAAAGACTGCTTCTCTCCTTTCCTTGCCATTACTATAATTCCTTATTTAAAAACTTTTTTAAAAAATCAGGGCTACTCATACAGAAAGGAATAACATTTTTAGGTAAATCTTTTATAACCTCTTTATAATATTCTTCATTTACTTCACATGAAAAAACATTCTCAAAATGTAAAGAATGTAATTTAGCATTGACTCCTTTAAATGTACCTGTTTCTACAAAATCAGTAACTTTAAATTCATCTCTTAATTTTAATATTGTTTGAATAGCTTTTCTATCAGTCCAACTCATCTTATTACCTGTTTTCTACTTTCAATTAAATCTTCAGTTAATTCTTGATTATATAAATCTGGCAGTTCAATTAAAATAGTAGGAATGTCTGATTCCATAGCTTCTTGATAAGCAGGATATATTTGCTCCGCTTTTTCTAATTTAATTACTTTTATTTCCTTACACATTTTCTGAAGCCCTTCACAATAATCTCCCGAGTGTTGTTCCCCAGGCATTAAAGGATTTGCACTTCCTATAGCACTTCTGATTATTAATCCCTTTAGCTTAAATTGATCTTTAGACATTAATCTTACTCTATCTGCATGGTTTACAATTTGGTTTGTAGCTAAAATTAAAAAATCCATCCTTGCAAACACGCTACAAACTTTGATTCCTTTTAAAGCCAATCCTATACTCATTCCCATTTGAATGTCCTCGAAAACGGGAATTTCTACTCTTTGCTCTTCCGGAAGATGTTTTATCATGTGGTACATTGAAGTACCTCCATAACGCATATTCTGTCCGAAAAATAAATAACCATTTTCTCCTAAGAGATTGGTCACTCTTTGTAATTCATCTTTGTATGAAGCCATGTTAAAAACTCCTTCCGCTGTCTTTTTTATCATCTTTAAAAATAACAAATTCTCCAATTCCATAATGTGGGCGAGTACGTTTATATTTATAGGTTATAACATAATCTGGAAATGTTTTTGCAAGAGAAATAAAATAAGCATCCATATTAGTTTGAGGAAGTCCCCAAACTTCTGCTGTTCTTGTGTCCGTGCTTAACTCATTATTTTCTATTACAAATGTAATAGGAAGTTCAAAGTTCACTGCATACATAAAACAATCTTTAAACACACCTAAACTTGCTGTCATATCTCCTACAAAAACCCAAATTTTACCTGGTTCTTTTTTCATTTTCTTTGACATAGCAACACCTAGTGCAATGGGAAGAGTTCCTCCTACAATAGCACTAGAAAAAATATTATATTCATTATCCATAACATGAATAGATTTTAAATCTAAAATCCAGTCTATTAATTTTTGCTCCGGCATGCCTTTTAATAAAGAATGATAATGACTTCTATAAGTAGAGAAAATAAAATCTTCTGAATTAATTTTCTTAAAGATTTTAATTAATTGTTTTTCATTGCCTCCGCTCAAATGTAAAGGGGCTTTTATCTTTCCTTCTCTATACATTTGTACAATTTTATCTTCAAATGCTATTAACTGCTCAGGTGTATACGTAATATTCATAATATTTCCCTCTAAAATTTTATTGTTCCTTATAATAATCCTTATACCAATTTAAAGTTTTTTTAATCCCTTCTCTTAAATGCACTTGAGGATACCATCCGTATTTTTTTCTAGCTTTACTAAAATCTAAAGCTAATGATGTAGGAATCGAAGGTTTAGAAGTATCATGTGATATATTTAACTTTTTACCTGATTCTTCTATTATCGCCTCTACTACTTCATTTACACTAAAATGAAAACCAAATCCTGCATTAATTAAATCATATGCTTCGATTTGTTCTCTTATTACTAAATCTATAAGCCTTACTATATCATCTACATATACTAGATCTCTTCTTGTTTCTTCTCCTGTTCCCCATACTGTAATAGTATCTCCTTCTTTTGCATCCATTACTTTTCTTACGGTAGCTCCGAACATGTGAGAATGTTCTAAATCATACTTATCATAAGGTCCGTAGGTATTTGAATGTCTAATAATTGTATGTTTAGTTCTTCCTAATCTACTATAAAATTCGCACATTTTTTCAATATATACTTTAGTCCAACCAACACCGAAATAATTTGGATGTATTATGTCATGTTCATTAAAATCTTCTTCTGATCTAGATTCCTCTCCTGGTTGGTACATTACGCCACAACTTAAAAATATAAAATGTTTTACATTGAAATCATAACACGCTCTTAAAATAAGACTATTCATTAAAGCATTATCAGTTACATGAATATACGGTCTTTCTACTATATCTTTTGAACCTGATGTTACTGCAGCTGCTTGAATAACAATATCAGGACGCGTAGCTCGAAAAAGATTATGTACTTGATCAGGATAAATTAAATCAACTGGATATATTTCAATATCTTCGGAAAAACTCGATGAAGTAAAATTTGTTCCAACTACTTCAATATCAGAAAAAGCTTCTTTAGATTCCTTATAAAAATATTCAAGTATATTTCTTCCCATAAATCCTGTACAACCTAGAACAAGTATTTTAATCATTGTTTTACCTCTAATAATTTTCTTACATTTTTTTCTAAATAATTTTTATCTTTATTATAATTATCTAAATTGTTATCAATTACCTCCATCAATTTATTAAGTTTTCCGAAACCATTATCATTACAAATATTTACTATATTAAATCCTCTATTTCTTAATTCTTTTAATAAAGTATATGAATAGGAATATCTACTATAAGAATATGCCATTGCTGCAAGCTTAATTCCTCTTATAATCTTACTATGATCAAAATTTTCTAAAAAATTATTTACACATCTAAACCAAATAGCTTCTCCAACTGTCATAAAACCTTCTCCTATAACAGGCCCTGGATGCCATCTTTGTATATTTATAATTTCCATTAATCTAATGTTGTTATCAAAAAGAAGAGACATTTGATCACTAAATAAACCTTGATCTTTATATATTTCATAAAATTCTACTTCTGTAACAATATTATTTATAGATTTTAAGTATTCTTTACATCCTTTCATTATATTAAATTCTACCCCTTGAGCATCAATACTCAAAGCGTCTGGTATAATTTTTTTTTTCATCTATAAAATCAGATAAACAAATAGTATCAATTTCAATAACTTTTTCTATTTCAGTATTTTGACACCATGTAAAAATTTTAGGGTTAGAAATAAACATACCAACATGATTATTGATTGTTCTCTCAGAAGGTAGTAACATAGAACTACTATCTCTTTCTTTATTAACGTAAAAAGAATATCTTCCTGCCTTTTCTCCTATACAAGTATTTATAGGAATTACTCTTACAAGTCCTTCAGTTAGAGGTTTATTATCAGGTTCTACAGCTTCAAAATCGAATAATACACATTTTTCAGGAAATTCTTTCAATATATGATCAATAGGACCGTATCCTCCTATACCTCCACCGATATGAAATATTACAATATCACTCTCTTTTATGTTATATTCATTATACAAGCTGTTCTCTCCAATATGTTAACAAATCATCAATAATTTCATTAATTCCTTTTTTCGGTTCCCATCCTGTATGTTCTTTGAATTTATCTGTACAAGGTATTTGAAGTGTAATATCTGTAGGTCGTATTAAACTTTGATCTACAACAATTTTAAATTTATCGTAAGGAATATAACTTTTTTGTAATAACATATCTAAGGCTTGCCCTACAGTACAAGTATAATTTCCTCCTATATTGTAAACTTCACTTATCTTTCCTTTTGTTGCACATAACCAATAAGCATATACAGCATCGGAGATGTGGCTGTAAGTGCGAATAGAATCTAAATTACCTACTTTTATAATATATTCAGGTATATCATCAGATGGGTTTAACCATTTTTGAGATTCTTCATATTCTTTTTCATGCCTTACAATTTGATAAGCAAAACTGGATAATGCAAATTTTTTACCCCTTCTCTTACCTTCATGAGAAAACATCCGGGTAGTTATAATTTTTAATCCATATGCATTACAATAGTACTGACTCATTAAATCATGAGCAACTTTACTTATACTATAAGGGTTTGCGGCTCTAATAGGATTAGTCTCTTTTATAGGAAGTTCTGACTCTAAAGGCATTCCATAAACTTCAGAACTGCTTACAGAAATAATTATAGGATCACATATTCCTAAATCTCTTGCTTCTTTTAATTCATCTAAAAAATTAGTTGTACCAATTACATTAGTATTTAATGTTGCAACCGGTGTATAAAAGCTAGTTTGCGGAAAACTTTGTGCTGCAAAGTGCCAAACAGTATCGGGACGGGCTTCATTAATTAACAACTGTAGACTACCTCTATCTAATAAATCTGCTTCTATAAATTTAACTCTTTCATCTCCATATAAATGTTTTATATTTTCATCTCTACTTCTCCAACGTCTGGAAGCATAAATTTTACAATCAGGAACTTCTTTAAGAATAAAATCTATCATATGGCTTCCAACAAATCCTGTACCTCCGGTAATTAAAAATCTCTTCATATTCAACACTCAGTGATTTATAAAAAAATTTATAAAATCTTTAGAGTTTTCTACATTGTAAGTCTTTTTTCCTATATCCATTAAACACCCTCCTTCAAGCCATTCTCTAATTTCTTGTTTTATCTCATCTTCTTTTCTTTTTACTTTTTTATTCATTAAAAATAAATTACGAGCTATTAAACTAATTGCAGCTTCCTCATTAAAATCATAAAAATAATTAAATTGTATACCGTATTCCCTTGCAATATTGCTTCTTTTTATACGTTCTTTACGTAATAAATCTAAACATTCTATTAATACTTTTTTCATAAATCAAATCCTCTTTTTTGCCTTTCTAAAAAAATTCTATGATTTTTATCAAATTCTTGCTGATTATTTCGTCTAGCATAAGTTTCATCCATAGGATTAAAACCTTTGGAATAATGTTTATGTTGAAATGTAAGTTGAGGAGCCTCTATAAAACAATTAAGTTTTCTACATATAGAAGTGAAATCATTATCAGCAAACATTGAAGTGTATTCTGGATATAAAATAAAACCTAATTTATCATAAAGAGCTCTATTCATTATAGGATGAACAAATACTGTACCAAAAGCCCAGTATCCATCATTTACAAATAATGCTTTTGGGTCTTTAAAATTATTAGCTTGAGAAAATACTTTTTTCAACTCATAATCCCATTTATAAATAGATCCCGTATCATCAGAAATTTGAAACAAAATTTCAGTCATCTCAGAAATTGTTTTTGAAACTCTGTAACTTGCTTTTACACTATCAGTCGAATTTCCTACATTAATTTCAAATCTTCCCCATTTATCTTTAATAGAAGAAAATCTTTCTCTATAATTTTCAATTGTTGGATCTCCTTCATCTAATCCTATTAGATATTCTACCTCTAAAGGATTTTCACAATTTTCTAACCATTCTAGACAGGTATTGAAAGCCATTTCTACTCTTTTGTAAGAAGGGTGTATTAGAGCTAATTTTATCATATAATGTTTCCTCGTCTAATAATATGTTCATCAAAAAACGTCCATTTTTGTTTATGACTTACAGGACGATAAGCGTTAACTAACCTATCTCTTTCTTCTAATAACTGTTTTGATGTTAAAGCATTAGTTCTCACTACAGCTTCCGTACTACCTCCGCCTTGTCCATAAGCTCCTAATCCCTCACCTTCAAAAAATATACCTGTATCTTTATTGCCTTTATCTATTTCATCTCTTATACTAGTTCCCTTATAAGGATAGTACACTGAAAGTTGAAAATCATCAAGTTGAACTTCTTTGATGAATTTCTCAGTAAGAGCAATTGTTTCATAAGTTTCTCCTGGTAACCCTATCATCAAGAAAGCTTTACAAGTAATATTATATTTTTTACAAAGTTCTACAAATTTATAATTTTGTTCTACTGTAGTTCTTTTTCTAATATTATCTAAAATGATTTGAGATCCAGACTCTGCTCCAAATGCTATTTCTTTACAACCCGTATCTGCTAATACTTTAGCAAACTCTTCATTGAAATATCTTGCTTGTCCATTGCATCTATAAATTAAACTCCTTTTCTTAATTTCTTCACAAATGGGTTTAATCATTTTTAAAGAAATTGCAAACAAATCGTCGAATATGTACAATCCTTTATACCCTAGATTTACGATGTCATCAAGTTCTCCTTTTATATTATCTAAACTGTTCCACCTTACTGCGGTACGAGAATCCTCACAAAATTTACATTCCTCTGGACAACCAGTAGCTGTAAGCATTGTAGTCGACTTAATTCCGTTAAGAGTATAATTATAATTTGAAAGTAATTTTACCGCTTGTTCACTAGAGCGATCAGGTCTGGGTAAATTTTGCCATTCTAATTTTGATAAAGGATTGACTTCTACCCTATTCGCATTACCGTTCATTATCTTTAGTAATGACTTAAACCCATCTCCACATACTATATAATCCCATTTCTCTTTTTCCACATCATCTTTGTAATGAAGTGCATGAGGTCCTCCTATTACTACATCTTTATTATACTTATTTTTACAAAAATTTAAAAAATCTACAGAAGCTACTCTTTGTGGAGTCATAACAGAAGCTCCAAATAAATCGTAATTTTCATATTTTTCAGGATTATGAAAATCTAAGTCATCATCTATAGTAACTTCAATATTATGAGAGTTTAAATAAGATTTTAAATAAAGTAAACCTAAAGGAGGATATACTCTATCATCATCCAGGTAAGGGCTTCTCATAGAGGTTAAAAGAATAGAATTATATTTCAAAACTTTTTATCCGTTTGTAGAAGGTAATATTAAATTAGCAACTGTTCTATTATAATCACTTATTAAATCTATTTCACTTTCAGGACAATGTGCAGCTCCATAAAATCTATCAGGAGGTCCTGGACTAGCTCCTTCTGCTTCCATGTCAGCTTTACATATCTGCCTTCTTTCACCCCTCCATTTCAACGCGTCATCATTTTTGATTCTACAACTATTTTCAAAAACAATAATATTTTCTGCTATTGGAATTCCAGGATGTTGTCCTTCTAAACTTACGTGATATTTCCTAGTCCATTTAGGTCCTCTCCTATGCATTCGTATATTAGGTCCTATAGGCCATTTCTTAAAATAATGATAAGCATCTCTTGCTGTAAAAATTAAAAGAAAATCCCAATATATACTTCTATCAAAATAACCTGTTAAAAATATATTAGGTAAATTAGCAGTCCATGTCATGTCTGCATCTGGAGTAAAAACATAATCCCCGGTACAGTGTTCTAATCCGTGATTCATTTGAGCTGCTGTATAATCCCAAGGTCTTTCTATTAATTTTATAATGGGAATTTCTTTTTGGTATTCTTTTATAATGTCAATAGTATTATCTTTACTTCCTCCATCTACTATTACTATTTCTCGTAAAGAATCCTTCATAACATTAAAAGTATGTTTGCAAGCTTCTAAATACCATTTGATAGGTTCTTCTTCGTCCTGACATATAGTTGCAATACTGAGTGTGCTCAAATTTCCTCTTTTCTTTTTATTGCAGAAATAATATCAATTATAATTGTACATACTGCTAAAAATATTAATCCATACTGTTTTATTAAAAAAGAATAAATTATCCAAATTAAAGAATTTACTGCATGTAAATACCA
>Ga0265297_10003850_pt1 | contig 25963 bp, 28 predicted proteins | sample Munlanlwell13791_FD_192502 | JGI IMG/M metagenome (GOLD analysis project Ga0265297, IMG submission 192502) | Leachate microbial communities from a municipal landfill in Southern Ontario, Canada - Leachate well 137-91 | ecosystem: Engineered > Solid waste > Landfill > Unclassified | place...
TACGGAAGCGTAGCGATATACGCATCGATGTCATCACGGATACCGTTATTATCTTTATCAGGTCCCGTGATCGTGTTATCATGGTTGAGCCTCGGAATGCTCCCATTCGACTCTGCCGCCATAATTGCCTGTTCAATCGTAGTAACACGACAGCCTGAAAGTAAGAAAGCAACTGAAAAACTGATCAGCAACACTGTAAGTATTTTTTTCATGAAAAGATCCTTTTGAATATTTTCATGTATTATTTCACAATAATTATAAACATACTATTAAATTTAAATTTTATTTAACTATAATAGTTTTATGTATATTCTCGGTAATAAAGGGGATAATCGATTAAATTATCGATCATTTTCGGTTATTTTCCCATAACACTCAGGACGGCGGTCACGAATCAGCCCCCAATAGTGACGGTGCTCGCGAATAGCTACGGGATCAAATTCACTGTATAAAATTTCTTCTTTATCGCGGGATGCTTCGGCTACTTTTTCTCCCGTATAATCAGTAATAAACGAACTGCCATAAAACGTGAGGGTACAACTCTCACCGATCTCTTCGCCGATACGGTTAGCAGCAATCACGGGGATGATGTTAGCCGCACTGTGTCCCATCTGTACTCGTTGCCAATGCGATGCGGAATCAACCCCAATCTCCGGCTCACTTCCAATCGCTGTGGGATAGAAAATCATATCGGCACCCATGAGAGTCAGACATCGTGCCGTTTCGGGAAACCATTGATCCCAACAAATCCCGACACCGACATTCCCGAATGCAGTTTTCCATACTTTAAATCCGCTATCTCCGGGTTCAAAATAAAATTTCTCTTCATATCCAGGTCCATCAGGGATATGGATTTTACGATAGTTTTCCATCACTGTTCCATCAGAGTCAATCATCACCAGTGAGTTAAAATATCGCTCTCCGTCACGCTCGAAATAGCTAATGGGCAATACTACCCCAAGCTCGCGAGCCAATGCGCTAAAATGTGCAATCATCGGGTGCCCTTCACGCTCCTGCGCCCATGAAAAATACTTTTTGTCCATATCTTTGCAAAAATAATATCCCTCAAACAATTCAGGAATCAATATGATTTGTGCGCCGTTTGTGGAAGCTTCTCGAACCATCAATTCTGCTTTAGCAATATTGGCAGATTTCTCTGCTCCCATTTGCATTTGTATTGCGGCTACTTTGACCATGTTTACATCCGGTCTTTGGCTTCGATTCCGAGAAGGGAAAGTCCTGTTTTAAGAGAGAGGGCGACAACAAGGAGAAGCTTTAGCAATTTCGTCTCATCCTCTTGTCCAATAACACGAGTATCGTAGTAGAATTTATGCAATTTCGCTGCTAGGGCTTTGAGATAATCGGGAAGCTTTTGCGCTTGACGCGATTCGAATGCATCCTCAATAATCTCCGGCAAGAGCAAGGCTTCAAATAACAACCCATCTGCGTCCGAGCTTAATCCAACAAGATGCGAACTCATAATATCTTCTAAATTCTTCTCACTTTTAGAAACCAACGTTTGAATGCGTGCATGGGCATACTGAACGTAATAAATCGGGTTAGAGCTGTCTTGACGTTTGAGTTCTTCGATATCAAACTCCAATGCGGTATCACATTTTTTTGATGCAAACATAAAGCGCAATGCATCCGCACCGATCTCTTCAACCACATCACTCATCTGAATAACGGTTCCCGCACGCTTGGACATCTTAAACGGCTCACCGTCTTTGAGCAAACTGACCATTTGAGAGAGCTGTACTTCCAGCTTTTGAGGATCGTAGCCCAAAAAGTTTACGGCTGCTTTGACACGAGCAATATAGCCGTGGTGATCGGCTCCCCAAATATTGATATAATCCTCATACCCACGCTCAAATTTTTGGTTGTGATAGATAATGTCACCGGCAAGATACGTCGGACGACCATCATCACGTACCACAACACGGTCATGATCATCCCCAAGTCCGGAGGAGCGGATAAAGGTTTTCCCCTCTTCCAAATAAACACCATCCGACATCTTAACCATAACGCGATCCCACTCATCGTAAAGCGACGCTTCGCTCACAAAGGTATCAAAATGGACGTTAATGGCTTTTAAGTCATTAACAATGAGCTCTAAAATCTTGTCTTTTGCCCAGAGTGCCAATTCTTTTTGACGACTTTCATCACGCAAAGCATCATTTCCAAATTGAGACTGAACTTCTTTGGCCAAATCGCTCAAATACTCGCCACGATAGTATTTTTCAGGCCATTGGACCTCTTCGCCCAACAATGCACTGCGCCCTTCAAGCTGTAACGAGACCCCGAGTAAATCGATTTGATTGCCCGCATCGTTGACATAGTATTCTGCTGTTATATCGTAACCCAAATGACGGCCAAGACGAAGCAGTGTATCGCCGTACACCGCACCGCGAGCATGTCCTATATGAAGAGGACCTGTCGGATTTGCACTGACAAATTCGAGTAGAATTGTCCCTTTTTTATCATCACTTCCGAATTGTTCGCCATGAGAAAGCGCCCACGAAGCATACTCATCCAAAAAAGTTTCAGAGAGACGAAAATTGATATAACCTTTGACCGATTCAACCGCACTAAACGTTGATTCGTCTCCAAAAGAGTTGGCAATCTCTTCGGCAATGATCATCGGAGATTTGCGAAGCTCTTTGGAGAGGGAAAAGGCAATGGGGGTGGAAAAATGTCCGAAAGAACGATCTTTCGGTTTTTCAAGGAGTATATCACAGTTAAATTTATCGCGCAAAAGCGCGCTGACTCGCTGCTTCAAGACTTACGCTTGCGTTGTGGTTTTTGGAGCTTCAACGCTTGCAGTCGTCGTCGTTTCAACCTGTTTTGGAGTTTCTACAACAGTAGTTTCTACCTCTTCAGCTTTATCATCTTTCATCTCTTTTTTAAAGTTACGGATACCTTGTCCAATCCCTTTTGCAAGATCAGGGATTTTTTTCGCCCCAAATAGCAAAATCACAATTCCAAAAATCAATAATAATTCAGTTCCGCTTGGCATACTCATCTTAGAGTTCCTTGTTTAAAAATTAGTGTGGATAGTATAACGGCTCATTGCTGTAATGGCCCTTATACTTTTTTACTCTTATCCTGCCCACATTTGGACAAATTCATTAATGTGCTGTGTCGGGATCTTCATCCGGGCTGCTTTAGCAATGGAAATAAGTACTTCTGCTGCCGTATCCAGATTGTCATTGACAATTAAAAAATCGTATTCACTGATGCGCTGTACTTCGCGTGTTGCCATTTCAAGACGCTTAGTAATAATTTCCGTACTGTCCGTAGAGCGATTTAAAAGACGCTTTTTGAGCTCCTCCAGCGTAGGAGTTGTGATAAATACCGATGTCGTAATATCCGCTAAACGATTTTGTACCGCATCATGTCCTTGAACATCGATGTCAAAAATAACCAACTTTCCCTCTTTGAGCGCTTTTTTGACAGGGCTCAATGACGTTCCGTAATAATTTCCATGCACAATGGCGTATTCCAAAAACATCTCTTCGTCTATTTCGCGTTGAAACTCTTCTTGGGAGACGAAATGGTAATGGATACCCTCTACCTCTCCCTCTCTTTTAGCACGCGTCGTAGTTGATATCGAAAAATAGGTAGAGCCAATATCATTAAAGATCTTATTAATTAGGGAGCTTTTACCTGCCCCGCTAGGTCCTGAAAGGACGAGAATTGCGCCGCTTGTTTGATTCACTTCTCATTCCCAAAATTGATATTGATACTAATATTAAGCCCTTTGAGCGATGCGGCGACCTCATCATTGGAGAGCGCTTTCAAAAGAGCTTGCAGCGCTTCCATCCCCTCAGAAGGAGAGCTTTTTTTCTCTGTACCAGTGACAGGGGTACCTGGTACCCCGTTATCTTCTTTATCTACGCTTGAGGGTTTCCCCATGGCTTCGCTCAGTGCCTCAGCATCCAGGGATGAATGCTCTCCCGCTCCTACACGAATATTTACTTCTTCTTCTACACTCTCTCCGATTGCGCGCTTAATCTCTCTCTCATCAATAGTGTCTAATTCGTCAAGCCCATCAAAAGAAGCCAGATCATCAAGCCCAAAATCGTCCATCTGAGCATCATCCAATACAGAATCCAAATCATCCAAATCTAAATCATCCACTGCGTCTTGAATTTGTTGCTCAAGATCATCAAATTCATCATCGCTCAATAAATCACTTGCCAGTTCTTGAGTATCGTCCTCTTCTATACGCGGTAAATCTTCAAGGCTCTCCTGTGCTTCCTCTGCTTTAAGCGCATCCATCTCATCCATCATTAAATCATCAAGCAACGCATCACCAAGCAATTCATCTTCCAGTGTAAGATCCTCTGCACTCTCTCCCATTTCTTCATCGTCTAACGCCAACTCTTCAATTATAAACTCTTCATCCTCGTCAAACGTATCGGTATCTTCTAAAAGATCTTGAAGTTCTTGCACCTCTTCGTGATCAAGAACATTTGTCTTCATCCCCTGAAGCGGTTCATCATTGAACTCATCCAATATCTCAAAATTAGCCAAATCCACTTCGTTTTCTTCACTCAAATCTACTTCGGTTTCAAGCTCAAACCGTTCATCTTCGCTCTCATCGAAATCATCAACCATGAGGTTCAAGTCAATACTTGGTAAATCTATCGATTTTTCATCCTCTTTTTTAACCGCAACTGACAACGTCTTTTCAATACTGGCAAAAAGTTCAACCAAATCGGTGGGTAAAAAAGGCTTGTTAATCACTTTATCAAAACCAGCAGGAACGGCATTTCCGCGTGTCGCCATAAGAAGGCTTGTTTTATACGTAATTCTCTCATTTAATGCGGCCATTATCTCGTCACTGTAATACGCATCATCCACAATCAGCAAGTCATACACATCATGCTCTATCTCATCAACAGACCAAATGACATTCAAATCATCTTTGGTCTTCTGAGCACTTAGGGCAACCAATTTTCGTACAACTGGATTATCATTTAATAATAAGATTCTCATAATAGATACTGCCTTCTTGATGTTGTGTGAGGTAAATGGTATCATTGTAACCAAAAAAGAATAAAATGATAAAACTTCTCGCCCTATTTTTGATATTAAATGTTGCAAATGCGCAAACAGTTCCCTATCTTCTCCCTGATGAAAAGAGTAGCTTTGAGCATGAACTGATGGCTCATCTCAAAAAAGCACATACTCAAATTGTTTTACTTACCCCATCACTGAATCATCCTGCAGTACGTCGTCAACTTATTCAATCCGTTTCTAAGGGAGTCAAACTCACTTTGATTACTCAGAATCCTTCCGATGATCCATTAAAACTTGTTGCCTACAGCGGTGTTGAACTGTATCTTTACCGTGCACGTGGACTGAAGGATACGTTGATTTTAATAGATGACAGTGTCGTATGCCATGCGTCAGGAGGATTAAACGAAGAAGAACTTTCACAAAAAAGTCAAAATGTTGTATGCAGCAATGAGGGGGATTTCGTTCAATCCCTGAGCCAAAATGCCCAACGAATTTTGATGCGTTCACACCCGTATTTAAAATAATTTTCCCAAAACCGCAAATGCACTTTGCATCTGTGAGCTCACGATCATCATGGTTGCGCCCAGCGTCACCATCAACACCACAAATGCGACACCGATTTTAATCGGCATACCAATAACAAGCAAGTTAAACTGAGGCATAGTTTTCATCAGCATTCCAAAAATAACATCGGCAAGCATCGAAAGCGCCGTAATCGGAAATGCAATCATAAACCCAACCACAAACATATTGAGCATGGCGTGCATAATGTATTTAAAAAGTTCAGGAGTCAGCATAAAACCGCCTAACGGAACGGATGCAATGGATTCAGAGGCAAACAATAATATCCAATGATGCATATCAAGGGAGAGCAATACCATCAACGAAAGTAACGCCAAAAACTGTCCGATAATCGGCATCGAGACACCCGATTGCGGATCAATCGCGGAAGCCAGAGAAAACCCCATCATAAAGGATATTTGCCCCCCCGCAAAGGTAATGACGTGATACGCAAGCTGCAATATGATCCCCACCGTTAACCCAAAGAGCATCTCTCCCAAAATGGCTACGGTTAAACTGGCAGCGTCCAATGGAATTTGTAACGGCGGTAACGCACCAAAAAAGAATACGGTAAAGAAAAATGCCATAGCCGCTTTTACCGATATTGGAATATTGGCGTGAGAAAAGATAGGTACTGCCATAAAAAGGGCACTAAATCTTGTGAAAAGGAGAATAAAAGCAGCCGTTCGCCCTTCACTAAAAATTTCAGCCCACTCCATTGTTTAGCTGTTCCTCACCAATGCACCATCGACCATTCGGTAGATATGATCACACCGTGCCGCTAACGCTTCATCATGGGTTACAAGGACCATTCCCGCATCATGCTCGCGTAAATAATTCAAAAAAAGGTCCATCACTTCCGTAGCGGTTGCGTGATCCAAATTTCCCGTCGGCTCATCGGCAAAAATAAGACGCGGTCTTTTGGAAAGAATCCGAGCAATAGAAACACGCTGCTGCTGACCACCTGAGAGTTCCGTCACTTTTTGCCCTATCACTTGAGCGATTCCAAGATTGACCAACAACTCAGGATCAATGGTTTCTCCCGCTAAGATTGCCGCAACTTCAAGATTTTCATAGGCGCTAAATCCCTTGAAAAGATAATGGCTTTGATAAATCAATCCCAAATCATGACGACGAAGCTGTACCAGCTGTTTATCATCCAAAGCATAAATATCTTTTCCAAAAAGTTCAACATGACCGCTGTTGGGCTTCAAAAGCGAAGAGAGGATATGCAGAAGTGTTGATTTTCCGCTGCCGCTGACACCGACAATGGCTATCGATTCACGTGAATGCAATTGCAATGAAATATCATTAAAAAGAGGATAATCAAAACGATGAGAGAGTGAGGTTGCTTTTAAGAGTATCATGGAGGAATTATAGGAGAAAAATGTTTAAGGAGAGTAAAAAAAAGCGCGGTAACTGCGCTTGGGCTCTCTGCCGAAGAGAACCCAGTGTTAACGTAGCTATTCGGGACGTGTTCCGATTAGCGTTAAATAATGAAAAGCGAAAATGGCGTAAACAAACCTAAGGTTTGATTTACGCCATTTGAGCAGCGACTTCTTCTGCGAAGTTGTCTACTTTTTTCTCTAAGCCTTCGCCTACTTCGTATTTCACGAATTCAACGATACTTGCTGTTCCGCCGTGAGCGGCAGCTTCTTTTGTCAGTGCTTGCGCTACAGTCAACGAATCGTCCATAACGTAGTTTTGATCCAACAATGCAAGTTCTTTATCCAACGTTGTATTGTCCGCTACGAAACGAGCCAATTGTCCAGGGATGATGTTTGCCCAAATTTTTTCAGGTTTGCCATCTGCTAGCAACTTCGCTTTGATTGCTTCTTCTGCCGCAGCCATAACTTCAGGAGTCAACTGAGACATAGAGATATACTGAGGAACGTTTTTGAGAGGTTTTTTCAAACGTGCAAGTTCTTCATTTTCTGTTTTGATCGCTTCGATACGACCAATTGTCTCTTCTTCTACAAATTTAGGATCAAAATCATTGTAACTCATAGTAGTCGGTTTCATTGCAGATGCGTGCATTGCGATGTTGCGTACCATTGGAGCCAATGCGTCTGCTGTCTTTTGAGAATCACATGTGATTGCTACCAAAACACCGACACGGCCGTTTGTGTGAACGTAACCGTTTACACATCCGTTTTCGCCTGCATTAAGCGTTACAAAACGACGAGTTACGATTTTTTCACCAATACGAGCAACTTGAGAGGTAAAGTACTCTGAAAAAGTTCCTGTCTCGTACGATGTTTCGTTCAACTCTTCTACTGAACTGACACCTGTCGTAAATACGTGTGCTGCTGTGTTGCCAACAAGAGCGATAAAGCCATCATTTTTTGCAACAAAATCCGTTTCAGAATTAATCTCTACCAATGAAGCAGACGTAAATGTTTCCGAAACTTTAAGACCCAAAAGTCCCTCAGCTGCTACACGATCCGCTTTTTTAGCCGTTTGAGCCATACCGCGATCGCGTAAAAACTCTTTCGCTTTTTCCATATCACCATCACACTCAGTGAGTGCTTTTTTACAATCCATCATAGGCGCATCAGTCGCCGTACGAAGGTCTTTGACCATTGCTGCTGTTACGTCTGCCATGATTACGCTTCTTCTGCTACTGCTGCAACTGGTGCTTCAACAGCTTCTGCTTCCGGAGCCATTTCTTCTTCAGTAACTTCTTCGTCATTTCCGCCGTTACGAAGTGCTTTACCTTCGTTGATCGCTTCTGCCATTTCTTTACAGAAAAGTTGGATAGAACGGATAGCATCATCATTTCCAGGGATTGGAATGTCGATTACATCCGGATCACAGTTAGTATCAAGAGGTGCAACAACACGGATACCGAGGTGACGCGCTTCAAGAACGGCAATGTTTTCTTTTACTGCATCGATAACAAACATCATATCAGGCAACGTTTTCATGTTACGGATACCGCCAAGGTATGCGATCAATTTGTCTTTTTGGCGACCCATCATCAACGCTTCTTTTTTAGTTAAAAGACCCATTTGACCGTTTGCTTGCATCTCTTCGATGATTTCAAGTTTACGGATTGATTTTTGGATTGTTGGGAAGTTTGTCAACATTCCACCCAACCAGCGGTTGTCAACGTATGGCATACCACATGAAACTGCTGCGTCACGGATGGCAACACGTGCTTGTTTTTTGGTTCCTACGAAAAGAACGGTTTGTCCCTCAGCCGCAGCATCAAGAACTTGCTGATACGCGCTACGGAAAAAACGCAATGTTTTTTGTAGATCGATGATATAGATGTTTTTACGAACACCAAAGATGTATTTTTTCATCTTTGGATTCCAACGACGTGTTTGGTGACCGAAATGTACACCGCACTCTAAAAGGTCTTTCATAGTTACCATGAAGTAACTCCTGTATTAAAATATTTGCTCTTCGTTTACTTGGGCGATTATCAACAGAGCCGACGAAACATCGGATGCACGAGAACAATTTATTCGCTTGCGAATTTTTACTCACGTCATAAGAGGAGAGAAAATCGGGCGAATTTTACTTGGAATCCTCTTAATGTTAGCTGTATTTACTGTTATTTGAGACTTTGTCACACTTTTATCACGAAATATCAATGCTTTCAAATTGCTTTTATATAATTTTTGCTAATATCGGCAATAGCAATGCAAGTACATTAACTTTTAGATATACCCAAACAAAGACTTAAGGAGTCGAAATGAAACAACGGTTTTTAAGATCCATCGTCGCAGCCGCTCTCATCACCACAACGCTGGGTGCCGATGATACGCTTATGCAGCGATTTGACAAAATGGAAAAAGAGATGGCAGCTCTCAAAGCAGAGCTAAACGCACTCAAAGCCCAAAAAGCCGAACCTGCCCAAAAAACAACCATTGTTGCAGCCCCTGTTGATAAAACAGTTGTCGCTTCCAATGCCGATGTTGCCAAAGAGATTGATGATATCAAAGATCAGTTGAGTAATATCAACAGAAAAACCAATGGCAATACCCTCAAATGGGATGTTGATTTCCGCACCAGTGTTGATAATCTTCAATACACAATGGCAGATGGCAGTAAACGTAAAAACGATGCACTATTTACCAATCGCTTATGGCTTGGGATGAACTACGCGGCAACTAAAAATCTCAGCTTTACCGGTCAGCTTGCTTATAACAAAACATTTGGACAACGTTCAATGAGCCCTGATGGTACTTTAGCAACAGATGGTTTTGACTGGGTTAGCGGTGAATCTGCGTACGACGATACCCTTCGTGTCCGTTCTGCCTACTTCTTTTATCAAGATGATGAGCTTGCGGGACTTGATATCCCATGGACGGTCAGTATCGGTCGCCGCCCCTCCACTGAAGGACACCTCATCAATCTCCGTGACGATGATAAAGCCTCTTCACCTCTTGCCCATACGATCAATGTTGAGTTCGATGGGGCCAGTGCCAAATTCGGTATGGAAGAAATTATCGGACTGGATGGGTCTTACTTCAAACTCTGTGCCGGTCGCGGTATGAGCGATGCAGAACCACGATTTAACCCAGACCCTTATGCAAGTACCGATGCAAAAACTACTAATATCGACATGGTAGGGATTATTGTTGTACCTTATGACGACAAGCAATACAGCACAGGGTTCCAATACACTTACGCCAACAATCTTATTGATAATGCTGCGACACCTGCTTATGCAGGTGAAATGGAAACGGTCGGCGGTCTTCATACGGCAACAGCATTTGGAATGATAAATGGTATCGGCGATGGATGGAGTGATTTCCTCGATGACTCCACTGTCTTCATTAGTGGGGCCATGTCAAAAACAAATCCTTATGCTGGAAAACAAGGAATGCTAGGTTCAACAGAAAGTCAAGTAGGATACAGTTACTGGATTGGAACCCAATTTCCATCCCTTATCAGTGACGAAGGTCGATGGGGTGCTGAGTTCAACCACGGTTCAAACTACTGGCGTCCGATCACTTACGGTGAAGACACTCTAATCGGCTCCAAAATCGCCGCTCGCGGAGATGCATACGAGCTTTATTTCACAGAGCCTCTTGTCGATGATATTCTCACCTTCCAACTCCGCTATACGTATATCAACTATGACTACAGCGGAAGCAACGGTTTCTTCGGAAGTACCAGTGGCACACCATATAGTGTGGAATCAACACCAAGTCCACTTATTGTTGATAAAGCACAAGACATTCGTGCCTATATTCGTTATAGATTTTAAACTTCTCTGTCATTCCCGCGAAGGCGGGGATGACAAAAACTATCCTTGTAACTTCACCAATTCTTCTTTAACTTTTATCACATGATCTTTTACTTTGACATTTGTCCATACCGCTTTCACAACCCCTTTTGGGTCAATGATATAGGTTGAACGGACAATTCCCATGTACTCTTTACCATAGTTCTTTTTCATTGCCCAAACGCCATAGGCTTGCATCATCACGGTTGTCGGATCACTCAGCAGTGTAATGCCGAGATTTTGTTTCTCGATAAAATTGCGATGCGCTTTGGTAGTGTCAGCACTCACGCCTAAAATAATCGCTCCCATATCATCATACTCATCTACAGACGCAGTAAATTCACATGCTTCGGTCGTACATCCCGGAGTCGAATCTTTCGGATAAAAATACAATACAATCCATTTACCGCGTAAATCGCGCAGACAAATCTCCACGTCGTCTTGGTTACTCAAACAAAAATCGGGGGCGGTGCTTTCTACTTCTAACATCATTAAATACCTTTGTTATAAAATTACGATTGATTTAATTTCCGTAAACTCTTCGATGGCGAAACGTGGACCTTCACGCCCGACACCGCTGAGTTTCACACCGCCATACGGCTGGATATCAAAACGCAAGGTTGGCATATCGTTAATGACAACACCCCCTGCATCGAGTTCTTCTATCGCTTGTGTCGCATGGGCAAGATTATTTGTAAATATGGAAAACTGCAACCCGTACGGAGAGTTATTCATCCGCACGATTGCATCATCAATTCCATCCACTTTTACCAAACTCACGATTGGGGCAAAAACCTCTTCGCAGACGATTTTCATACTCTCCGTCACATCCGCCATCACACACGGATAAAAAACTCGTCCCTCACACCGTGGCGGTGTCAACGCACGCGCCCCCTCTTCAATGGCGCTTTCTACCCAACTCATTGCCCGAAGTGCTGCTTCATCATTGATAAGCGGTCCTAGAAAAGTATCCTCATTATAGGGAGAACCGACGATTAGCTTGGACGTTGCCTCTGCCATCTTGGCAGCAAATTCGTCATACACAACACTATCAACATAAATACGCTGAAGTGAGATGCACACCTGACCTGAGTTGACAAACGCTCCGATAGCACAGCGCGATGCAGCATACTCCAAATCCGCACTGTCGTCGATGTACGTCGCCGCATTGCCCCCAAGCTCCAAAGAAACTTTTTTTATCCCTGCGCTTTTAGTAATAATGTTTCCTACTCCAACAGAACCGGTAAAACTAATGACTCTGGGAATATCACTCCCTACTAATGCGCTTCCCACTTCCGCATCGCCATACACGACACTTAAGGCGTCTTTAATAGCATAAGGACTTTCAATAAACAGTTTTGCCAATTTGTAGGCACAAAGAGGAGCTTCCGGAGTCGGTTTTAACACCACGGCATTTCCGGCTACCAAGGCAGGTGCCAGTTTATGCGCGACGAGATTGAGCGGAAAATTAAACGGGGTAATCGCTACGACCACACCGCAAGGGACTCTCTGCCAATACGCATGCGCTTTTCGTCCGCTTGGCATAGCATCGGTATTAATCGTCTCTCCATGCAACGTGCGCATGGTTTCGGCAGAAAGGGTGATGGTTTCGATACAGCGATCCACTTCAATACGGGCATAGGAAATCGGCTTACCTACCTCATTACACAGCACTTGTGCAAACTCCTCACGCTGTTCTCGCAATGTGCTTGCAACATCCAGTAACCATGAACACCGTTGATAAAGCGGAACTTTTTTGGCGATTTTAGACGCATTTTGGGCAACGTTAAGTGCTTGACGAGCATCATCCGTACTGCAGACCGAGGAACGTGATACAACGCATCCATCATACGGACTTAAACGTTCTAACATCTTATCGCGTTTGATTTCTTCTGATCCCATCCAAATATGTGCATCCATACATCAGCCTCATCGGTAAATTATTCTTTTATTATACAAATCATCACCTAAAAGGAGAAAGAAGCGGTCACTTTAAGGCGTTTTTTGTTGGATATGTTTTAGAATATCCCCATATTTACCAAAAGGACAATAATGAATTTGACGATAACCGACGGTGTTTTAGGGGTGCGCCCTCCCGTAACCAAACCTCATCCGGGATTTTTTTTCCAAGTAGGAGAAGAGCGTTTTCGAAAACTGGTTGATGATCATTATGAAATGATCCGCACCAGTGATATTGCCTTTTTATTTCCGGTAAATGACGAAGAAGATTTTAGTGCTGCTAAAAAACACGCGGCGGATTTTCTGATCCAGATCTGTGGCGGACCGGATTATTTTGCACAAACGCGAGGTGAACCTCGTATGGTCGGACGCCATGCACCGTTTCGCATCGATGAAACAGCTCGCCGTCGCTGGCTTGAGTTTTATGCCGTCTTGCTTCCTGCCCTTGAAGCGGAGGGGATCAGTCCTGAATACATTCAATCGTTTTGGGATTATCTCGATATTTTTTCAATTTGGATGATTAATACTCCAACGTTCTAAATATTACAAATTCAGTAAAAGTCCGCCAAATCCCTTGGAAGCCACACCAAGAGGGACTTTTATCCCTCCTTCCATATGATCCGCGAAAAAGCGGGTCAGCCAAATACGGTTCGTTTGGATTTTTTGCAACACCAACGTATCTTCTTTATCAATCACTTCCGTATGATAATAGCCAATGGCGACGGTGAGCTTTTGCGTCTCTCCCTCAGGAAGCAAAATAAAGTTAAGCGTTCTTTTTGCTGTATCCACCGTCACATTTTCAACTTTTCCGTATCCTTTTGAACTAAAATACATGGAAACAGCAGAGGTCAAAATCTTGGAACGAAAACTGTCCATCGAAGACGTTTCGGCAAAGCTTGATACGCTCAATAAAAGAGATAATATGACGATTCGCAACATGGCTAAAAACACCTTTTTTTAGAGAATTATACCGATTAATCAATGTTAAATGGCATCTGCGCTAAAATCACCTAATTTTTCTTTTGGAGATTTTCAGTATGAACGAAGCCAAAAATATTTGGATGAACGGCAAATTAGTACCTTGGAGTGACGCAAAGATTCACGTCCTTTCTCACACGCTCCACTACGGTAACGGTGCCATCGAGGGGACAAAAGTCTATAAAACCCCAAAAGGGTATGCTATTTTTCGTCTAAACGACCACACAAAACGCTTAATCGAATCGGCAAAAATGACGCTCATTACCGTCCCATATACCGTTGAAGAGCTCAATCAAGCACAAATTGATCTCATTAAATCCAACGATTTCACGGGTGAAAATGTCTATCTTCGCCCTATCGTCTATCTAGGCTACGGCGTTATGGGAATTTATCACAAAGAAGCACCGGTTGAAGTTGCCGTTGCTGCATGGGAATGGGGCGCGTATTTGGGGGAAGAGGGGATGAAACGTGGTATTCGTCTCAAAATCTCTTCTTTTAGCCGTCCAAACAACAAATCAAACATGGGTAAAGCCAAAGCCGTTGCCAACTATCTCAACTCTCAAATGGCAAAATTTGAAGCGGTTGAAGCGGGATACGACGAAGCCCTTCTTTTGGATGATGAGGGATACGTTGCGGAAGCCAGCGGTGCCTCTTTTTTCATGATCAAAGACGGTGAAATCATCACCCCTCCAAATGACAATTCACTCGCATCCATCACCCAAAAAACCGTCATCGAAATGGCAGAAAAAATGGGGATGAAAGTAACTCGAAGACGTATCAGCCGTGAAGAAATCTACATTGCTGATGAAGCATTTCTCACAGGAACAGCAGCAGAACTCACCCCGGTTCGCGAAGTGGATGCGCGTATTTTGGGTGCAGGCGGACGTGGTCCGATCACTGAGAAACTGCAAAGCAGCTATTTTGACATCGTATACGGTCGAAATCCTGACTACGACCACTATCTCACCTACATCAACTAAAGGAATATTATGGCAACCGATATGAATGACTATTTTAATAAGAAAAAAAATGAAGAGCAAAAGAGCACCGGAGGGTTTACTCCTCCAAAACCTCCTAAGATTGATTTCAATATGAATCCGAAAAAAGCAGGGATACTTTGGCTTATCGCTGGTTTTGTTCTCCTGATGATTTTGGCAAAACCTTTTATCATTATCAATGAAGGGGAGCGCGGAATCCTCTCCACCAACGGTAAATACAGCGATCACGCATTAATGCCGGGTCTTCATTTCCTTATTCCTGTGATCCAAAATGTTTATATCGTTGACACCAAAGTACGTATCATCAACTATGCCGATAAAATTGACCGTGCATCCACCGCAGGAGACGGGATTTTACTCAAACCGGCTATCACCGTTTTGGATAAGCGTGGACTTCCTGTCTCTATTGAGCTTACCGTGCAATATCGTCTCAATTCCCAACTGGCAGCTCAAACGATCTCCAACTGGGGCTTTAGCTGGGAAGACAAAATCATCGATCCTGTGGCACGCGATGTCGTTCGTAATGTTATCGGTCAATACGATGCGGAAACTTTACCGATTATGCGTAATGCGATTGCCCAAAAAATCGAAGCGGGTATCCGAGCCAATGTTGATCGTCAAAAAAATGGTCCTGCCGATCTCGAATCAATCCAATTGCGTGAAATTGGTCTTCCTCAAAAAGTAAAAGATCAAATCGAGCGTGTTCAAGTTGCCAAGCAAGAAGTTGAAAAAGCACAGCAAGACGTAGAGCGTGCAAAACAAGAAGCGTTCAAAAAAGAGACGGAAGCACAAGGGACAGCGAATGCGGTTACCATCGAAGCCATTGCACAAGCAAAAGCCAACCATCTCATTGCGCAGTCACTCTCTCCGGGATTGCTCAAACTTGAGCAAATCAAAGTGCAAGGCAAATTTAATGACGCTCTCAAAGAAAACAAAGACGCGAAAATTTTCTTGACTCCGGGAGGTTCAACTCCTAATATCTGGCTTGATACCAAATCAGGTGATAGCCAGAAAATTACTTCAACAGGGAAATAATTGATGAATCTTGATCAAATCGACTGGACGAAGTCAGAACTTCTTCCTGTCATCGTCCAAGACTCTGTGACACTGGAAGTTTTGATGATGGCGTATATGAACCGTGAATCATTGGAACTCTCCCTCTCTACTAAAATCGCACACTATTTTTCTCGCTCAAAACAGCGCTTGTGGAAAAAAGGGGAAAGCAGCGGACATCTTCAGCATATTGAACGCTTTTTACTCGACTGTGATAACGATACACTCCTCATAATGGTACGCCAAGAGGGTGTTGCGTGTCATACAGGACGTAAATCATGTTTCTTTACCGACATCGAGTCAGGAGAAACAATTAGTGAGCCACAAATTGACACCGTCGCTACCTATGGGATTATCGATGAGTTGTACCACACCATTCTCCAAAGAAAAAACAGTGACCCTACAACCTCATGGACGGCAAAACTTCTCTCTTTGGGTGATAATGCAATACTCAAAAAAGTGGTCGAAGAGGCAGGCGAATTTGCCTTTGCCGTCAAAGACAACAATGAAGATGAAATTATTTACGAATGTGCCGATTTAGTCTATCATGTCTTGGTAACACTTGGGCACAAAAATATCTCTCCCGATCGTATCAAACAAGAGCTTGCCCGACGATCTGGAGTAAGCGGGATCGCAGAGAAAAACTCTAGGGACAAATGAAAACACAACTGCTTCACTTTATCGACACCTTAGGTCTTTACGATTACCTCCTGTTTGGGGGGATCCTTTTTTTCTTTTTTCTTTTTCTTATTTTGGCAGTTTTATTTCATCACAGACTCACCCTTGCCATTACCCTTATCCTTACCTCTTTTCTTCTCCTTTTGGGTGCACCCGTTGGCGGCTATTTGCTGTTGCACAAATACCTCTACCAACATACCCTAACCCTCACCACCGTACACGATCTCGAATTTACCGAGGCATTGCTTCTCAAAGGGGATATTAACAATACCTCTCAACAGACATTCAAAGAGTGTACCCTTTATTTTGGTGTTTCCAAAACATCTTCCATCCAACTCCTCAACGATAAAGTTTACCCCTATATCCCCTTTCGTCGTCAAACACTCATTCTCACACAACCGATCAAGCCAAATAGCGGTGAAACTTTTAAACTCTTGATTGAGCCCTTTAGCTATCCAAAAAAATTCAGCGTTACCGCATGGGGAGTCTGTAAATAATGAATACCTATTTTACTTTTTGGCACTATGGTGCTGTTATCGTTATTACTTTAGTGCTGATCGCTCTCATCATTTCAACACTTCTGCACTCTAAAGTATCCTCAAAATTATCTATAATTTTTACCTACACTCTTGCCGCACTTGGATTTATGTTTACTACTATTTTAGTCATCGACAATTACACCAAAAAAATAACGTTATCCAATGTAGACGATTATCGCTTTTATCCTACAGAAAAGATTTTTTTTACAGGTTCGGTACGAAATTCTGGCGATTATACGATCGCTGAAGTGCGTGTAGAAATCAAGATTGTCAACAAGGATAGTGCCGCCAAAGAGGGGGAACCTTCCTATCAGTCAAATGCCTTTGCAGAACTCATCGGAGATGCGAAAGTGAAACCCTCTTTTTTTATTACAACCGAAGTTGTCGCCACCAATCTCAAACCTGGACAGCGAAAAGAATTTCGAATTATTATGCCTCACCCTTCTTATTTTAAAGGCTATTCAAGCTACGTCAGGGCTTATGGGCAGTAAGAAGGGCTAGTATTTTAATCCAACCTCTTTAAGAGCGTTGTTGATGGCTTGCAGTTGCCTATTTTTATCTCGGCACCATTGGGGTGCCACGAGTGATTCATCATCTATTCCTGCACTCAAACGCTGAACGCTAATAGCATGCGGCTTCATTTTTAATGCCTCACACAACACATCCAAATAAAGCTCTTGAGTAATGGGAGTAAATTCGCCACGTCCATATTCGTTTGCCAATGCCGTTCGTTTGACAACATAGAGAGGATGATATTTAAGCGAATCGACCCCTAGCTCGTATGCTGCCTGCGCCGTTTGAAGCATCATTTGTTTATCTTCACCCGGAAGCCCGAAGATAAGATGTCCGCACACATTTAACCCATATTGCTTGGCTTTACGTATTGCATCTTTAACACTTTGTGCGTCATGCCCACGATTAATTTTCTCCAACGTCTCATCAAAAATAGACTGTATCCCAAACTCGATCCATAATTCTGTTTTTTTGGAAAGCTCGCACAAATACTCAAACACCTCATCACTAATGCTGTCCGAACGTGTCCCGATACTAAGCCCCACTACATTCTCAAAACTAAGAGCTCTCTCATAAAGAGCTTTAAGCGTTGCAAGAGGTGCATACGTATTGGTAAAGCTTTGAAAATAAACAAGATATTTTTGCGTACCATTTTGGGCGCTTAATTTTTGCGAGAGCGCATTAAATTGCCATTCAAGCTGTTCGAGCTGTTTTTCCAAATAAGGATTCTCAGCAGATTCAAGGTTGAGGAAGAAACCTTTGAGGGGCTTGGCTTTATCCAGACTCGGACTAAAGGAGTCATTTTCGCAAAAAGTACATCCCCCCTTTGCAACTTTTCCATCGATATTGGGGCACGTAAATCCCGAAATAGAGACAGGAACTTTGGAAACTTTGCACCCAAATTTTTCACTCAAATATTGTCCGAATGTAAAAATTTGTTCGCGCATCTGAATTGTTTTAAATAATGTAATTGCCGGTAAAACACGCCGTACAATAGTTCTCTTCTTTGCCATTGACACTCAGCAATAGCCCCTCATTACTCAAATACCCCAATGAATCGGCTTCAATAAACGCACAAATCTCTGCATTGGTCATATTTGCAGCAATCAGCTTCTCTTTATCGGGTGTATCCACACCATAAAAACACGGATCGGTTGTCGGAGGGCTCGAAATACGCATATGCACTTCAAGAGCACCCGCCGCTTTGAGCATACGAACGATTTGTCGGCTCGTCGTTCCCCGTACGATGGAGTCATCGACGACGATTAAACGCTTCCCTTTAATCAATTGCTCAATCGGTGAAAGCTTCATTTTGACTTTCAAATCCCGCATCTCTTGTGTTGGCTCAATGAATGTGCGCCCGATATAATGGTTACGCATAATCGCCATCTCAAAAGGGATACCACTCTCTTGTGAATATCCAATCGCCGCAGGAACACCGCCATCTGGGACAGGAACAACCATGTCGGCAATCATAGGTTGTTCTTGTGCTAATTTCTTACCCATCGCTTTGCGCATTTCATAGACGTTTTGCTGATACACATTGGAATCAGGACGGGCAAAATAAACGTATTCAAAAATACAGTGTTTTGGTGTGGCATCGAATACTTTGATCGATTGAGGTGCTTTCCCTTTCTCAAAAATCAACAATTCACCCGGTTCTACATCACGTATATACTCCGCACCGATAAGATCAAAGGCGCATGTCTCGGAAGCTACCACATAGCCATCCCCCACACGCCCAAGGCTTAAGGGACGGAATCCAAAACGGTCACGCATCGCAAACATCTTAGAACGGCTCAAAAAGACGAGAGAATAGGCCCCCTCGATTTTTTTGACCGCATCGATAATACGATCCGTCAAATGATGCTGATCACTTTTGGCGATGAGATGGATAAGATTTTCGGTATCCATAAAGGTTTGAAAAATCGCCCCTTTTTTAATCAAAGCATCCCGCACCTCTTTGGCATTGGTGAGATTACCATTATGAACGATGGCCATCTCCCCAAGATCATAGCGGGCAAATACCGGCTGCGCATCGAGAATAGAGTCATCTCCCGCCGTCGAATAGCGCGTATGCCCGATTGCCATCTCCCCTTTTAGGGTTGCGAGTTTTTGATTGTCAAATACCTGCGTAACCAAGCCTCGATCTTTAATCGTATAGAGCTTTTCACCATTGCTGGTACTGATTCCTGCAGCTTCTTGACCTCGATGCTGTTGGGCATGAAGCGAGAAATAGGCTAGTTTTGAAGCCTCAGGATGATCGAAAATACCAACAACCGCACATTTTTCATTCATACTACGCATTTATTCTCCTAATTCCAAACAATCACTGATATTATACAATCCGTTCTCTTGACCAACCAACCATTTGGCAGCGCGGATTGACCCTTTTGAAAACGTATTGCGACTGGTTGCCGTATGGTGAAGCTCGACAAACTCCCCCTCATTGTAAAAACCGACCGTATGACGTCCGACAATATCACCGCCGCGCAATGCCATCACGGCGATTTCATCTTTGGTTCTCTCACCGATATTACCGTCACGACCGCTGATACGCACCTTATCCAAATCCAAACCTCGAGCAAGCGCTGCTGAATTTGCCAGCGTCAATGCTGTACCGCTTGGGGCATCTTTCTTGTGACGATGATGCTGTTCTACAATCTCAATATCAAACTCTTTGAGTGTTTTCGAAGCCGCATAAACAAGCTTATTGAGCAATGCGACTCCCAAAGACATATTGGTTGCGTACAAAATCGGCATGGATTCACTTGCTGATTTCAGGAGATTAAGCTGATGAGCATCCATCCCCGTTGTTCCGATAACAAGAGGCTTTGGATTGTCCATCGCACACTCCAAAAGTGCTTGCGTCGCTTCCGGAAGTGAAAAATCGATGATGACATCGGAACTTTTGAGCAACACATTCATATCGTTGGTGACAAGGATAGAGGGATCAATTGAAAAGTTAAGCTCATTGCGCACATACACAGCGCCCAAAGAGATATCACTCTCCTGACGCAAATCTTCAATAATCAACTTTCCAACACGTCCGCCCGCACCAAATACACCTACTCTAATCATGGTCATCTCCCGTTCACAATGGTAAAAACGAATTGTATCGTTTTAGACTTTAAAAGGACGAAAATTCTCCGTTCGTGGTGAGCTTATCGAACTATGAATGGTACAATTAATGAAAATGCTCATCTACGTAACTAATTGCCTGAAGAGCGGCTACCGCACCATCACCCGCAGCGCTCACAACCTGCTTAGGTGCCTGAATGCGCATATCACCTGCAGCGTACAATCCCGCAACCGATGTTTTCATGCTCAAATCCACAATGACTTCACCCGAGGGGCTCATATCGCACAAGAAACTGCCATCTTCTTGAATCAATACTTGATTATTGACGTTATTGCCGATAAATACAAATACCCCTGGAACATCTATTTGACGCGTAGAGCCATCTTTAAACGCAACACGAATCCCCGTCACACCCATCGCATCACCGAACACCTCTTCAGGAGAAGCATTGAGGACAAGCTCGATATTCGCGGTATTTTTGATCCGCTCAATCGTACTAGGTGCTGAACGGAACGACTCACGTCGGTGGATAAGAGTGACTTTGGAACAGATTTTTGCCAAATAGAGTGCCTCTTCAAGCGCCGTATCACCGCCACCGATTACCGCAACCTCTTTGCCTTTATAGAAAAAACCATCACATGTCGCACACGTACTCACACCGCGACCGAAATATTTATCTTCACCGACAAATCCGGCACGTTTAGGTGTTGAACCCGTACCTACAATCACACTTTTAGCCCTATCGGTTTTACCGTCGGATTTATGAATCGTAAATGTCCCATCCTCATTGCGAGAAACACGCGTTACTTCGGACATTTCGTGCTTCAATCCGAAACGCTGGCACTGTTCAGGCCAGGGAGACATAAAATCCATTCCGCTGAGATTATGAGCCGTTGCTCCCGGATAGTTTTCGATCTCGGAACTCATAGTGATTTGACCGCCCGGCATCCCTTTCTCAAACATAACAACATCATCTAATCCGCCACGAGTCGTATACAAACCTGCTGTTAACCCCGCAGGTCCTCCTCCGATAATTGCACAATCCAACATAATTAACACCTCATAGTATAATTCATTTCAAATTGGACGTATGGTACAGTATTGCTGTTAAAGAGCGCTACAAATTGATAAAAAGAAAAATGGTTTTAGAAAACTTTTAGGCTAAATATAACATGTGAAAAAAGAAAATAAAGAAGAGAGAATTCTGATCCGACAGGATCAAGCTTTAGTAGCCCAAGCGGCTAGCGTAGCCGAGGGGATGGATTCCCTCGGCGTCATATTATAGTAGTGAGTTGATTTTATCCGCAAATGCTTGCTTAGAAGCCGCGCCAACCATTTGATCAACCATTTCGCCATTTTTGAAGAAAAGAATGGTAGGGATTGAACGGATGCCGTATTTTACTGCAATGTCTTGCTCTTCGTCTGTATTTACTTTACAGATTTTAGCAATTCCTTCAAAATCATTTGCCAATTCCTCGATAACCGGAGCGATCATACGACACGGTCCACACCATGGTGCCCAAAAGTCTACAAGAGCAACGCCCTCTTTTGTTGTGTCAGCGAAATTTGATGCCGTTAATTCGATGTATTTACCCATTTTGTTTCCTTGAGTTTGTTATTATGAGCAATTATAACGCCCCTTTCTTTAAAACGTCTTATTGTAAAAATTTCATCACTTTTCTAAGCAAAAATGTTACAGTGTGATATTCTCAATCCACACAATTTCATCCTCCGTGACGATCAGGGCATCGATGCAATAATCAAGCGAAAACTTTTTTTTCTGTAGATAGGTTTGGATGGTACGGTTGAGCTTTTGGAGTTTTGAGGGGGTAATGTTATTGACAGCCTGCTCATACGTTTGAGCACTTTTGACTTCGACAAAACGCAAAACATTATCTTTCAAAGCGATAATATCAATCTCTCCGAAACGGTTGTAGACATTACGGTCGATGATTCGGCACCCATGTGATCTAAGATAATCACACCCTCGCTCTTCGGCAATATTACCTTTTGCCTTGGTGTGCATCCCTTAGTCCAAATAATCGGGTTTGACTATCTCAACTTTTATCGATTTAAAACGCGCCGTTTTGATAAGCTCATCGTGCTCATCACCGAACAAAAAGTTGATACGGCTTTTGGCATGGTGAAATGTCGTAAAGAGGGTCCCCTTTTTGACTGTTGTACTCACCTTTACCCGCAAAGGGGCACTTTGCCCGTATTCGCTTTTGAGGACAACAAAATCTTTGTATTCAAAAAATTCCTCATCCTCCACACTCACCAGCAACGTATCCTCACTGTGAGAACGGCTGAGTTTTTCGCAGGCATTGGTTTGGGCAGCATTGTTATAGTGAACCAATACCCGTCCCGTTGTAAGATAATATCCTTCGTATGACGGGGCATTTAAAAGTTCTTGTACCTGACCGCGCGGCTCGTACTGCTTGTAGCGAAACGACCCCAATCCGTCTTTGGTTCTAAAATCATGCAGGTGCAATACAGGAGTGTCTTCCTCTTGCACCGGCCATTGCAGTCCGCGCAGACGATTAACCTCCAGTTTTTCATAACTTGCCCCGCCAAAACGGTTGGGGGCATCGACACGGACGGCTTCCCAGACATCTTTTGAGTTCTCAAAACCGAAATCTGTCCCATATCGTTTAGAAATTTCCGCAATAACTTCCCAGTCATCCGGCATCGTAACATGAATCAGCGGTTGAGAAAGATGGAGCCTGCGTTCCGCATTCACATAAACGCCCGTTTTTTCATAGGCACTCTTAACCCCAAAAATAATGTCTGCAAACTTGGTAATTTCATTGTCAAAGAGTTCATTGACAATCAGCAAATCAAGATTTTTAAGGGCAGCATGGATTTTATTTTGGTTGGGATGGATATGAGCGATGTCCTCACCAATGTTAAAAAGGGCTTTGATTTTCCCCTCAATCATGGCATTAATCAAATCAGGTGTCATCATCCCAACCTCTTTGGGTGGCTGATAATCGGGTGCATAATAGGGCAGCATCCCGACATCACACGTTCCTTGCACATTGTTTTGACCGCGAAGAGGCATCAATCCAGCCCCTCGTTTGCCGATATTCCCCGTTATCAAAGCGAGATGAGTAATCGCCATAACGGCATACGAACCATCCAGATGTTCCGTAATCCCAAGTCCCCAGAAAAAGAGACTTTTACGCGTTGCGTATTTGCGGGCAACCATACAGATTTCTTTAACAAGCGATTCATATCCGGGGATTTGGAGGAGAAATTCAGGGTTCGCGTAGGGGTCATTTAAAATGGCGTGTTTGTACTCTTCATAGCCCTTGGTGCGTGATGCGATAAAATCACTATTGACCAAATTTTCGCTTATGATAACGTATGCCATCATATTAAGGATCATCAAATTTGCTTCATACGGGATACTAAGATGATGAGTGGCAGATTTAGAAAGCTGAAGTTTGCGCACATCGAGGACGGCAAGCTCTACCTCTTTGTCTTTGATTACATCCAGCATACGATTCGCAACAATCGGGTGTCCCTCAGTCGTATTTGAACCCATAACAATCATAAATTCCGTCTCATAAATATCATCAAACGGATTCGTTGCGGCACCTTCACCGATCGTTGTACGCATCCCCTTGAGCGAGGGGGAGTGGCAGACGCGGGCACAGTTATCGACGTGGGGAGAACCGACAACATGACGGGTAAAGTGCTGAAACAAATACGAACCTTCACAGCTCGTACGTGCTCCTCCGATAGAGGCAAAGGAATGCGAACCATGCTCATTGACAATCGATCTTAACTTTCGTGCCGCCAACTCGTAGGCACTTTCATAACTGATCTCATAAAAATCGTGATCGATCGGTTCAAGATAATCCATATCCAAATCTGCAAATAATGCAGAATTGGCATTTAAAAATGATTTACGAACACGAGCATTGCGAAGACGTTTGGGATGGGTAACAAAATCCCATCCCTGCTTTCCTTTGATACAAAGGCGTCCTTGAGAAACAAGCCCCTCTTCTTTGGCAAAAATCTTCTGAATTTTGTTGTCTTCGACCTCAGCGGAAATATCGCATCCCACGCCACAATAGGTACAAACGCTGTCGATGACCATAAAACTTCCTTAGGGGGCTAAATACCCTTTTTATAATTAGTGAAGTTTACAATTTTGTCTCTTAAGGACTGCGGAAGTAACAATGCAAATCGAATCATTAAGTAAAATCTCAACGGAAACGGATAAAAGCGCTTTTTCTTTGCAATCGCATCGGTAATTCTCTTGACTCCTTCTTGGGTACTCAACAAAAATGGCATTTTAAAACGGTTCTTTTGAGTCATCTCCGAATCAATAAATCCCGGTAAAATCGTCATGACTTCAATGCCATACGGCTTCAGCTGATACCGCAACCCTTCTGCATACCCATTCAATGCCCGTTTGGATGCACTGTAAGCGACAGATGTCGGCATGGATAGAAGCGAGGCAAGCGAAGAGATAAAAATAATTTCGCCCGATTTTTGTGCAATAAGCTTCGGAATGATCGGCTCTAACAATGCGTGAACGCTCAGAAAATTGGTTTGAAACAAACGATGAAAATCCTCAAATGGGGTCACACCGCCTGAATGCCCTACAGAGATACCCGCATTGAGGATAATTCGGTCGATATGAGTATTTATTAACTGCTTTCCAATCGTTTGCATCAATGCAAAATCATTCACATCTGCGACAATCGTTTCAACCTTGGCTCCCAATCCTCTACACCTGCTTGCTACCGCTTCCAGTTTCTCTGAACGCCGCGCAATTAATAGCAACTCATTGTTTGGCGTGGCATAATGAAAGGCTAACGCTTCGCCCAATCCGCTGCTGGCTCCCGTGATGATTATGCGCATTGTTCCTCCGTACCAGTGAATCTTAGCTATAATTATACCCATGAATGAAACACTAAAAATCGGGGAAATAAATATCCTCACCATTGACAGAGATACAACTCCAGGGCTTTTTTTACGGGCACTGGATGAGAGCGATATTTTATTGCCCAACCAATACGTCACGGATGCGATGCACATTGGCGATACCATCGACGTATTTGTTTATACAGACAGCGAAGATCGTCCCGTAGCAAGCACCGTCATGCCCAAGGCAATAGTCAATCAACTCGCCTTCGTTGAAGTAGTCGATACCACCCCCATTGGGGCATTTGTCAACTGGGGATTACCCAAAGACCTTTTTGTTCCGCGTGTGATGCAAAAAGTTCCCTTCAAGGTGGGTGAAAAGCGCATTGTGCGGGTTATCTTGGATGCACAGACGAATCGTCTCGTAGGAACGGAAAAAATCACTCCCGCACTCATC
>Ga0265297_10003851_pt1 | contig 25960 bp, 16 predicted proteins | sample Munlanlwell13791_FD_192502 | JGI IMG/M metagenome (GOLD analysis project Ga0265297, IMG submission 192502) | Leachate microbial communities from a municipal landfill in Southern Ontario, Canada - Leachate well 137-91 | ecosystem: Engineered > Solid waste > Landfill > Unclassified | place...
TTGGGGTTTCGCATTATGATGAAGCAGCGGCTTGTCACCGCGATATGGAATTTGTGAATAATATCTTGAGTAGCCATGCCGATCCTAACTCGCGTGATGAGCAGGGAGATCCGGTGTTACAAAAGGCTGCTCGTTGGGGAGATGTTGCAGCGGTAAAGAGTTTGCTCGCTGCCGGAGCCGATGTTAATGCAAAAAATCGAGTGGACACAAGTGCTCTCAGTGCGGCTATATTTTTTAAACGAGTTGAGGTAGTAAAATTGCTTCTTGCTGCTAAAGTTGCTCAAGCTACGCTTAACGAAGAGCTGTATGAAGCTGCAAGTTGGGGCGGGGCTGCAGAAATAGTATCCTTGCTTCTTTCTGCTAAAGCAGAGATCAATGCACGAGGTGGGATCTCAAAGGATTCTACAGCGTTACAGCATGCGGCGTTTTGGGGTGAAGATGAAATAGTACGTGTGCTGCTTGATGCAAAGGCTGAAGTTGATGCTCGAGATGAAGAAGGTAGCTCGGCGTTGATTAATGCTGCTGATCGTGGACATGCAAAAGTAGTAAGGTTACTGCTTGCTGCACGAGCTAATCTCCATGCGAGAGAATACAGAGGACGTACAGCATTTGACGTAGCATTGCGGGAGAAACGTGAAGATGCTTTTAAATTACTTGTCGTTGCATTGTTACAGGAATGTTGGCCTACGCTGCCAATTGAACTGTCTGACATGATTGCTGAAGAGTGCGATTGCGCAGAAACTGCGCATGAACAGCTTGCTGCCGTGGCACTAAGACGTTGTGAAAGGCGTTGTGATATAGTTGAAAAACTGAGTGAATTGCTGGCGCGCTGCTCGGTGATGTGAGACCCTGGTGATCCAAATAAAAAAGGCCTCGGTTTTGTACCGGGGCCTTTTTTATGCTTTGATTTGGTAGCGACGCTGAGATTCGAACTCAGGACCTACGGATTATGATTCCGTCGCTCTAACCAACTGAGCTACGTCGCCAAAAACTTAAAATTTCAATTGCTTTACGTTAAAGACATCAAGGATGAATCGATAAACTGACTTAAGGAAAAAGATACCTGAAAGCAACGTTGCCACAATACCGGCCATCAATGTGACAGCAAAACCTTTAACGGCTGGACCGCCAAATTGGAACAAGATAACACCGGTGAGGAACGTTGAAATGTTGGAGTCAAGAACGACCGACATGGTACCCTGGAAGCCATCCATAATTGCTTTGCGCAATGGGGTGCCGAGGGCTAAATCTTCCTTAATACGTTCATAGACAAGAATTGAAATGTCGATTGCCATACCGATGGTCAACACCATGCCGGCAAGGCCGGGAAGTGTCAGTGTTGCACGGAAATACGATAAAAACAGCAGTGTTAAAAAGATGTTGAACAGCAGCGTCAAGATGGCAAGAAGGCCTGGGATTTTGTAATAAAACAGGCTGAAGATGAATAATAAAACTAAGGCGATGACGCATGACATGATGCCACGACGGATTGAATCTTGACCCAATGAAGCACCAACACGATTTTCGTGTTCAATTTTGAGAGGGGCTTGCAGTGAGCCTGATTTCAAAACGATTGAAAGATCGAACGCTTCTTTGACTGAACCAATGTTGGAAATCATACATGAACCGCCACTAATAGGTCCTTTGATGACCGGCGCGGAGAACATGATATCATCGATGATGATGCCAAGATTTTTGCCAACATTGTTTGCGGTAATATCAGAAAATTCACGAGCACCAACGCTGTCCAATTTAAAGCTGACCACGGCGCGGTTAAATTCATCATGATCGACTTTGGCATTATTAATGCGATCGCCTGTTAAATCTGGAAATGCCGAGACCAAATACCAACGGCCCGCTTCTTCGGTGTCTTCGCCACCATCTCTGCGGCCAGGAATAACCATTTTATCTGAAGGCAATTCACCATCGAATTTATCAAGGAGTGCTTCTTTAGAAGCTGCAGTGTCTTCGACGACTTTGAATTCAAGGTGAGCGGTTTTGGTAATGACCGACTTGACGTGTTCTGGGTCTTCCACACCTGGCAGTTGGACAACAATCTGATGGTCGCCGTGCTGTTGAACAACAATGCCTTCAACGCCGTAACCACCAAGGCGGTTGGTAAGAACGTTGACGCCTTGTTCGACGGCGCCGGTGCGCACCATTTGTTCTACTTCTGGTGTGAGGCTGATGCGAATAGCGTTTTCAATCAGTTTGATTTTGAGTACTTGTGTTTTAGAGTCTTGGATTAATTTGTACGCTTCGCGCGCTGCATTTTCATCTGGGAAAATCAGTTCAGTGGCAGATCCGACCGCTGCTTTTTTGGTAGGAAGAATTTTAAGATCTTTATTTTTGAAAACGGCTTCAAGTGCGCGAACTTCAATTGCAAGTCTGTTTTCAAGCGCTTTATCAAGTTCAACGCCCAAAATCAAATAGGTTCCGCCTTCAAGATCGATACCTTTTTTGACGTAATCAAGCTTGAGTGCACTGTAGTACTTTTTAACGGTATTCCAAATGCCGGGTTCTGATGGCTGGCTTAATACTTTTTTATTGAACGAGAACATAAAGTAGCTGCCAACGCAGAGCGCAGCGATCCAGAAAATGAACGGAGAAAGCAAAATCCGCATTGCGCGTGACTGTTCAACCATTGAAAAACTCCTCGTTATGTAAAACACCTGCAATCGCAGGTACCTACTCTCATAAAACCTTATTTTTGGTGCCGAGGAGGAGACTCGAACTCCTATGGGATTTCTCCCGCTGCCCCCTCAAAGCAGTGCGTCTACCAATTTCGCCACCTCGGCACGTACATTTCAACTGAATTTTCAAGAAAAAAGACATAGAAAATGTATCATAAACATATGGCATTGGCAATATTATTCCTTGCATTTAAAATTGTTTTGGTGTTGATGCTGATTGACGTAAGAGGAGCCGAAAAAGCCGTTAATAAGGGTAAAAAATGATTTTTCCATTCCAGAATGTACTGCATAATATGGGCGTATTTTTTCTTGTTTATCTGATCGGAATTATTCCTTCAGGCTATCTTTTTTGCCGTTATTGTCTGGGAAAAGATGTTACTGAGCATGGCTCGGGAAATATTGGGGCAACCAACGTTGCACGGGTTTTTGGCTACCGATATTTTATACCCATTTTGCTCTGCGATGCCGGCAAGGCGTATAGCGCTTTGTGGCTTGTGCAGTGGCTTATTGGTATGAATGAAATGCTACTTTTTTACAGTGGTATGTTTTTGTTGGTTGGCAATAGCTTTTCGCCCCTGCTTAATTTTGGTGGAGGGCGAGGGGTGGCTACAAGTCTTGGTATTTGTGCCTTTGTTTTGCCATGGCAGTATGTTTTGTTATTTATGGGTTTATGGCTTGTGGTGCTGGCGATAACAAAAAAGCCATTTGTTGCATCAATAAGTTCAATGACTGTTTTATGGGGGATTCGTTTATATGCTGGAACTAAGGTTGAGACGCAGATGCTTACCTTTATGCTTGTGTGGCTTGTATTGCAGCATTATAAGCACATTGTTTCCTGGTGGCGAAGAAGCGATCAGAAACAACCACAACAAGATGTATAGTGGTATAAAACAAAGGGGTGCTATGAAGTTTACGTATGTGGCTACAGTGTTTGATGTCATCGAGCAGGAGTCCAGTCGCAATAAAATTACTGAATCGCTGGCGGCCTTGTTTGCCAAAGCCACGCCTGATGAGGCGGCGGTAATTGCATACTTAGCGCTTGGCAGCCTCAATCCGCCTTACATCGGCACACAGTTTAATTTTGCCCAAAAAAATCTGATAAAAGTGGTGGCAGAGCTGCTTAACAAAACGCAGGCTGAGGTAAAAAAGAGCATGCACAGCCTTGGTGATTTGGGTAAGGTGATTGAGTCTGGTAGCTGGGCTGGTGGTTCGGATATTTTAACGGTCAATGATGTAGCCCATGCCCTTGAGCAGTTTTTAGAGATTTCGGGCACCGGATCGCAGGAGCTGAAAGAACATAAAATAACCAAGATACTGCGTGCGGTTGATCCATTGTCTGCCAAATACATTGTTCGCATTGTTGAAGGAAAGTTACGCCTCGGTTTTTCTGATATGACCTTGCTGGATTCGTTTTCATTGATGGAAAAGGGCGACAAGTCACTCCGTAAGGAGCTGGAAGATGCGTACAACATCTCCGCCGACATTGGACATATCATTAAGGTACTGAAGCATGACGGTGTTGCTCATATCAAAAAAATGAGCATTACGCCGGGGATTCCGATTCTTCCTGCTGCAGCAGAACGCATGCCTGACGCAGCGGCAATTATCAAAAAACTTGGCCCCTGTGTGGCACAGCCAAAATTGGATGGATTCCGTTTGCAGGTGCACATTGACAATACGCACAAAAAGCCGTTGATTAGATTTTTTTCACGCAATTTGGTGGATATGTCACAAATGTTTCCTGATCTGATTGCCGCGCTCAAAGACATTAAGGTAAAAACGCTTGTTGCCGAAGGTGAAGCGATTGGAGTTGATGTACAAACGGGGGCGTTTTTGCCATTTCAAGAAACAGTGAAGCGTCGACGTAAGCATGATGTGGCGCTCTTTGCACAAGATTTTCCGCTCAAGTTATTTTTGTTTGATGCGCTGTTTGTTAATGGTGAATCACTCCTTGATGAGCCGCATAGCAAGCGTCGCACGGTGCTCCTTGATATGTGTGATGAGCAGGCGGTCAAGAAACATGAAATTGTGTTTCCGATTGAAGAAAAGAAAATTCATGATGCGCATGAGCTAGAACATTATTTTGAGCAGAATATTTCATTGGGCCTGGAAGGTCTTGTCGTAAAGCGGCCTGATGCAAACTATCAGCCGGGCAAGAGAAATTTTAACTGGATTAAGCTGAAGCGCCAAGAAAGCGGCTCGCTTGAAGATACCATCGATTGTGTTGTGCTTGGGTACTATTATGGTACCGGCAAACGTGCCAAATTTGGCATCGGGGCCTTGCTGGTTGGCGTGTACAACAAGTCCAAAGATTGTTTTCAGACTATTGCCAAAATAGGAACCGGTTTGACTGATGTTGAGTGGAAAGAGCAAAAAAAGACGTGCGATGACAACAAAGTTGAACACAAGCCGCATGACGTTGAATGTGTCAAAGAGCTCTATCCTGATGTTTGGGTTTCCCCAAAAAACGTTGTAATGATTCGGGCTGATGAAATAACACTTTCGCCATTGCATAGTGCTGGCAGCGATGCAGCAAAAGAAAAGTCGGGATTTGCGTTACGCTTCCCCCGACTTATGGGCTATCGACCTGATAAAGCAGCACGTGAAGCGACCACGGTGGACGAGATTAAACGGCTGCGCGAGCTACAGTTTGATAAAAAAACAAAGAAATAACCTATTCCGGAATCGTTTTTGGCACTTCTAATGTTGTGACATTATCAATTGCTCGTTCTGCTTCGCGTGTATCGGTTTGGATGTTGCTGTCCAAGATGTTTGCCTCGTTTACTTCGTTAATCGTTTTTGCAGCATCGCGGAACTTTCTGACTGCGTTAATCGCTTCATCTTTTGCTTTTTTTACTTGCTGACGAGCGAGCATAATGCTTGCTTTAAAGTCTTCATTCGTTTGCTTAATTGTTTTTTGTATTTCTTTGCGTTTTGATCTTAGATCATTGAAGGTTTCTTTGTATTTTTCACGTAGATCTTTAACTGCTACAGTGGCGTTTCGTAGCGCCTCCCGCTTGTCATCGACGTTTTTACGTTCTGCAGTTTGCGATGTTGGCGCGCCCTGTTGCATCAAACCTTGACTTTGCATCGAAGATAAAATGCCCCAAGCTTGTGTGACCATGGCGACTGTTGCCATTCCTAAACAACTCCATACCAACGATAGTTTCATAGAAAACCTCCCAATTCCCCTTAAAACTCATACCTTTTCTATTGTTAGTATGACAAAAACATTGATTAACAGTCAATAAAAACAAAGGGGTTGTTGCACAGGCGTGCAAAAACGTGAAAAAGATAAAAAAATGAGTGTGCAGGAGCAGTGTTAGCAGACGAGTGATCGGAAGAGACGGGCTGTTTTGGTTGGATTTTCGGCCCGAATGACGGCGTCTCCAATCATAATTCCTTGCGGTTTGAGCAGGCAAACCTGTTGAATGTTTGATTCATCAATATTGCCGGTGACAAAAATAGGCAAATTGGTGTTTTCGCGTACATTATGCCATTCGCTTTCAAGGTCAGACTCCTCGTTGTGATAGGGGCGGTGCAGAATTACGAGGTTGACGCCTAATGATTTTGCATCAAGGGCAGATTGGCCGTGTGATGGAGCATCAAGTAAATCGAGAGCCACTTTGGTGTCAAAGGTTTTTGCGGTTGCTACGCTGCGCTTGATGGTGCTGCCGAATGTTCCTGCAAGGATCGATACATAATTTGCTCCCGCCTGCGCCATCATGGTGACTGCGTCGGGACCCTTATTAACGATCAATGCTTCAACAAAAAGTTCTTTGTTGGGGAATTTGGCTTTGAACATTTGAATTGCTTTGACGCCTTCTTTAAAAAGTAATAATGAACCAATTCCTAAAACGTCGGCAAACTCGGCGGTTTGCTCGGCAATATGTAACGCTCGAGTCAGGTCGGGAAGGTTGTATGTGAAATGAAGTTTCATTCGTTTTTCTCCTTTGCTAAAATCACAAAATGCAGTATCTTTGAAATCATTTTTACACGAATCAAATATGCAGTAACAACCATACGTAAATGTAAAATACGCAGCAATAGTTTTTGAAAATTGAAAAAATTCCAAGCAAATGACATTACTTTGTTGAAGGTGAGACTCGTGAAGCAGCTTATCAATAGCATACGTTGTTCTGGCGCAAAGCATGTTATGGTTATTGGCGATGTGATGTTGGATGAATATTACATGGGATCGGTCAGCAGAATCTCGCCTGAAGCGCCGGTGCCTGTGCTCAAAGAAGAGCGCGTAGAGTGGTGCCTGGGCGGTGCGGCCAACGTTGCGGCAAACTGCAGACAAATTGGCTGCGAGGTGGTGCTTGTTGGGAGTATGGGTTGCGACGCTGCTGGCAATCAATTGGTTTCACTACTCAAAGAACATAAGCTTGATGATCGCGGTATTCTTCGCCTGCCTCGACGTGTAACGACAAACAAAAAAAGATTCATTGCCCAAAATCAACAACTGTTGCGGATGGACGCTGAAAGCAACGAGCCGTTGTCAGCAGAAGAATTTGCTGAAATGCGCCAGCGTATTGATGCATTGTTGGTCCCTCAATGCATGATTTTGATTTCTGACTACGCCAAAGGCGTAGTAACACAAGCATTGATCGAACATGTCTGTATGCGTGCGCGTGAACGCGGGTGCACCGTATTGGTTGATCCAAAAGGGCCAAACTTTGCCAAATATTACGGCGTCGATTACATCAAGCCAAACGCCAAAGAATTTAAGCAAATGATTGAATTTTTCCAATTGCCATCATTGCAAACATTGGAACATAATGCGCGCACCTTGTGCTCGCTGTTGTCACTTAAGGGACTGGTGATTACTGAGGGTGAACGTGGTATTACATTTGTTTCATCTCACCAGACCATTGTTTCTCCTTCTTGCAAGCGAGAGGTGTATGATCTGACAGGTGCTGGCGATACTGTTTTTGCATTTCTTGCGTTGGGACTTGCGCACGGTTTTTCGATGGAAGATTGTCTCCTGTTAGCCAATCATGCTGCTGCGGTTGCCATCTCACACCTCAAAACCTATGCCGTGAGCATTGATGAACTGATTGATCCTTCTCTTGAATCGACTGAAAAAATTTACACCGACTGGGTGCAACTGAAAATTGAACTGGATTGGTTGCGCGCAGAAGGGAAAAAAGTTGTTTTAACTAACGGTTGTTTTGACATTCTGCATGTTGGGCACATACAAACGCTCAAAGAAGCAAAAAAGTATGGTGATATTCTGGTGGTAGCCATGAACACCGACGATTCGGTGCAACGTTTGAAAGGGCCATCACGACCGATTAACAATTTAATGCATCGTGCTACCATGATGTCAGCGGTTGGCTTTGTTGATTTTGTTGTTTCTTTTGATCAAGATACTCCCTATGCATTGATTGATTATCTCAGACCGGATGCCTTGGTCAAAGGCGGTGATTATCACAAAGAGTCGGTGGTTGGCTATGAACTGATTACCTCGTATGGTGGTGCCGTTCATATTGTCGATTACGTGCCGGACAATTCTACAACTGGTTTAATTGAACGTTGTTCCGGTCAACAACAAAAGCGTGCGACGTTGTGATTGTAGGGGTTTTTGTAGGGTTATCTGTATAACATTTTCAAAAAATTGGATATGCCATGTACAAGCTAGGGATTGTAGGTTTTGGTGTTGTTGGCAAGTCAATTTTAGCGTTTTTGAATCGGCAACGTGTCGATTGTGCACCGCCGTCAGATCAAAATTTATTTGATGAAGCTCCTGGCTTTGATTGTGTTACGGTGCGTGTATGGGATTCGCGTATGTTAACGCCAGAAGAGCTGGCCATTATTGGCGTGTATAAGGCAAGTGCTGTCGAGTCTGCATCCATTGGGTTGCGTGATTTTATTAAAGACAATGATTTTATAATCGCAAGCCCTGGGGTCAGTTTGAATGACTACAGAGAGTTTGATAACAAAATTTTGTGCGAACTTGATTTCTTTTCGGCATTTTTTGCCAAGCCGGTGGTTGCTATTACCGGTTCACTCGGCAAAACAACCATTACCAAAGTGTTGGGCAAACTCATTTCTTCCATCGACGCCCCGGTGGCTGGGCGTGTTGCCTCTGTGCTTGATAACCAGTTTGTGACGTCTGCCGGAAAATCATGTTTACAACCCCTTGTTGGTGGGAATGTTGGCATTGGCATGCTTGACCTCATTCCACAACAGGATGCGTATGATCTTGGTATTTTGGAGCTTTCGAGCTTTCAGCTCGAGCAGAACAAGAAGTTTGCACCCGATGTAGCCGTGTGGACCAATTGGTATCCCAACCACTTGGACCGGCACAATTCGCCGCGTGATTATTTTGAAGCAAAATACAATTTGTTTCGGTTTCAAACCGAAAAACAGGTTGCTGTTATGGCGGCAGAGCTTTTTGATAGTGCTTGTGGGCCATGGCTCCGTCAGCGACTTGGTGATCTGAAATCGATGTTGTATTTGTGTTCTACGCTGCCGCTCTCAGCTGAATTCATTGCATCAGTACCGTGCGAATCGTTTTACCTGATGTATCTTGATAACGGGCTTTTATTTAAAGCGTTGGTGCGCAATGGGCTGATTGAACGTCGTGAATCATTATGTCATATGCCCGACCTGCCCGACATTACCTTTGTTCAAAACTGGGTGCATGTGTTTACTGTGTTGCATGTCATTGGCATTGATTTATATAAAACCTATCGATTCTTAACGGCGGGTAAGGCAGCATTTACCTTAGAAGATCATCATCATCGTTGTGAGCACTTTGCTACGATTCAAGGTGTTGATTTTTATGATGATTCAAAATCGACGATTATTCAGGCCACGATTGCGGCCTTTAAAAAAATAGCGTTTCAAAAACGCCCTATCATTCTTATTGTTGGCGGACTTGCCAAAGGGGTTGATCGTTCTGCATTTTTCCAATCATTACTTGCCGAGCCAGGGCTGAAGCAAATGTACTGCTTTGGCAAAGAGTGCGTTATTTCTACAGGCTGCACCGTGTGTGCTGATCTGGAAGAAGTGCTCAAACATGTTGCCAATACGATGGAAGAGAATGACATTGTACTGTTCTCGCCAAGCGGTGCCAGCTTCGATTTTTTCAAAAATTATGAACATCGAGGCGATGTGTTCAAGCAGTTAGTCAAAAAACTCGCCGATACTTCACACTGAACAAGTGTTTTATTGCCATAGTTGTTCCTGCCGTGTTACAACAGGAAAAAACGTAGAAAGGAACGCTTATGGCTCTACCACTCAACCGTTTGCGCATCGATGTTCGTATTTTTGTCGTCTTGGTTGCAATACTCACTTTGATTGGTCTTATTTTTGTCTATTCGTCCAGTTCCGTTTTTGCACTTGAAAAATATGGAAGCGCACATTATTTTTTGAAAAAACAGTTTTTGTATCTTATTCCGAGCATTGGGCTGTTTTTTGTTTTTGCATTGGTTCCGCTTACGGTGTGGAAGCGCTGGGCTCCATGGCTTTTCATAGGATCCTTAGCCCTGACTTCGTTGACGTTGTTGCCATATTTTGGACTTAAGTTTCACGGTTCGAATCGTTGGCTTTCGATTGCCGGATTTAGTTTCCAGCCCAGTGAGTTTCTCAAACTGTTTTTGCTCATGTACATGGGGTTTTTTCTTGAACGGAAGTACGACAGGATTAAATCGTTCATGCATACCTATTTACCATTTCTTTTTATTTTGGGCATCTCATTTGCCATTTTGCTCAAGCAGCCTGACTTTGGTTCGGTGATCACCATCTTAGTCACCGCGTTGACGCTCTTTTTTGTTGCAGAATGCAAAATGATTTATTTGGTGGTGACTGCATTGTGCGCCATGCCGGCCATTGTGTACCTGATTATGTCCAAGTCATATCGGTTGCGCCGTGTTTTGGTTTTTCTTAACCCGTGGGCTGATCCGCAGGGTGCAGGATTTCAGATCATTCAGTCGCTGATTGCCATCGGTTCAGGGCGTGCGTGGGGAGTGGGGCTTTCCAATTCTAAACAAAAGTTTTTTTATTTACCGATGCAGCATACCGATTTTATTTTTCCTATTATTGCCGAAGAAATTGGTTTTATTGGGGTTTTAGTTCTATTGGTATTGTACGGAGCCTTCTGCTTTTTTGGCCTACGCATAGCAGTGAGCCTGCACAACCCGTTTGCATTCTTTACGACGCTTGGATTTGTGGTATTTATTTCACTGCAGGCGATTATTAATTTGATGGTTTCGACGGGCCTGTTGCCGACCAAAGGGCTCGGGCTTCCCTTTATTAGTTACGGTGGTACAGCACTCATGTGTTTTTGGGGGATGGTTGGGTTTGTGGTCAATTGTGCCCGTGCCGAGCGCGTGCAGTAAATTACAAATACTCACTTTGCCCGGTAAATAACGATCAGTCGTGCATTTCAGATTGACAGTTGGGTGCTTTCTAGCAATACTTGGTGCGTTCTTTTTATATGTGGGTGGGTTACAAATACTTATTCAAAAGGGTGTATACGACTATGAAAAACGCACACTGTTTCAACAAGCGTGTATTGTATTTTTTAATGGCAGCTACTTGCTGTCTGCATGTATCCTCCTACGCTTTAATAGCTATGGAGGACAGGCCCTCCTACGCTTTAGTGGCCCTGGGCACCGGAGCTATACAAGCGAAGGTGGCTACGGAGGACGGGCATCAACCTGTTGCAAGCGAGCAAAAGCCGCTGGCTGAAATGCTTGTAAATAATTTATCGCCAGAACGAGTTGCGCAGGTTCATGTTGCGGGGCAACCTGCGACCAAGCTTCCTGATGACACGGCGCATCAAGTGAATGCACAGCTTGATGAATTGAAAAAGCATTTTGAGGATACTATCAAGCAATTGAGTCAGGAAGTAAGCGGCGCACCAACATCTGAGCAAAAAGATAAGGGCAAAAAAGAGGGTGATGATAGTTTTGCTACCATGCTGAACATCTTTGCGCATTTGGATGACGCTAATACTCTTAAAAATGCGACTGAAACGCATGGCAAAATGCTGTCGCGTTTGCCCGCAGACTTAAAGAAAAAAGTTGAAGAGACCTGTGCGCTTTATGGCGAGATGAACAAATCGCTCAGAATCACGTGGTGCCTGACGACGTTGTGCCAGGCATTGATCAAAGATCTTGGCGCTCTTGCCGACAGTTCTGATGAAAAAAAGGGATATATCGAGGCGATTAGGACCTTACAGGTTGCGGTTCGCAGCGGCGTGTTTATGGATTTGGTCGCACCACAAGCGCCATCTATGCAATCAGTGCTTCATAATGTGCTTGGAACGTTGTTTGGAAATAACGAGGCTATAGAACCTAAACAGCGTTTTACCCGAAAAGATTTACATGCTCTTTGTGCTACGTGTGAATCATTGCGTACCTATTGTAAAAAGCCTGAATTTGCAAAACAGTGTCCGGGCATTACCAGCCAGGCAGATGTGCTTTGCTCATTGCTTGTGCATGCTGAGCAGGGTGAAGCAAAAGAACTGTGCAGTGAATGTATAAATCTTTTAAAGCCTGCGTTCGAATGTGTTCTTGCAAAAATCAAAGATACCTGTTGGGCTTTGGCTCATGTGCGTGAGCAGCTGCCAGCAGCCGATCAAAAAATCATCGATTACTGGATTGCATATCTTGATAATAACCTCCAAACGATGTATGCCTTTGAAAATTTAACCTGGAAAGCACAATGGGATTTCAGTCCGATGTTGTGCTTCATGTCAAATGCGTATGAGGTTTTGGAGGCATTTTTTGTAGCTCGTCGCGTCGATCTGTTTGGTGTATCAAATACGCTTGATGTTGCTTTGCGTGTGGCTATTGTTGGCATGGCGTTTAGCCATCAGTATTCGCAGGCTTCGGCGCAGGCTGTTCAGGAATATTTAAAGGGTGCCAAGTCGCTACAAGGTTCACTCAACCTTCCTGGTTTTGGTGATAATCAAGCACCAACCATTGATCCGTTTGGTCCGTTTCTCAACAAGATAGGCTTGTTTGTTACCACCATTCAACTTGTTTTCAATCCGGCTGTTTTTGGTAACGATATGTCGCTGCTTGAAAAAACGTTGTGGCGCCTTTCAGTTGCGTTAGGCGTGCATTATGCCAAGCATGGAACCGATGCTCTGTGGTCAAATAATGATCCATTGATACGTATTGCGTTAATGGCGGCCATCAAGGATGTTCAGCTTGCCTTGACCACCAACCTGAAATATAGCATTGAAGACAATGTTGATCCTGTTGTTTTGGAAAATTTGGAAACGTATTCGATGGGATTAATTAAACCTGAGCTACTGTGTGAAACATTGCGTGTTGCGATGTTAATGTTGGTGCTTAAGGGTAGTTCGATTACTGACAAAGTTGTGAAATTTGATGCTGACGATATTTTCTGTTACAACTGGCTGTTTTCGTGGTTGATGCATAAAAATTATGTTGATTATTACAAAAGGGTTGGCGGCCAAAATGCAATACCGATGGAAGAGTATCTCAAGCAAAATGCAGGATTCTTTGTCGAATATTTGTTGATGCGTTATGCCTTGAGTAATGTTGGCGAGTTTTGGGGAAGAATTGCCGGTAGGGCCTGCCAGGACCAAATTACCAATGGCGTTGGCTATGTGGCTGAAGGCTTTTTGGGTGGGACAGTTAACACATTGAATACCGTTGCCGATGTTGTCGATGGAGGCGGATTGACTGCACTTTTCTCACCGCAGGGTGCGAACAAGACAAAACGCACAACCTATGAACAATTCAGGCGAATCATTGTGTCGCTCTTCAAAACAAACGCCATGCCGCGCATGTTGATGATTTCGTGGCTGAAAAATAGAGGTTTGATTGACAATGACATGACAGATCAGCAGGAGATCAACTATGCAATTATTAGGCAGCTGCTCTATCATCTAGTGAAATATAAACTGTTATCGCATAACCAATCTGCTGATTTGGTTACGCTTTACAGACACGACCAGAAAAATATTAGTGGTTTTGTTGATGCCTTGATGGCGGGTGTGAAAGAAAGCTTTGCGAGCGCTGTTGGCGGTATGGGCGGCTACTATGCTGGTCTTGGCCTTGCTGAGGCGATCATGTTGTTTCACGGTCCGATTTTTGTTAAGGAACAAACGGCTCCTGCTAAGGCCTGATAAAAATTTTTCTTTACTGACCTGATGTGTGGGGGGTAATGGAAAAAAAGCGGCTGCGATGATTATTCATCGCAGCCGTCTTTTTTTTTAAGTTATGCATGAAGCATTATTGAGCTTTTACTTTGCCGCAGCAGCTTTGGTTGTTGTGAGAAATACGCTCAGAGAATCTTGGGTGGCAGGTTTTTCTACGCCTTCTGCTTGCTGGGCTAACTGAATATCTTCGTCGGTAATGGTGGCTCCATTGGTGATAAGTGTTTTAATGATGTCGAATGCACGTTGTTTTGCTGCTGGATTGGCATCTGCTGCAATACAAGCAAGCCCGTATTTTTGGATCGCCTCATTAAGGAAGCTGCGTTGTTTTGCTTTTCCAAAGACCACAATGCCGTTTGCTGAAGCGCCATTACTAATAAGCTGTTGCACAATATCTTGATTTCTTTGGGTGACAACCGCAACACCCAAATCATGACCCCATTCTATGGGTGAGTAGCCACCGTCCTTTTTAGCGGTGATTTTTTCAATAAGCAGTTTTACTAGAGCGTCATTTTCATATGGTTTGGCCTTTGCAGTGTAATTAAAAGCTTTCTGTTGTTCTTGTGAATGATATCTGAGTGCTGTGGATAAAAGCCGGTGTTCGTTAACCACAGCTGCTGGATCAGCGCTTGCTTTGGCGTTTGCCATTGTTTGATTCGCTAATTTAATATTGTCGAGAAGTATGGCTTGATAGAGGCAGAGGTTGAGGACGTCTTGTGCGGCGGTTACCATCTGTTCGTACAATTCCACATTTGATTGTGGTGTTTGTGGTTCCTTGGTTTCTTCTTTCGAAGTTGCAGCTTCTTTTTCTTCTTTGGCTTTTTCTTTTTCGCTTTCAAGATCATTTTTTGCTTGTGAAAGTCTATCGCTTGCTTGTTCTAACGCCGCGTTGAGGTCAAATTTAATGTTCTGTTTGTTTCCAATTTCGAAAAATAACTTTACCAGCTCTGGATTTACTTGTTGAATTGCGGCGGCAAGAAGCTTGTCAAGAAGTTCAAGCGTCGCCTGAGCGAGCGCGCCTTTGGCGACCATAGTTTTAATAAGTTCGGTTTTTTCAGGATAAAGTCCACTAAATACTCGTGATCTTCTTGAGGTCATCGTATACACAATTGGTATGCGATCGAAGTCATCTCTTGCTCCGAATAATAGAGCCAGAGCGTTCATTTTTTCTGAATCAATTAATTCTTTTGCAGCGCCAAATGATCTGTTGTCTATGTATGCGCGAAATAGTAACGGTGTTGCTGCTTTCGTTGCATCGGTAGTTCTAGCAGGTGCTACAGGGGGCTTTTCTACTTTGTGTGAGGCAAGAAGTGTTTTCATTGCGGGATCGCTGGCAAAGCCAACAATCTCGTAAAGGCCCGGGCTCCCATGAATGTCAGGCTTTGCCTGTGGATTAGCACCATACTTAAGAAATAACGTTACAAGCGTACTGGTTTCTTGCTTAACGGCTTCGTACAAAAGTTGATCAAGAAGCGGTTGTGAAGCATTCTGTAAAGCGCCTTTTTTAACCATCGCTTGAATGAGTGTTACTTTTTCAGGCGTTTCAGCCGCAAAGTTCCCATTTTCAAAGGCAGATAGAATAGGCGGTTTGACCCCTGGTATTTGTGCGCAGACATCAATTTGGTCTGCTAATACCAATTTTATAGCATCGGTAAAACTCGAATCTTTTACATATCGTAAAAATTCATCAAGCCAGGCCCTTTGCATAAGAAATCCAGCAAGCTTGAGGTCATCGTTGCTTGCATGGGGTTTAAATTCTTGCGAAGATACGCCAAGGATTTTGAGCGCATTAGCATGAAGATTTCTTGAATCGATTACTGCTCCATGCTCAACGAGAGATCGAATATTATTGGCAGTGTTGGTGCTTGCTGGACTATGATTTGGCTGCCAGCTCTCTGCATCACGTTGCGCAGAAAATAGTTTTATTGCTAAATCAAACAGTGTTTGATCTTTATATTTGCTATTTGGATTGGCACCACGATCAAGAACGAATTGTGCAAGGTCTGAAGATTGTTGCTCAGTCGCAATCCCAAGAAGCCTGTTAAGAAGCGCCCTTTCTTGCTTAAGGGCCGAGTGCTTTTCGGCTAGCCTTTTTACATAAGCTACTTGCGTTTCAAGTGGAATACTTTGATCTTCCATAACCTTAATCAGGACAGATTCACCATCAACAGGAACTTTAACGTCGATTTGATCGATCATCTGATCGGCCTCGTCAAATTTTTTGTCCTTCAGTAATGCCAAAAAGTGTTTTAGTTCTTGTTCCTTTTTCTTTTTTGCAAATTCAATTTTTTGTACGGCGTCTTTACTCTTTTGCTCAAATCTTTCGCGTCGTTGAGTACTAGCAGTTGCTGCTTCTTTTTCTCTTTCCCGGAGCTGTGCGCTTGTATATTTTGGTTTATATTTTTCACGGAGAGCTTCAGTTGCAGGGCGTGGCTTTGCGGAGGCATCCTTGGCATGTTTTGCTATTATGCTGTGTAATGCTTCGATTTGTTCTGGGGTTATTTTCTTTCTGGTACCTTGAATTTTATCCTTTATCGAATCAAAAGTGCCATTGAAATTCGAAACCCTTCCGGCGTCGGCTTGTTGCGGGTTATATAAATTGTTTTTTAGATATTGGATCCCTTGGGCATTGGTGAATAATGCTTGACGATTGCTACTGTTTGCGTCTTTCGGGCCAGGCTTAGAATAAATTTTTACGTTGGTAACTATTTCAGGTATTTGCCGGGGTGAGTTTTTGGTTTGTTCAGTAACGCCTTGAATTTCATTAATGGAAAACAACTTGTATGTTTCGATTGTTTCTACTGCAGTGAACCAATTTAAGATCTCATTTACACTAGCCGTTTGGGATGAAATTTTTTTAATGGTGTGTTGAGCGTCTCCGGGAATCATTGAAATAATAGCATCGACCTGGGTGATGACTTTTTGTTCTGGTAGCGCATTAGGGTTAAGATTTGGGATTCGTGCAGTGTTTATAATAAGTTCGGGGATGTCTTCAGCATAAAGCAGAATGACGCGTGGATCGGTCTTGAAAAATGAGCAAATATCAATAGCCGTATCTTTGCGTCCCATGGCCAGTATTGGTTGAATCGAGACGATAGCTTTTTCATTGCCAAGAACAACAAAATTTGTGTGGCCTGGATACATAATTTGTGGGGTATTTGTCCATGGATGCTTCCAGAATGACGAAGGATCATCATCTTTGGAGAGCCTGTTTGGATTAATGTAGTCAATAGCCCTTTCATAGTCGATAGGATCAGGATTGGTGATTTCTACAAAAAATCCAATAAAATCTATGTTTGGAACGCGGCGTGTTACAACAGGTGCATCAGCGAGGGCTTGAGTGATAATGGTAAATGGATATGTGTTGTTGTACGAAAGGCTTGCATAGAGTTTTTCAGCATTGGTACCAGCGGCATAACATGATATGTAGTAGAGAAAGCGTGTATGAATTTTCTCTTTGAGAAACTTTAATACATCTCCGAACTTGTCTAGTGACATCCCAAGAATTGATTCTTGAGGCTCAATGCTCCCATGTCCACTCATAAAAATGGACCATGTTGGTATTGAAACCTGAGAGCTTCGATATTTTGAGGATTCGCAAAAGATATTTTGCATCTGATCTGAAAATTGTTCTTTGGCCCACGTGCTTCCTGAGTACTGATAGCCACTAAATGCATCGATGTTATAAAGATCTTCTTCCAATAGCTGTGCAATGGATGTAGTGGGCATGTGATTAATTTTTAGACCCAGCTTGCGTTCGGTGTCGGATGCTGCTTGTTCTTTGTCACCGTAAGGTTTTTCATCTTCTTTAAACGAAGCAACATCGTCCTCAGATATTCCAAGTGTGGCAAGCTGTGTTTTAGGAATAAAAAGATACCATTCGCCCTTGGGCGTTGCTTTTTTTATTATCCAATCATCATTATTGAAGGCTGCTTGCTCCAAACAAGTTTGCAAAGTTTTAAGTCTTTCGGTAAGTGATTCCTTTTGCATAATAGCTTTAAGCCAACCATTGAATTGAGATTTTTTACTTATGAAAAGAAGATGAATTAAGGATTTAGATACAAGGAGCGGACCAACTTTTTGATGAAGTATCTCTGCAAGATCCTTTGTTACAGGGGTTCCTTTGTCGGGGGCTTTTATTTCAGAACCGTGGTCCAAAAGAATAAAAATCCCTCGTGGCTCGATTTGCTGCTCTGCAGCTTCTTTCTCTTCCGGTTCTTTTAATCCTTTTTTAAATTTTTCTAAGTCTTGTCGTATGGTTGCCAATTCCTCGGGGGATAGTTTTTTGTGCGCAAGAGCTGCCTGTTCTGCGAGAGGTAGTTTTGCATACGCCGGTTTTTTCTTTTCCGCCGGCAATGCTGCCTGTAGCTGATAACACCAACAGAATCCGATAATAACTGCTAATATTGTAAAAATTTTGCTCAATAACCTCATACCTATTCTCCCTTCAAAAAACCAGACATACACATCAAGTCTTGAGTTAAGCACAACGGGGTCTGGGGGCACAAGAAAAAAGCGGCTGCGATGATTTATTCATCGCAGCCGCTTTTTGTGTTATGAGTTACGAATAAAACATTATTGAGCGGTGGCGGCCTCTTTTTTCTTTACATCGGCTGCGGATGCCTTTTGGGCGGCTTTGGCTGTTGTGAGGAATGCGCTCAGAGATTCTTGGTTGGCAGATTTTTCTACGCCTTCTGCTTGCTGGGCCAAGGCAACATCTTCGTCGGTGATAGTGGCACCATTGCTGACAAGCATTTTAATGATATCTAAAGCACGTTGGATAGCTGCTGGTGTGTCTTTTGCAGTAAATACATCCTTATATTTTTGAATTGCTTCGTGAAAGAGGTTGCGTTTCTCAATGTCGTTACCAATTTCAAAAGTTGCAGCGGCATCTGCAGATTTCATCGAAATAATGAGCATCTCTATAATTTTTGGATTTCTTTGTTGGGCAATTGCAACGCCCAAATCGTGCTTCCACTGATCAATCGTGTATCCAGCTTGTGGTTTAGCAAAGATCTTTTCCATAAGCAGCGTTACCATGTCGTTATTTGAGGGGGGCTTTGCTGTGTAGTTAAAAGCTTTCTGTTGTCCTTTGGACCGATATCTGAGTGCTGTAGATAAAAGCCGGTGTTCGTTAACCACTGCTACTGGATCAGCGCTTGCTCTAGCATTTGCCATCGATTGCGTTGCAAGCTCAAGGTCATTGCGAAGTATGGCTTGATAGAGGAAGAGATTGAGGACGTCTTGAGCTTCTTTTTCACCAATCTTTTTTTGCTTGGAAAAGAAAACGCTTTTTTGGGCAGCCCCCAACAGCGATTGGTTTTGAAAATTACTTTTCGGATCAGCACCATGATCGAAAAACAATGTTACAAGGTTGGGTGTTTTCGACTGAATGGCTAAATTAAGAAGTTCTGCAAGAAGTTCTGGCGTTGCCTGGTCTAGTGTACCTTTGCCAACCATTGTTGTTATGAGATCTATTTTATCCTGCGAAACAGGGTAGTCGTTCTTAGCCCGCATGACAATGAGGATGAGCGGCGTTACTTCATCAAAGATTGTTATTGTTGCATTGGCTTCTATTGTTCCATTGTCTATCAATCGTTTGACGTCGGTAAAGTTTCCAGCATCTATCAATGTTTCAATTTGTTTTAGCGCTGCTTGCGCTTGTTCAGGACTTATTGCTGCTGGCTCTTTGCTCTCTTCGACCGGTTCGGGATGGGTTGCTTTTTTAGTTGCCGTCAGCTTCTTGATACGTGGTGTAAGCGATTTAATAGCTTGATAAAATCTTGCAGCTTTTTGTTGTGCATCAACAATGCTTTTTTCTTCTGAGTGAAGAAGATCTGAAGCTCCACGTTGGATAATACGACCATTTTCAGCAATGAATCGAGAAAACAGAGCTGCATGATTAAGTGGATCTCGAGTAATTAATAGCAATCCGGACGGATCTTTAATTCCTTCTGCTCCACCTGCATATAGACCCAAGATAGATATTCGTTTTTTTTGTTTGCTAACAATAGCTGCCGTTGTTCTCGAGTGAAAATATTCGCCATGTTGAAACAAAGCGGTAATTGGTGCGAGCGGTGAAATGAAAAAGAGTCTGTTGCACTGATTTATGAAGTATGCCTCTTTGTCGATTAAAAGCGCATAGCCAACAGCCTTGGTTGGCCTGGCCTGAAGACCAGAGACTCGTGTTCCAGTTAAAAAGTTGTAAGTGCAGGCGGTTATGTCTCGCATTGCCCCTGCAAATAAAGAATTGCCGAATGATATTGAGTATGGCTGATTCTTTTTTCCCTTATATGCAGCTTCAAATGATAAATCTGTTGATTCAAACGCTCCTTCATCAGACTCTGATTCTTGTTTAACAAGTGTACTTCCAATAAGCGGAGCACGAAGTGGAACAACTTGTTTTTCTTCTTCATGATAACCAATTTGAAAATCTTCGGGAGATGAACCACGTACAAGAATTGCTTTATTAAGATTTCTAGCTTCATATTCCAAGGCAATAATTGTAGGCAAAATACTTTCATCATTGGCTAGGGATATACACATTTTTGTTATGCCGTCTTGCATATCCCGAACGATTTCCCTTGGTACAATCACAGCTGCATAGATCGGATTCTTATTAAGATCCCAACTATTACGTTCACTAGCATGCTTACCGATTTCTCTGGCTAAAGATAAAGCGTAATTTGTAGCAACATTTCTGATGCCAGTGGACAATTTTTGAGCATCAGCGCATCCTTTGAGGTCTGGGAATCGTTCAAATAACTCTGATGCAAGGGCTCTATTAATGTGGATGCATGCATTCTCTTTGCCGGAAAAGAATACGTCGTTAACAGGCCTGTAGGTAGCAAAGACTTTTTTACGAATAACATTTGGTGCACCAACTTCATTAATAATATCGGTGATATCAATACGTCCATCTTTTTTCTCATGTACTTTCAAAAGTGTTTTGTAAGCCGCATTTTGAAAAGGGTTGAATTTATCCGTAGTAAGATTGCTTCGGTCCTCTTTCAAAATTTGCCAGATACAAAAAAGCTCATAAATGCTGGTTGGAATAAAAATGACGTGGTAGTCCTTACCTGCAACGCCTAGTTTTTCATGAATTTTGTTTTGAATGAAGCCCTCTTCTGCGTTTGGAGTATCGGCTGCTAACAGAGCTTTTTGCTCCTTGTCTGAGAGGTCAGACATGATGCACATTGGCCATTGATATGTGCCTAAGATCTGTGCAATTTGTTCGCTATTATCAATATCTGTTTGATCAAGCGGTACAAATCCTTGCGGGGTTTGTTTTACGATGAGTAACTCAGAATAGATTGATAGATGCAAAGTGCATAAACACGCTAGTGCGATCAAAAGTAATTGTATTTGCTTCATACATCCAACTCCCTTCAAAAAACCAGACATACACATCAAGTCTTAAGTTAAGCACAACGGGGTGTGTGAATGCGAGGAATGGGGAAATTGGGGACAGCTCTTAGATCACGAAGCGTTATGCTTGGTGGAAATGCCGACAAACGCACCATAATTGTCCGGCGAGATGACGTGAAATGTTGATTGTGGATATTGCTTGTTCCACTCCGATGGAACCGAGGCTTTTTTGGTTGGCGCCCATTTCGCCTCAAACGCTGTGAAGTTGTTTTCGATTTCTTCAATAAAATCTATTTCCTGTCCCTGATATGTGCGCCAGAAGTAGCGGTGGCCGTAAAAAATTGGACTGCTAATCCATAAATTCATATAAAAATATGGAATGGCAATCCAGATTTTTATATGAAAATCTGGATTTGGCGATTTCTTGAGGTTTTGCAGTCTCAAACCGTTTGCAATAATTTAAGATTAACTCTTGCGAATCACTCAGATTAATATCAGCGCTAAAAGTCTCTGTTCGCTGACTTAGTGGCGAGGAAGAAACCGTTTTCAGGATCAATTGCAGCGCGACAGATGGGGCAACGCTGACCTACTATTGGATGTTGGTGTAATTCTCTAAAACATGATGTGTGCAAAACATGTAAACACGACAGATAGCAGCGCTCATGAGCATTTACGACAGGCTCGGCTTCTGAATCTTTGGATGCGATGGGGTACTGACAAATGGGACAAACTTCGTTGGTAAGTAGAGCTTTTGTGCGTACGACGGTTAGATTGTCCAAAAAAGCACCAAACAGTAGCCGCGAACAGTAATATATCAGACATCGTAGCGTTATTGGTCCTTGACATGTAATAGTTACACTTCCTGAAATGTCTAGGTGTTCGCCAAAAGCTGCCATTCTAACAAAGAATCCAGTAGCTACTTTTTGTAAAACGAAATGCACCTTCCCGATAAATCTGTTATCGAAAAATAGCGCACAAGGGAAAGCTAAATTGCCGTAGTCTTTGTGATAGGCTACCTTTTTAAATTCCATTCGCAAGCGGTCTGAAAGTTCAGTAATTGTGCTAAAGGGCAAAGAGAAATCTACAATTTCAAAGTTATTTGGTGTTTGGGTGCTGGCCGCTTCTGCTTTGTGTTCTGCCGTTTTGTCTTCGCTTGTTTCAAGACGAGATTTTTTAGCTGGTAGCTCCATGGCGATAATTGACGTCAGCGGTGCAAGCGCAAAAAGAAAAAACAGTGCATGCAAATGCGTCTTAAGCATAATAATCCTTTGTTTTTTACAGAATTGATAACGATTAAAAAATATTATACCAATTCTCTGAATTGATTAACTAAATTTGGTAGTCACATCGACACCGGCTGCTTCGAGTGCGACGCAAAGCGTCGTGTATCGAGAAGTGCAGCCGGCCGTTCGTATCCCTCGATACGATTTGCAAGGCAAATCACTCGGGACGAACGGAGTTGTACAAGCAGGTTTCAATAATTATTCTCAAAAATTGGTATTATCAGTTGCCGAGAATCTGATCAACCGATTGCAGAACAATGCCCAGCCCCTGTGCCTTTTGCACAAACAAATCTTTTTGCGCAATGAAGGTGCTGGACGAAAGCCAAGCAATGGCAGCAATGTCGCCTTTGAGTAAATGACGTAAGGACGATGGCCCGAGTGTGGGCAAGTCAAATTTTCTGTTTTGGTCGTGACGAGCGGCTTTGCAAATGACAATGCCATTTTTGGCTAGATCTAAACCGCGCTTGATGCAGGCATCGGTGCCTTCGATGGCTTCAACTGCCAGAACCATGCCATTTTTTACGACTACGGTTTGGCCGATATTGGCATGAGCGATGGCGAACGCCGCCTGCATGCCGATTTTAATATCGGTAGCAAGGGCCGTGGTTAGTTTACCGGTAAGAATGCCGGGTGGAACGAGCAAGCCGCCGAGTACGCTGTCTTGGTGAATGGTCTGAATGCCGTGTGTAGCCAGTTCGGCCAAAAGTATCTCCATGAGATCTTTGTCACTTTTGCTCAGAGATGAACCGAGTAGTTTGAGGGCAAACCAATCAAGTTTGATGTGTTGCAGCAGGTGTCGTTTGTCGACTTTGCCGATAAACAGGACGTGCGTAACACCTTTGTGTTTAAGCAGTTCTAACATTTCATGTGCTTTATAAAATGGCTGCGTGATAAGTTCGGCCCGGCCGGCAACGATAGATTCAAGTTCGTTTGCATTGTCTTCAGGAAACAAAACAATGACGCAGAACGGTTTGTGCTGTGAAAGAAGATTTTTGCACGCTTCACCTGGCAGGGTGCCGGTGCCGGCAATAACGCCAATCATCGCAGTCCAAGCTCTTTTTCGATAGCGAAGGTCAGTTGAAGCGCGGTCAAATCTTGTTCCGGTGTGATTAAGTTGTCACCGGTTTTGATCGCATTGACAAAGTGCTCAACTTCAAGTTTGAGTGGATTGTCTTTGTAGACGAAGACGCGTTCAATGCGTGCTTCTTGACGATATTTTAGTTGATCGGCACCAACTTGAACACTGCTGTTACCGTGACGTTGGATGGTCAAGTCCTGCGTTGTGAAGTCCAGCAGCATATATTCGGTAGGTTGATGCACTTCCATGGTACGTTTTTTAATTTGTGATGCGCGGCTTGAGGTGATCGATGCCAGCGTGCCGTTGGCAAATTCGATTTGTACGACGGCAACGTCGCATGATTGCGAATGAATTTTGGTGCCGTGTGCCGAAAAGCCTTTGACCGGCGAATTAATAATATTAAGCACCAGATCGATGTCGTGAATCATCAGGTCGAGTACGACGCTATCGGTTTGTACGCGTGGGGCAAAGGGGCCCATGCGGTGGCATTCGATTAACGTTGGATTGGCAATAATTTTTTTCAATTCCTGCACTGCGCCGTTAAAACGTTCGACGTGACCGACGTGTAGCGCGCGATTGTTTGCCATCGCAAGGTCGACCAATTCTTGCGCCTGATCGACCGTGCTGGTGAACGGTTTTTCCAGCAGTACGTGCTTGCCGCGACGTAAACATTCTTTTGCAACTTCATAGTGTGCTGCAGTTGGTACGGCAATGATGACGCCATCAACAAGATCAATCCAGTCATTAAAATCTTTTGTTTTGATAACGGTTGCAGCTTTTACTTTTTGCCAATTTTTTTCGGTAGGGTCGGCAATTGCATGCAACTGTGCATTTTGCAGTGTGCTGGTTACTGATGCGTGATAACCCCCCATGTGGCCTAAGCCAATAACACCAATTTTTATCATAATTATTCAAGCTCGATAGATTGTGATTGTTTGCCAGCATCGATGGCGGCTTTGCGTGAGACGCCTCGTTTGCTGTTTGTGACAAAATTAAGAAAGGTTTGTACGTGCTGATTTGAGCCCCAAACAGGTTCTTGTTGGGACAACGCAATAATTTTTTCTAGTGGATATTTGTCTTGATAAAACAACTTTGTAACGTGTTTGACCGCATTAATGCTGTCACGTGAAAAGCCTGCGCGTTTGAGGCCAATGAGATTGAGTCCATAAAAGGTTGCAGGTTGAAGATTGAAAAGGCCAAAGGGTGGAATGTCTTGGCGCGTGCCGCTGAATGGGGCAAATGCAGTGTACTGACCGATGCGGCAGAACTGATGGGTTGCGCCGTAGGCCATGATGATTGCGTGATGTTCAACATGCGTGTGCCCACCGAGGGTGGCATTATTGATGAGTGTGACATTGTCTTCCAGGACGGCATCGTGCGAAATGTGTGCAAAGTTCATGATGTAACAATTGTTACCGATGCGGGTGGTGCCTTGCTCGGTGCGTGGCGCATGGACGGTAACAAATTCGCGCAACTCGCAGCCTGATCCAATTTCAATGGTACCGACGCTTTTGGTCAAGCCAATAACTTGGCCAGGAAACCCAATAGTGACGTGGGCATGGAGTCGGGTGTTGGCGCCGATGTGTACGGTGCCGGTAATGACGCAAAAAGGACCGACCTTGACGCCCGGGTCGAGTGTGACCTGTGGGCCGACATGGGCGGAGGGATGAATGTACGTTTCGTGGGCAGAAAAAAAAGCTTCTTCAAATGAAGAAGCCTGTGTTGTCAAATTTTTATCGGGAACGGTAATGTTCACAAATTGTTCTTTCAGGATGGTTGGGGCGGGAGGATTCGAACCTCCGCATGACGGAACCAAAATCCGTTGCCGTACCACTTGGCTACGCCCCAGCAAAAAATGTAGCAATAGTATAATAGATTATTTAAACTTCGCCAACGACTTTTTTGTATTCTTCAATGACGCGATTTTCAATCAACTGGCGGGTTTCGGCGTTCAGCGGATGAACGATGTCTTTGAAGGTACCGTCTTTTTTGCGGCGGGAAGGCATTGACACAAAGTAACCATTGTCGCTCTTGATAATCTTCATGTCGCGGACGATAAAGCATCCGTCAAATACCATAGTTGCGTAACCTTTTAAGCGACCTTCATTGGCTGGAAAAACTTTTACTTCTGTAATTTCCATGAATGTATCCCCGATTTTGCGTCGTGGTAGCAAGCGACGTATAGTTTTTTGTGCTGCGTACCTTCATAATGAAACTCTATAAAACTATGACAAAGATGCCTAAATCTAAAGAGAGCTATTCTTTTTGTCAACCTTTTTAAATTTCAAAACGTCAAGGCACTTATTTTTTTTCAGCTGCGCGTAATTTTGCCGATCGCGCTGAAAGATTTTTTCCCAATTCATCAAGCCCTGCGGTGATTGGTTTGGGTGTA
>Ga0265297_10003852_pt1 | contig 25959 bp, 22 predicted proteins | sample Munlanlwell13791_FD_192502 | JGI IMG/M metagenome (GOLD analysis project Ga0265297, IMG submission 192502) | Leachate microbial communities from a municipal landfill in Southern Ontario, Canada - Leachate well 137-91 | ecosystem: Engineered > Solid waste > Landfill > Unclassified | place...
CGCGATCGCGAACTTTACGTCCACGACGCCGTCCATGGCTGCGGCCAGGATCGGTACATTGAATTTCTTTCCGTCAATTTTCCAGCTCGTGTCTACTTCTGCGGGGTTTATCGTTACCCTTCCCGGGGCGAGAGCGATCTCATCGAAACCATAGCAACGGCGGGCCTTCCTTCCGATACCTATATATTCACCCATGTTTCCGGAACCTCCTTGGATTTAGACAATTATGATACAAAAACCCGCCCGAAAAGTCAACAAAAAACCCCCTTGGCATTGCTGCCAAGGGGGTAATTCCAAACGATTATTTGACTATCGCGAGAATATCATCCGCGTCGATGATCAGGTACTCCTTGCCGTCGACCTTGACCTCGCTTCCGGAATATTTCCCGAAAATGATGGTGTCTCCGGCCTTCACATCGGGAGCTACGGTCTTGCCGTTATCGAGCACCTTGCCCGAGCCTACGGCTATGACCTTCGCTTCCTGCGGTTTCTCCTTCGCGGTGTCCGGGATAATGATGCCGCCCTTCGTCTTCTCCTCGGCGCTCAATACCTCCACGATCACTTTATCGCCTAATGGCTTAAGGTTCATTTATCATCCTCCTTGGGTTTTTAGTACATCCCCTCGCCGTAGCCGCCATGCGGGGGCATAGGAGGAGTCTTCTCTTTTTCCGGTATGTCGGTGATGAGGCACTCGGTCGTCAACAGCAGCCCTGCTATCGATGCGGCGTTCTGCAAGGCCGTCCTGGTGACCTTTGTCGGGTCGATGACGCCGGAGTCTATCATGTCGACGTAATCGGCCTGGAGCACATCGTAGCCTATGTTCGTCTTTTCTTTCTTGACGTTCTCGACGACTACCGAGCCTTCGAGGCCGGCGTTGAAGGCGATCTGCCTCAACGGTTCCTCAAGCGCCCTCTTTACTATATCGACGCCGATCTGCTCGTCGCCGGAGAGTTTCATCTTCTCCAGTACCGATACGCATCTCAACAGCGCGACGCCGCCGCCGGGGACGATGCCTTCCTCTACGGCCGCCCTTGTGGCGTGAAGCGCGTCCTCGACGCGTGCTTTCTTCTCCTTCATCTCGGATTCGGTCGCGGCGCCGACATTGATGACGGCAACACCGCCCGAAAGTTTCGCGAGCCTCTCCTGGAGCTTCTCTTTATCGTAATCGGAGTCGGACTTAGATATCTGGGCCTTGAGCTGCTCTATCCTGCCCTTGATATCCGAGGTCTTTCCGGCGCCTTCTATGATGGTCGTGTTCTCTTTGTCGACCGTGACCCTCTTAGCCCGTCCGAGCTCGTTAAGGTCTATGTTCTCGAGTTTCCTTCCAAGGTCCTCAGTTATCGCGATACCGCCCGTCAACACGGCGATGTCCTCAAGCATGGCCTTTCTCCTGTCGCCATAGCCCGGGGCCTTTACCGCGCAGCATGCGAATGTACCGCGGATCTTGTTGATGACCAGCGTCGCCAGGGCCTCGCCGTCGACTTCCTCGGCTACTATGAGCAACGGCTTGCCGTTCTTCGCGATCTTCTCGAGAAGCGGGAGCATATCCTTTATATTGGATATCTTCTTCTCGTGTATAAGTATATAAGGATCTTCGAGGGACGCTTCCATCCTCTCGGCGTCGGTCACGAAATACGGCGAGAGGTAGCCCTGGTCGAACTGCATGCCCTCTACGACCTTAAGGGTCGTCTCGGTCGATTTCGCTTCCTCAACGGTTATTACGCCGTCCTTGCCGACCTTGTCCATGGCTTCGGCTATCTGGTCGCCGATAGTTTTGTCATTGTTGGCGGCGATCGACGCGACCTGCGATATCTCCTTCTTGTCCTTGCCTATCGGCTTGGATATCTTCTTCAACTGCTCGAAAACTTCCTCAACGGCCTTGTCTATACCGCGTTTCAGGGCCATCGGGTTCGCGCCGGCGGTGACGTTCTTCAGGCCTTCCCTGAATATGGCTTCGGTGAGCAATGTGGCGGTAGTGGTTCCGTCGCCGGCGTTATCTGATGTCTTGCTCGCGACCTCCTTTACCATCTCGGCGCCCATGTTCTCGAATGGATCGGCTAACTCTATCTCTTTGGCTACCGTTACTCCGTCCTTTGTTATCGTGGGTGAACCGAACTTCTTGTCCAGAACTACGTTGCGGCCCTTCGGCCCGAGCGTTACTTTTACAGCTCTCGAGAGCTGCTCGACGCCGGATAATATCTTGCGCCTTGCTTCTTCGTTATACAGTAATTGCTTTGCCACTTTTTGTTCCTCCTTTTAACCGGTGGTTATTTGACTATCGCCAATACTTCGGATTCCCTGAGGATAAGCATATCCTCGTCCTTATATTTTATCTCGGTCCCTCCGTAACGCCCGTAAAGGATCGTATCCCCGACCTTAACTTCAAGCTCCTTGACCTTTCCGTCATCCAGAAGCTTTCCCTTCCCGACCGCGACTACTTTGCCCTTTGAGGGCTTCTCCTTGGCCGTGTCCGGCAGGATTATGCCGCCCCTGGTCTTCTCTTCGCTATCCACGGGCTTGACAAGTATCCTGTCACCTAGCGGTTGAACTGACATTAAACACCTCCTTAAGTGTTAAAATTAGCACTCCATTATGTTGAGTGCTAATTTTGTCTTATATTATACGTTTTACTCTGATTTTGTCAAGAAAAATTTTAGTTTTTAGCGATAATATGCAGTCCGCGGAGCGTCAGGTAGGGATCGATGGCCTTGACCGCGCTCGAGAATCCGGCTATTATCTCCGCGTGGCCGCCCGTAGCTATGACGCGCATCGGGCCATATTTCTTCCTTAATTTAGATATGATGCCGTCGCACAGGGAGCCTATCCCGTAGAATACGCCGCTCCTCATGCTGTCCACGGTGTCGCGCCCGATGAGCCCTTTTGGCGGCACTACCGTTATCTTCGGAAGCAGCGCAGCTTTTTTTGATAAGGCGTTAAAGGATGTTTCTATACCGGGAAAAATGAGCCCCCCAAGGTACTCCCCTTTCCGGGAGATGACGTCGAACGTTATCGCGGTCCCGAAATCGACGACTATGGCCGGGTATCCATACAGTTCTTTTACCGCAACCGCATCGACCAGCCGGTCCTGTCCCACCTGGCGGGGTTTGCGGTAAAGGTTCCTGATGGGCGCCTTAATATTTTTCCCGAGGACTAGAGGCCCGATCCCGTATTTGCGGATTATCATTTTACTTATTACCGGGGTCGCCCTGGGGACGACGCTTGATATTATTGCCCTGTCGATCCCCGAGGGCAGCTTTACGGATTTCCCTGATATCACGCGCTCCGTGAAGGCCTTCCATGAACGGACAAGTTTCTTTCCCTTAAATATCCCGAAAGCTATACTGGTGTTGCCTATATCCACTGCCAGAAGCATCGTATCCCCCTATCCCTTCCTGCAGATATACACGAATTGCTGGGCCAGGTTGAACGGCGTAAGGTACCTGAAGAAGCAGGTAACGAGGTATTTCCGCAATGACTTGACCTTGCGCGTTCCCGGCTTGAAGAACTCCGGATATTTATTATACCCGTTTGTCCTGATGACCTTCAGGCCGTTCTTCTCGAGCATATCTTTCCACTGGTTCACCGTGGCGTGGCGCTCGACCGCCTGCCATTCGTCCGAGCTCTTCCCCGTAAAGAGCGCTTTTATGATCTCGCCGTAAGCGTAGCTGTTCGGCAGCATTATGGCAGCCGTCCCGCCGGCCGACATGACCCTGCTTATCTCCCTGACTCCTTTTTCCGGGTCAAGGTAATGCTCGAGGCTGCCCAGGGATGTAACATAATCAAATGAACCGTCCGGCCACGGCAGGTTCTCACCGTCGCCGACTACCAGTTCAGATTTCGGCGATATGTCTTTTGCGCGTTTTATCGCCTCGTCCGAGATGTCGAGGCCGCAGGTCTTAAGGCCCGCTTCCTCGCCTGCCTTCAACACAAGGCCTATGCCGCAGGCGATATCGAGGAGCTTTTTGCCCGGCTGCGGTTCGCATAGCTTCACAATCCACTTATATAGTTTCACGTTATCGCGGATGTCGCCCTTAGCGTAGACGCCGTTATAAAAATCGCGTAGTCCTTGGGTATCCGATACCTGTGTTTGCATTTTTATCTAACCATTAACACGTCGCCCGCGGTGACGTGTTCCGTGAAGCCGTTGTCGAGCCGGACGACCAGCGCGCCGCTCGAGTCGAGGTCTACAGCCGTGCCTTCTATCTTCCTGTGCTGGCAGGTGATCTTGACCTCGCCGCCTAGGGTGTGCGAGAGCCCCTTCCATTCGTCTATTATCTTGTTGAAACCCTTGTCATTGAAGGCGCGGTACTGCCTGTCGAGTTCCCTTAGGACTTCCTGCGCGAGCTCTACGCGCGATATCTCATCGCCGGCTTCAGCCCTGAGGGATGTAGCTTCCTTCGGAAGATCGCTTTTAGATGTATTGACGTTGATGCCGATGCCGAGGACTATGTAGCGGACAGTGTTGACCTCCGCGCTCATCTCTGTAAGAATGCCGACCGCCTTACGGTTATTTATCATTATGTCATTAGGCCATTTGATAAGCGCGCCGAGGTGCGTGACCTCCCTTATCGCGAGCGCTACCGCAACCGCGGACATCAGCGTTATTTTCGGCGCCTCAGCCGGCGACACGTCCGGCCTCAGGATAAACGAAAAATAGATGCCCTTCCCCTTCGGCGACACCCAGTGCCGTCCCATCCTCCCGCGGCCTTTCGACTGGCCCTCGCTGAACACGACCGTGCCTTCCGGCGAGCCCGACTGCGCGAGCCTATGCGCCACGTCGTTAGTTGAATCGGTCGACTCGTAGGAGTATATCTTCCTGCCGATCACCTTAGTCCCGAGCTTATGCGATACTTCCTCGGGAATGAGCTTATCGGGCGTGCCGACAAGCCGGTAGCCGACGTGCGGCTCGCCGGTTATTTCGTAGCCGTCCTTGCGCAGCTGTTCGATATGCTTCCATACCGCGGCGCGCGTGATGCCGAGTTTCTCGCTAATCTCCTCGCCGGAGATGAACTCCCCGTTCGAGGAACGGAACATGTTCAGTATTTTATCGTCCATCGAGTTCTTTCTTAAGCTCCGAGATCTTATCGCGGACCGCAGCGGCCTTCTCGAACTGCAGGTTGCGCGCCGAGAGGTCCATCTCGTATTCAAGCTCTTCTATTATCTTCTCTATTTCGTAACCGCCGGTATCTGCGACCCCGACCGCCTCCATCTCGACCTTCTCGGCATCCTGCAGCATCTCGATGCCGTCGCGGATCGCCTTCCGGATCGATCTCGGCGTTATATTATTCTCCTTATTATACTCCAATTGCAGCGTCCGTCTACGTTTTGTTTCCCCGATGGCGCGTTTCAACGAACCGGTGATATTATCGGCGTACATAATTACCTGGCCGTTTATGTGGCGGGCGGCGCGCCCCGCAAGCTGGATGAGCGACGTCTCAGAACGCAGGAATCCTTCCTTATCCGCGTCCAGGACGGCGACAAGCGAGACCTCGGGAAGGTCGAGCCCCTCCCTTAGGAGATTGACCCCCACAAGGCAGTCGAATTGCCCGAGGCGCAACTCCTTCAGGATCTTTACCCTCTCTATGGCGTCGATATCCGAGTGGATATATTTCACGCGCAGGTCAAGGCCATCGAGATACGCCGAAAGGTCCTCGGCCATTCGTTTCGTCAGGGTAGTCACGAGGACACGCTCCTTCCTGCCGGCCCGTTCCCGGACCTGGGCTACGATATCGTCGACCTGCCTGTCGGTAGGCTTTATTATTATTTCGGGGTCTACCAGGCCGGTAGGCCTTATGACCTGTTCGATGACCCTGCCCCCGCTTTTTGATATTTCATATTCGGACGGGGTCGCCGAGGCGAATATCGCCTCCTTTGCCAGCGTTTCGAACTCATCGAACCGCAGAGGCCTGTTATCGAGGCACGAAGGGAGCCGGAAACCGAAGTCAACCAGCGTCGTCTTGCGCGCGCGGTCGCCCTCGTACATGCCCCTTATCTGCGGGATCGTCACGTGCGACTCGTCCACTATCATGAGGAAATCATCGGGGAAATAATCTATGAGGCAGTACGGCCTCGCGCCCGCGGGCCTGCCGCCCAGGTGGCGCGAATAGTTCTCGACGCCGTGGCAGTAGCCTATCTCCTGCAGCATCTCCATGTCGTATCTTGTTCGCTGTTCGAGCCGCTGGGCTTCGAGCAGCTTTCCCCTTGAGCGCAGGGATTCGAGCCGCTCGGCAAGTTCCTGCCCTATGACCTTTATGGCTTCCTCTACCCTCGGCTGCGACGTCAGGAAATGCTTGGCCGGGTATATAGCGGCGCGGTCTAGCTCGGACACTACCTTCTGCGAAACGGGATCGAACTCGGTTATCTTCTCGATATCGTCGCCGAAGGCCGAGAACCTTATGGCTTTTTCAGAATAGGCGGGAAATACCTCCACCGTATCGCCGCGCACGCGTATCTTGCCGCGCACGAATTCCACATCGTTGCGCTCGTATTGAATGCTTATAAGCCTTCGCAGTATCTCATCGCGGTCGATCTTCCCGCCCTTTTCGATCGTGACCATCATGTTCGAATAGTCTTCGGGGGACCCCAGGTTATAGATGCACGACACGCTGGCAACTATTATTACGTCCCTGCGCGACATCAGTGACGATGTAGCCGATAGCCGCAGGCGGTCTAGCCGGTCATTGACCGAGGAGTCTTTCTCGATATATGTGTCTGTCTGGGGGATGTATGCTTCAGGCTGGTAGTAGTCGTAATAGCTTACGAAATATTCCACGGCGTTCCCGGGGAAGAATTCCTTGAATTCGCTGTAAAGCTGGGCCGCCAGCGTCTTGTTGTGGGATATGACCAGCGTAGGCTTGCCGATATCCTCGATGACATTGGCCATCGTGAAGGTCTTTCCCGATCCGGTGACGCCGAGAAGGGTCTGGTAGCGTTTGCCGGCCCTGAGCCCTTCGGAAAGCCCCGCTATCGCCTGCGGCTGGTCGCCCTCAGGCTTGAAAGATGATACGAGCTTGAATTTCGGCATATTAGAACGTAATATCGAGTGTCTTCGTGCCGGCGGGTATCTCCACTTTCTTCTTGCCGATGTTCAGTAAATACCCTCCTGGCGGAGGCTCCGCGGCATCTATCGATATCTTGAGATAACCTTTGCTGCGGAAGCTCTGCACCCTGAAGCCAACCCTCCCGAAATATGTCGGAGCGTCCTTTATCTCGATGGCCTTGCCGTCGTCAAGCCAATTCTCAGGGATGCATGACAGCAGGATAAGCCTGTCGCCGTCCTCGCGCAGCAGCATGTCGCGCAGCAGCAGTATATAATGCGCCGCGGACCATCCGTGCGGAACGTCGCCTACTATTCCCTCCGAGATCTCGCGCAGCCCCTTGTCGTTTATCTTACTGGGCATCGCTTCCATCCAGCCGCCGGGGCATGACTGGTGTTCTATGCCCCATTCGATGTTCTTAAGGGCGATATCTTCCATGCCCAGGTATATCAACGGATGGGCGAGCTTGAAATTGTATCCCCAGAATACCTTCTCGTATTCCACGAACCACCCGCCGTCATAATTCGAGAATTTCCCGGCGTTCTTCCAGTACTGCCTGTAGGAATCCTCGAACAGCTTGACCGGCACCGGGATCCCCATGTTCTGCCCCGGGAACAAAGCCGGCTTGTGGGCCCACGCCATTTGCGCGTCGCCGAGTATACGGTGTTCCTGGTCAACTATCCGCATCTCCTTCGGCCAATAGTCCGCGAAGGCCGGCATGCAGCTCAGGCCTTCTTTCTTCATCACCTTCTCGATGCTGGCGATGGTCGCGGCGTGCAAGCTCTCGTATTCGGCGTGTATCCACTTCGCGTCATCTGTCTTACCGAGTATTTGCGCGGCATCTGCGGCTGCCTTGAGGCCCAATATCGTCCACCAGTCATCGACGTAAAGGTATGCGGGTATCTTGAAATTATCCTGGCTCACGCCTTTGCAGATCAGGCCGTATGCCGGGTCTTCCTTAGAGAGAGCGAGCTGGGGCCCGCGGAGCTTCTTTACGAGCTCGCACAGCGTCCTCATCCTGGGATACACCGCCTCAAGATACTCCCTATCCCCGGTAAGCCGGTAATGCTCGTAAAGCGCGAAGATGCCTCCTCCGAGCTCGTCCACGTACCCGCCGCCTTCCGTATAATTGAAGAAATCGGTCGAGTCGCGCGCCGTTTCGCTCATGCCGGCCTTATCGAGCGCGTTATCCATATCGACCGCGTCGTGCGAAAAGAACGACGTGTATTCGTACGGCCCGGGAAAGAGCTTATGCTGGTCGTTCATTATCAAGATGTAGTAAAGCGACGAATAGAAGCAATCGCTGTATCTTTTATCGGGGATATCCATCTGAAGCGGGACGCGGTTTTTCCAGAAACTTATCGTCACGTCCAGCGCTTCATCGAAGCTGAGGTCCTTGATGTCGTTGAAGCTCATATCCTTTCCCTCGCCTGAGGGGACCATGAAATCGAGCGTCTCGGCCTCTCCCGCGGGAATGTTCCTCTCGAATGAGAGCGAGTCCTTCTGGTCCTTTCCGAGCGGGCCGTCTGCCCTTTCATCAAGGAATATGTGCGCGCTGCCGTTGACCGTGACGGTATGGTCCGAATCATATTCTATCTTATTTATGCCCTCGACCTTCCACTTCGGATACAGCGGATTCGGCCTTATTACGGCGTATATTGATACCGCCTTGGCTTTGCTTCCGGTGTTTTTTACCGATTGCCGTGCGTACGTGAAAACCTTTCCGGCCTTCTCGTCCAGCCAGCAGAATACCTTTGTCTCCGCCTGTATATCGCCGTCCTTCCACGTCACGACCGTGACGGGATACCCCCCATCGACCAGCTTCCACTCCGTCTCAAGCGTCTCGGGCGTATAGAGCCGGTCGTTCTCCCTGTCATATACCCAAAAACTCAGCCTGAACGGGTGCGGATAGGCCGCGAAAGAGCCGTCCCTGCCTATAAATGTCTTGTACCGGTTGCTTTCCCATCCGGCAAGCCCCCGGGCCTTGTCCATGCTCTTGTGCTTCGCGATGTCTTCCCAGTCCTTCAAATCGATCTTTTTCATTACGCTTTCCTTGCCGTTAATGTCGTTGCATGATATTACGATATAGCGTTTGCCGAATATATTAGCATATATCTTGTCGCGGCCGCCAGCGCAATCCTGTTTTGTAAAGAACGTATTCCAGTTTTTCCCGTCCGTAGACGCATCTACCCTGTAGGAAGCCGGGTGGTCATCCCCCCAGGTTATGAATATCGCCCCGAGGTCGCGGGGCTTCCTGAACTCCAGGCTTATTGCCGTCCTGCCGTTCTCGCGGGACGTCTCTATGGGTATCTCTTCGTCGAGGCCCTTTACGCGCAGGTCCCACAGAGAGTAACCCCATCCTGTCCCGCGCTCCTTGAAGTCTATCCGGATGAAGCGGGCCTTCTTCCCCCCAAAGTATATGTCGTCTATAAGCCCGTCGCCTTCGGTCTCCGAATACGCTTCCTGCCAGTTATTGCCGTCTTCCGAGAGCAGCACGTCGTAACTCTTTCCGTATGCCGCTTCCCAGTTCAATACAAGCCCGACCATGACCTCGGGCCTCCCCAGGTCGATCCTTAGCCATTGGTTGTCCGAAAATTGGCTCGACCAGCGCGTCTGCATATTATTGTCAAAGGCGTTTGAAGGATTTGTCGCTGCGTCCTCTGATGAGGAAGCGGTCACCGATATTCCCGCGTTTGCGGGCGCAGGCGCCATCCATACCATCGCGCAGGATGCCAGTATGACCGCCGGCAATGTCATTATAAAACGGGTCAGGTTCCCTATTTTTTCTCCGCCCTGTACATTATGACGTTCGCTTTTTCCATCGTGACCAGTCCTTCCTTCACCATCTCGTCAAGAAGGGGCACCATCGCGTTTATCTTCTCTTCGCTGTCTACGATCTCGATGATAACGGGAAGGTCGGTCGACAGTTCGAGCAATTTCGAGGTGTGCATACGGCTCTTGCACCCGAATCCCATAGAGCCTTTCACTACCGTAGCCCCGGCCATGCCGTTCTTCCTCGCGAGCAATACTATCTCCTCATACAGCGGTTTTCCGTCCCATTTGTCCGCTTCCCCGATGAACACCCGCAGCAGTTTACCGTCACTCGGTATTTTCATGCCCTATTCCCTTCCTTTAAATAAGTTCGCCGGCGAGCAGCCCGAGCCTGAAGACTAAAAATCCGATTATCACGCTCAGGAGCACGTTCAAAAGCGCCCTGAACGATTCCCCGTCCTTGATCAGGTTTGCCGTTTCCAGCATGAACGTGGAAAATGTGGTGAAGGCTCCGCAGAACCCTATCATCAGGAATAGGCGTATGTTCGAGCCGAATATAAACCTGTCTTCCGTAATGGCCGCCAGGAAGCCTATAATAAAACAACCGGTGAGATTGACAGCAAGCGTCCCATAAGGAAAATCAGCGCCCATTGTCCTATATACGAAAACGGACATAGCATACCTGGATACGGTCCCTAATGCGCCGCCTATGAGAAGCTGGGCTAAATTATTCATACGTTAACCTATGATATCCAGCGAGAAGTCGACTGCCTTTACGGAATGCGTGAGGGCGCCTATCGATATCATATCAACGCCGGCCGCGGCGATCCTTCCGGCGTTCTTCAGGTTCACCCCGCCTGATACCTCCAGCTGAAGCTCGAAGTGGCCGTTATCGCGGAGAGCCACCGCCTCCCTGATCTCCTTAAGGCACATATTATCGAGCATTATTACGTCGGGGCCCAACCCCAGGGCCTTCCTGAACTGTCCTATATCCTGGACCTCGACCTCCGTCCTTATCTTTTTTTTCCTGGCGGATGCTATTGCCGCCCCGACCTTATCCCAATCGTAATTAAGGGCAGCCAGGTGGTTGTCCTTGATGAGCATCTGGTCGTACAGGCCTACGCGGTGGTTCGTCCCGCCTCCGACGCTGACGGCATATTTATCAAGCAACCGGAGTCCCGGCGCCGTTTTTCTCGTATCCATTATCTTCGTCTTATAGGGCTTGACCGCATCGACAAATGCCGACGTGAGGGTCGTAATGCCGGAGAGCCGGCTCAGGAAATTCAGGGCGGTCCTTTCCGCTCCCAGAATGGCGTTGAGATCGCCCTCGATATATGCGACCTGCTGCCCGGCCTTTACCCGGCGGCCGTCCATCTCAAGCGGCATGAATTTAACCTTGGCGTCACGCATCAGGAAGGCCGCCATTGCTACCGTCATCCCGGAGAGCACGCCCTCATCCTTCGCTATAATGGCTGCCTGCGCGGTCTTCGTGTGCTTGAAGAGCGCTTGCGAAGTGACATCCGCCGCGCCTATGTCTTCGTCCAGGGCGCGCCGTATTATCTCAAGTATTTCCTTGTCGGCTAAGTCTCTAAACGTTTCAGGTTCTCCTTTAATTTGTCCAGGGAGATATTTGCCTCGGCAAGCTTATTCTTCTCGTTATCGACCACTTCCCTGGGGGCCCTGTCGGTGAAGTTCTTATTGCGCAGCTTAGATTCGATGGAACCCGTATATTTGGACAGCTCGCCTATCTTAAGCATCATCTTCCTTTTTTCCGATTCCAGGTCGACAAGTCCCTCAAGCGGGACGCATATCTCGCAGTCCCCGGATATCGACACAGAAGACGCCTTGGGGCGGGTGAGCCTGTCCGATATGTCGAGAGACTCCAGCCTTGCCAGCCCTTTTATATACTCGGACGACTTCGTCACCGCCTCGCGGCTCTTACCGCTGCCGGCGGCGATGACAGCTTTGCACGTTTTTTGGGGCTGGATATTGAATTCAGCGCGTATATTGCGTATTACCGATATGATGCCTATGGCGACCGACATCTCCTGTTCAGCGCCGTCATCATAGAGCCCCTTATCGGATTTCGGCCAGGAGGATGCCATTATCGAGTTTCCCTCATGCGGAAGGTTTTGCCATATCTCCTCGGTCACGAAAGGCATGAACGGGTGAATCATCTTAAGCGCGCTATCTATGCAGTGCACGAGTATCGCCTGGACTATCTTCTTGCGCTGCGTTCCCTTGAATTCATCCTTCGTCATCTCGGGCTTCACGAGCTCGACATACCAGTCGCAGAACTCGTGCCAGAAGAACTCGTACGCGGTATTCGCGGCCTCGTTGAACCTGAACCCTTCCAGGGAACCGGTCACGGAATCGACCGCCCGGTTAAGCCGCGAGAGTATCCATTTGTCGGCGAGCGACAGTTCCGCCTTCCCGAGATCGACGCGGTTATCCGCGCCGTCATCGATATTAATCAGCACGAACCTGGAGGCGTTCCATATCTTATTTGCGAAATTACGTCCGAGCTCGAACTTATCCTTCGAAAGAAAGACATCCTGGCCGCTCGAGGTTATCGATATGAGGCTGAAACGCAGCGCGTCGGTGCCGTATTCGTCGATTATCTCTACAGGGTCGATCGAGTTGCCGAGGGATTTTGACATCTTCGCGCCGGTCTCATCGCGGACAGTGCCGTGGATATAGATATCCTTGAACGGCGCGTCGCCCATGAACTCATAGCCGGACATTATCATCCTGGCAACCCAGAAGAATATTATCTCCTGCGCGGTCGCCAGCGTCGAGGTCGGATAGAAATATGAAAGGTCTTTTGTCTTCTCCGGCCACCCGAACGTCGAGAACGGCCAGAGCCATGAAGAGAACCAGGTGTCGAGGACATCCTCGTCCTGCACGATCTCGGTCCCGCCGCAATCCGGGCATTTTGCCGGCTTCACGCGCGATACCATGATGCCCTTCTTTCCCTCTGAGGCCTTCTGGCATTTCCTGCAGTAATATACCGGTATCCTGTGGCCCCACCATATCTGCCTGGATATGCACCAGTCGCGTATGTTCTCCATCCAATCGAGGTAGACCTTGGTCCAGCGGTCCGGATGGAACTTTATCCTGCCGCTTTTGGCGGCCTCTATCCCGGCCTTTGCGAGCGGTTTCATCCTGACGAACCATTGTTCTGAAAGGTACGGCTCGACCACGGTATGGCACCTGTAGCAATGCCCGACCGAATGGGCATGCACATCGACCTTTTCCAGGAGCTTCATCTCCTTAAGGTCTTCCAGTATGGCCTCGCGCGCCTCGAACCTGTCCATCCCGGCGTAATCCCCGGTATTCCTGCTCATGGTGCCGTCGGGCTGCATCACGACGATGGGCTCGAGGTTATGCCTTTTCCCCATGTCGAAATCGTTCGGGTCGTGGGCCGGCGTAACCTTGACCGCCCCTGTGCCGAATTCCATGTCAACGAAAGCGTCGGCTATGACCTTTATCTCCCTGCCGGCAAGCGGCAGGATAAGAGTTTCTCCGACAAGGCCCTTGAACCTAGGGTCCGACGGATTTACGGCTACCGCGGCGTCGCCGAGCATGGTCTCGGGCCGCGTCGTAGCTACGGTGATATGCCTGTTCAGGCCCTTTACGGGATATTTTATGTAATACAGTGAACCGTTGAGGTCTTTATGCTGGGCTTCTTCGTCGCTTAGGGCGGTCTGGCATCTCGGGCACCAGTTGATGATGTAGTTGCCCCGGTATATCAGCCCTTTTTCGTACAGGCGTATGAATACCTCGTTTACCGCGTTCGACAATCCTTCGTCCATGGTAAAACGGGTGCGGTCCCAGTCGCATGAACATCCGAGCCTCTTCATCTGGGAGATTATAGTCGATCCGTACTCTTCGCGCCATTTCCAGACGCGGTTGACGAACTCTTCGCGACCGAGGTCCTGGCGCTTTATGCCCTCTTTCGCAAGTTTCTTCTCGACGACGTTCTGGGTCGCGATGCCGGCATGGTCGGTCCCGGGGAGCCATTCCGCGTTCCATCCCTGCATCCTTCTCCATCTGATGAGTATATCCTGCACCGTGTTATTGAGGGCATGCCCCATATGCAGGATCCCGGTGACGTTGGGCGGCGGGATGACTATCGTATAAGGTTTCCTGCCGGGGTCGGGTTCGGCGTGGAAGCACTTTCCTGATTCCCAGAATTTATACCACTTCTCTTCCGTGGCTTTAGGATCATATGCAGAAGGGATCTCTCGCATATTACTGTTCTTGCGCCTTACTGTCCTTCAGGAGCTTATATTCGATAGAGTCGACCAGGGCGTTCCATGACGCCTCGATGATGTTCTCGGAGACTCCGATCGTCCACCATGAATCCTTGACATCGGACGACTGGATAAGGACGCGGACCTTTGCGGCTGTCCCGGCCTTTTCATCAAGGACCCGGACCTTGAAGTCAGTCAGGTGCATCTCGGCAAGCGAGGGATAGAATTCAAGCAAAGCCTTGCGCAGCGCGTTATCGAGGGCGTTGATGGGGCCGTCTCCCTCCGCGGCGGTATGCTCTACGACCCTGTTCACTTTTACCTTTATGGTCGCCTCGGAGAGCAGCCTGTTGCCTTTATGCTCCGTCACGACCTTGAATCCTTCAAGCTCGAAGAACTTCTTGTATTTCTTGAATGCGCGTTTCAGCAGGAGTTCGAGCGACCCCTCCGCGGCCTCAAAGTGATAGCCCTCATGTTCAAGCTTCTGTAAAAGGCTAAGGATCTTCTTTGTCTTTGGGGCTTCCTTTTTGAGGTCGAGCTCGAGCGCTTCCGCCCTCAGGAGGATAGAGCTCTTCCCTGACAGCTCGGATACAAGCAGCCTCCTCTTGTTGCCGACCGTGTGCGGGTCAATGTGCTCATAGGTGACAGGGTTCTTCATTATAGCGTTGATATGCACCCCCGCTTTATGCGTGAATGCGCTATTGCCTACGAACGGCTGGTTCTCCTGCTGTTTTACATTACTGATCTCGGCGACAAACCGCGAGGTATCGGTCAGCTCCTTCAACTTCGCTTCGCTGACGCAATCGATCTTGAGCTTCAGTTTAAGGTTCCCGATGACGGAGGCAAGGTTCGCGTTCCCGCAGCGTTCTCCGTAGCCGTTGAACGTGCCCTGGACATGGGTGCAGCCGGCCTGCACGGCAGCGATCGTATTGGCGACCGCCATATCGCAATCATTATGGCAATGGATGCCTACAGGGCAATCGAGTTTTGCAACGACTTCCTTCACGATCTCCGTAAGCTCCGACATTATCGTGCCGCCGTTCGTGTCGCACAGGATCACGCATTCCGCGCCGGCATCGCGCGCCATAAAAACGGACTTTATCGCATACTCCCGGTTGCTCTTATAGCCGTCAAAAAAATGCTCCGCGTCATAGAAGACCGTTTTTCCCTTGGATTTAAGGTATGAGACCGTCTCGGAAATCATGCTAAGGTTCTCTTCGAGCGGCACCTTGAAGACATCCCTTACATGCAGGTCCCACGATTTCCCGAAGACGGTGATATGCTGCGTGCCCGCGTCGATGAGGCCGCGTACGATAAGGTCGCGCTTGATATCGGTATTAGCGCGGCGCGTGGAACCGAAAGCGACGATCCGCGCATTCTTAAGTTTAAGTTTTTTGGCGGCCTTGAAAAAAGCCATGTCCTTCGGGTTGGATCCCGGCCATCCGCACTCGATAAAATGGATACCGAGATGGTCGAGCTTTCCTACGATGCGCAGCTTATCGTTAACCGAATATGAGATGCCTTCGGTCTGCGCGCCGTCGCGAAGCGTCGTATCATAAAGCGTGACTTGCTTCATCTCAATGCGCCCCTATTTTGATTTTTTAAGGTCAAATTCGTCATGCAACGTCTTCAATGCCATCTCCGCGTGTTTCTTGCTGATCACGCAGGATATCTTTATCTCCGATGTCGATATCATCTCTATATTTATCTTATTGGACGCGAGGGCCTTGAACATCCTCGCGGCGATACCGGCGTGGCTTCTCATTCCGATGCCGACGATCGATATCTTCGCGATTCCCTCGTCCTTAATGACCTCCCCCGCGCCGATCTCGCGCGCGACCCTTTTTGCGACCTTCATGGTCTTAGTGAGGTCCTCGGTAAGCACGGTGAATGAGACGTCGGTCGTTCCGGTCCTGCCGACATTCTGGACTATCATGTCTATGACTATATTGTTCGATCCCATCTCCTTGAAAATTATGGCCGCTGCGCCCGGCTTGTCCGGCACATCGCATATAGTGACCTTCGCTTCATCCTTTTGCAGCGCTACTCCGCTGACGTCGATCTTCTCCATGGATTTTGCCTCCTTGCAGATCACGGTACCTTCCTTGTTAGAGAAACTTGAACGCACATGAATAGGTATGTCGTAACGTTTTCCGTACTCCACCGACCTTGGCTGCATGACCTTCGCCCCGAGGGACGCGAGCTCAAGCATCTCGTCATAACTGATCTTAGGCAGTTTTCTTGCGTCCTTGACTATCCTCGGGTCTGCGGTATATACCCCGTCCACATCGGTATATATTTCGCACATCCTCGCTCCCAATGCCTTGGCGAGGGCGACGGCGGTAAGGTCGCTGCCTCCGCGACCGAGAGTCGTTATCTCCTTCTTTATGCTTACGCCCTGGAACCCGGCTACTATGACAACTTTTCCCGCCTTAAGCTGCTCCTTGATCCTGTCGGAGGCGGATATTTCCAAAATGCGCGCTTTTGTATGGGTAGTATCCGTTATTATCCCCACCTGCGCGCCGGTAAACGATATCGAAGGCACATCAAGCTCCTGGACCGCCATCGCGAGAAGCGCGCACGATATCTGCTCGCCGGTAGAGATGAGCATGTCCATCTCCCGCTCTGACGGGTCATCGGTGACCTTGGAAGCCAGTTCGATCAGTTCATCAGTTGTGTCTCCTAACGCGGAGACGACCACAACCACATCATAGCCGCGCTTCTTATACCCCACTACCCGTTCCGCGACCTTCTTGATCCTCTCGGGATTCGCGACCGATGAACCTCCGAATTTTTGGACGATTAGAGATCCCACTTTTATTCCGCTTTCCTCCTGTATTATGATCCCATGAAATTATGCATTAGTTCCTTGCCGTGCTCGAAAAAAAGCCCGCTGTCCTTTGCGGCGGATTCGCTGAATACCGCCGCCGCGTTCTTTCCGGGTTCGATGCCCTTCCCGTACATAGCGAACGGTACCGGCTCCGCGGTGTGGGTCCTTAGCGAGACGGGAGTAAAATGGTCGGGAAGCACCATGACCCTGAAATCCCCATTGTCCTTGAACCTTTTAAGGACCTCTCCGACAATAAACCTGTCAAAATTCTCTATAGCTGTTATCTTCGCGCGCAGGTCGCCGTTGTGCCCGGCTTCATCGGGCGCCTCGACATGCACGAAAACGAAATCCTTCTGTTTCAGCGAATCCAATGCGTATTTCGCCTTTCCCTGGTAATTGGTATCGTAATATCCGGTAGCTCCGGGCACGTTTATGACATCGAGCCCTATGGTCTTGCCGATGCCCTTTATCAGGTCGACCGCCGAGATGACAGAACCCTCCGAGCCGTACAATTCCTTGAATTTAGGCATATTCGCGTCGACCCCCTGGCCCCATAGCCATATCATGTTTGCCGGGTTCTCCTTAAGGTCGATCCTGACATGGTTTATTTCGTGGGAGGCAAGCAGCGGCTGCGAATCCTGCATAAGCTTCACGAGGAACTCCCTGCCGCCGCCTTTCGGAAGATGGCCATTTACCGGCATCCCAGTGATATCATGGGGAGGCACGCATTCTGTCTTCCTGAGGGCATCTTTCAATGAACCGTCCCGCACTATCATCAGGTGCCTGTAACTCACGCCGGGATAAAACCTGATCTTCTCCGATCCGAGTGTTTTATCAAGGGATTTTATCAGGGACGACGCTTCTTCGGTCGTGATATGGCCGGCGGAGTAGTCGGACATCAGCCCGTTATCTACGGTCACAAGGTTGCACCTGAAAGCGATGTCGTCAGGCCCCAACTTTATCCCCATGTTCGCGGCTTCGAGAGGGCCCCTGCCGGAGTAGTATTTTTCCGGGTCATACCCGATTATCGACAGGTTCGCGACATCGGATGCCGGCGCAAAACCCCCGGGCACGGTCCGTACGAGCCCTGACCGGCCCTTGCGGGCCAAAAAATCCATATTCGGTATCTTTGCTGCTTCAAGCGGGGTCTTGTTCCCGAGCTCCCTGACGGGATAATCGGCCATTCCGTCGCCTACGAGCACGATGTGCTTCATAGTCCGATCGCCTTCAGCACCGCCTTCATCTCCGCCTTGACGGTCTTGGGTTTGCTCAGTAACGAGATAGCCCTGTCCGGGTCCTTCAGGCCGTGGCCGGTAAGCACGCAGACTATCTTTACTTTTTTGTCCGGCGATTTCTTGAAGCTGCCCTTGTCTATCAGCTTGATCAGCCCTGCGACCGATGCCGCCGATGCGGGCTCGGCGAATACACCGTCCTTTGACGCCAGCAGTTTATAGGCCTCGAGTATCTCTTTATCCGAGACCATATCTATGGTCCCGCGGGACTCGTCGCGTGCCGCCTCTGCCTGCGCCCAGCTTGCGGGATTGCCTATCCTTATCGCGGTCGCCACGGTCTCGGGCTTTTCAACTATACGCCCCCTTACGATGGGAGCCGCGCCTTCAGCCTGGAAGCCCATCATCCTCGGCAGCTCTTTTATCTTGCCGTATTCCTTGTATTCCTTGTATCCCTTCCAGTACGCGGTTATATTTCCGGCGTTGCCTACGGGTATAAAATGGAAATCCGGGTTATCCTCCAGCGCTTCACATATCTCGAACGCGGCGGTCTTCTGCCCCTCGATCCTGTAAGGGTTCAGCGAGTTCACAAGGGTTATCGGATAGTCATTTGTGATCTGTTTGACGAGATCCAGCGCCTCATCGAAATTGCCGTCCACCGCGAGGACCTCCGCGCCGTATATGAGCGCCTGCGCGAGCTTACCGATGGCGATCTTCCCGTTGGGTATCAGAACGATGCACTTGATGCCTGCGCGCGCAGCGTATGCGGCGGCTGACGCGGAAGTGTTGCCCGTCGAAGCGCACATTATGGCCTTCGACCCTTCCTCGACGGCCTTCGATACGGCCATGGTCATACCCCTGTCCTTGAAGGACCCTGTCGGGTTTGCGCCCTCGAACTTCAGGTAAACTTCATAGCCCTTCCCGAGCCTCTCGCTCAGGCAGCAGGAAGGTATAAGCGGGGTATCCCCCTCGTTAAGTGTTATGACCGGTGTCTCCGACGATACCGGAAGGTATTTGCCGTACCTGTGTATCAATCCGCGCCACATGTTCCTACCTCTCCACTCTTATCGCGACAGTCTTTCGCCTTATAGCGGAGATCCTGTCTATCTCCTCAAGGGCCTGCCGCATGTTCTTTTCTTTTGCCTCATGGGTCATCATCACCACCGGCACTATCCGGGCCTTGCGCCTTTCCTTCTGCCCGACGCTGGCTATCGATATCCCGTGGCGCCCGAGTATTCCCGCGACCCTGGCCAGGACGCCCGGCTTGTCGATGCAGGAGATCCTTATGTAATAACTGGCCTCTACGTCGTCGATCTTCATAATCTTTTTAATCGACTTGTCCTTCATGTAGATCGGGACCCTTCCTACGGAATTGAACCTCAAATTTCGCGCGAGGTCTATCACGTCCCCGACGACGGAGCTTGCCGCAGGATTCTGCCCGGCCCCCCTGCCGTAGAACAAGGTCCCTCCGACCATGTCCCCGTGCACATAGATGGCGTTGTAAACGCCGTTCACGTTCGCGAGGAGGTGTTTTTTGGATAACAGTGTCGGATGGACCCTCACCTCGAGCTCGTTATCCCTGCGTTTCGCGATCGCGAGCAGCTTTATCGCGTAACCGAACTCATCGGCGTACCTGATATCGTTCTGTGATACGTCCAGTATGCCCTCGACGTAGATATCCTCGAGCTTCACGAATTTACCGAAACCGAGAAAGGTAAGTATCGCTAGCTTGTGAGCAGAATCGTAACCCTCTATATCCAGGGCGGGATTCCTCTCGGCGTACCCTTTCTTCTTCGCCTGGTCGAGCGCGTCGGAAAAGCTCAGCCCCTCCTCGGCCATCGAAGACAGTATATAATTCGAGGTCCCGTTCACTATGCCCATCACGGTGTCTATCTCGTTCGCGATGAGGCCTTCGCGCAGGGCTTTTATTATCGGGATCCCTCCGCCGACCGATGCCTCATAGAAAACCTCGACGCCGGCCTTCTGCGCCGCGTCAAATATCTCCTGTCCGTGTTCGGTGATCAGCGCTTTATTCGCGGTCACGACGTGCTGCCCGCTCTTGATCGCCTTCAGGACGAATTCCTTTGCCGGATGTATGCCTCCGACCAGCTCGACTACGATATCGATGTCCGGATTGCCCAACACCCTGTTTATGTCGCTGGTCAGTATCTTCCTGTTGACCTTTATGTGCCTTTTTCTTCTTAAATCATTGTCGCAAATGGCTTTGAGGACGACACGCGCCCCGACAAGGCGTTCAAAATGGGCGGATTTCTCCATGAGCGCCCGCGCGACGCCCACCCCGACGGTACCGAACCCTATCAATCCCACGTTGATCTTTTCCATTTCACTTATCTCCCGCAAAAAAGATGGTCGGGGCGAGCGGACTTGAACCGCTGACCACTTGTACCCCATACAAGTGCTCTACCAAACTGAGCCACGCACCGATATAGATTTTCTAAAGAATTAGAGCATTTATTATAACAAATCGCCGGAAAAAAGTATAGCTGGAATTAACGGGTTGATTACTTACGGTCTTCCGATTTTTTACTGCGGGTCATGAGGTTTCGCACGGCTGCCTTGGGGTCCTTTCCCTCGAATACCACGTTGTAGACCTCGTCGGCAATAGGCATCTCGATGCCGTATTTTACGCATAGTTCATGGCAGGATTTTGCGGTCCCGACTCCTTCCACCGCCATCTCGGTGCTCTTTAATATCGCATCGGGAGCCTTTCCTTTGCCGATCTGCTCGCCGAACCACCTGTTCCTGCCGTGCGTGCTGACGCAGGTAGTGACGAGGTCGCCGAGCCCGCTTATGCCGTAGAATGTCTCGTGTTTTGCTCCCATCCCGGTGCCGAGCCGAGCTATCTCCACTATACCCCTTACGAGAAGGCCCGATTTCGTATTGACCCCGAACCCGAGGCCGTCCGATATTCCCGCGGCTATAGCGATGACGTTCTTGAGCGAACCTCCCAACTCAACGCCGATGACATCGGTGTTGGAGTAAATCCTGAAATTCTCCGTCATGAAGAGGTCCTGGATCTCCTTCGCGGCGCTTTCGTCAGAAGACGCGGCGACCACGGTCGTCGGGAGGCCGCGCGCGACCTCATATGATATCGTAGGCCCCGAGAGCGCGCCGATCCTTACGTTCCCGAGGACATCCTTTATTACCTCCGACATCCTCATGAGGCTGCCGTTCTCGACGCCCTTCGAGACACTGACGAACAATTTCCCTCCGGTATCCATCCCCTTCAGTATTCCCGAGACCTTGCGCATATATTGTGAAGGGACGGCCATCACGATAACGTCGGAATCCCTGACCGGTTGCCCGATCTCCGAGGTGAGCTCTATGGTGCCGGGTATCTTTATGCCGGGGAGGAATTTAGTGTTCTCGCGCGACAGCTTCATCATGCCGGTATATTCCGCAAAGGCGCCCCACAGGCTCACCTTGTATCCCTTTGAATCCAGCAGGATCGCGAGCGTAGTGCCCCACCCTCCGTCGCCTATGACGGCTACCTTCTTCTGATCAGCCATGTTTTTTGAACTCGAACGCATGCTCCTCGCCGCGTACGAGCCTCTTTATGTTAGGATAATGTTTGTATACCGTTACCGCGCAAATGGCGGAACTGATAAGCACGAACAGCGACGGGTATCCCGTCACCGAGGACATTAAGGGTATTGAGACCGCGCTGATTATCGAGGCCAGCGATACATACCTCTTCCACAGGAAAACCGCTACCCATATCACGAGCGCGATCAGGAATACCTTCGGCGCGACGCCTATAAATACGCCGGATGATGTGGCTATGCCTTTGCCTCCCCTGAAACCGAGGAATACCGACCAGATGTGGCCGGCTATCGCCATCGCTCCAAGGATAAGCGGGTAGACATGCCCGTCGACCGGGACGCCCCACCTTAGGAACAGTTTCGCGACCAGGGTCGCGCAGATAAGCCCCTTCAAAATGTCAACGGCAAGCACGAGGAGGCCCCAGCCTTTTCCAACCACCCTCGCAGTATTGGTCGCCCCCGCGTTGCCGCTCCCGTGCTCCCTGATATCGATACCCTTAAGGTATTTCGCCACGAGGAAACTCGTGGGTATCGACCCGATGATGTAGCATACTAACAGAGAAAGCAGGGTTTCCATATTATTTTTTCACCGTGTTCCCGTTCATCATGCGCGCTCCCCTGAACATATAGTCTATGCCGGACAGCCCCGTGAATACGACGGCCGTGTTCCAGATATATTCCGAGTGCCTGTACAGCAGAAGCACGCTGATTATCGCGGCCATCTGGAAGAAGGTCGTGATCTTTCCCAGCGGGCTCGGGGATATCTTGACGTCACCGTGTATGAGGAATATTACCAATACCCCTATCACTATGATGATGTCACGGCTCACCACAATTATCGGAAGCCAGAGCGGCAGTTTTACGCTGGCGTTCCAAACGGTAAGGCTGATGAAGGCGGTTATAAGCAGCAATTTGTCGGCGATGGGGTCCATTATCGTCCCGAGGGTCGTTTTTTGCTTCAGGAAACGCGCTAGGAAACCGTCGAGCGCGTCGGTCAGGACCGCTATGCTGAATACGCAAAGCGCGTAGTACCTGAGATGGTCATTCTCCGGCTTGTAATACAGCGCAAGCCCGACGAAGACCGGGGTGAGCAGCATCCTGAGGATCGTAATCTTGTTCGCAACGTTCATTTATTTACCGTTAATAAGCTGCATCCTGTCGAACGGCAATATCACCAATACGGCTTTTCCGATAAGGTAGCTCCTGGGCACAAAGCCCCAGTACCTGCTGTCCTTGCTTGAAGCGGAGTTGTCTCCGAGCACGAAATAGCAGTCCTTCGGCACAGTGACTGGTTTCCCTTCCAGCCCGTAATCACCCCTGTTGTAATAATATACGCGCCTGAATGCGGGCGGGTCCTCAACGGCCGCCCCGTTCACCAAAAGCTTTCCGTTCTTTATCTCGACAGTATCGCCTCCCGTGGCGACAAACCTCTTAATAAATGACTTCTTCGGGTCATCCGGGGATTTGAATACTACGATCTCCCCTATCTTCGGCTCCCTTAGGCCCGGCAGCCTCAAATTCACGAAAGGCAGCCTGGGCCCGAACACGTATTTGACCACGACGATCCTGTCGCCCACTAAAAGCGTGGGTATCATCGAACCCGACGGTATCTTGTAGAGCTCGAATACGAATACCTTTATCACGAACGCGAGAAGGAAAGCCGTTATGACTATCTCGGCTAACTCCCTCGTTAAGGATTTCTTCTTCTTTACTTTTACATCCTTCGTCATTTTATCTCCTCAGAGCTTCAGGACGGCCATAAAGGCCTCCTGGGGTATCTCGACCTTTCCGAACTGTTTCATGCGTTTCTTGCCTTCCTTCTGTTTCTCCCACAACTTGCGCTTCCTCGATATGTCTCCGCCGTAGCATTTCGCCGTCACGTTCTTGCCGACCGGGCGGACCGTCTCGCGGGCGATTATCTTGCTGCCGATCGCCGCCTGAAGCGCGACCTCAAAAAGCTGCCTCGGTATGAGCTCTTTCAGTTTCGTGACGAGCTGGTTTCCCTTCGTATAAGCGTTGTCCTTATGCACGATGAACGACAGCGCATCGCAAGGTTTCGTGTTTATCAGTATATCGAGCTTCACCAGGTCGCTTTCGAGGTACTCCTTGAATTCATAATCAAGAGAACCGTAACCGCGAGTGATGGATTTTATTTTATCATAAAAATCCACAATAATCTCTGATAATGGGAACTCATAGACCAGCATCGCCCTTGTCGGGTCGAGGTATTCGGTCGACTTATAAACGCCCCTTCTCTCCTGGCACAATTGCATCACGTTCCCCAGCGTATCCGCCGGGGTGATCACGAACGCGCGTATGTACGGTTCTTCGATATGCTCGATCTCCTGCGGAGCGGGGAGCTTGCTCGGGTTCTCGATCTCGACTGTCTGCCCGTCCGTCTTCTTTACCTTGTAGACAACGCTCGGGGTGGTCGCTATCAGGTTAAGGTTATATTCCCTCTCGAGCCTCTCCTGTACGATCTCCATATGCAGCAGTCCGAGGAATCCGCACCTGAAGCCGAACCCGAATGATACGGATGATTCCACCTCGTAAATAAAGGAGGAATCGCTCAATTCAAGTTTTTCCAGCGCGTCCCTGAGAAAAGTAAAATCCTTAGAGTTGACCGGATAGAGGCCGCAGAATACGAGCGGGCGGACCTTTTTGTATCCGGGCAGGGCGTCCGCGGCGGGTTTGCGGAAATCAGTGACCGTATCTCCGACGTTGACCTCTTTCGGGTCCTTGATATTGCACGTGATATAACCGACCTCTCCGCATGAAAGCTCCTCTATTGCGAACGGGGCCGGCTTGAAGACGCCCACCTCCTCAATGTCATAGACCCGCCCGGTACCCATCATCCTTACCTTCATTCCTTTCCTTAAGACGCCGTTTTTGAGCCTGATGAATATCACGACGCCCTTGAAAGTATCGAACGCTGAGTCGAAGACAAGCGCCTGGAGCGGGTTGCCGGCATCCCCTTTAGGCGGGGGGACGTTCTTAACGATGGAATCCACTATTTCGTCGACGCCGATGCCCGTTTTTGCGCTTGCCATGATAGGCTCGGCATCCGTGATATGCAGGGTCTCCCTGAGCTGCTGGCTTATCCTTTCGGGTTCCGCGCTCGCAAGGTCTATCTTATTGATTATCGGTATTATCGTGAGGCCGTGTTCGCGCGCGAGATAGAGGTTGGCGACTGTCTGTGCTTCGACTCCCTGGGATGCGTCGACGACCAGCAGCGCCCCCTCGCATGCCGCGAGCGCCTTGGAGACCTCGTACGTGAAGTCAACGTGGCCGGGAGTGTCTATGAGGTTTAGGATATATTCCTTGCCGTCCGCGTCGTGATGCACCAGCCTTACGGCTTTCGCCTTGATGGTGATGCCGCGTTCCCTCTCGAGGTCCATGCCGTCAAGCATCTGGTCATGGAAATCCCTCTGGGATATCGCGCCGGTCTTCAAAAGCAGCCTGTCGGCCAGCGTCGACTTGCCGTGGTCTATATGCGCGATTATGCAGAAATTGCGGATCGACGATATAGCCATTATTTGATGCTTTTTGACATTTTGTCGACGATATTTATCAGTCCCTTGGCTTCCTTATCGGAGTGGGCCTCGCTGTATACCCTCAGGATCGGCTCTGTGCCGGACGGCCTTATGAGCAGCCAGCTTTCGTCGTCGAATATGAACTTCAGGCCGTCGTAGGTTTTTATGTCGACCACCTTCCGCCTGAAGATCTTCCTGGCATTACGCTGGAGTTTAGAGAACAACTCCTTGACGACCTTCTCCCTGGTCTTAAGCGGTATCTCGACGTCCTCCCTGTGGTACCTGAATTTCCCGAACCTCTTTTCCATATCCCCGATCAGCGCGAGTATCGGCTTCCTCTCCTGCTGCATCATCTCGACAAGCAGCAGCCCTGTAAGGATGCCGTCCCTCTCGGGAATGTAGTTCTTGACGCCTATGCCACCGGATTCTTCCCCTCCGACTAGGACATTGTCCGTCTGCATCAGTTTTGCTATATGCTTGAAGCCGACGGGCGTCTCAAAGAACTTAAGGTTGTAATGCTTCGCTATCTTGTTCATCAGCATAGGCCCGGCGATGTTCTTGACCAGCGCGCCCCTCCAGTGCCTGTTCTCGATGAAGTGCAGCGCAATCAGGCACATTATCTCTCCGGGTGTTATGAACCTGCCGCCCGGCGCGGCGGCTCCTACCCTGTCCGCGTCGCCGTCGGTGGCTATCCCGATATCGTAGTGGCCCTTTTTCATCTCGGCCATGAATTTAGGCATGT
>Ga0265297_10003853_pt1 | contig 25956 bp, 32 predicted proteins | sample Munlanlwell13791_FD_192502 | JGI IMG/M metagenome (GOLD analysis project Ga0265297, IMG submission 192502) | Leachate microbial communities from a municipal landfill in Southern Ontario, Canada - Leachate well 137-91 | ecosystem: Engineered > Solid waste > Landfill > Unclassified | place...
GCTCTTTTTCCAAACAATCCAATTACGGCGGCATCGAAGATGCCAAGGTTTTCATGACGAGCGACCTTCAAGCCTGGGCCGATACCTATATTGCCAAGCTCCGGGCGGATAATAAGGATAAAGTTTACTATGATATCGCTACTACGCCTCTGACTTATAAAGCCGAAAATTTCAATGCTAGTTCCGGCCAGGCTAAAATCACGATCGAGACTCTGCGCAAAGAAAGCACCGAAGCGGTTAATAATGGTTCTCAGTATTCCCAGACTTTGACCTTGGATTTCGTCAAGGCCAATGGCCACTGGTTGGTTAACGCCGCTTATTGGGGCAAGAAATAATTTGTTATAATTTAGGAATCAGATTAGATAAGAAAAGAAGCGGAGGACACGCTTCTTTTCTATCAACCAACTATATGGCGGAAAAACTTAAAAATATCTTTACCTGTTCAAACTGCGACGCCCAGTTTCCCAAATGGAGCGGCCGGTGCTCAGAATGCGGTTCCTGGGGAACCTTAAGTGAATCCTTAGTTGACAGCCAGACGGCCCAGAAAGAGATTATGAAAAAAGTCGCCGGGGCGGCCGTTTTAGAACTAGACAAGCTTGAAAGCTTGTCTTTGACCCGTTTTTCGAGCGGCCTAAGCGAGATCGACCGGGTTTTGGGCGGCGGCCTCGTGCCCGGCTCTCTAATCTTATTAGCCGGCGAGCCAGGTATCGGTAAATCGACCCTAGTCGCTCAGATGGCTGATGCCTTGGATAAGGAATTAAGCATCTTGTATGTCAGCGGCGAAGAGTCGGCCAATCAGGTCAAGGCGCGCTTGGAAAGACTGGCTTGTGATTTAAAGAAGATAAAATTCGTCAGCGAGACCAATATCGAAAAGATCATAGCCACTGCCTTGAAGATCAAGCCGACGCTCGTCATCATCGATTCTATCCAAACGGTTTATTCTTCCTTGATTCCGGCCGAAGCCGGGAGCGTCAGCCAGATCCGGGCCGGGGCGGTCAAATTTTTGGAATTGGCCAAGCAGAATGAGATTGCCGTCATCCTGATCGGCCATATTACTAAGGATGGCCAAGTAGCCGGCCCTAAAGCCTTGGAGCATATCGTGGATACGGTCTTATATTTAGAAAATGAAGATCGGAATAATTATTCCTTGTTACGAGCGACTAAGAACCGTTTCGGTTCGGTTAATGAATTAGGCGTTTTGGAAATGACCGGGACCGGTTTCAAGGAAGTGAAGAATCCTAGCCTGATCTTCATCGAGAACGCGCCGGAAAAACTCGCCGGGGCGGTGATCGGTTGCGTCCTAGAGGGCACCCGGCCTTTCTTGGTCGAAGTCCAAGCCCTGGTTTCCAAGACCGTCTTCGGCTATCCCCAAAGAAAGGCCAGCGGCTTCGATTTAAACCGCTTGCAAGTCTTGAGTGCGGTCTTATCGAAACGGACCAAGACTAATTTGACCGCTCAAGATATCATCTTGAATCTGGTCGGCGGTCTCAAAATTAGCGATCCCGCTTTAGACTTAGCAGTAGCGGCGGCAATTATTTCTTCGCATGTTAATAAGAGCCTGGATCGGCGATTGGTCGTCTTAGGCGAAGTTGGCTTGGGCGGGGAAGTCAGGGCCGTCCATAAATTGGATCAGCGCTTGGCCGAGGCCGAGAAGCTCGGTTTCACAGCCGCGATCGTGCCCGCCGGGGACGTGAAGGCCAAAAAAATCAAGCTTTTGAAGATCAAAAACTTGAATGAGCTGGAAGAGATAATCAAATAGGAGTTTAGAGTAAAAAAAGAAGGCTGCTGGAGAGCGAGCCTTCATTTTTCAGTGGCGGCTGATTAAGACGCTGAGAATGTCCTTCTGGTTTGTTGGGCCTGGCGACGATGGCATTCGTTCGCTTTTTTACCCAGTTCTTTCTTTTTTTTCAGCACTTCCAAGTTGAAGTGCTTTTTTAATATTTCCCTTTCGATGGGACTACAGATCAGTTCTTTATGTGAGATAAAGAATGGGTCCCTTTTTCCTTGGCGATGGTCAGTTTCAGTGACCTGGACAGTCATTATTTGACAACTGTCATCTACTCTTGATGTGTTTAGGTCAGCCAAGACCTCCCGTCCATCAGCCAATTCGGCCAAAATACTTTTTTTTGCCATCAGTGATTTTTTTTAAAGTTAGACTTTTATGGTTCGAAATAAAAAGAACTAGTAAAAATTTCCTAATATGTTATTATACTATAATAGAGGAGGAAAGATGTCAATATATAGTTTTACTTTTTTGCTAAAAATAGCCAATTATATCTATATTATTGACAATAAATTTAAAAGATGTTATAATTATTCCTGTAAGTTTTTAGCTCTTTTCAGTGAAATTAAGATTGATTTTCGGTTCAATTAAGATTTAGTTTAACGGAAAATCAATCTTAATATCAAAAAACCAAATCAGAAATGAAAGCAAAAAAAATTCTTCTCAGGCTGGTTATCAGCCTCGGCATTATAAATGCCATCTTCTGTGTTATTTTCTTCTTCTTAGGAGCGATGTCTTTAGTCGCTATGGAGGCAACTGATGCTAATAGTATTATTAGCGATTATTTTACTTCGGGGGTGTTTGTACCCCTTTGGGTCGCTACTCTGGTAGCAAAATTCTCTAAGGAGGCAAAAGCCTTCAAGGAAGATTTTGTCGACTGGACTACGAAGAATATTTTCCGGGTTTCCGAATAACCCGACCCGGCCACGATCTTTTAAAGAAAGGACTTATCAAACGATAAGCCCTTTTTTCTTTGCTTGATATTATTTTTTGATAAGTATTTTTGTTTTGGTTTAACATGAGTGCTATTCCAAATGCACATCCTGTTCCCATTCGCCCAGCTTAGCTTTTAGCAAAGGATGTTTTACCAAATCCGGATCAACTTTAACCAATTTTTCCGCCTCTTCCTGAGCCTGTTTGATCAAAGCATAATCGAATAAAGTCGCCAGTTTTATTTCCGGCCAGCCGCTTTGGCTCGCGCCATAGATTTCGCCGGCGCCGCGCAGTTTCAAGTCGATTTTAGCCAGGCTCGGACCATCAGGATATTTTATCAGAGCTTCCAGACGTTGTTTAGCCTTAGCAGTTTCTTCTTGGTCAGAACCGGGAAAGAGAAAACAATATGATTGTTCGTTACCGCGGCCGACTCGGCCCCGGAATTGATGGAGCTGAGCCAAGCCGAAATGCTCGGCCCCTTCGATCATCATGATGGTGGCGTTGGGCACGTCAACCCCGACTTCGACTACGGCCGTGGCTACCAAGATTTGGATCTTGTTAGCTAAGAAGTCAGCCATGATCGCTTCTTTTTCTATCGCTTTCAAGCGTCCGTGGATCAATCCTATCTTCAGATCAGGAAAAATCTGCTTAGCTAAGCGTTCTGACTCTGCCTTGGCGGATTTGAATCCGAGCTTGTCCGAGTCATCGACCAGGGGACAGACGACAAAAGCCTGGCGGCCTTTAATGATCTCTCGGCGGATAAAATCATAGGCCCGCGTCCGTTCATTTTCCGCAATCAGTCGAGTAATGATCGGTAAGCGGCCGCTCGGCAACTGGTCGATGATTGAAAGATCCAAATCGCCGTAGATCGCTAAAGCTAAGGAGCGGGGAATCGGGGTGGCCGTCATGGAGAGAAAATGGGGTGTTAGTCCATCTCGGCCGTTGCTTAGGAGTTTGCGTCTTTGGCTGACGCCGAAACGATGCTGTTCATCGACGATAATCAGGCCGAGACGGGCGAAATCAATTTTGTCTTGGATCAGGGAATGGGTGCCTATAATAATATCGGCTTCATCCAATATAGACTCGATTATCAATCCGCGACGTGTTTTTTGAGTGCTGGCTCGATCAAGATTAGGAATTTCATAATTTATCTCTTGCTGGCCCCGGGTCAGGAGGCCAATCTTGAAATTAAAATCAGTCAGTAAGCGGGCCAGGGATTTATAATGCTGGCTGGCCAGGATTTCCGTCGGGACCAGTAAAGTACCTTGGTAATTATTGAGAGCAGCGTTGAATAAGGCCAGGGCGGCGACTAAGGTCTTGCCACTGCCGACATCGCCTTCTAAGAGGCGGGACATCGGTTCGGGCCTAGCGAGGTCGTTCAGGATTTCCCAAGCGGCTTTTCTTTGGGCATCGGTCAGCTTGAAAGGCAGACTGGCTACGAATCTTTTGGTGGCCGCTTCTTGAAAAGCGATTCCTGGCGCTCGACGTTGCTTAAGCTGACTCTTGATCATCTGGGATTTTAGTTGGCGCAAGAATAGGTCGGAAAAATTAAGGCGTTTCTCGGCCGCTTCGGCTTCAATCGGGTTTTTAGGGAAATGGGCTTGCCGGAGAGCGCTGGCTAGAGACAGGAGCTTGAGGGAGCGGCGGACTTCGTCCGGTAACCAGTCGGGGATCTGGACGCTTAAGTTGATCACCTGTTTGATTAGGAAGCGAAGTTGTTTCTGGGTTAAGCCGGCGCTTAGATGATAATTTGGGATCAAGCCTTGAGTATGGATCAGGCTGGCATCATAGGCTTTTTCATAGATCGGAGAAACTAGGCTTAATTGGCCATAGCTATCGCTGACTTTGCCGGCCAGGGAAATCAAATCGCCGACTTTTAGATTCTTGGTCAGGAAGGGTTGGTTGAACCAGATTACCTTGATCGTCTCGCTATCGTCGCTTACCAGGGCTTCGGTCAGATATTTCCTTTGCCGAGCACTCCGCTTGTTTTGAATCAGCTCGATCGTCCCGACTATACTAACAGTCTCGCCCGCCTTCAAGTCCTTGATTAGCTTCCGATCCCGGAAGTCGTCATAGCGGAAAGGGGTATAAAAAAGCAGGTCGGAGACCGTCTCCAGACCTAGCTTTTTAAGATATTGAGAAGTAGTTTTACCGACACGAGACAGGGAGGAAATCGGAGAATTGAGCTCGGGCATAAAATTGTGCTTTCGGCAGGAATCGAACCTGCATTACAAGATCCGCAATCTTGTGTCCTATCCGTTGAACGACGAAAGCTCGTCTCGAAACTAATATTATTACAATTTTAATAGTTTCGTCAACTGTTCGGATAGGGGGATATCGGTCCGTTCCAAGTCCTCATCCAGATAGCGCAAGAGATATTCGCGGACCAGGAAAGGGTCCATATGGCGCAAAGGGAGGGAAAGACGGGGACGCATCGTATTTTTGAATTCAAAATAGAGATTCTTAACGCTTTGTTTTGGCTTGTAGACCACGGAAAAATTCTTGAGGCGGTCATAATCATAGAAACGCTGGCCGATCCGGACGCCCTCATTCTCTAAATAGATATTGACCATAAGAGCCGGCCGGCCGTCGTTGACGATCATAATGATGGCGGCGATGATGATAATGAGCGCAAAGAGGAAATTGGCGCCCGCTCCCAAGAATCTAAGATGCCAGTCGGAAAGGGAAAAGAAAGAGAAGAATAGACAGAAAAAGACAAAGACCCCGGCCAAGACATACCAGCGTCGGCTACGTTCCGGCTGGCGGTATTCTGGTACGGGCCAGGCCAATCTTTTCGGCAGATTTTGCTTATCAATAGCCATATTTTCAAATTGACATTATTGATTTAATTTTATATAGTGATTATACCATAAAAATATTAAAGTTTGGAGAAGTTCAGGTCTTTTTTATTTTTTGGCTAGGGATATTAAAGGGAGAGGTGCCGGAGCGGTCGAACGGGGCACCCTGCTAAGGTGTTATCCTCGCAAGAGGATCGAGGGTTCGAATCCCTCCCTCTCCGCAGATTGTCAATATCGTGATTTTCAGAGCAATTAGCTAGTGTTTCAAAGGGTTCTTTGAAGTTAATCTTAGCTAATTTTTTGTTTTCTATTTCCGAGTTCCAAAGTATTTGATTTAGCATTTTCTGTTTGTCGTCTAAAGATATTTTGAAAAACGCTTTTTTCATTGATTTCGGGGCTAAAAAGAATTTTTTGGTGAGTTCCAAAGTTTCTTTTGTCAGGACGACTTCTTGCTCGTTTTCTAATTTTTTCAGACTATCGCTAAACTCTTTTATCTCATTTTTTATAATAGCCTCTCTAGCCTCAAAATCTTCCTTGCTTATAGACTTATCCAACAAGAGATTGAACAGTTCGCTTTTTCTATTTTCTCGTTTCCTAATCTCATTCAGCAAATGATTTTTTGATTCCAAATATTCCTGGTTATCCGGATTATGCTTAATCAACAATTCCAAACTGTTATCGTGCATTCGTTCCACCTCGTCCTCGTTAATAAATAAACGGTCAAAGACGCCTGATAGGGCGTTGATAACTTCTTTTTCGGTTAAGTAATGATTATGCTCGCTACATCTGCCACGGCCGTTGGTGCAATAGTAATAGACATAACGGTTTTTCTTGCGTGTGGCTGTTAGCAGACAGCCACACTTGGCGCAAATCATTAATCCTCTAAAATGAAAATGTGGCTGTTTCTTTTTGGGGTGCTGTTTTTCTAGCATAACTTTTTGGCAGTCAGCAAATAGCTTTCTAGAGATTAGGGTTTCGTGCTTACCCTCATATTCTTTGCCGTGGAATCGCATAGTCCCGCAATAGAACGGGTCATTAATCAGTTTATAGATTTTACTTTTATGACATTTAACATTACCTCTGCTTCTAAAACCTTTATCGTACATTAAATTAGCTAATTCTTTCATTGTGTAGTTTCCCGTAGCATATAGTTTAAATATTTTCTTAATATATCTAGCTCTAATTTTATCAATTATAATTCCGCCCTTGCCGTCGTTTAAATAGCCGATAGGGGCGAAGTTAGGCCATAACCCTTTTTCTATTTTAGTTTGTATCCCTCGTTTAACATTTTTAGATAAGTCTAAAATATACTGATTAGCCATTGACCCCTCAATGTTCAGGAGCAGGACATTGTCGCTCGGTAAGTACTGTCTATCGCTCGTCTGAATGGCCTTAATCTTGCCCTGCTGCAGTAGCCATTGGATTTTCCCGCTATCTATCGGATTGCGAGAGAGGCGGTCAATTTTCCAGCAGAGAATGCCGTAATCTTCTTTAGTGTTTTCTAATAGTTTAACCATTTCCAAAAATATCGGCCGATTGTTCGGTAGTTTGGCACTTTTAGATTCGGTATAGACCAAATCAATAACCAACCCTAAATTAGCGGCCAGTTTTTTCATTTCGGAAACTTGGCTCTCTAGAGAAAGGATTTGTTTGCTTTTGTCCTCCGAGGACTTGCGAGCGTAAAGGATGTATTTCATATTATTTCTAATTAGCTGTTCTTTTTAACAAGGATAACCATTAATTTTATTGTTGTTTTTCTAAAACGGCCTGTTGTGTGCCTATGGTCAAGTTAATTATATAGGTTCTTGAGTGTGCATATAATCAAGTCAATATATTAATTATTATTAATATATATAGGCCGGGTCCGTTTTTCTTTTTCGGCTCCCCCTACGGGGGATCCGCCGAATAAAGAAAAAAATGGAACCTCGGCCATATTCTACCTTAGCAAATCAGAGTTAACGAAAGTTCCGGGGTAGATTTAGGGGAAGAAAATGAGCCTTATTTATCTAATGATAGCAGAGTGATATTGGACAAAGTTTAGCTAAAGATTTAGGTTAAGAAATTGGCCATAATTTGTTTAATATTAACAAACCGACTTACAGAAAAATTCACCAGAAAATTTACCTGTAGATTATGGCAAAACAAGGTTTGGCCAAGTTTTACCGAAAGAATGGTCAAAGGTATTTTAAACTATCGGGATAGACGTAAATGCACGTGCAGATTTACGTTGATTTTTTAAGGTTTTAGGGGTAATATTAGGATATATTAATTTATTAACAAAATTATGAAAAATTTTTATCTTAATCTCAAAGATTCAACTAAATGTTATTTATTTGGATTAATAAGTGGATTGCTCGGTTTAATTTATATATCCCCAGACACATTCAATTCGCCATCTACTATGAAATTAATGGCCTTGCTAAATGTCATTTTTGCTGTGTTTAAAATTTTATCAATAATTTTATTAGTCGTTGGGGCATATAAAAGCTACAGAGAATTTAAAAAAGAAAAAAGCAGCCAGTATAAAGAATTAGAGAAAAAAGCGTGGTTTAGATTTGCCAAAGTCACCTGGTTTGTCATATATTTTGTAATCTTGATTTATATAATTGGGACATACGCAAATACTACAACAGATTTCTTATTCGTATTTGTTTATATATTCGCTATGCGTTTAGTAAAATACCTATTTTATTATATAGTTTTGGGCAACAAAGCTAAGGCTATTGAATAAAAATAAGTATGGTTGCTAAAAATAACAAAGAAATTCCAGATTACAAAACGGTAGCCGGTGCGTGGGAAATCGCTCAAAAGTTTGCTGATACAGAAGCTAAAAGTGCGAAATCACTGTATTGCTTTGACAGCTCATTGCCATACAAAAAAGATATTATAGCCCTAGCGTTATTAAATCTTTTAACCTCAAATGATTTTAAAAATCTTTTACTAAGTAAAGGGGAGGCGGGCGAAAAAATGTTATCAACAATATCAAATCTGATGTTTAGTTTAACGACTATTTATATACCGGATAAAGAGGATTGTAAAAAAATAATTGAATTAAACAACTTTACAACAGAAATTGGTAATATCGGTAATTTAAACGATAAAAATCTATTAAAAAAACTTAAAAAAGCTACTGTTTAAATTTTTAATGAGTGTTCCAATAAGATACCAAGCTCTCCGCAGATTGACAAAAATATACCAATTATGGTATATTTTTTTGTTATATAGAACATTGAAAAATAAGTTTAAATTGAGTTAATTGTTAAATTCATCTTTTTTGGTGGATTTAGGAATTAACTCAATTGTCAAACTTTTAAATCCGCATAGTTATGGAAGACAAGAACAAAGATTTTGTGTTAAATAATCTTAGTAATAAGTCATCTTCTTATATATTGAATGATTTATTTAAAGATACTACACGTATTGAAGCTGAGATGTTGTCGCTTGATAGTTATGATAAAAAAGATACTTTTATTATTGGTCAATTAGATGAATCTGATTATGAGCTTTATATAGTTATGGAGTCATTGTCCCGTAGAATTAAGGGCACAAGGGAGAGGATGGACTATATGTATACCGATAATGATAGCCCCAAGGATGACGTGGAATTATTCTCCCAAAGATCGATAAGATTGAAAGAACTCCAGTCTGATTGGGAAAAAATTAGAAATTTTCTTTATGTAGCCATTGAGACAAGGTTTAATAAAGAAATTCATGAAATTTTTGAAGTTCAGCCAAGCCTTTTAAAAGAAAGACGTCATTGGTCAAATTATAATGATTATGCCGGGTACATTTTTATATTTTTGCAGCAAAAATTTTTAGGCATAACAAATTATTATCCAATCGGAGGAGACTAAAAAATATTCAACAAAGGGAGTCTTAGCAATAGACCCCCTTTTTTATTTATTCAAAATCGTTCCAATTACGTCCCTCTCTCTTCGCAGATACATTAAAATCGCCATTTTGGCGATTTTTTGTTATATTGTTAAATATGGAAAGAAGTAATTTCGATGTTCTCAGTAAAGATTATGACGCCGCCCGGCGGGGATACCCGGCGGGATTGTTTAGGTATCTAAAAGGAATAATTCCTGGTAAGGAGAGCCAGATTCTTGATATCGGCTGCGGAACGGGAATTTCGACACGCCAACTCAAACGTCATGGTTTTAAAGTCATTGGTTCTGATAAAGGTGTAGAAATGATACAGATAGCCAAAAGACACGGCGGCGGTATATCTTATGTGGTAGCACCGGCGAACAAGCTCCCCTTTCGCAAGGGTCAATTTGATATAATTACTGCCTTTACAGCCTTTCATTGGTTTGATGATACTAAATCCGTGAATGAGATTAAGAGAGTACTAAAAAAGGGAGGTATTTTTATTGCTGTCAAAAAAACGCTTACCAAGTCTAAAGATCGACGGGTTGAGAAGCTGCAGAGAGGACAAAGAGTAATAATGGATAGATATTTTGGCGAAAAATCTGATGCCGCGAAAAATCATGATGCGGCCGAAGTACTTAAGAAAAACGGATTTATTCGGATAACGCGTCGTCCTTTTTATTTTCAAGAAAAATATACTCTAGCGCAGGCAATGCTCCGCATTAAATCAATGAGCAATTGGAATCTCCTTTCGGACGCGCAAAGAGAAAAATATTATGCCGATATGTACAATCTATATAAAAGGAATTTAATCGGTCGCTACGTTGTTAGGGAATGCGTGGCTAAAATGGTCGTGGGGTATTTATCGTAGATGGAAACTTTATAATAAAATTAGCTATTTCATTATAAAAAAGTTCGAATAGTGTCCCACCCTCTCCGCCATTATAATCTAGAAACATATAGAATCAGTAGGCGAGCATTCATTTGCGGATTTTTACAGGGTACCATTTATTATGAAAATAGATATACCTAAAAAAACTTATCCAGCTATCGGTTGTTGCGGTCTTGATTGTGGCTTATGTCCTAGATACTATACAGCGGGGGTTTCAAGATGTCCCGGATGCGCTGGACTAGATTTCTTTAACAAGCATCCGTCCTGTTCTTTCATAACATGTTGTGTCAAGAAAAAACATCTTGAGGTTTGCGCCGAATGTCCGGAATTTCCATGCGCTAAATTCAAAAGCGATAAAGAATATCAGCAAGCGAAAGAGTCTTCATCGTATCCGTCGTATAAGAAGGTGATGCCCAATTTGAATTTTATCAAGAAACATGGGATTAATAAATTTGCGGGGCAGCAGGATAAAAGGATCAAATCACTAAAGATAATATTACGTAATTTTGACGATGGAAAGTCAAAATGTTTTTTTTGCAAGGCAGCGAATTTGCTTGATGTAAAAAATTTGGAAAATTCATTGGATGAGGCAACCCGAAAAATAAAAGCGGATAATATTAGAGATATAAAAATTAAAGCAAAAACTCTAAAAATGTCTTTAATGAAAAGCTTGAATAAAGATTAGATTTATTAAGAAAAGATAAAAATAATTTGCCGTTACGTCGAGCAAAGCTCGGAGCCCCGTTATTATTTAAGCGCCGAAGAAAACAGGGCTCATTGCCAGGATAATCATTTTTGTTTCTGATCTCACTAAAATAAAAAAAGAAAAAATTCTTATTTTCGTAATACTTAATGAATGTTTGCCAAATATTCATTTTTTATATATGAAAAAACGAAATTTTTTAATTTTGCCCCTGTTTTTAACTCTGATTTTTTTGATTTCGGCTTGCTCCTTTGGTAAAAATCAGGCTAATCGTCAAGTCGGGAACCAAAATTCCGGTTCAGCTAATTCTGTCGGTCGAGGCGAACCGCGGATGCCGGATTTCGGCCAGCCGGATCGATTACCTGACTTGCGCGGCTTGGTCAAATCAGTGACTGGTAATGAAGTGGTAATCTTGAAAGTCGATTTGCGCGGCGGCCGTAACGACCAAGCTTCCAGCACTAGGCCAGAAGCCGAAAATGGCCAAGCCCCTCAAGGCCAAGCTCCAGCCGCTTCCCTTAACGGGCCAGGCGGCCAGAATCAGCGCTTCGACATGATGGGTGGCAGTCGTCCGGGAGAAGAAGACGCCAGCGCGCGGGCAGACATGTTGGCCCGTTTGAAAGAAATGAGCACAGGCGAAGAGACCGTGACCATTCCGGTCGGGATCAAGATGCTCAAGCCTCAGGTTGATACGGCGACCAAGCAGCGGACTATGGTCGAGGCGACTTTGAATGACATCACGGCTGACAAGACGATCACGATCTGGCTTAATGCTAGCGTGACCGATAAGAAAGTGGCGGAATTCGTGCTAATTAACTAAATTTTAATATGTCCCAATCAATCTTAGAAGAAAGCCAGAAGGCTAAGCGCGGTTTTTTGTCACGTTTCTTAAAGAAAAAAGCAGTGATCTTGATCATTGTGGTTTTAGCTAGCGCCACGGCCTCTTATTTTTATTATTCATCCCAGAACCAGTCTAAGACAACCGCGGCTACGGTCCGACAAGCGACCGCCGCTAAAGAAGATTTAAAGATCGCGGTCGAGTCCTCGGGCAAGGTAGTGGCCCGCGATGGCGTCGAGCTGTCCTTTCCGGTATCCGGTAATCTGGAGGTCAGTAAGGTGTATGTTAAAGAAGGCGATAAGGTCAAGAAGGGCGATAAAATCGCCGCTGTTAAGACCGAGAACCTAGAGTTTGAACTGCGCAACGCCTACGCCAGTTATCAGTCCGCTTTAGCTAATTTTAATTCTAAAAAAGCGGCTCCGACTCAGAGCGAAATCGACAAATCCAAGGCGGCGGTCGATCAAGCCCAGATTTCTTTGAATCAAGCCCAGATCAGTTTGGATAAGACTAAATCCAGCGCTAGCCAATCAGTCGCCAATGCCCAGCTCGCTTTGCAGACGGCGACCAATAATCTAAAGATTTACCAGGATACCGGCGATAGTGAAATTGTTCGAGACGCCTATTCCAGCTTGCTCACGACTATCAAATCAGTCAATCTATCAGCTCAGAAAGCTTTGAGCGATTCGGACGCGGTCCTGGGCGTTGATAATGCTGGCATCAATGACGATTTCGAATCAGTCCTGGGAGCTAAGGACTCCTCATCTTTTAATGATGCTAAAAATAGCTATGTCCAAGCTAAGAACGGACAGATAATCTTGGATAATTCGATCGCTGGCTTGACCGATAGCGATTACAGCGCTTTAGATGCGGCCGCTACCAAAGCGAACCAGATGCTCATAACCTTGCAGGACCATCTATCCGATATGCAACGTCTGTTAAATGCAACTATTACTTTCGTTAATCTGTCCCAAAGCAAGCTGGATGGTTTCAAATCGACGGTCAGCTCTGATCGTTCCAGCATCAATTCCGCTATTTCCAGCTTAACCGGCGCGACCCAGTCGGTTCGCAACGCTAAAAGCAATCTTAATTCCTATCAATTAGCCTATGATAAGGCGGTCAATGATCTTAAAGTCGCTAAGAGCCAAGCTGATCAGGACATAAGTAACGCCAACATCTCTCTGCAATCCCGCCAGATCGCCTTGAAGCAGGCTCAGATCGATTACAACGACCTATTGGCGCCGGCCTTAGAAACCGATTTGGCCTCAGCCCGCGCTCAACTGACCTCCGCGGCGATTTCTGTCGATAAAGCTAAGTATAATGTCAGCCAAGCGACCTTGACTTCGCCGATCGAGGGCGTGGTTTCCCAGTTGAATTATAAGGAGGGGGATATCATCTTGAGCGACGGCGCCAAATCAATGGCGACGATCATTAATAATGATACTTTGTTTATCGAAGTTAATATCGAAGAAGCTGATATCAGTAAGCTCAAGGTTGGGCAGAAGGCAGTGGCGACTTTCGACGCGATCGATGGCTTGAGCCTAGAAGGCGAAATCAGTTTTATCTCCCTGACTTCGGAAACCAGCTCTAACGGCATCGTCACTTATCTGGTTCGGATCTTGCTTAACCAACCCGGGGAACAGATCCGGGAAGGGATGACTGCCAGCGTGGAGTTCATTACGGCCGAAGCTAAGAATGTCTTGGCGATCCCGGTAGCGGCTGTCCGCAATATCGGCGGTAAGCCCTCCGTGGAGCTAGCTGATGGCCAAGTCGCTAATGTCACTACCGGCTTTACCGATGGTAAGAAAGTGGAAATCTCGAGTGGCCTTAATGAAGGCGATGTCGTCACTTATTAATCGATAATTATGGCTAATCAGACGGCGATAAAATTAGATTCAGTCTTCAAATCCTATTATCTTTCCACTGGAGAAGAGATCCCAGTGCTCAAAGGGATTAGCTTGGAGATCGCTCGGGGCGAATTCGTGGCCATTATGGGCGAATCCGGTTGCGGCAAGACTACGCTCCTGAATGTTTTAGGCTGTCTGCATCCTTTAAGCAAAGGACAATATTTCTTGAACGACGAAAATATCGGCGCGGTCCGGGATGATTTTACCTTAGCTTTCATCCGTAACAAGAAAATGGGGTTTGTTTTCCAGCAGTTCAATCTTTTCACGCGTTTTTCCGCTTTGAAGAATGTAGCTCTGCCGGCTTTATATGCCGGAATGCCGGCGAGCGACCGGGAATCCAAAGCTAAAGAATTATTGAAATCAGTCGGGATGGAAAAAAGATTGGATTATAAACCGACGGAATTGTCCGGCGGCCAACAGCAACGGATCGCTATCTGTCGGGCCTTGATCAATGATCCGGAAATAATCTTAGCTGATGAGCCGACCGGCGCCCTTGATTCCAAATCCGGCTTGGAGGTGATGGAAATCTTCAAACGTTTGAAGGCTGAGGGTCGGACGATCATAATGGTCACTCATACAGCCGCCGTGGCTAAATACGCTGATCGGATCATTTATCTTAGAGACGGCCAAGTTTTAGCTCATAATCATAAATTGACGGGTAATTATTAATATGAAATGGGAAATAATAAAAATGGCGGCTGAATCCCTGTTGGCGAAAAAGACTCGCACTTTCTTGTCGATGCTCGGCATTATCATCGGCGTGGCCACAATCATTGCCGTCTTCGCGGTCGGCCAGGGTGCCCAGCAATCGGTCAATGCCCAATTCCAGAATCTTAGCGCTAATTCGATCTTGATCATGCCCAATCGTGGCCGTGGTTTTACTAGCAGTTCTAAATTAAAAACCGCCGACGCCCAGCTTTTGGCCAGTGCCGATCATATTTCTTCGGCCACCGGAGCCATCCAAGGCAACACTACGGTTTCTTACGGCTCGACCGATAAGAGCTATAGTTTGGTCGGTGCCGATCAGAATTTCTTAAGCTTATCCAATGTAAAGATCGCCTCCGGCCGGAGCATCGAACCAGCGGATGTCGATAGTCGGAGCCTAGTGGCGGTCATCGGCAGCACGGTCGCTTCTGATTTATTTTCCGGCGACGAAAATCCTTTAGGTAAGGAAATAACGGTTAATAGCAAGAAGGTCGAAGTCATCGGCGTCATGCAAGAGCTTGGTTCGCGTATCGGTATGATCTCAATCGATGAGGCTGTAGTCATACCCAGCACGACGGCCGAAAAAAGCATCTTGGGCGATCGAGGTCAGGTCATGATCACTCTCCAGGTCGATAATGTCGATAATACCGCCGCCGCGACTTCGAGCATCACTTCCATCCTGAGAACGGAACATAAATTAAAAGTCAGCCAAGAAGATGATTTTCGGATCATGGACGCCGGCAGCATGGTGGCGGCCGCTCAGGAATCGGCCAAGACGATGACCGCTCTTTTGACAGCTATCGCCGCTATCACCTTACTGGTTTCCGGCATCGGCATCATGAATGTCATGTTCGTGACTGTGGCCGAAAGGACGAAAGAGATTGGCATCGCCAAGGCGATTGGCGGTAAGCGCTCGGATATCTTGGGCCAGTTCTTATTAGAATCGATTATCTTATCGATGGTCGGGGGTCTTATCGGCATGGCCATCGGCCAGATCGCGATTCCCGTCATTTCTCATTTTAACTGGATCGCCATGGCCGCTTCGACCACCGGCCCGCTTATCGGTTTTTCTTTCTCGGTCTTAGTCGGCGTCTTCTTCGGTTTTTATCCGGCTTGGCAGGCCAGCCGTCTCGATCCGGTCGATGCCTTGCGGAGCGAATAATAATCTATAAATATATGAATAATAAAAATCCTTTAGCTAAGAATCTGTTCCAGCGGAACTATAAGTTCTGGCTCTTAACTATCGTCTTGGCCGCAGCCGCTTGGTTCGGGACAAAATCCTTGGTTTATCAAGGGAGCGGGAACACAACCGCTTCGTCAACCAAAAAATCGGCCGCCATCCAATTAACAGGCAGTACTATGCCGACGCCACCGGCTGATGGCGACGGAGGAGTGCCGCCATCCGGGGCACCGTCCGGTTCAGCTAGCGGTTCATCCCAGGGAGGGGGAAATTAAAAATCTTGTCATTTTCTGAGAGAGGTGCTAGGATAAAGAATCAAATTATTTAGTGGATCTTTAAAAAAAAGTATTAACCAAATATCAGACTAATGGAAAATAAGGACTTGAAGCCCGGATGCCATGTCAAGTTAACGGGCAACCTTGAAATAGATGTCGGCTATATCGTTAGAATCGGCCTTGAGGGCAAGCCGCCACTTTTGACCGTCATCTTCGAAAGCCGTCATCTTGATCACGGTTTGGAAATAGAATTCGTGCAGGCTAGTCCGGAGATCACTCCGGGAAGCGGCTGGCATAAGACTTTCAAGGGCTATTATAAGGATAATGGCCCAATTTATACTTTTGAACTTATTTAGCCTTTCGGGAAGGCTCAAAAAAACCAGCTACTTTAAAGGGCTGGTTTTTGTTATAATATAATTATATTGCTAAAAATAGGAAATTATTATAGGATGAAAAAAACGGAGAGGTGCCAGAGCGGTCGAATGGAATCCCGCCGTTGGCGGGAAAAACTGTCGTTGCTATGTGGTTTGTTTATATATTAAAAAGTGAAAAATTAGGCAGACATTATATCGGCTGCACGGCCAATCTCGAGAAAAGACTAAAAGATCATAATTCAGGAAGAACAAAGTCGACTAAAAATTATGCCCCGTATGGCTTGATTTACAAGGAAGAATTCATTACAAGGTCAGAAGCTTATAAGAGAGAAAAGCAAATAAAAAGATATAAAAGCGGAGCAGCTTTTAAAAAGTTAATATGTAATTAAAACTTGGAGAGGTGCCAGAGCGGTCGAATGGAACAGTCTTGAAAACTGTCGTACCTTCACGGGTACCGTGGGTTCGAATCCCACCCTCTCCGCATAATAAAAATAACCCAACCTGCGTTGGGTTATTTTTATTACTGTTGAGTCCAAGAGGGATTCGAAAGCCGGAGGCGATGCGCGTTCACGCGCCGCCGAGGCCGGGTCGGGGCGCTTAGCGAGCGACGAGTGAAGCGAGGAAGCGAGGCTTAGCGACCGTGACCGAATCCCTCCTTCTCCGCAGTAGGTCAAAAAATAAGGTTAAGCCTTATTTTTTGGTTCCAAAGTAAATTAGGAATATGACGATTATTTTATAGATATTTAAATATTTTATCTAATATATAAGTAAAATAGCGGAGTTCCAAAGTCGGACTAATAAGTATTGACAATGCTTTCCATATCGTATATACTAAGTATATACAATGTATATATTAATTTATAAATAATAAAAATATGGACTCAACAGTTATCAACATAAAAACAGACATTAAAGTAAAAAAGGAGGCGCAAAAAATAGCCGCTGATTTAGGCTTAAGTTTAAGCGGGGCGATTAATGGATTTTTAAAACAACTTATTCGCAATAAAGCGGTTATTTTTACTTTAAATGAGGATACGCCGAGTGATTATTTATTATCTTCCATAAAAGAATCAAGGGGCGAAAGAAGGACGGGTAATTTTCATTCTTTTAAAAATAATCAAGCGGCCATTAGTTTTTTGGATAATAAATAATTTATGCAGATCGAATATTCCAAAAAATTTATTAAGGAATTTAAAAAATGCCCAGTTAATGTAAAAACTAATTTTAAGACAAGATTAGGGATTTTTATTAATGATCAGTATAATTCTATATTAAATAATCACCCCTTGATTGGCGAACTCCGAAATTATAGGAGTATCAATATTAATGGTGACTGGCGGGCTATTTTTGAAGAATTGGATGGAGGCCAAATTATTTATTTTGTGGCTATTGGCACACACAGTCAATTATATTCTTCTTAAACATGGGGTTTAACTAATATGACAGAAAAATTTCAAAAAATTAAAGAGATAGTAGAGCAAGAATTGAATCAAAAAATAGATTCAGCTCACGATATTGACCATATTATAAGAGTTTACAATTTAGCGATGACAATCGCTAAAACTGAAAATAATGTCGATATGGATGTCCTGCAAGCCGGAGTTTTGCTTCATGATATTGGCGGCGCAAAAGAGTCTAGCGACCCGAGTGGGCAGACTGACCACGCCGTAATCGGAGCGGAAATGGCTAAACCGATATTAGAAAAATTCGGTTTTTCTAGCGATAAAATTAAACATGTCCAGGAATGTATATTGGCTCATCGCTATCGCACCAACAATAGACCAGAAACAATTGAGGCGAAAATTGTTCATGATGCCGATAAATTAGAAACCGCTGGCGCTATTGGTATTGCCAGAGCCTTTTCTTGGATCGGCCAACATCAAGCTAAAATTTATAAGAAAGTAGATAATATCGAAGATTATGCCAAAGATAATTTGATCGAAGGTAAAATAAATGGGCGAATAATGGACAAGTCAAAGCATAGCGTTCATATCAATTATGAAACTAAAGATAAGTTTTTGTTAGATAATCTTTATACAGAATCGTCAAAAATAATCGGCCAGGAAAGAATGGCTTATTTTAAAGAATTTTTAGACAGATTAGATAAAGAGGTTAGTGGGGAGTTATAAAATGCCATTCCAACTACGTCCCACCCTCTCCGCAGAAATGACAGAAATGTAGGTTAAAAATTAATTCATATGAAGGTAAAAATTGGCGAAACTCTTTACGTGACGGATAGAAAGTCTTGGCGGTCATGGCTCGCGAAACACTATAAGAGCGAGAAAGAAATTTGGTTGATATATTTTCGAAAAGAAAGTGGAAAGCCCCGCATATCATACAATGATGCTGTCGAAGAGGCCCTCTGTTACGGGTGGATCGATAGTATTATAAAAAGCCTTGATAAAGAGCGATTCGCCCAAAGATTCTCTGTCAGAAAGAAAACAAGCACGCTCTCGCAAATGAATAAAGAGCGGATTCGCGCTCTTATTATTAAAAAGAAAATGACGAAAGCCGGGTTGCTTGCTATTGAGCATGTTTTTGATCCCACGAAAGAGGAACCGAAACGTTTGATTGTTTCTTCTGGTATTTTAAAGTCGCTCAAAACAGACAAGCAGGCCTGGGCCAATTTTCAAAAATTTCCTGAAAGTTATAAAAGAATACGAATAGCTTATCTTGAAAGCCAAAGGCGACATGGCGAGGAACAATACCAGAGAGCTCTTGGATATTTTATTAAAATGACCGCTAAAAATAAACGCTTTGGTTTTGTCAAAGAAATGAGGTTTATTAGCTGAATTCGGATATTATCATCCCAAAGCGTCCGTCCTCTCCGCCAAGATAATTTTTTATCGCGCCGATCCGAATTTTGTGATATCATGATAATGAAAAAATTATGGATAAGAAGAGCAAAATTTTACACTGGAGTCCTAGAATTTTAGCAATTTTATTCGTCGCTTTCTTGTGCTTGTTTTCGCTTGATAGTTTTGACGGATTCGACGGCTGGAAAACAATCTTGGCGATCGGGATGCATCTTGTAGTTCCAGCGGTCGTCTTATTGGCGGCGGTGATAGCTTGGAAAAAGGATCTAGTGGGAGTAATCGCGTTTTTCGTTTTGGCCGTTTGCTATATCTGTCTGGTCGGATTGGGCCGACATTGGAGTTGGTACGCGTCCATATCCGGCCCAGCTCTTCTGATCGCGATCCTATTCCTTTTAAACTGGTTACGCCTTAAGAATAAATAGCCAGGATCGTATGGTTTTAGAACGCCTATCAAGAAATAAAGCGATAATGATCGCAATCATCAGTTTCGCCCTAGGGGCGTTTATTTATAATTATTTTCCGGTCATCTTCCAGGAAGGCAATCCTTGGCCGCAAATCAAGGGCGTTGCTCAACTGACTTTTGGCGGCTCAGATATGGTTAAATTATCCAGCTCAGATAATAGTTATCTAACTAAAAGCCAAGGTGGTTTGGAGGCCGTTGACGGTTTATTAAGAGCCAGGGGCTACGAGTTTGTTGAACAGATGGGATCTGGCTATTTCTACGGATCTTCCGAAAGCAACACCATCCTGGTCGGGCGCCAGTATAGCCGCTTTTATACGATCTGGACATTAAGCGAGGCTCAGCCCGTATCAAGAGACAGATCTCTCGCCGATGAATTAGAGGACTGCCTGCCTAAGAGCGATATGGGCAGCCTTGAGAAGTGTAACGAATTATTAGCCACGGTCGATGATTTTACTGATTGCGTTGATGCTGGTTTTCCTATCATGAAATCGAATCCCCCTCAATGCACGACGCCAGCTGGACAGATATTTATCGAAAACGGGCAATAGATGCTATCGCTTGGGTCTATCTTTATCCAGGGGATGATTCGAAGATTTCGATAAAACCCTTGTGGGGCGGGTCGACAGGCAAGGAGCAGAGCTGATGATTAGGGCTTGGATCCGAAGAGAAAGTTAAATTAAACTATCATAAATATGGAATTAATCGACATCTTGGATGAGCGGGGTAACCCGACGGGCAAGGCTATCGCCAAGACCGAAGTCCACCGTTCGGGTCTTTGGCATCGGACCGTCCATATTTGGATCATCGATGGCAAAGGCCGGATACTTTTGCAACATCGCTCTAAGCGTATGGAAAACTATCCTGATATGTGGGATATTTCCGTCACTGGACACGTACGTAGCGGCGAAAGCACCGAACAAGCGGCTTTCCGGGAAATCAAAGAGGAAATCGGTCTTGATCTGGCTGGCGTCGAACTAAGGTTGATCGAGATTATCAAGGGCCAAGACGTCTTGAATAATAATACTTATTTCGACAACGAGTTTAATAGCGTTTATCTGGTTAAATCAGATTTGAATATCGATCAGCTTGTCCTCCAGGAAGAGGAATTAGCCGGCTTAAGATGGGTGCCGGTATCGGAATTGAAAGAGTGGATTGTCGCCAGCCGTCCTGGTTTGGTACCGCATGCCGAAGAATATAAAATATTGTTTGAAAAATTAGATAATGATAATTTATGAAAAAAGTCTTTATGATCCACGGTTTCGATGGCAGCCCGAACGGCGGCTGGCGGCCTTGGCTCATGGCCGAGCTTGAAAAATCTGGCATCTATGCTTGTGCCTTGGCCATGCCCGATCCGGAAAATCCCCGTTGCCGCGAATGGACAGACGAGATTGCTCGCCAGTTTGAGAGGAATAAGAGTGATGAGATCTATCTGATCGGCCATAGCTTAGGTGCTCCAGCTATCCTTCGTTATCTGGAAGCCGCTCCTGAAGGCGGGCAGATCGCCGGCGCGATCTTAGTCTCCGGTCCGTCGGAGAAGAACGATAATCGGAAGATAGATTCTTTTTTGGAAGACCCCTTTGATTTTTCCGCGATAAGATCAAAAGTGAAGAAGATACATATTATCCACGGCGACAATGATCCTCATGTCCCTTTGGACAACGCCCGATATTTAGCCAAAGAATTAGAGTGCGAGCTTACGATTATCCCCGGCGGCGGGCATCTGAACGGACAAAGCGGGTGCTTGGCTTTGCCTCAGGCATTGGAGGTCTTGGAAGGAATGTTTTGATTTTTCTTTCCTTAAAGGTCACTTTAATTATTTTATGACCAAATACATCCTTAACTCCGGCGGTTTGAAGAACCATCCGGAAAAAGTCGATCGCTTCCATTCGGAAATCGTCCAAGGATTGGGCTCATCGCCTCGGATCTTGTTTTGTCTTTTTGCCGCCCCTAGAGAGTGTTGGGAGGAAAAATTTTCCGAGTATTCTAACAGATTCTTAAAATCAATGATCGTTGGGATTGCGCCGGAATTAGAATTAGCCTTTCCTGATCGTTTTGAAGCGCAAGTAAAGAATAGCGACGCCATCGTTATCCATGGCGGCGATGACAATCTCCTGCTTCATTATTTGCGTGATTATGATTTGCTCAAGCTTTGGCAGGGTAAAGTCGTGGCCGGCAGTTCGGCTGGGTCGGATGCCTTGGTCAAATATTTTTGGGCCTGCGATTGGCGGCAAGTAAAAGAAGGCTTGGGAATCCTGCCGATAAAATTTATTCCCCACTACAAATCAGAATTCGGGGAAGATGATCCAAGAGGGCCGATCGATTGGGATAGGGCCTATGGAGAATTAAAGGCTTGCGGTGATGATTTGCCCGTCAAAGCCTTAGAAGAGGGAGATTATATAATCATACAGAAGGAATAAAGATGGCTTATGACGAAGTGGCGGATTTGAATGCCAAGCTAATCATTGAATCATCCCAGGCCCGGACCATCCGGGCCTTTTTAAAAAACGCTTGACATTGTAGTTAGAATTATATAACATTAAGTTATGTTAATTAATTCTAACATTATGAGCATTAAAACTTATCAAAATCTCAAGCTGGTCCTGACCGTGGTCCTGGCAATCATTTTCAGCCAGGCGTTCATTTTTAACAGTTATATTATCCCGATCAGCGCCTTGGTTATCGTCGTCCTGATCCTGATGATCCTACGTCGCCGGGTGGTCGGTGTCTTGGCTGATGAACGCGACCAGGCCTTAGCCGGCCGCGCCGCTCTTATCGCCGTTCAGATTTATAGCTGGTTGGCAGTGGTCATCATGATGATCCTTTATGCCAGCCGCAAACTTGATCCGGCTTATAGTCCGATCGCGATGACCTTAGCCTTTTCGTCCTGTTTCTTGATGTTCCTGTATTCGCTGGTCTTCCGCTTCCATCGCGGCGATAAGCCGCTCAGCACTAAAGCGGCCGCAATCTTTTTCTCAATCGCCCTCCTAGTCGCCGCCGGGATCGTGCTTGCTCGGTTCTTAGTCCGGGGTTAGGAAAATCTATCAGGATCATTATGAAGAATCGAATAAAAGAATTTAGGCTCAGATCGGGCTTGACCCAAGAAGAGCTGGCCAGCCGGGTCGGCGTCCGCCGGGAAACCATCGTCTTCCTGGAACAGGGAAAATATAATCCGTCTTTATATCTGGCTAACCAAGTGGCTAAAGCTCTCAAACAAGAGATCGGCACGGTTTTTGATCTTCGCTAGCGCTTTGTTTCCGGAGGGTTATTCCTTTTGGAAAAAGCCGCTTTGACATTATTTATCAACAAACAAAAATGGTGTTAAAAGTTTGGCTCCTGGTTTGTCCTTGACACTTTCCTATCTTTTTGTTAATACTATATTAGCCTTTATTTATTAAATCTGGTTAATCCGGATCAAGGGCTTTGGCCCTTGTTTTTAATTGTCGCTGAGTCGGCTTGCCGGCTCTTTGTGTTTATATGGAAATCAGAAACATCGCCATCATCGCTCACGTCGATCACGGCAAGACAACAATTACCGATGCTCTGTTAAAGCAGAATGGCATGGTTGACGAGAACGCTTCGATGGACAGTAATTCTTTGGAGCAGGAAAGAGGAATCACGATCTATGCCAAGAACGCCAGCCTCTTTTATCGCGACACCAAGATCAATCTCGTTGATACGCCCGGCCACGCCGATTTCAGTTCGGAGGTCGAGCGGGTTTTGCGTTCGATCGATTGCGTCCTTTTGGTTGTCGACGCTCAGGAAGGGCCGATGCCCCAGACCAAATTCGTCTTAAAAAAATCTCTAGAACTCGGCTTGAAGCCGATCGTCATCATTAATAAGATCGATAAGCCGGCCGCACGTCCGGCCGAAGTGATCGAAGCGGTCTATGAATTATTTTTAGATTTAGGAGCTAGTGATGAGCAATTAGATTTTGCCACTATTTATAGTATCGGTCGCGAAGGCCGAGCCGGCCTGAAGAGCGATGATTTAGCCGATAGCCTCGATCCTTTATTGGATTTGATCTTGGAGAAAGTCGCTCCGGCGTCGACACCGGAAATGGCCGAAGGCCAACTGGCCGCTCAGCCTTTCAATCTGGCTTATGATAATTTTTTGGGCCGTTGCGCGGTCACCCGGATTTATAGCGGCCGTTTGAAAGCTGCCCAGACGGTTTATACGATCAAGAATAACGGTGAAACCCATAGCGGCAAGATCACTAAGCTTTTTACTTTTCAGGGCCTGAGTCGCCAGGAAGTCACCGAAGCCAGCGCTGGCGACATTGTCCTTTTAGCCGGTCTGCCCAGTATCGATATCGGGGAAACGATTACTGATGATTCTAATTCCGAAGCTTTGCCGGCGATCAGTATTGATGAGCCGACTATCTGTCTGAGCTTTTTAGTCAATAACTCACCCTTTGCCGGCCGGGAAGGGAAATTCGTCACCAACCGCCAATTGAAAGAACGCTTGGGGAAGGAACTGGAAGTCAATGTCGGCTTGAAGATCGATTTTTCTGACCCGAGCGCCTATCGCGTCTACGGCCGGGGCGAACTCCATATCGCCGTCCTCTTAGAAAACATGCGCCGCGAAGGCTATGAGATCCAAGTTTCCCAGCCGCAAGTCATCATTAAGGAAGCGGAAGGTCGGAAGCAGGAACCTTTCGAAGAAGTCTTGATCGATGTCCCGGAAAACTTTACCGGGACAGTGATCGAAAATATTTCTAAGCGCCGAGGGCAGATGTTAGATATGAAGAACCATAACGGCCAAGCTCGTTTAGTTTTCGAAATCCCGACCCGCGGGCTTTTAGGCTATCGTAATGAATTCATCGTTGCTACCCGCGGCGAAGGCATCTTGTGCTCTCATTTTATCGGTTTCAAGGACCAGGCGGGAACGATCGATAAGAATGAACTAGGCTCGATGGTCTCCATGATCAGCGGCAAAGCCTTGGCTTATTCGCTCTGGAATCTCCAAGAGCGGGGCGCCTTGTATATAAATCCTAATACCGAAGTCTATGAAGGCATGGTGATCGGCAATGCCGCCAAGGGCAATGACTTGATGGTCAATCCGATCAAAGGCAAACAGCTGACCAATGTCCGAGCTTCAGGGTCGGATGAAGCGATCATCTTGACGCCAGCTTGGGAGCTGAGCTTGGAACGGGGCTTAAGCATCATGAATGCCGATGAATATTTGGAAATCACGCCGCATAACATCCGTTTACGTAAGCAGATTCTGAAAGAAGTCGATCGTAACCGGGCCAAGCGCCAGGCCACAGCTTAAACCCGCTTTCAAAATATATTTTCTGGAAAAGTACCGGGCCTTGAGCCCGGTTTTCTTTACTTTATGGCGAGGATATGGTCAGGGTTTAGGATTTAAGCTATAATCAAGATAGCTATTTGTTTTCGCTTATGAATCGAAAATTAATTCTTCTTATTATCTTAGTGGGGGCTTTGTTTTTTCTGTTTCCAGCCGCCGCTCATCAACCTCGTTTAGTCTACAAAGAAGTCTTGAGCCAGGAAACTCCCGCCTTGATTGTCAAGCCCGATGTTTCCCAAGCTTTTTACGGCCAACTTAAACAGACTTCTGATTATTATCGTTTCGATCTGGATCAGCCGCTTAAATTTTACTTCGGCTTACTCTCGCCGGCCGATAAAGAAGAACGTCAGGATTTCAGTGCCGAACTGTTAGAAATAAATTCCGGCCGATTGATTCAGGCCTTAGAAAGTCAAGACTTGCTTTGGCCGTCTTATTTTGAAAAGTTCGCCGGGGATAAGTATTTTAAGGGGCCAGAGGCGACTCTTGATCTGCCTGCCGGTTCTTATTTGATCAAGGTTTCTAATCCGAGCAATGAGGGCAAATACGTTTTGGTCGTTGGACAGAAAGAAGTCTTTACTGGGAAAAGTTTGGTGGAGACCCTGAAAGAATTACCGACTTTAAAGAAAGAATTTTTTGGCCTTTCGCCTTTAGCCGCCTTTTTCAATCTAATCGGCCTATTTGCGCTTTTAGCCTTAGCCGGCATCCTAACCCTATTATTCTGGATCAAGGGCTTGTTCTGGCGCCGCGGGAAATAAAAAATTAGATAAAATCATTTAAAAAATATGAGCATCATCATGCCGCGACTCGATCGCCAACCTTCATCGCCTAAGCTGGGCCGATTTTTTGTCTTGCTGTCGGTTTTTGCCGCTTTCTTGATCATCTTCTTATCGGTCGGCTTGAACCGGACCGGCCAGAAGAACCCCGCTGGATCAAGCGCACCGACTAAAACGGTCTTTATTGCCTCCGGCCATCCGGAATGGGCGCCGATTATGTATAAATATGGTGACACCATCAAAGGCGTCGGTCCGGACCTGGTCAAGAAGATCTTCACTGATCTCAATCTGCCTTTGGAAATAAAATATATGGGGACCTGGGACCAGGTCTTGGAAAAGGCCAAA
>Ga0265297_10003854_pt1 | contig 25948 bp, 47 predicted proteins | sample Munlanlwell13791_FD_192502 | JGI IMG/M metagenome (GOLD analysis project Ga0265297, IMG submission 192502) | Leachate microbial communities from a municipal landfill in Southern Ontario, Canada - Leachate well 137-91 | ecosystem: Engineered > Solid waste > Landfill > Unclassified | place...
GTGAGTTCTATTATGTTGATTGGGTATGTCATAGGTGTACTCAATAGGGAAACAGCTCTCAGGGTTACAATAGAGCAAAAGCAGAAAGACAACACTTCCCAATTTGATAATATGTGGAAGAAGATTGCTCAGGTTGCTCAGGTAACTGATGCCCAAAAGAATGCACTTATGGAAATCTTCAACGGGTATGCCAAGGCTAGAACTGGCGAAGGGAAAAGCGGTAGTTTGGCCACATGGATTCACGAAAGTTGTCCTAATGTTGATACAACTACCTTTAATAATCTTCAGAATATTATAACTGGTTCTAGGGATGCATTTACGATGAGACAGACAGAATTGCTCGATCTCAATAGGGAGCATCAGAAACTCATTAGAACAATTCCTGCTAGTTTTGTTTGTTCTATCTTCGGTAGGAGATCTATTGATATTGTAATCGTTACATCTTCCAAGACAGAAGAATCATTTAAGACAGGTAAGGATGATGATGTTAGCGTATTTCCTGTTAAGAAGTAGATAATGCTTAAATTAACCAATAGCCAATCTGTTAAGAAGAAAAAAAGAAGTAAAGAAGAAAATGCCGCAATATGGGCACAGGCAAAAGAAAAGATAGAGATAAAAGTATATGAAGCCTGCTTGGTTGAATATGATCGCATAGCAGCAGAAGAAATTACACCCATTATGTGTGTGGGAGATGAATCGGTAATTAATTTTTTACATTGCATTAGAAGCTATCCGTAAAAATAGACAGACGCAATAAAAATGAAATTCGAATATAAAAGGCATAGAAGGACGGAATTGAATCCTAGGATAGTGTTCTTTCTTCCGTCTGTAGCGTTGTGGCAGGATTCTTTTGGGAAAACTCCTTGTATTCAAATTAGTTTCGATTGGTTAGTATGGCATTTTGCAATCTGGAAGTAAATTATGAGCAAATATATCGAAATCAGAGTATGCAGAAGTTGTTATCTTCACGGTAACGAAGGTGATGAACATATTTGTTATAATGCCCATATACATCCTAGAAAGATAGGAAAAGAAGACATTAATTCTTTTCCTAAATGGTGCCCTCTTAAAAGCCTAATGGGTACAAAGAAAACCGTTAATGAACTAAGAAGCGCACTTGAATATTGTGTTAAGAACGCTCAACCTTCTTTCGTTCAAGATGTGGCTAGACAAGCACTTAAAAATACAGAAATAGTCTAACTATTATGAGTAAAAAACTTACACTAAAAGATCTAAAAGAAGGAAGTAAGTTTATTTTCTTTCCTGTAGATGGAGATAATCATGGACATGGTGGTTATCTTAAGGGAGAATGGTTATTTCAAAAGGTAAATTTTCCGCCTGAACCAAAGTATAAAGGGCAAATAGCAGTAATAAGATTGATAGACGGATGTTATAATGAGGAACCGGAATGGATGGAAGTGATAGAAGTAATATGAACAAATTGAAATGAGGAAACTGAAATGAGTTCTGTAATACAGGCTATTTTAGATAAACAGAAAAAATCTTGGAAAATGTTTGATAAACTCGTCAATAACAATGATCCCAAAAAAGAATTTTATGAGAAGTTAATGCCTCAGATGGGGGATACTTCGAAATGGACAAAAACGGAAATTAGAAGTTATTACGGATTCTTTTTACACGGATGGTTTGGAAGAGTCAGTGAGGCCGCATATCAAGAAAAAGAAATAAATGAAAGGATTAGAAAAGAATCAGAAAAGAAAAAGAGAATCGTAAAATGAGTAATGGTACATATAAAATAATAAAGCTTCGTAGTTGTTTAGGTTGTCCTTGGTTACAGCATCCCGATTATAGCAATCCCAATAATGCTAGGAAGCCGATCATATGTGGTAGTCTCGGAAAGAAGATTGAGATAGAGAAATGTCTTAACGATTTTCCCAAGTGGTGCCCTTTAGAAGATTATAGGGAATAATATGATTACATTCTATTTTATAGCCTTAATACCTATCATAATCGGAAGCATTCTCTTTATGTGTAAGAAGACAGTGTGTTGGCAGGAATGGATTGGCGGGACTGTTTGCGCCTTGTTGCTTTCAGCTATAATGCATGGAATCGCTTTTTATGGAATGACAGATGATATTGAGTGCTGGAGCGGTAAGATTACTCACGCTTGTCATTTTCCTAGGTGGGTAGAGGAATATCAGCAGAGGCATGAAGAAACGTATTATACAGGGTCTGGGGAGAATAGAAAGGCGCATACGAGAGTTTGGTATACTACTGAACACGCTACTCATTCTGAACATTGGGCAGCTTATCTTAATTATGGTACGTACAACGAGGATAAGGGGATTAGCGAAGAACTCTTTAATCAGATAAAGGTTAATTTTGGTAACATTATAGAAAATGGTGGAAAACAATGGTGTACTCATGGTGGGCATTATGATGGTGGTGATAATAACATCTACAGAGCACCAAACAGAACAGGGTATGTTTATCCGGTTACTACAGTCAGACATTTTGAGAATAGGATTAAGGCCGCTCCTACGCTTTTTTCATTTGTTAAGGTTCCTACGAATGTGCCAGTTTATTTATGGCCTGAAAATCCTAATTGGATGGCATCAGATAGATTGCTTGGAGTTGCTGGTATAAGCCCAAGAGAATTTGATCTCATGAATACTCGATTGGGTCCGATCAAATTAGTAAATGTTATTATGATTAATTTTGGACTTAAAGATAGCAGTATAGCTCAATATCAGCAGGCAAAATTTGTTGGTGGCAAAAAGAACGATCTCGTTCTTTGCTATGGGCAACTAAATACCAATAATGTCCCTAGTTGGAGTATGGTATTCGGTTGGACGAAAGATGAAATATGTAAAAGAAATTTAGAGACCATATTGCTTACAAACCCAATAAATAATTCTATTATTCCATTGATAGAAAAAGAGATCAAGACAAATTACCATATAAGAGATTGGAATGAGTTTTCATATATTTCAATTGAACCTCCGAAATGGGCATATTGGGTCTTAATAATAACAATGATATTAAGCCAAACCGGATTTTATATATGGGCGCACACAAACGAATTTACTAAAAATCAATAATCTTATTGCTTTTCTTTATATTGTCGGTTTGCCAAAGCGGTCTGAGGTTAGTAAAACAAAAACATTCTTTTTGCTCTGCTGGATTAGTTAAATCAAACGCATCGCAGGGGATTATGTGATCAATATGCCATTTGTTTTTCCCATAGCCATAATTATTCCATGACATTCCTTTTAAAAAAATGTTTTCTATATGCGTTTTAAATTCTTCAATAGAACAGCCTAAAAGTTCTCTAGTATGTTTGCTCTTGTTATATCCCTTAAGGGCCTTGTTAATTCTATGTCTACATATTTCTAATAATCTATAGTTAATATCTGTTTTCCATCTTTTCTTTTTATATATATTCGATTTAATTCTAAGAATATTTCTATTAAGAGCCACATACCTTTTTTTATATTTTTTGTGATATTGCTTTATTTTTTCTTCATTGTTTTCTTTGTATTTTTTAGCATATTCGAGTATCCTTTTGTGATTTTTTTGACGATAGACTGTAAAATAATCAATCAGTTTCTGTCTTTGACGTTTACGATATTCTTTTAGATATGCCTTTCTTTTTTCCGAAACAGCCATATTATTCTCCTATCTTGGGAACTTTAGCTATAGATATTCCCTTAGCCAATAATTGACTTTTATATTGCCTTAACATAATTTTGAATATTCCTGATATGTTAATAGCATATTTCTCTTTAAGAATTCGGATGGTTTCGATCTCTTCTGAGTTAAGAGTGACATTAAACTGTAATCTTTCTTTATTTTTCATATCTATATAATACTACATAGATAATCTAATTTCCTGCTTGAAAATAAAAGTATTTAGTATATAATAATTGCATGAAAAGAATATATGCAATATTACTAAGCTTATTGATGGGTGGATGCGCTACTACTTCTGATCTTCCAACCATGAATATTCTTATTAATCGCATGGATAGTCTGGAAAAGCAAATGAAAATTCAGCCTCCGCCGATTAATGAAATACCTAAAGAATATAATGGTAATCCTAATAGGCTTAATGATGCCCAGAAAGATTTCGTACAGTTCATGTTAAATTATCTAGCAGATGAGGGGTAACTTATGATATTTTTATTAATCACAAAGTGGCTTGTTTTTTTCTTGGCAATGGCGTATACGATTGGGTATATAAATCATTGTTTGTTGTTTATAGCCGATGTTTGCCATAATAGCAAAGCAGTAATACGTCCTATTTTCTCAATGATATTGGCTTTTTTATGGGCCGTATTTGGATTTATTTCTCATTTTTGTTCTTGACTTTAAATATTTGTTGTGATAATATGGCTTTTTGAAGATGAGGAAAGAAAATGTACGTTATAACAATAGCAGTTTGTGTGTGGATAGCTGCAATACTTTCAGCCTTATTTTCAAAAGAACATATGAAAAAGGAGACGAGAAATGCTAAAACCAATTAGGCCTGATAGTTTGATCAAACTGATAGAAGATAGAATCCCCGATGAAGTTATCCAAGCTTTCAATGCTCTTATTGCTAAAGAATGGGATGGTCAAGAAGCCATAATAGCTCAGGATGAGGTTGTAAGAGAAATACGTTCTAATTTTAGAAAATCAGATAAACCTATGTCAAGTGAAATGATTTTTGATTTAAATTATCTTAATATTGAGGACCTTTATCGCAAAGAAGGTTGGAAGGTAGTTTATGACAAACCCGGCTACAATGAAGACTATGAGGCAAAGTTTACTTTTACACCTAAGGCTAAGAGGAAATAAATGAAATTTAGAGATATATGCAAAAAATACGGGTTTAAGTTTGTCTTTAAAAGCGATGCATTATTCCAGCCTTATATGATAACCCAAGAAAACATTCTCTATAATTGCATAGTGGATTTAAAAAATGGTAAATCCGCCATGTTTGCTGACGACGATAGATTTTTAGAGGAAGAAGTAATGCCTATTCATTGTGAAATGGAAAGAATTTTATAATATAGGAGACAACCATGTCAAAGCAACCCACTAAGAAACAGATTGAAGCGGAAATTAAAAAGCTAGGAGTTATAAAGCCCAATGTAAGAAAAACTTCTATATTCGGAGACAATAATCAGGATGCTATTGATGCCCAAATAGAAGTGCTAGAAAATCGTTGGACAGATGACGAAATCTATGATAGGTTTCCTTCTCAAGAAGATTTGGATAACAAGGCTGACCACGGAGAAGAAGTTGATGATATTGGCTATCGGAACAATGTTATAGAAAGTGCGTTAGAGGCTGCTCAGTGGTTGGAAGGTGAAAGCGAATACGGCAAACCTTCTGATGGATGGAAAGAATTGATTATAAAAAAATGAGGAAAAACAATGGCTACAATAGTAAGACAGGAAAAGTATATTAAGTCAGATGTGAAGAATAATAACAATAAGTGGTGGACAGTGTCACTTTTTGATAACCAAGATGTTTTGACAGAGTGGGGCAGGGTTGGAGATAAAGGACAGAGCAAACTATTTCCGGGTGCAGGAGAAAGTTTTCTAGAAAAGAAATGCAGGGAAAAAGAAAGCGCTCGTAACGATGAAATTCCTTATCGTAAGCTTAATGTTATTGCTGGAAGTGGTGCCCCCGTAGTAACAAGTGTTAAAACAGCTAAAGATTCTGAAGTTAAAGAGATTGCTAAGAAACAAATTAAGACTAATAGTCCAGTAGTTACAAAACTTATTGAATATCTTACAGCGGTAAATGCCCACATGATAACAGAGAGTACTGGCGGTAAGATTCAATATAATGATACTACTGGATTGTTTTCTACCCCACTTGGTATTGTTACTCAAAGTAATATTGATGACGCAAACAGGATACTTCTTGATATTGGAAATTTAGTTGCTATAAAAAAATATTCCACTAAGATTAAAGATCTTACTAATGATTATTTAATGCTAATTCCGTCTAATTTTGGGCATAAAAGACTTGATGTTCAAGATTTTTGGAGCGGTCTTGACAAAGTGCAGCAACAAAAAAGTATTCTAGATTCGTTACAGGCTTCACTTGACTCCGCAATGGCTCAACCAGCAGATCCTAAAACCTCATCTACTGCTCCAGAAAAGAAATTCTTTGATGTTGAACTAAATATTGTTTCTGACAGATCAATTATTAATAGAATTCATAGTATGTACCATAAGTCGAAGAAAGGGCATTCTTGTGCTTATCTTAATCCAGCTGATATTTATGAGATAAGGATAGGTAAAATGGCTGAGGCATGGAAAAATGACGGTGCCAAAATGGATAATATTTGGGAGCTATGGCACGGAAGTTCATGCAGCAATTTACTTTCAATTATGGCAAAAGGATTTATGATACCCCCTAGATCATCCTCTAATGTTACGGGCAGAATGTTTTCAGACGGTGTTTATGCAAGCAATATCTCAACGAAATCGCTAGGATACAGCACTGGCTATTGGGGAAAATCTTCGTCCAATAGATACTTTATGTTTCTTCTTGATATGGCAATGGGTAAGTATTTTGTTCCTCCGGGTCCATCTGATGATCTCCCTAAAAAGGGTTATGATTCTACGTTTGCAAAACCCGGACATAGTGGAATTCAGAACGAAGAAATGATTGTTTATAGAGTTTCTCAGTGCAACCCTAAATACCTTATTGAATTCAAATAAAATATTTTTGAATTATCCTAAAGGTTATTGGTCTAGTTTTGTAGAATATAACTAATAAAGGAGTTATATTTTATGAAAATACCATTAAATTCATCCATATATCAAGTGGGACTATTAAATAAATGTGGTCTATATAAAATTATTAATAAGAAAAATGGGCATTGGTATATTGGTTCTACAATAATGAGTTTTGCAAGAAGATTACAAACACATAGAGGCTTACTAAGGAAAGGTATTCATGCTAATCCTCATTTGCAAAATGCTTATAACAAATTTGGAGAAGATAGCTTTATTTTTGAAATTGTAAAGTATTCGTACAAGAATTCTTTTATTAGGGAAGAGCAGAGAATAATTGATCGTCATTTGGGTAAACCCTATTTTTATAATATTAGTAAAGATGCTTCTGCGCCTATGACCGGAAGACATCATTCGCCTGAATCCATCATAAAAATTAGAGCCTCATCTCGAAAGAGGGCTAAGGAAATAGGGGAATGTACACGCAGACATCGATTGGGGACAAAACATACTGCGAAAACAATTAGAAAAATGAAGAAATCTGCCCTTAAAAGAGACGATTCCAAACGTATTGCGGTGTTAAAATCTCTAGAAGTTAGACAAAAAATATCTAAAACAACAAAGGGTAGGAAAAGACCCCCAGAGGTTCTTGCAAAAATGAAAGTAATTCAACAAAGCAAAAGTTATAGAAGAAAAATGTCTTTGATAAAAAAAGGAATTTGTCCTTCAGAAGAAACTAAGAAAAAAATGTCTATTGCGATACTTGGAAGGCAAGTAACATTAATAAATGACGATGGTAAAAAAGAAGATATTATCAGTTTACGTCTTTTTTCAAAAAAATACAAAATAAACAGGGAAGAAGTCTCGAAACTTATTAGGGGAATTAGACAAACTTATAAGGGATGGCAATTAGCAAAATGACTCTTGTTTTTTTATCTTATTTAGCTATAATAACTTTATGAATAAATTTACAGAATGCCCTGAATGCGGTACAGAAATAATCGAAGCTGAAGATTGCCCTAGTTGTGGAGGTAGGGGAATAGTCAGAGGTAATAACGTTCACTATGTTACGGGACTTGGCAACACTAATATGGAAGATTGTTTAGATTGTAAAGGAACTGGTAGGTCGGGCAATTATTATTGTCCTCAATGCGGTTGGAGTCATGAAGAATGAAAACTTGGGAGATATTTGGAACTTGGCAACATAATAAGACTAAACAGAAATATCTAATTGAGCTTGACGTAGTGTGTAAGGACGATCAAGATCCGCTAGATGTTTTTTATAAAGTTTATGATATGGACGGAATGACTTATTGCGGAGGCTCAGTAGACCCACTCTGTCAAGAATTTAAACCCCTTGTTATAATTAAAAGTGTTCAGCCACATATTTTTCTTATACATAAAGCTTGACTTCTAATACAATTATGCTATGATGTTGTTATGAAAAATGATGTAGAAAAGATGACTAAGACACAACTAACAAAGAAAATTCTTGAACTCAATAGGAAGTATCGAGAAACTCTTAACTCGGTTTATGCAGATCCCAAGGTTATCGAGACTAAAAAGGCCTACGAAAACGCTCTTTGTAAGGTGAGGGAAATTGTTCATAAGGAGGCCTTTAAAATCTCTGAAGAAATAAAAGTACTTAACAAAGAGTTGCAAAAAGCAAAGGAAGAAATTCATAATGCTATTCCTAAAGATATTCAAGAATTTGTTTCTGCAATTGGGCAAGGGATAGATTTTGGGCCTCATGGTCTCGTTGTAAAATGGATATCTCCCAAAAAGACGTTTGTTATTTTGACTAATCCGGGACATAGCTTTTGTTCGAGCATGATTGATGGTTGGAAATATGGCGCAACTAATCATTATCTTTTTAGTATTACAAAGATGTCAAATTACACATTTGGTTGGAGTATGTTTCAAGATAAGAAAATTTCTGAGCATACAGGAAAGATGTCTAAAGAAATTTTGAGTCAATGGAAGAAATATGTGGAAAACGAGGAAGCAAAATTATCATGAGAACGCTAAAAGAATTAAATAATGAATTACATCGTATTTCAAAGAGGATTGACGAGTTAAAATGTGCATGGGCGAAAGATACAAATGTTATAGAAAAAAAGAAGATGTTTGATAAGGCAAGTAAAGATTATGGGGCCGCAGTTGATGAAGCCCAAAAGAAAATTCAGCCTGAGTTAGATTTGGCAGCAGATGAATATAGTAAAATTCATACGGAGATTAGGACATACAGGGATTCTAAGAAAGTAGCTATTCCTGAGAATGTTCAGGCGTTTCTAGATGCTCTTTCTAGAGGTACTGATTGGGGGCCTAAAGGCAATGTTATTAAGTGGATTTCAGCTGGAACCAGATTTGTTATTATAACTAATCCGGGACATACAGGGTGGTGCGGAATAGGCATGACAAAATATTATGAAAGCCAGCATTATCTTTATGATCTTAATAAGATGACAGATCGTGATAATGGTTCGACATTAGGAAATGAATGTCAAATAAGATCGGCAGAAGGAAGACTTAGTAAAGAAGTAAAAAATGAATGGAAGAAATATGCAATAGAAAAGGAGAATAGCAATGAGTAAGATAACAGTAGATTGTAACGTTAGTGCAAATTTTAAGATGCTGAAAACCATGCAATGCTTGGAGAATCTGAGCAATGATCGACACTCAAGGGTTATTAGAATCGGTGGAGACGAAAGGTTATTTGATGGTTCTAAGGACAATATCCATTCTTTGCAGGCCACGGCAACTGGAATAGAATTTGAATGCAATGATAGTGGATATCCTACGGTAATGGGTATTCTTAAACACCTAGAAAAACTTAGTGCAGACCATACTTCAAGGGTTATTAGAATGGGAGGGGATGAAAGGCCATTTGATGGAATTGTAGACCAAATTAGCGCTATAACTGTGGATGGAACCCTTAATACTGATGCCTATGTTTCTGCAGGCAGGCTAAAGAATCGTTCTAGGGGCGCTAGTAGGCCTAGAAACCCCTCAAAGCCTACCCCTAAGGGAACAACTACCTCTTCTCCTAATAAAGGCCAAAATAACTTGTCTGACAGCGATGTTGATGTTATTAAGTCAGTTATTACCGATAAGGTGAATGGTAGGGAAATGTTTACTGCTTTTGATATCACTAAGAAGGTTCGTAGTGATGGTATGAGGGCATTTCATAATGACGTTAAGTCGGTTGTAGCAGATATGCACCAGACGATGGCTAATTTGGGATATACAAGAACTCCAATGAGTATATTCAACGGTAAAACAGCAATGGTTTATCACAGGATTGGAGATGACCCTAATAATTACGCTAATGTAAATCAGAGTCAGCCAGTATAACAGGCAAATAGAATAGATATGCTTTTGGGTTTGAGGGGTTAAAGGAAGAGGTTTAATATGAAAAAAATCGCAGAAAAAATTAGCAGGAAGATAGCGTTATTCTTCAAGCTTGAACAAGAAATTCATGATTATTTTGGGTATCATGAAGATTGGGTAAAAATCCCTATTGTAGATTTTACTGATAGCTATTGGGTACTTGATGAAGATGCTCGTGGTGAGGATGCTTTGAGATATTCAGATCTTAAACTTACAGGTGAACTTTTGGAGGCTGGCGAAAAAACGTATAGCGCTTCAATCTACTACCAGAGATTTCTGAAGAAGTGGGTCTATCGTACTAAGGAATATACTATGATTAGTATGGATACTCATTGCGACGGTAACAGGTATATTGGTATCTTTGATAATACTAAAGAGCAGAAAGAATTTATTGGCAAGCATCCGTTTGAGCTTAAGGAAGAGGTTTAAAAAAATAATGGACACGGTTTGCGATACACAAAATATAATCTGCCCTATTTGTAAAAGAGCTATTCCTCCAGCTTATCAAGAAAAGCATCATCTTATTCCTCATTCCTTAGCTAGAAGAAATAAATATGCTAAGATTGAGAATAAAAAAGAAACTGCTTCAGTGTGTTGTAACTGCGGAGACCAAATACATAAGTTGTTCTCTGAGAAGGAGTTAGCAGATAAGTATAACACGATAGAGAAACTCTTAGCTACTCCTGAAATTCAAACATGGGTTCGTTGGATTTCTCACAGATGGAATAATTTTAGTATTTGTATGACACAGAAGAAAAGGAGATAAAAATGAGTTTGTTTACAGTTGATAGGATACTAGTTATTAGGGTTTCTACTTCTGCATTAGAATATAGTAGAAAGGTGAGGCAGGAAGCGATAGAAAAAAGAATTAAGGATTTAACCACCCCAAAAAAGTATCTCTTTGGGCTTATTACAATTAAACCACCTTCAAGAGAGAAAGCGGAAGAAATAGCTAGGACGGAAAAGGATGCATGGGGTTTTATTCCGTGGTGGAGGACACAGTATTGGGATATAATAGGGAAGGCAAAGAAGCTTATTGACGCCTGTAGTGTATCAGAAACGAATACTGTTCAACTTGATACAGAAGACGCTAATTTTATAGAAGAATGGAAAAATAAAACAGAATTGAAGAAATAAAAATGAAAAAGTTTACCGATAAAGAAAAACTTGCTATTGCTGTTCGTATTTTAAAGATATACGGCAATATGGATTTTTGGCAGCATCGTGGCGTTTGCAATAAACTTAGAAAGATGGTTTGCGGTTCTAAATTAGATCCCAAATATACTAGCTTAGAGGCTAGGGATAACATTGAGGGCAAGGTTAAAAATGGATGGGAATGGGCCGAAGAAGCATTAAAGAAGATAGAGGGCGAATCAAATTAAACCCGTAAACCAGACAATTGTAGATAAAGATAGCGGCGACTGTATGAGGGCGTGTATAGCCACTATGTTAGATTTAGAGATAGATGCAGTTCCTAATTTTATAAGATTCGATTCAAAAAGAAGAGCGAAAACAAGAACTGGTTGGTTTGAGGTATTTTATAGTTTCCTTCACGCCCTTGGTTATGAGTATCAGGGAATGCAATGGCCTAAAAACAAGGATAGACCTCATGGGGATTATCTTAAAAAATCACCTAATATAAATGGCTTGGTGATGGCAACTGTTCCAAGTCGTACCTTTAAAGATATTGGTCATTCTGTAGTAGTTAATCTAAAAGGTATAGTTGTTCATGATCCTAATCCTAACAAACTTTGGCAGGGTATAAATGTCTTAAAAAGTAAAGATTTGCAACACTGGATGATGATTCAAAAGAAAGTGAAAAGGTGAGAAAATGATAACTAAAATCACAGAAAGAATATCTGAGAATACGGTCTGGACAAGCGCTCATGGTGTTTGCACTAAGATTAAGGATATGGATGATTCCTATCTTGCCAACCTTCGTGACTATTTAAATCAAAGGCATGGAGCTTATAGTTGGAGTTGCGATGCCAAATTAATTAAAGTAATTGATAAACTGGCTAAGAAAAGAAAACTCAAAAAGGAGTTTTTTCAAAGGGCTCAAATTCCTTATAAGAATCCTAGGGGTAAATGGGAGATATGGGATTTTAAGAGATTTTGTCCTATGGAAATATCAAAATAATGTTGTTATTTTTTCTAATGCTCTGTATAATATCTTTGTCCTAGTGTGGGTTTAGGCTTAATAGGCTTAAATGTGCCAAGGAGGACAAAATGAGTATAAATATAAAAAACGCTAAAGACATGTCTGCAGTATCACATTCAAGTGATAAGCTAATTCTCGAACAACAACGGTTAAATAATGAAGAGCGTAGAATGGTTATTGATAATTACAAAGTTAACCATCTGCAAAACAAGATAGAACAGGCTCGTAGAAACGTAGAAGTGTTAGTTAAGGTTTCAGAGAGTTTTGAAAATTCTACAGATCAAGATCTTCAAGGACAAATACTTGAGATCTTAAAAATAAACCTTAACGTTCTGAAAGAAACCGCAAACATCAAGTAAAAATGCCAATTCACACTAGGACATTTTTATTCAGATTTTCCTTGATTTGTTCATAGTACTATGATATAGTGTATTTTCATAGCAATTGAGGAAAAATGAATTGGAACGACAGAATAAAGTCAGCTAAGAAGAACGGAAGATTCACCAAGGAAGACATTAGGCTTTCTCAATTATGGATAACCGATCCTATTTCAGAACACAAAGACAAGATTCAGCTAAGAAACAATGACATTGCCCAAGGACCGATTGATATTTACCTTGTTTTAGACGGCATATTCTTTACCGTTGGAGTAGAAAAAAATAATGAAGAAGGACTAAAGCTGGCGGAGAATTGTTACTTGAGCATAAATAAAAGAGTAGAAAGGCTCTTGACAAAGCCATAAACTTATGTTAGGGTGTTTAAAAATTAAGGAAGAATAATGAACGTAAATAACGAGTACTTTAAGGCATATCAGGAAGATGTAAATACTGTGTGGTCTAAAAAATTAGTTGATGAATTTTACCTTCAGGAAAACTTAGTTTACAGGCATCTTCATAAGCATTTAGACGCTCCTAATTTTTCATTTACTTTTGAGAAGGGCTATTGGGGAAAATGGTGTTCCAGTACTAAGACAATAGAAATTAATTATTTCCTTCTTCACAATTATGAATGGGATGCAGTTGTTCAAACCTTGAAACATGAAATTGCACACATGATTGTTAGTGAGATATGGAATGACGTGAGTAATAACGGAGAAGATCATGGAGAGTTATTTAAGAAGGCATGCGTTATAATGGAGGTTGATCCTTCAAAAAATACAACTTCTCTTGAAAAGGCAGAATTTAGGTTAACAGAGAAAGAAAATATCGTCTCTAAAATCTATAAATTATTTTGCCTTGGTGAATCTGATCACAAAGCTGAAGCAGAGGCAGCGATATCTAAGGCGCAAGAGTTAATGGTAAAGTATAATATTTCCATGACAGAGCTTCCGCAAGAGAAAAAGTCGTTCGTTTTCAGGCCAGTTGGAAATATTTACAACAAAGTCCCTAATTATGTTAAGGTGCTTGCTCGATTGATTCACGACTATTATTTTGTTCAATATATTTTTATTACGTATAGGTACAGTAATCGTGGATATCGCAGTAAGAAAAGCAGATATATAGAGATATATGGAGAACCACACAACGTTGATATAGCCGATTACGTTTATCATTTCCTTCTGTGGGAAGGTGAAAGACAATGGGAAGAATTTCAAAAATCAGAAGTCTATAAAGGTAGATTCGCAGATAATGACGGATTCGATTATAGGGATTATGGTCGTTCCAGAAGGAAGGGTAAGTATTCCAAGGTTGCTTTCTTGGAAGGGCTCTATTCAGGATTTGCCGATACGTTAAGTGAGAGAGAGCAAAAGGTTATGGAAAAGGTAGACCCAACTAATACTCTCCCGATAGGTACTAAAGACGCCTTGCTTGAAGAAAAATATAACAATCACTATCACCCTGTAACGTGGCATTCTCCAAATTATGGGGGTAATGGCGGTGGATATGGTGAAGGGAAGAAAGTCGGTGAGAGTCTTAGAATTAGACAGGGAGTAGCGTCAGGGGTTAAAGGTGGAAGGATGCTTTTGAACTCATAATGAATTTAAAAGATTATATTACTAAATATGGTGGAGAATATATCCCTATAAGAGATCCTCAGCCTTTAGTGTTTAAACTTCCTAATATGGCCCAAAAAGAGGACATGTTTATTTGGGAAATAATTATTAACGTTCTTCGTAAGGAATCAAGGCCTCTCTATTCAGGTTTAATTAATAATGCTTGGGTATGTGGAGACAAAGGGCTTATAAAGGCTAACGACATTTACCTAGATGATTTTGGTACTACGGCTGAGCAGTTTAATACTGTTGCTGATATAAAGGGCAAAACGTGCATTAGCTTGGTTGATGAATGGGCTGGAAGTAATTATTGGCACTGGGTTCAGACATCTCTTGCAAGGTTAAGCCTAGTTCAGAATATGGATTTAAGCAAGTGCGTTTTAATAGTAAATTCTTTCCAAAACAACTTTGTTAAGGATTCGCTGTTAGCAATGGGAATTGATTTAAAGAACTGTGTAGAGCTAAGGGGTGGCAAGGTGTTTTGCGAGAAGCTGGTAGTAACATCAAAAATAAGGGATGGGGAAGCAAGCTCATTATCTTATCTTAGATCCAAGCTTATAGATACTGATGAAACCTCTAAGGGTAACAGGGTTTATATTTCAAGAAACAAATCATTTTCAAGGAAGATAGAAAATGAAAAAGAAGTTTTCGGTATACTTAAGGATAAGGGGTTTATTCTGGTATCCTGCGAAGACATGACGTTTAGAGATCAGGTAAAATTATTTTCAAATGCTGATTTTGTAGTTGGTCCTCATGGTGCAGGAATGACTAATGCTTTATTTGTCAGAAAGAATGCTAAGATATTAGAGATAAGAAATAGAGACTATCCGGGGCTGTGCTATTATAGAATGTGTAATAACTTAGGTATCGAGTACTATAACCTTTACGGCGTTGGGCATCATGTTACTAAGCTAGAGGAATTTACTACCAATTTACAGGGGAATATTAAGGTGGATATTGGGGAGCTTGTTAAGACATTGGAATTAATGGGAGTATAATCGACTTAGATACACTAATAAAAATAATTTAAAATAGTTATTGATTTATTTGTAGAATATATTACAATAACGGAAAGAAGTAAGAAAATATGAATTATAAAAAGATATCGCCTGAAGAATATAATAAAATTATAGATTTACATAGCAACGGGGAAAGCCTTGCTTCTATTGCGTCTGTTTATAACGTGGCTCCAGTGTCAATCAGATATATATTAATCAAAAATAAGATATCGACAAAGCGAAAGTTCAAAATATCCCCAGAAGATCATAAGAAAATAATAGGGTTATATAATAACGGCAAGAACATGACTTCTATTGCGTCCATCTACAATGTAACTCCAGCGTCAATTAGAAATATACTAATTAAAAACGGAGTACCGATAAAACGTAAATGGGGAACTAAGAAAAATTCACCAGAAACAGTTTTAAACGAGAAAAGGATGAAAAAAATATCTGGTGCTGAACATCCTAAGATAATAAAACTTTACCATGATGGGGATAATCTCTCAAAAATATCATGCATTTATAAAGTAACTCCCAAATCTATTAGAGATATACTTCTCAAATATAAAGTGAAGCTAAGAAAAAAATGGAAAGTCAAAAGGAAAGGTAGGCCATCTTTGCCGATAGAAGAACAGAGGATTATAGTTGATTCTTTTATAAAATCTAATAAGAACATTAGTCGGGCTGCGGAATTAAGTAAACATAGTCGGCCAACAGTTATAAGTGTTTTGAAGAAAAATAATATTTTGATACCATTGCAATCTAAGATATCTCCAATGTATTTCCCTTATATAAAAGAGCAATATAAAACCGGAGAAAGCGTAAAAAATCTTTCAATAAAATATGGTGTGACTATTATGACAATTAATAAAATACTAAAAGAAGAATGCTGAAAGGAAATAGATCAATGAGAAAAGAAAATGCAGAATTAGAAGAAGTCGTTGGTAAATCACTTCAGGAAACGATAGATACATTTTTTGAACCTACTGGTCACAAATTTCCTACAGCGAATGTAGAACAAATAAACGGATCAATAGAGTTTACCAGAAGGGGAACAGAATTGATTACTGCCGAATTATCAAGGGAAATTATTCAAAATTGCATTGACTATTCTGGAAACATGGCTTTACTTGGGAAGATTGTAATAGACGATCTGTTGTTTTATGCTATCCTTACTAATTCTCAGCCCTTTTCTTCTGTAGAAGAAATCTCTTCCAAGTACTTTTCTACATCTGTTTCTGGTAATAAGGGACAAAGTATGTTTGGAAATGGAGCTGGAGTTACTCCTTTGGCAGCATGCAAGGTTAAATCTATCGAAACTTATATTGTGGGGAGTAAAATTGGCCGACGTTGGCAATATGTCATGGCAAAAAGACAGGGTATGGATTATCCAAGGGCGGAAATTACGGAAATCATAAGCAAAAAAATTGAAAATGCATATGGCAAGATACTAGATGATTATACTAATTTGTTTCTTGTCCCCATATGCGATACAAAAGACAAATTGGCAGATAAAATGTCAGAAAAAGTTAAGGTATTATTATCTCCAACGCATGTTAATGTGATCTGTCGTTTGTGTGGCGATAAATTACTAAGTGAGTTTAAGAAAAAAAATGGAAGTTTAAAAATGTTTAAAAACATTGTTTTAGACTCTTCCGATTCATCTAAACAAAAAAATCTGGGGAAAGTACTGATAAATATTCCCCTAAATTGTGAAAGGGATAAAAAATATTGTGCCGAAGAAATCATGTTGAATATTGAATCAGAAACAAATGGAAAAATCCACGCTACTCAATGTGTAGTTAATGTTGAGACAGAAGTTAAAATAAAAATATTTCCGGGCTTTAAAAATGCTAGTGGACATTTTATAGCCATTAGGGATGAAAAAGCAGGAGAAGGAGATACACATTTCGGAGAAGGAGAGGAATATAATCTTATTTGTAAAACTTCTGATATCGGGAATAATGAAAGTAAGGATGCTAAAATATCGTCTAGATTTGAGGATCAGCCTATTTATACTAAACCTTATGGTTCTAATTATATTTCTAAAACGTTGGGACTTTCTGACTTGAGTTTTGAAAGAAATTTAAATAGAGATGAAGCAATTAAAGTTTTAGAATTTATGAAGCAAAATGGCGTAGACGCAGATTACGAAAAACTTAAATCTAAGATTGCATTGGCTTCGCCTTATCTTTTATATGAAACTAATAGCCATATAAAAAGCATACGTTGTGAGGAAGAAAATATTTCAACTAATAAACCAGATTTTTTTAGTAAATCTAATATAGTGGGAACAATAAGCAATGCATTTTATACTTCTGATTTTGCGAAATTTTTATCTTTTCTTTTTAACAGTATAAAAGGTCTAAGAACAACTATTGATCAAAAAATAAGAGAAAAACTAGAAGCATATTTTATGGTTCCGCCCCTTCAGGGAATTGCAGTTAATTTAGAAAATGCGATTGATATAGAGAATACCAACATTATTGTCGTAGATCATGACAAAACGGAGTCTTCAAAGAAAATTGTTGAGTTTGTTCCTTTCGTTCTTGAATCACTTGCTGGTTCGTCTCCTCAAATGGGACGTATTAAATTTTTTGACGCAAAGAAAAAGCAATATTTAAAACACATGGATATTGCAGACATTACTGCGCCACTAAAATTTGGTGAGCGAACATTTGGTACTGGAACAAATTTAGATCCGATATTGCAAGACGATAAAAAAGAATTGTGGAGCCTAACCGTAGGAACCTTAAAGAAGATAAATAAAATTAATAATGTACAAAAAAAAATAAAACAGACACAAGAATAGGAGATAAAATATGAAATCTGAATACGGAACTGTAAATATAGGGGCCAAGGAATATGAAGTTGGAAACAGCCTCCCTCGCCCTTATATCAGTATACAAATAGGGGATGACACTCTTAGATTTAAAATCTTAAAAGGTAATAAAAAAGAAACCCAAAAAAAAGAAATACACGGCGGAAAAAAAGGAATCAGAAGACCTAAAAACGGAGAAGACGATTCGCTATATCTTGTTGCACCGTCCTGTCCCCCTCCACCAAACGCATTTCCTTTTGTTCCAGATCTACAAAATCCTAGGAAATTATTTTATAATCCGACTCATGAAACTATTTCGGTATTATTCTCCCAAAGTTGCTTAAATAAAACAGATCCAATTTATGAGGCGATATGCGATTTGTATAAGATATGCGCAAATGTATCTCTTAAAAGTAGAGGCTTAATGTTAAAAATGATAGATGCTAATAAAGCGAACGCCAGTTTCAAAACCAATCTTTTGGATAAAGATGTTAATTCGTTCTCTAATCCCCTTATTTATCATCAGGCAATAAATATCAGAATGGTAATGGAATCGCCGCAGATTAAGAAAATCTTAAACAGAACATGTAAATATATCTTAGAAGGTAAGAAAAATACTAAAGAAGCCGTAGAAATAGCCCACGTAAGTAAAGAAGTCATGTTCTCTGAACTTACCGAAAATGATTTGGCCGAACTTTGCTTTGTAGATGATATTGTGGACCCATCATAAATTATTTGTCTAAAATAATTCAAAATAAAGCTTGCATTCCTTTTATACTCTGCTATACTGTTTGCATGATAAATGATCGAGTAAAACAACAGTATGAAGGAGTAATAAGATGAGTCATCAGGTTGAGTCAATGTTCTCCGTAAGATCCATTCCATGGCATAAATTGGGGACTATTCTTGATAATCCTCCAACATCTCAAGAAGCAATAGTAGAAGCAGGGTTAGATTGGGAAGTAGAGAAAAAGGATATCTATTGGTTCAATTCTGCGACAAGTACTACTAGAGAGTCATTCCAGCCTTTCCCTAATCGTTGTGCTTTGGTTCGTAAGACCGATAATACCCCTCTTTCAATTGTTTCAAATAATTATAAACCCCTCCAGAATAAAGTTGCCTTTGAGTGGTTTGATCCTATTGTTAAGGCAGGTAACGCTACCTACGAAACTGCAGGATCACTTCAGGATGGTAAAAAGATTTGGATTCTCGCTAAGCTCAAGAATAGTATGGAGATTGTTAAAGGGGATGAGATTAGGAGATATCTCTTGCTGGCTAATGGTCATGATGGTGTTACTGGCATTATGATTCAGCCTACTCCTATAAGGGTTGTATGCGCCAATACGTTAGCCCAGAGTCTTGGGGCAGGTCTTGTTAATACTATTTGGCATCACGGTAATATTGAAGAGAAGATGGAAAGGGTCAAGAAGCTTCTTGGCTTAGCTGAAAAGGAATTTGAGCAGAAAAAGGAAATATTCAGGTCTATGGCTCATTTTCCTATGAATAGCATTAAGATGGGCACCTATGTTAAATCTCTCATTCCTAACGCTAATGAAGAAGCCACAGACAGGGTTAAACAGTCTGTCACAACGGCTCAGGAAAGGATTTGGGAGCTTGCAGAGACAGGTTTGGGTACAGATATTCCGGGAGTTAAGGGAACAATGTGGGCTGGATATAACGCCGCTATTGAGTATGGGGAATATGACATGCCTAAAAGGGTCAGGGATCTTGGAAATTATCAGCTTTTTGGAATTGGTCAGCAGTTCAAAAAGAGAGCATATGATAAGGCAGTTGAATTGATGGAGCAATAAAATGATAACTGCGACTGATAAAGAAATTTCGATGATAGGGAAAAAGGTTAGGAAGACATCTCCGAAACCGTTTAAGTCTGGTAACAAAGTTAATACGGTTAAGGGTGTAGTTATTCATCCTATCATGAAAGATGAGTTGGGATTTACTTTTGAAGAGGATGATTCGGTTGTTGAATGTTGGAGATGTGTAGAAGTAAAAGGGGTATAATATGAGAGACATATTGAATTTACTAATGGCACCAATAACTATGGGACTTAACTACGATCAACGCAGGGTTGCCAATAATAAGCTAAAGAACGGTTTGGTTGTAGACACGGCTTACACACCAGACATGGGATATGAAACCGCAATACAGGACGGTAGTGGTTCGTGGCATCCGGTTGAACGATACTCAGATAAAAAGGCGTCAGAAAAAGGTCACAAAAAATGGATAAAATATAGCTTTGGGGAAATGATAAATGGCAAATTTAAAAGGGGATGTTGTGATTCAACGTTAAAGGTAGATTCTTTTTTAGATATGTATTCTCTATATTTCGAGTCAAATGATGATGGGACTCCCCCAGAGCCCTTCCAAAATGCCATTGAGCAGCTTGATTAAAATAGTTCTTGACTTCTAAAGAATTTATGCTAAGATATCTTTAACTTGATAAAAATAGGAAAGAACAGAGCTATGGGCAGAAATTGGATACCTAAATACAAGTGTCGTTGTGAAAAATGTGGATGGACAGGAATGAGAGGATCGTCTGCAAAACGATGTCCTCGCTGTGGATTTTGGCATCCTAAAAAATAACAAAAGAAGGATTGAATCAATGAGAAAAAACGAAAAAGCTCCTTATGAAGTGATAGATAAAATTTTTGACGAAACGCATATTGGCCCTATTGACTATAACCAGATACTTAAATGGCAATCAGAACTAAAAAAGCACGGCTGGACCGATGCAGAATTTGATGAGGAAATGACAAAAAGGATATATGAAAGGAAATCGGCTTGAAAAAACAAAAATCGATAACGGTTGGAGAACTTGAAAAATTCCTTAAAGATAAACCCAAGGATATGATCGTTCATGTTAGGGATGGCATAAAAGGATATCCTCTTGTCCATATGCTTCATTGGAAACAAAAAGATGCACCTATAAGGATACTATTATCGAGGTCGTTTTATGAAACATAAACACATAGCTATTGTCCATCTTAGTAACTGGCAGGGCTTATATGTTGATGGCAAATTGAAAGCAGAGGGATACGAGATTGACGTGCAAGATCTTAACCATGCTTTGAAACTAAATATTCATAACCATTATCCCGATGACTTACCCCTATCTAAATCGCATATGTATTATAAAGACAAAAGACATATGCCAAAGAAATTAACCAGTACATTTGAGGGATTAGTATGAACGATAAAGAACTAATAAAGAAAAGCAAGTTTTTAGCTTTGGTTTTGAGGCACAAGCCCGAAGAGATTGGGCTTACATTGGATCAAAATGGATGGGCAGACGTAAATGGATTAGTTGAATTATCTGGTATAACCAAACTAGAACTAGATGAGATAGCATCGACGGACAATAAAAATAGGTATGAATATAGCGAGGATAAAACTAGAATTAGGGCTCGTCAGGGTCATTCTATAAATGTTGATTTAGAACTAGAAGCAATAGTCCCTCCCAAACAACTTTTTCATGGAACATCTGAAGAGAATTTTAAGATGATCAGACATACGGGTGGCATTTCCAGAATGAGTAGGGAATATGTGCATTTATCTAAGGATTTTCAAACGGCCCTTAGCGTTGGTAGGAGACATTCCAAGGATGGCTATGCGTGTGTGCTAGAGATCGCTGCATACAAAATGGCAAATGAAGGGTACATATTCTATCTTTCTAGTAATGGAGTATGGCTTACAAAAGAAGTTCCATTTAAGTATGTTGAAGCAGCGACCCAAGAGGGCAGAGATATATTAGCAACAGTATATAGAAAAGTTTAAAAAATGAACTGGAAACAATGGAAACATGATCGTATAGTAAAAAGGGTACAAAAATCCCTTAAGGATTTGGTATATGATGATAGCGTACCGCAAGAGATAGTCAAAAAAGACCTTGAGGATTTAAAAATGGACGTTGCCTTTTTTGTACATTTTATTGGTGATAACATAAGAATATCTAAGGAGAACAATGAGTAATATTCGTCACGTAGTTGTAGTTAGAAAAGATTTGCAGTTAAGTCTGGGGTTGCTTGCCGCTCAGGTTGCCCATATAAGCGATCAGTTTATGAGGGAAAAAATACGAAGATGTTTTTTTGAAGAAGAGTCAGAACTAAAATTTTTACCACCCTTTGCTGCGCCTAATGTTAACGAAAAAGAGTTAGAATGGTGCAAAGATCCGTATCTTTCTGTTCTCGCCGTTAATTGTGCTGAAGATTTGAAACAGATAATAGAACATGCAAAATCCGAAGAATTAAAGGTTCGTTCTTGGGAAGATACTATTCCTTCTCCTACTTTCCCCGATAAAGCAATTAAGCTGGTGGTAGGTGTATCAATCGGACCAGATGATTTTGACAAGATTAAGATCGTAACAGGAGCATTGCCGTTGTATTAAGGAGAAAATATGAACTGGCTTAGTAATTTATTTAGTAAAACTACAACTACAGAAGAAAACGTGGAAACTAAAAGTGAGGAGGAAAGGAAATTTGATTTTGACGCTTCTGTGAAACAAATGGAAAATTCTATTAATGTGCTTGCGTGTATTGGTCAGGCGTATCGGGCATTTTATTATCTTACATCGCAGGAGACAAAAATAGAAGTATATAAGAAACTGCCAAAAGAAGTGGTCGAATTCATCATAGAAGATATGAAGGGTAGAGACATGTCTGACTGGGATAATAAGGTAAATTCAACGGAAATAAAAAATGAACGCCTAAGGCCATTTGACTGTGACGATTGAGAATTGTAATATTAATGAAAACTAAAAAGAAAAGAAAATATGCTTGGGAGTTTCCTAATCTTCCTGCTCCTTTTGGAATGAAGGTAGTAATTTGGATGGATACTAAACCGACAAAAGCTGAACGAAAGAAATATCATGTAAGGAGCGCTTGGGTGTAGATCGTTCTATACTTTTTGCTTCTCTGATTTTTTTGATTATTTTCTTGCATTTTTAAAAGCAAGGATGTATAATAGCAGAAAATTAATAAAGGAGTGTTATGAAAAAACTAAAAGTAGGCCTAACTAATCGTGGATTTAGTCTTGGTAAATTTGTAGACAGATATGGAACCAAGTGCTCGATACAGAAAAGTTCACTGGCAGATGAAGATTGTATATGGCTTGGATGCGATGAAGCCAACCCAAAGATACTAGCCTGTAAGGTTAATGGCGGAATTCCTGACGGATGGGTAGATTATAAAATGCCAGAAGGTGTTTCACTTACTACTAGAATGCACCTTACAAAGGATATGGTTAAACAGTTACTGCCGTTGTTAAACAAGTTTGTTAAGACAGGAGAATTACAATGATTATTCGTGGGCAAGCTATAATTGATTTTTTGGAAGGTAAGAGCGAAGATTATAGGGGGAGAACTTTTAATGATATAATTAGTTCTGGCGATAAGACACTCGAACAATGTCACGACGCTATCCAACAAATTTTCCCTTTACATGAGGAATCAAAACACGCTAATACCTACCCCATCGTTGATAAGGACGTGATAGAAAAAGCTAGCAAATCTGACACGATAAAATCTAACCTTAGACTAGCCAAAGATCGATTTGAAAGGTTCTATGGTATTGGGCAGTATGACGATGTGGATAAACAAAGAAAATGGTGCGGGGATCACAATCATAATCTATTGAGAGTTACAAGAATTATTCGTTCTCTTCGGTTATTTGGACTTGAGAAAGAGGCCTTAGATTTTCATGACAAGGTTATGCAGGTTGGAAATCATTTTGGAATTAGCAATAAGACAGCAGACTATTGGGATAAGGCGTTGTTAGAAAACATGTGGGAAAGCCTACAATAATATGAAAGGAATAAAAATGAAAAAGAATGGTTTCACATTGGTAGAACTTTTGACAGCCGTAGCTATTATAAGTATCTTGGGGTATACTGTGTTTACTTGGGCGGGTGGTTGTAGGCAAGTAATGACGAAAAATTATGGAGGATCGATGACCATTAAACTCGATCCTGATATTAAATTGGTCAGCACTACATGGAAAGATAATCAGCTTTGGTTGCTAACTACCACAAGAACAAACGAAGCGCCAACAGTGTATAATTTTGAGGAGAGATCTACGTTAGGAATTCTGCAGGGTAATGTTAAAATAGTGGAGCAATGAACATGAAAAACACTACTGGAATTAAAAGTGATTATGTAACCAAAAGGCTCAAAGAGAACTCGGTTGCCAAAAAGTTAGGGATTAAAGCTGAGACAATAGATTTTTGCGTTGAAAAATGGAACCATCCCCACAGGTTCTATCACAATATTGACCATCTTAACAATCTGTTTAATCATTTTCATATTTGTTTGCTTTCCAAAAAGATAACAAAAAGAGAAAAAGAAATTTTAGACGTAGTAGCTCTATTTCATGATATTTGCTATGATCCTCGTAGTAATCATCTTCCTAATGAACTTGCATCTATTGATTTTATGGACGGTCGTATTCATAATTTTAACAAGGATTCAGAAACCATTAAGGACTTGATTCATTCGACCATGTATCTTGATGAATCATGTGATAAATATCGTACTGGAAAATTGTATGAGGTATTTAGTGCTGCTGATCTGGACTATATTTTTAAGGGCACGTATTCGGATGTTCTAGAAAATGAGCTAAAATTGATTAAAGAATATCAGTGCTATCCTTATCGCCAATATTGCGAAGGGAGAATGAGCCTGTTGGGACAGTTTGGTAAAAAATATGGAAAAACCGATACATTGGAAATGATTGATGATTTTCTTAATACTTATACGCCTAAGATCGGAGTATATCCGGGATCGTTCTCTCCATTTCATATTGGCCACCTGAATATTCTAGAACAGGCTGAAAAAATTTTTGACAAGGTAATTATCGCTATCGGAGATAACCCTGAAAAGAATAACTCGACCTCTATAAGTAGGCTAGCAGGAGTGTTGCCCTTCCATGAAGTAGATACATATCATGGATTACTTTCCGACTATTTGAAAAAGGTAGCGGGATATGCAGATGTTACTGTTATTAGGGGGCTTAGAAGCGGTTATGATTTGGATTATGAAATGAACCAGCTTAGAATATTAGAAGATTGCGATTGTCAGCTTCCGGTTGCCTATTTTCTTTGCAGTAAAGAAACCACCCATATTTCAAGCTCTATGATTAGGGGAATGTCAAAATTTGGCAATGATGTAGTTGCCCAATATCTTCCTAAAAAATATAATTATATACCTTGACATTTAGATTATTTTATGCCATCATATTGGCATGAATAATAAAGAAAGAGAACTGTCAGATATATTCGATCCAAACAGAAAAAATCAGAGCATTGTTGTCAGAATTACTAATTTTTGCAACAATCACTGTGAGCATTGTTGTTTTGAGTGCGGCCCTGAATGTGATCTTTTTATGTCTCCTGATATAATGGAGCTTATTAATACTCGTTTTGCTGACACTAAGGATGTTTGTTATTGGTTTAATGTCATGGGTGGAGAACCTACTTTACACCCCAACTACGAAAATTTAATCGAAACATTGGCAGGTAGACACGTTAGATTTGTTACTAACGGCTGGTGGATAAACAACGAAAGGGCTAAAAATAAATTCATTACTTTTCTAAAACGCACCAAGGCTATCATGCATGTTGGCGTTAGTCGTGATAAATTTCATCCAGCAGGCGTTGGAGAGAAAGCGTTTAAATATTTAATGGATGAAAAGATAGACGATGACTTTGGTTTATCTGCCCCAAATCCAGAGGATGAAGAAGGTGCTGTTGCATCAGTTGGCAGGGCTTATTGGAATTACATTGGATATATGAGGAGCACTTTCGGAGCATATTGCCTTTCCTCTAATACTCGTAACACTTCATTTACAGTATTAGAAGATGGAACAGTAACTCAT